>Ga0190265_10002198_pt1 | contig 13056 bp, 13 predicted proteins | sample Popmic124T_FD_133135 | JGI IMG/M metagenome (GOLD analysis project Ga0190265, IMG submission 133135) | Populus adjacent soil microbial communities from riparian zone of Indian Creek, Utah, USA - 124 T | ecosystem: Environmental > Terrestrial > Soil > Riparian zone | place: USA: Utah | collected... | reverse complement strand
TTCGATCGCATCGCCCGCGTCGTAGACGACGTTTCTCTCCCGCCCGGTACCGGGCACCGGCAACAGATGATGGTGGAGCACGAGGATCTTGAGATCGGAGGGCTACTGCGAGAACTGCTCCTCGATCCAGAGATAGCGGCCGCGCCCTATCTGCCCGTGGTCGAGGTCAGGCTCGCTCGAGTCGACGGCGACGATGGCGACGCCGTTCTTGCGCAGCACCGAGTTCCGCTCGCCGAACATCTCCTCGAAGTGGACGTAGCCCACGTTGCGCGAGTCGTGGTTTCCGGGCACGACGACGATCGACTCGCAGTCGAGGCGGTCCATGTACTCGCGTGCAGTGAGGTATTCGTGCCGGAAGCCGAACGTGGTGAGGTCTCCCGAGCACACGACGATATCCGGCTTGAGCTCGTTGATCTCGGCGATGGCGCGCTCCAAGAGGCTGACCTCGAAGTAGGGGCCGCCACAGTGGAGGTCCGAGATCTGAGCGATTCGGAAAGCGCCTGCGGAGCCCGACATGGCCACAGTGTAGGAGCTTGCTTCGGGATGATCACGCGCCATGTTCGCTCCGTTCGATGGGCGCTCTCGTTGAAGGAGCAGCGTCCGAGGCGGTTGGTACCGTGGCCTAGGTGCGGGTTGAAAGTCCCGTTTTCCAGGCATATTGTGGCTCCAAACCTCCGCGGTTCGCCAATCGGAGCGAACTCGAGTGTGCCAAGATCCTCGACTACTACGGCATCCGGTGGGATTACGAGCCGCGCTCGTTCGTCCTCGAGCGTGACGCGGAGGGCCGAGTCGTGAGCGCGTTCACGCCGGACTTCTACCTTCCGGATCAAAACCTGTTCATCGAGGTCACGGTGATGAAGCAGTCACTTGTGACCCGCAAGAACCGTAAGCTTCGGGAGATTCGACGACTGTATCCCGAGGTGCGGGTCAAGCTCTTCTACCGACGCGACATCGAGCGGCTCGCGCAGCGCTATCGGTTGCGCCTCGCATCCTAGGAGTGACGGCAGCCATCACATCCGAACACGGCACGGTCGGCGCCATCTATCTGACGCGCGGGCAAATCGCGACGCGTGTCGCCGAGCTCGGGGAAGAGATCGCCCGGGACTACGAACGCCTCGATCCGATCATGATCGCGCCGCTCAAGTCGAGCGTCGTCTTCCTCGCCGACCTCACGCGCGTGCTTCCCATTCCGCATACGCTCGATCTCGTCGAGCTCGCCGCGTACACGGGCTCCGACGATGGTGGCGTACGCCTGTTGAAGGACGTTGACGCGCCACTCGACGATCGCCATGTGCTGATCGTCGAGGACGTGATCGACACGGGTCTGACCCTGAACTTCCTCTGCGGAACGCTTGCGCTCCGCAATCCGGCAAGCCTCGCGGCGGTGTCGCTCCTCGATCGCCCCTACAGGCGCCTCGTCGACGACATTCCCCTTCGGTACGTCGGCTTCACGGTTCCGGACGAGCTCTTTGCGGGCTACGGCCTCGGCCTGGACGAGCGCTGGCGAGCACTTCCGGACTTGCACAGCGTGACCCCGGCCGAGTTCTCAGCGGCCGAGGCTGCCGCCTAGAGGCTTGATGTGGGTTAGGGGTGTGTGCGGGGAGGGCATGCGCCAAGCAGCGCGGCTGGATCGGTACTCGCCGATACTGAGAGGTATCGGCGAGTACCGAGACGGACGCGATGCGCCGTGCGCAGGCCCCCATCCGCGCGTGCGCCGAACCCACATCAAGCCTCTAGACCACGAATCACCGACTCGAGCTCAGAGGTAGAGCAACGGGTCGACGGCGACGCCGTTCACGCGCACCTCGAAGTGCAGGTGCGGGCCCGACGAGTTCCCGGTCGAGCCGACGAGGGAGAGGCTCTCTCCCTGCGAGACCTGCTGTCCGACGCCGACGAGAATTGCAGACGCGTGCGCGTATGCAGTCGCAAGACCGTCTCCGTGATCGACGACCACGAGGTTGCCGTACCCGCCGAGCCAGCCCGCGTGGATGACGGTCCCGGACGCGGCAGCCCAGATCGGTGTTCCGCTGGAGGCCGAGATGTCGATGCCCTCGTGCAATCGGCCCCAGCGCATGCCGTAGCCGCTGACGACGGGCCCGTTCACCGGCCAGATGAAGCCCGACGCGGACGGCGTACCGGTTCCGGTCGAGCCGGCTCCCGCCTGGGCATCCCGAATGGCAGCAGCCAGCGCTGCGCTCTGTGCCGCGAGCGCGTTGACCTCCTCCAGGTACTCCTCCCGTGTGTCGCGCGAAGTCGCCAGAGCGCTCTGCTTGAGGCGACGGGCCGCCGCGAGCGTGTCGCGATCCGACGCCAGCTGGTTACGAACGGCGCGAGCCTCGTCGGTTCGGGCTGCGATCACCGAGACCGTGGCCGCCGTGAGGCGTTGCGTGTGCTCAGTCGCACGACGCTTTTCGGCCGCCCGCTTCTTGGCCGCATCCACCTGGCCCGCGATCCGCTGATCCTGGAGCCCGATTCGGCTCACGAACTCGTAGCCGTCGATCAGGTCACCGAACGTCGTCGCCGATACGAGCACCGCCAGCGTGTCCGGCTCCTCCTCGATGTAGATCGCCCGGACGCGGGCCTCCAGGATGCCGACTGCACGGCGGTACTCCACCTCGAGCCGCCGCAGTCGACGGGTCTGCTCGGTGAGGAGGGCAGTCAGGCGTTCGAGCCGGTCTTGCTCGGTAGCGAGCTCGGATTCGAGAAGGTCGAGGCTTCCCTCGGCTTGCTCCACGGCAGACTGTGCTGCCCGCAGCTCTGTCACGACCGCACCGAGCTGAGAGGTGAGGACGCCCTCCTGTTCTTTCGCCGCCGAGATCTCGGCCTCCAACTCGGCGATGCGCTCGTCGACTTGCGCCTTCTCCGCCCCTGGATCCTGGCCGGCGGCCGATGCCGCGAAGACCAGCGCGAGCGCGAGGCCAAGGACGACTGGGAGTCGTCGCATGATCATGAGGTTCGCTCACCGGCCGGACGTCCCTGCCCGTCGTTCGTCTCTTCAGTGACTTCCGCGCCTTCAGGCTCGAGCTCTTGTAGCGCGCCCGCCGCCTCGCGGCGAAGGGGGCCGACAAGGGCGCGATAGTCGTCGTCAGAGACCGTGCCGGTCCGGTGGTCGAACTCCAGCTCCTTGAGGGCGGCGAGAGCACGGTCGCGCGCCTCGACGAGCTCGAGGCGACGCCGTTCCCCGACATCGAGCTCCTCGAGAGCATCGGACACGGGCTCGGGCTCTCTGAGGAACGGGAGGGCAACGGCAACCACACACGCCACTGCAAGGAGAGCAGCGAGAACCAAGGCCAGCGTCAACGCGTCGCGGGAACGCCCAACTCCCGCGTTCTCTCGACGAGGCGACGCTGCTCGCGTGCGTCCGGCCACAGGGTGATGAGCGAGCCGAGGAGGAAGACGAGCCCGGCGATCCAGATCAGGTTCACGAGCGGCTTCACAAAGACGCGGAAGTACACCGTTCCGTCTGAATCGATCTGCTCGGCGATGACGAAGAGATCTTCGCCTGTCAATGGATCACTGCGGATCCCGACCTCGTTCGAAACCTGATCCTCGATCGTGTACGCGTTCTTTCCGGCCTCGAGGGTGCCCAGATCGCGGCCACCGCGACTCACGGCGAGCTCGGCGCGAATCTCGGTCGCGTTCGCGGCGATGCGCTCGTCGAGCGTTCGGTACTCGAGCCGATAGTTGCCGATCTCCATGGACTGCCCGCGCTCGAGCTTCGCCTCGGCGACGGTGTCGAAGGCGCTCGACCCCGCGACTCCGATCGCCAGCAGCACGATCGCGGCATGGACGACGTAGCCGCCGTAGCGGCGCCGGTTGCGTGCGATCAGAGATGAGAACGCCCCGGGCCACGACGTCGCCCCGAGCGCCTTGCGAGCCTTCGTGCCGCGGGTGAACTCGAGAATGATCGTCGTGATTACGAAGGAAGCGAACGTGTACGCGATCAACCCGGGAACGGAGCTTCCGGCGCCGAGTGCCAGGAGAATGGCGCCGGTCGCGAGAGCCACGCCGGTCGGCCACCGGAACGTCGTCAGAAGGCTTCGCAGCGACGCTCGCCGCCAGGCGATGAGCGGCCCGATTCCCATGAGCAGGAGCAGCGGCAGCCCGAAGATGCGCAGGAAGAAGTCGTAGTACTCGCGGCCGAGCACGACCGCTTCGCCGCGCAGCGCCTCCGAGAGCAAGGGGTAGACGACGCCCCAGAAGATCGTCAGGCAGAGAGCCAGCAGAAGCAGGTTGTTGTAAAGGAAAGCCGCCTCACGCGAGATCGGAGACTCGAGCCGCGTCGGCGACCGGAGCTTCGGAAGGCGCCAGAACACGAGCGCGAGCGACACGGTCACGACAACTCCGATGAATGCGAGGAACCACGGGCCGATGGAGCTCTGCGTGAACGAGTGGATCGAGTTGACGACGCCCGAGCGCGTCAGGAAGGTGCCGAAGAGCGAGAGGGAGAAAGCAAGCAGAACCAGGAGCACGTTCCAGATGCGGAGCATCCCGCGCTTCTCCTGGATCATCACCGAGTGCAGGAACGCCGTTGCCGCGAGCCAGGGCATGAGCGCCGCGTTCTCGACGGGGTCCCACGCGTAGTAGCCGCCCCAGCCGACCTCCTCGTAGGCCCAGTGCGCGCCGAGGAGCTGGCCGATGCCGAGCGCGGTCCACGCAACGAGCGTCCAACGGCGTGTCGCGACGAGCCACCGCTCGTCGGTGCGGCCCGCGATAAGCGCTCCGATGGCAAAGGCGAACGGCACCGTGAGGCCGACGTAACCCAGGTAGAGGAGCGGCGGATGCGCGAGCATGTACGGGTTCTGCAGGCTCGGCGTCATCCCAAGGCCGTCCACGGGAGCCGCCTGAGTCGCGAAGGGGTTGGCGACCGCGACGAGGAGAAAGGCGAAGAACGTCGCGACGGCCCCGAAGACCGGCACGACCCAGACGATCAGGTCACGCGCCCAGCCGCGGTTCAACCGGATCGCAGCGGCGGCAAACCCGGTGAGAACCAAGAGCCAGAGCAGAAGCGAGCCTTCCTGTCCACCCCAGAAAGCCGAGATCGTGTAGGCGGTCGGTAGCGCCTCGCTCGTGGTGCTCGCGACATAGATGAACGAGAAGTCGTTGCGAAGCAGCGCGGACAGCAGAACCGCCGAGGCGACGAGCGTCGACCCGAAGGCGGCGAGCAGGGCGTTCTGCGCCGAGAGGGCGAGCCGCCGGCGACCGAGGTGTGCAGCGAGCGCGCCTGCGACGAGCGCGTAGACGGACAGACCGAGGCTGACGACGAGGGCAGCGCGACCGAGCTCGGCCATCTGGATTTACGCTGGGTCGCCGCTCTGCTTGGGCGCGTACTTCGAAGGGCATTTCGTGATCATCGAGCCCGGCTCGGCGACGAACGTCCCGTTCCGTAGCTGTCCGTCGACCACGATGTGACGCCCTACCTTGAACAGGTCCGGAACCGACCCCGCGTATCTCACTGAGACGGCCTTCCCCGACTTCTCGCCGATGTCACGCAGGCGGAAGGTCAAGCCGCCGGCGTGCGCATCTCCGGCCACGGGGCCTACGACGAGGCCTGCGAGCTGCACTTCGCCGGATCGGCCCGCGAGCTCGCTCGGAGCGAGCGACGGATTTCCACCGCCGGCGATCGACGTGTACAGAAGGAAGACGGCGAGGACCGCAGCCACCGAGAGGGCGATCACGAGCCGCGCAGGACTGGCCGTGCGTGCCACGGAGGAAGTCTAGCCCTGGCGGAGATGAAGACCGGTGAACAAGGGCTTACGCGGCGTCGCGCTCGGGCCAGGCGGACGTCGTCGCGCGCCGCTCGGGCAGCCGGTACCCATGCTCCATGCAGAGCTCTCCGGGCGATTCCTCCGTCAGCGCGTCGCAGTACCCCTTGCCGTACGCGGCGCGAATGAAGGCAGCGACGACCTCGAGATTCCATTCGGACACATCGACGGCCTCTCGCCAGAGATCCGAGATGCGGAGGTCGATGTCGAGCTCGAGCAGATCGATGCGGGAGGGCTCTCTGGACACGCTTCGAGCGTACGCAGGTGGTCGGACGGAATGCGCGCAGTGCATTGTCCGCGAAGCGGGGCCAGTGGAAGGGCTTGGGGAGCCGAGCCGTTTCCTCAGCAAGCGCTACGGTTCCTCACCCCGCACCGTAAAGGGAAGCGTCCAGTCCTCGCGCGACTTGTCGTCGATCGTGAGACGCCACTCGTAGCGGCCCGGCTCGAGCGGAAGAGGCGTCGAGTTGACCGCCACGGGGAAGTCGAGCGGCGTTCCGGGCTTGAGCCCGGGAGGCCGCCCAACCTCGAACTCGCCCCCGAACGCAACCGACTGCTCGGTGTCCTCGTCGTCCGTTTCGAGCACGACCTCTGCCCCGTCCGAGTCGACGAGCTCCACCGCGAACACGTGCATGGTGTTCGCCTGATCCCACGGCACCTGGATCAGGAGGCCGATGCCGAAGGACGCAGGCTCAGGCCCTGTCTGCGACCAACCTCCCCCGACGATGGTGAGCTTGCCGTCCGAGACGACCGCGTAGTCGGCAAGGAGCATCGTGGCCTTCACGACCGGGAGCCAATCACATCGGCTATTAGCATGAAGGCGTGTCAACGAGGATCCGTGTCGGCCCCGCTCGCTTTCCTTCACGCGAGTCGCCCGAGGAGGCGCTCGACATCCTCCTCGACCGCGGCTACACGGCGTGTGAGATCGACTTCGAGAGCGGCTTCTGGATGGACTACCCGTTCGCGGAGCGACTCGGCGAGCTCGCCCGGGAGCAGGACATCGCGCTGTCGGTGCACGCACCGCTCTTCGGGTTCATGGGCCACCTGGAGGCGAGCGGGCGGAAGTTCACATCTGCGGTGGGCGCGCTCGACCGAAGCGCCGGAGTCGCCGCGGCCTGCGGAGCCGAGCTCGTCGTCTTCCACCCCGGGTTCCTCCTCGGTCGAAGCCGCGAGGATGCGCTCGACGCAGTCGTCGAGCAGCTCGGGACACTTCGCGAACGGCTCGAGGGCAAGGATCGCGCGGTGACGTTCGGCGTCGAGGTCATGGGACGCGTTCGCGACCTCGGTTCGCTCGACGACGTCGTCGAGATCTCGCGACGAACGACCTGGGTGCGGCCCGTGCTCGACTTCGCACACATGCACGCGACCAGCGACGGCGCGTTTCTCGCAGCGGACTCGTTCACCGAGGCGCTACGGGCGGTCGACGAGATTCTCGACCCCGAAGCGCCCTTCCACATCCACTTCTCCGACATCGCTTTCGCGAACCGCAACGAGACGAAGCATCTGCCGTACGGGGACGGGACGTTGCGTGCCGATCCGCTTCGGGATGCCCTGGACGCGTTCGAGCGCCCCGCGACGGTGATCTCCGAGTCGCCGGACGAGCGCTCGAGTCAGGCGATTCGCGCGGTGCTGGAGGGCGTCGGCGTGAGCTCGGCCAAGCGCGCTTCGTAGGGGCTCACGCCGTTTCGACCGGCCGAACGCTGGAGGTCGATCATGCGCGCAAGCGGCTCGAGCTCGAACACCTTGAAGTCGCCCTCCCGCGCGCGTGCGAGCGCCGAGTCGAGTAGCTCCTCCGCTTCCGGCCCACGTCCCTGCGCCGCGCGGACCGCGGCGAGCGCAGTGGCGGCCGCGACCTGGGCGCTCGCGTCGCGAACGCCTGCGTTGGACCGAGCGTCGAGTGCGAGTCGTTCCGCTTCGTCGACCTTCCCGAGGTCTGCGAGCGTCTCGGCGAGAGCGGCCTGCTGGTCGGGGAGAACGCCGAGGTCGCCTCTCGTCTCGGTGATCCGCAGCGATTCCCGCTGCAGCTTCTCCGCCCGCTTCAAGTCCCCCTTCAAGCGCGCGATACACCCCAGCTTGGCCAGCGCCGCGGCGACCGCGGGCTCGACGCCGAGCTCGACCGAGCTTGCGCGCACCTCCTCGAAGAGCGTCTCCGCCGCGTCGAGCTCGCCCTTCAGGGTCAAGAACCACCCGTAGGAGAGTGTTGCCCCGACCCGCGCGCGGACACTGCCGCTCTCACCGGCGAGCTCGAGAGCGCGCGTGAGGAGAAGCTCCGCCTCGTCGAGCTCGAGCCGGAGGATGTGCGTCTGCGCTAGAAGCTGCGCCGCGATCGTCTGGAGATCCTTCCGACCCGCATCGAGTGCGATCACGTACGCCCGCTCCATGAAGCGGACCGTGTCCTCCATCTCCCCGAGCCAGCCGGCGGCATGCGCGCGAACGGAGAGCGCGTCGAAATGAGCAACAGGGTCGTCCGTACCGGCGAGGAGCTCGAGAGCGTCGTCGACGATCTTCTTCGCCTCCGTGCAGTCGCCGTGGCGCTTGAGCATGGCCTCCGCGAGCGCCGTGAGCGCGAGCGCCTCGATGACCTGCTCTCCCTGCTCGTGTGCCTGGTCCCGAACCTTCGTCATCTCGACCTCGACGGCGGACCAGTCCTGCAGGCGCCAGGCCGCCCGGGCCGCGACATAGCGTGCCCCGAGCGTCGGCCCGAGCTCGAGCGCGCGCAGCCCGAGCCGGCGCGCGGTCGGATACGCCTCGCGGGCGATCGCTCGCTTTGCCGCCTTGACGAGCGCTGCACCGGTTTCCTTGGCGAGCTCCGCGGGGGGCGCGCCCTCGAGCTCGGTCAGGAACTCGACGGCCTGGTCGAGGTGGTACGCACGAATCTCGAGAAGCTCGTCACCGGTTCGATCGGCCAGCCACTCCGCGAACCGAGCGTGGTACTGGGCACGAGCGAGCTTGGCGAGCCCCGAGTAGGCAACCTCGCGAATCAGGAGGTGCTTGAAGCGATACGCGGGCTCGCCCGAGATCGACGAGCGCGGCTCGCGCAGCACGAACTCCCGCTGCTGGAGGTCTTCGAGCAAGGCGTCGATGTCCTCGACGTCTGGCGAGAGGTGCTCGAGCGCACCCTTCCAGAACACGCGGCCGACCACCGACCCGCGCTGGAGGAGTGTCTTGCCTGCGGGCGGCAGGTGGTCGATACGCGCGGCGATGAGAGCCTGCAGGGTGTCCGGGATGCGGTCCGAGGCGCCGTTCCCGCTACCGCTCTCGACGAGCATGCGAATCGTCTCCTCGACGAACAGAGGATTGCCTTCCGCTCGCTCGAGCACTTCCCGCGAGGGAGCCTTCATCGGCTCGCCCGACGCTCCGGCGAGCTGGGCCAGGAGCTTCTCCACGAGCAGCTCGCTCTCCTCCTCCGAGAGCGGCTCGAGCTCGATCGCGGTCGAACGGACCCGTCCACCACCCCAACCCGGGCGCTGTTCGAGGAGCTCGGGGCGCGCGAGGCAGATGACGAGTAGCGGCGCGCGGACCGAGTCCGCGAGGTGCTCGATCAGTTCGAGCAGGGGCTCCTCTGCCCAGTGGATGTCCTCGAAGAAGAGGACGAGCGGCTGCACGTCGGCGAGCGTCACCATGACCTCGCGCGCAGCCCACGCGATCTCCTGCGAGCTCCGCTCCCCCTCGAGGGCTTCGAGCATGCCGGAAGCGAGGCCGAGCACGTCCGCGACGGTCTCCTCCTCGCAGCACTCGCGGAGCTTCGCGAACGCCTCCTCGAGCGGGTCGTCGTCGGAGATTCCGGCCGCGGCCTTGATCATCTCGGCGAGTGGCCAGTACGTGACGCCCTCCCCGTAGGGGAGACAGCGTCCCGAGAGCACGCTCGCGCGCTCCAGGCCGTCCACGAACTCGCGTGCAAGGCGACTCTTTCCGACCCCTGGCTCGCCGAATATGGTGAAGAGGTGGGCGCGCCCGTCGCGAACAGTGCGTGCGAACGTGTTCTCGAGGAGCTCGAGCTCGGCCTCGCGGCCGACGAGCGGTGCACGTGGGCCCGTCGACCGCGCGGGCCCGTCGATCGCATCGACGAGGCGCCAGGCCCGCAGCGCGGATCCCATGCCCTTCAGCTCGAGGGGACCCGCGTCCTCGACGATCAGGCTTGCTCCTGCGAGGCGATAGGCGGTCGGCCCGATCAGGATCTCTCCCGGCCTCGCTGCCTGCTGGAGACGCGCCGCCAGGTTTACCGCCTCACCTGTGGCGAAGGTGGAATCGGAGTCCTCGACGACGAGCTCTCCAGCCTCGATGCCGATTCGCGCCTCCAGCCCGAGCTCGACGATGGCTTCACGCATGGCGAGGGAGGCACGGGCGGCTCGCTCCGCATCGTCCTCATGGGCTTGCGGGACGCCGAACGCCGCCAGCACCGCGTCGCCCGCGAATTTCTCCACGATCCCGCCATGCAGCGTGACGCAATGCGAGACCTTGTCGAAGAACTGGTTCACGCGACGGCGAACGACCTCCGGATCGGAGCCGGTTACGAGGCCCGAGGAGTTCACGAGATCGACGAACAGGACGGTGGCCAGCTTTCGCTCCATGACGTAAGTGTAGAAACGACGACGGGGGCGGCGTTCATCCCGCGGACATCCCGTCCTCATTAGCATCCGCGCATGCTCGATCCCGCCGTCTTCAAGGCCTACGACATCCGAGGCGTCTACGGCGACGAGCTGGACGAGGACGGCGGGTACCTCGTAGGTCGTGCGTACGTCGAGCACTTCGAGCCTCGAGCCATCGCCGTCGGCCGGGACATGCGGCTGTCCTCTCCGGCGATGGCGGCCGCGTTCGTCGAGGGTGCGGCGGACGCCGGAGCCGACGTCCTCGATATCGGGCTCGTCGGAACGGAAATGGTCTATTTCGCGGTAGTCGAGCTCGATCTCGACGGCGGCGCCTGCATCACGGCGTCGCACAACCCCAAGCAATACACCGGGATGAAGATCGTGCGGCGCGGCGCCATGCCGGTCGGAGGCGATTCCGGCCTGACGGACATTCGCGCCCGGGCGCTCGCCGGGTTCGGCCCCGTGCAGAGGCGCGGCAACGTGCGCGAGGAAGACGTGTGGCCGGGCTTCGTGGAGAAGGTGCTGTCGTTCGTCGATCCGGAGTCGGTTCGTCCGCTCCGAGTGGTCGTCGACGCGGCCAACGGGATGGCCGGAGTGATGCTTCCACCGGTGCTCGAGCTCCTTCCACAGCTCGACGTGGTGCGCTGCTTCTTCGAGCCCGACGGGACGTTTCCGAACCACGAGCCCAATCCCCTGCTGCCGGAGAACCGCGAGTTCGTCGTCGCCCGCACACGGGAGGAGGGGGCCGGGCTCGGGGTTGCCTTCGACGGAGACGCCGACCGCTGCTTCTTCGTGGACGACGCCGGTGAGTTCGTTCCCGGGGACTTCGTCACGGCGCTGCTCGCCGAGAGCATGCTCGAGCGAGAGCCCGGCGCGAAGGTGATCTACGACGTCCGCGCGAGTCGGGCAGTGCCCGAGACGATCGAGCGCGCCGGAGGGATCCCGCTCGTCAATCGCGTGGGGCATGCGTTCATCAAGCAACGCATGCGCAAGGAGAGTGCGGCGTTCGGCGGCGAGGTCTCGGCGCACTACTACTTCCGCGACTTCTCGCAGGCCGATTCGGGCGTCGTTCCCTTCCTGCTCATGGTCGACCTTCTGTCACGGCGGGGAAAGGCGCTCTCGGAGCTTCTCGCGCCCTTCCGCGAGCGCTTCTTCCTCACCGGCGAGATCAATACGCCCGTCGCCGACGTCCCGTTGAAGCTCCAGGAGCTGAAGGAGCGCTACGCCGCGGACGGCGGTCGCGTCTCGCATCTGGACGGGCTCTCGGTCGACTTCGACGAGTGGCACTTCAACGTACGACCCTCGAACACCGAGCCGCTGCTCCGGCTCAACCTGGAAGCGCTCTCTCAGAGCCTGATGGAGGAGAAGCGCGACGAGGTGCTCGCGCTGATCCGTGCGTGAGCGGTTCAGAGTGAGCGTTGATGCCTCGTCATTCTGAATCGAGCTCTGACGGAGATCGGGCCGAGCTCGGCCGCGTGACCGATCGCAGGCCACCGTTCAAGTACTCGGCGCTGGCCCGTGTCTGGTTCTCGGACACGGACGCGCAGGGCATCGTCTACTACGGCAGGTACCTCCCCTACTTCGACCACGCGCGCACCGAGTACCACCGCCACCTCTCCAATCCGCCCTTCTCGCAGGCGGGCGGCGACCTCGTCATGCGGGCGCTGCAGGTCGAGTACCACGCGCCCGCACGCTTCGACGACCTGATCGAGGCGTTCGTCCGTATCAGCCGCATCGGGAAGACGAGCATGACCTATCAGTGCGCCGCCTATCGGCTCCCCGAAGAAGAGTTGATGGTCACCGCCGAGCTTACGGTCGTGTTGGTCGACCTCGCCGAGCGTAAGCCGATTCCGATTCCCGAGGCGGTTCGCGACGCCGTCAGAGCGTTCGAGGGCAACGACCTCGAGGCGTGAGCTCGTAGAGCAGGGCAGGGAGAGGAATGCCGCGCGCCCACCCGAAGGCGAGCGCGCGGTCCCCTTCCCTCTCCCCACACCTCTCTTTAGTCACGCGTTCGGGGGATGCAATCCCTCGAACGAGGTACCCCACCCAAATGGGGGATGCCATCCCCATTTGGGTGGGTAGAAGTCAGGACCGCGGGCCGCCGAACGGCGACGAGTCGCCATGGAAGCGGAATCCGCTTCCGAAGCGCCGGTCTGGGCCGAAGGAGCCGCGACGAAGCTCTCCGTTGACGAGATCCGTCGTCCGCTCATCGAGGCCCTGCTGGAACATGTCGGCCCGCTCTTGAGTGAGGCGACCCGACGCAACCGCTGCATCGAGCTCCCTTTTCGCCGCGGCGACCATGGCCTGAACGAGACCGTCGACGGACTTCCCTTCTTCCTTTGCGATGTCTGCGAGCGTGTCTTCGCCGCGGAGCTGCTCGTGCAGCTCATCCCGCGTCAGTCCGAGATAGGACGCCGCTGCCTCGAGTCCCCCGAGCCGACCCGGGTGCGCCGGCCCTCGGTCGGGGCCAAGGCCGTGGAAACGCCCGAAGCCTCCGAAGAGGAGCGGCGTTTCGCCAGATTCGATCCGCTCCTCGAGCTGTGCGCCCTGCTTCTCGGTGAGCGTGCCGGCGTCGACCGCCTCCCGGACGCGGTTCTTCAACCCTTGCTCGAGCGCCTCCTCGAGCTCGCTCGGCTCGACGCCGAGCTCGGCCGCAGCGTCGTCGATGACCGCTTGACCTCGGTCGCCAGCGGTCAATGCATTCG
>Ga0190265_10002197_pt1 | contig 13058 bp, 11 predicted proteins | sample Popmic124T_FD_133135 | JGI IMG/M metagenome (GOLD analysis project Ga0190265, IMG submission 133135) | Populus adjacent soil microbial communities from riparian zone of Indian Creek, Utah, USA - 124 T | ecosystem: Environmental > Terrestrial > Soil > Riparian zone | place: USA: Utah | collected... | reverse complement strand
TCGATACGCTGCACGCTCGGCGTGGTCGTGAACGAGGTCTGGGTCGACAGCAGCACGTAGCGGCCCGCCGGATCGACGAAGATCGCCTCATCGCCGAAGCCGCCGGCGGAGCCGAGCCGCATGGCACGCCCGGTCTCGAGGTCGACGCTGGCGATACGGCGCACCGGGATCGGCACGATCCCGGCGCCGACGAAGACGATGAGGTTGATCACCGCCACCAGCAGCCGATTGTCGCCCGCCCATTGGTAGGAAGTGACCCTGGCCGCGGGAATGACTCGGTCGCGCCGCGCGCCCTCCGCGCCGATCGTCCAGATGCCGATCTGCTCCTCGCCGCCCTCGGTTGTCCGCGCGGCGATCCGGGTTCCGTCGGGGGACAGAACGGGCGAATCGAAGAAGGGCAGCTCTGCGAAGCGTTCGACCGGGATGAGCGCTGGCGGCGGCGCGGTCGCGGCCGCCTCGGCCGGCGCCGCAGCCTGGGCGATCGCCGCCGCCGGCAGCACGAAGGCCAGGAGCGCCGCTGCGGCACTGGCGAGCCCTGCTTGGTTCAACGGAACACCTCTCTCGAATCGCAGGCCAATTCAGAACGGTGTGCGAGGCAAAGGCAAGGAAAAGCCGGTCGGGCCGGAGCCGGCGGCTTCGTTCCTCCCCGGCGCGTCGGCCGGATTGTGGCGGGCGAGAAAGGCCTCGACCCGGCGCAGGAAGTCGGCCGAATCCTGCGGGCGCGCGAAGCCGTGGCCCTCTTCGCGATAGAAGACCGATTCCACCGCCGCGCCGGTGCGGGTCAGCGCCCGGACCAGGTTGCGGGACTGCGAAGGCGGTACGTTGGTGTCGCGCTCGCCATGGGCGATGAGCACGGGCGTGCGGAGCCGAGCGGCCTGCCGCAGCGGCGAAATGGCGTCGAGATCGGTCCGCGCCTCGCCTTCCACGCGCCGCCGCCATTCGCGCGAATAACGCGGCGCCGCGAACCGGCGGCGGTCGTAGCGAAGCATCGCGCGGACGTCGGCGACGCCGGCGAAGCTGACCGCGCAGCGATAGCGGCCGGGATTGCGGATCGGCGCCCACAAGGCCGCATAGCCGCCATAAGAGGCGCCCATGATGCAGACCCGTCCCGGATCGATGACGCCGCGGCCGGCCAGCCAGTCGACGCCGTCCTCGAGATCGTCGATCATGCCGCTGCCCCACTGGCCGAAGCCGCGCTCGACATAAGCGCGGCCATAGCCGGTGGAGCCGCGGAAATTCGCCTGCAGCACGGCATAGCCGCGGCTGGCGAGGAACTGGACCCAGGGATCGAATTCCCAGCTGTCGCGCGCGAAGGGCCCGCCATGCGGCATCAGGACCAGCGGCAGGCCCTGCTCGGGGCGGCCCGGCGGCAGCGTGAGATAGCCGGGAATGTCGATGCCGTCGCGGCTGCGGAAGCTGATCGGGCGGACGAGCGCGAAGCTGTGACCGGCGAGCTGCGCATGAGGGGTGGCGAAGGGATCGAGCCGCCGCGCCTGGCGATCGAACAGATAATAGGTGCCGGGATCGTCCGCCGCCCCCGACCAGATCAGCAGCCGCGGTCCCTCGTCCGTGCGGCCGAGGATGACGTTGATCTTGCCGGGCAGTGCCCGGTCGAGCGACGCCTGAAGCCGCCGTAGCTCCGGATCGATCCAGTGGAAGCGCAGCCGGTCGTCCTCATAAGCGACGCCGTCGACGCGGCCGTCCGCGCCGACGATCGGCGTCGTGACGTCGACCCGCTCATGCTCGAAGATCGCTTCGCCCCGCGTGTCGGTGGCGAAATCGTAATGGTAGACGGCGAAGCGGCCGGTGACGGCGTTGGTGACGACGACGCCGCGGTCGCTATTGTCGAGGAAGCGGATCGTCTCGATGACGCTGCCGTCCTGCGGGTAGCGGCGCGAATCGATGCGGCGCAGATCCTCGTCCGGCCCGGCCCGGTAGAGCAAAGTGATCCGGCCGTCGCTGTAATCGACGCCGGCGCGGACCACGCCGCTCCGGTCCGCGAACCAGTCCCAGACGCCGGTGCGCCAGCGCTGGACCACGCGCGCCTCGCCGCTGGCGAGGTCGATCCGACGCACGTCCGGATATTGATCGGCCGACGCCTGGGCGCTGACCAGGATATAGGCGCCTTGCGGGTCGATGAAGATCACGTCGTCGCCTAAGATGCCGCGGCCGGTTTCCAGCGGCCGCCCCGCCCAGCTGGTGACGTCGACCGTCAAGATCCGGGTGAGGGGAATCTCCAGCCCGTCCTCCTCATGGACCACCTCGATGCCGACGAGCAGCCGGTTGCTTCCGGCCCAGCGCAGCCAGCGCAGATCGAAGCTGCTCTGCGAAAAGAGCCGCGGCCGCGCGTCCGGCCCGGCGCGCAGATCCCAAATCCCGATCCAGTTCCGGTCGTCGACCGTCAGCCGCGCGGCGATCCGGTTGCCGTCGGGCGAAAGGACCGGGCTGCTGAGATAAGGCGGCCGCGCCAGCGCCTCGATCGACAGGCGTGCGGCGGGCGCGGAGGGGGCGGCTGCAGCCGCCGACGAGGCCGGGGCAGGCGGCTGCGCCGCCGCGAGCGCGGCGACGAAAAGGCCCGCAAGACCGCTTGTGACTGCGGCGATTTTGATCATGATTTGCCCCAGTGGGCCGGATAGTCACGAGTCATTGCCCTGTAAAGGCAAAGAAAAAGCCTCGCTTCCGGCGGTCCGACCACGCGTCGATTAGACAATCCATTCTCCGCGTTTCTGCGGAGAATGCTGCTTCCCTTTGCGGAGAATACACGCTACGATCTCCGCAAGGATGCGGAGATTATGATTTATATATACGAGGAAAAAGACTGGCCGAAATTTCGTTGGCGCGATGAGCAGCTCGCCGCGCTGCTGGCCGATGTGCGGCATCGGCAAGGCCGGTTGCTCGGCCGAATGGAAGCGCTTGGTTTTCCTCTCCGCACGGAAGCGGTGCTGCATACGCTCACCGAAGATGTCTTGAAATCCTCTGAGATCGAGGGCGAGAAACTCGACAAGGATCAAGTGCGCTCATCGATCGCGCGCCGCCTGGGCCTCGATATAGCCGGCCTCGTTCCCGCCGATCGCGACGTTGAAGGCGTCGTGGAAATGATGCTCGACGCCACGCAGCGTTACAAAGACAAATTGACCGACGAACGCCTGTTCGGCTGGCACGCCGCGCTGTTTCCAACCGGGCGCAGCGGCTTGTCGCGCATCATCACCCTCGCGTGGCGCGAGGATTCACGCGGCCCGATGCAGGTCGTGTCCGGTCCTATCGGCCGCAGAAAGGTCCATTACCAGGCTCCAGGGGCGAAAAAGCTGAAGCGAGAAATGAAGGCGTTTCTCGATTGGTTCGAAGGCGAGCGCGAAATCGATCCCGTTCTTAAAGCCGCTGTCGCTCATTTGTGGTTCGTGACCATCCACCCGTTCGAGGACGGTAATGGCCGCATCGCGCGGGCGATCGCCGACATGGCGCTAGCGCGTTCGGAAGACAGCCCGCAGCGATTCTGCAGCATGTCCGCGCAAATCCGGGCCGAGCAAAATGCATATTATCGCATGCTCGAGACCACCCAAAAGGGGGATCTCGACATCACGCGCTGGCTGACATGGTTCCTCGAATGCCTCGGCCGCGCTTTCAGCGGCGCCGGCACGATCTTCGATTCCGTCATGCGCAAGACGCAGTTCTGGGAACGGCACGCAGAGACCCCATTCAACGAGCGGCAAAGGCTTGTCCTCAATCGCTTGCTCAATGGGTTCGAGGGCAAGCTGACCAGCTCGAAATGGGCGAAGCTCGCCAAGACCTCGCAGGATACGGCCGGCCGCGACATCGCCGACCTGATGGAAAAGAATATCCTCGTTCGCGATCCCGCCGGCGGGCGCAGCACGAGCTATTCGCTCGCGGCCGACGCCGGCTAGAGCGAAATCCGTCTCTATCGAGCCGAATTCCGCTCCAGCTTTCCTTTGTTTACCGCGATTTCCGAGTCGCTGGCTGAATCCAGCCAGCTCGAAATCGCTCTAGAACCGCTTAAGCCAGGCGCGATAGCCTCTTCGCTTCGCCAGAGCGTCGTCCAATTTCGTCGGCGGTTATTACGCGCTTCTCAACAGCGCTCTAGCACCCAACATCGATTGAGCCAGATACACAGAAAAGCGGTGTCTGGGTGATTTCGACGCGACGGCGCTTATTGCCGGGCGACCTGACCCTAACACCGTCGGCTTCGATTGAGACTCACCTGTCGCCAGGAGCCCCGCCGGACAATCCGGCGGGGCACTTACCGGGCCCTTGGCCGGCTCAGCCGGCGCCCCTCCGATCAGCCGGCGCCGCCGGCCAGCGCCGCGAGCAGCAGCAAGGCGACGATGTTGGTGATCTTGATCATCGGATTGACCGCCGGGCCGGCCGTGTCCTTATAGGGATCGCCGACCGTGTCGCCGGTCACCGCGGCCTTGTGCGCTTCCGAGCCCTTGCCGCCGTAATTGCCGTCCTCGATATATTTCTTGGCATTGTCCCAGGCGCCGCCGCCCGAGGTCATCGAGATGGCTACAAAGAGTCCGGAGACGATCACGCCGAGCAGGAGGGCGCCCAATGCCGCGAAGGCGCTCTCGCGGCCGGCGATCGCCTGGATGCCGAAGAAGACCGCGAGCGGCGCCAGCACCGGCAGCAGCGAAGGGACGATCATCTCCTTGATCGCCGCCTTGGTGACGAGATCGACGGTGCGGGCGTAATTGGGCCGCGAGGTGCCGTCCATGATGCCGGGATTGTCGCGGAACTGGTTGCGCACGTCGATCACGACGTTGCCGGCGGCGCGGCCGACCGCGGTCATGCCCATCGCGCTGAACAGATAGGGGAGCAGCGCGCCGAGCAGCAGCCCGACCACGACATAGGGGTTGGAAAGGCTGAAATCGACGCCGTCGATGCCGATGCCGAGCTCGGCCTGGAAGCGTTCGAGGTCGGTCGTATAGGCGCCGAACAGGACCAAGGCGGCGAGGCCGGCCGAGCCGATCGCATAGCCCTTGGTCACCGCCTTGGTGGTGTTGCCGACCGCGTCGAGCGCGTCGGTGCGGACGCGGACGCTGTCGTCCAGGCCGGACATTTCGGCGATTCCGCCGGCATTGTCGGTGACCGGGCCGTAGGCGTCCAAGGCCACGACCATGCCGGCCAGCGCCAGCATCGCGGTCGCCGCGAAGGCGATTCCGATCAAGCCGGCGAGCTGGTAGGAGACGATGATTCCGACGCAGATAACAAGCGTCGGCGCCGCCGTCGATTCGAGGCTGATGGCGAGGCCCTGGATGACGTTGGTGCCGTGTCCCGTCACCGAGGCCTTGGCGATCGACTGGACCGGCCGGTAGTTGGTGCCGGTATAATATTCGGTGATCCAGACGATCAGGCCGGTGACGCCGAGGCCGACCAGGGCGCACCAGAACAGGTCCATGCCGGTGAAGCCGTCGCTCACGGCCGTCGTCGCGACCTGGGTTTCGACGTCGAGGCCGGCCGCCTCGGCGGCGCCGCCGATCACCGCGTTCATGTCGCCCAGCGTCTGCATCATCACGTAATAGATGGCCGGGACCGAGAGCAAGGCGGTCAGCCAGAAGCCCTTGTAGAGCGCGCCCATGATCGATTGCCTGCGGCCGAGGCGGACCGCATAGGTGCCGGCGATCGAGGTCAGGATGCAGACGCCGCCGATGATCAAGGGCAGGCTCATCAGCGCCAGCATCTGTTCGGCGCCGGTCTGCACCAGGAGGGCGATCAGCACCATGGTGGCGCCGACGGTGACGACATAGGTCTCGAACAGGTCGGCCGCCATGCCGGCGCAATCGCCGACATTGTCGCCGACATTGTCGGCGATCACGGCCGGGTTGCGGGGATCGTCCTCGGGGATTCCGGCCTCGACCTTGCCGACCAGGTCGGCGCCGACGTCGGCGGCCTTGGTGAAGATGCCGCCGCCGAGACGCGCGAAGATCGAGATCAAAGAGGCGCCGAAGGCCAGAGCGACCAGCGCGTCGATCACCTCGCGGTCGTTCGGGGCGTGGCCCTGGACGGCGACGAGGAAGTAGAAGAAGGTCGAGATGGCGAGCAAGGCGAGGCCGGCGACGAGCATGCCGGTGATCGCGCCCGAGCGGAAGGCGACGGTGAGGCCGCCCTGCAGGCTGGTGCGCGCCGCCTCGGCGGTGCGGACGTTGGCGCGGACCGAGATGTTCATGCCGATATAGCCGGCCGCGCCCGACAGAAGCGCGCCGATGACGAAGCCGATCGCCTCGGTGAGGCCGAGGAAATAGCCGACGACAGCCGCGACCACGATTCCGACGACCGCGATCGTCGTGTACTGGCGGCCGAGATAGGCCTTGGCGCCTTCCTGGATGGCGGCGGCGACGGCGACCATCCGCTCGTTGCCGGCGGGCGCGCGCAGCACCTGGACACTGGTGATGATGCCGTAGAGCACCGCGACGAGGCCGCAGGCGATGGCGATGAGCACGACGGTCATGAAACGTCCTTCCCCTGAAACTGGACCGGGCGCGCGCGGGCGCCCACGGAGCGGACCCGCTCCGGCGTGGCGCGGCCTTTAGGGGGGAAGCTCAAAGGTTTCAACCATGCTCGAAGCCGAGCCTGGCCGGCAGCGGGACCGGCGCGCCGGCATCGGTCAGCCGAGGCGCCGCGCCCGGCTCGAAGCGGCCGATGCGCGAGAAGGGGAGGCCGATCTCCTCGGCGAGGGCGAGCAGGGCCGGGGCGGCGTCCGGCGCCGCGGCGAACAGCAGCTCATAATCGTCGCCGGCCGTCGCCGCGTCGAGGCGCGCCTCGCCGCAGGCCGCGAGATAGGCCTCGGACAAGGGGATCGAGCCGAGCTCGATCTCCACCCCGCAGGCGCTCGCCGCGGCCATGCGCGACGCATCGAGGAGCAGGCCGTCGGAGACGTCCATCATCGCCGTGACCAGGGGGGCGAGCCGCTCGCCCGCTTCGAGCCGCGGCCGCGGCAGGCGATAGCGTTCGACCAGCGCCTCGCAACAAGGAAGGCCGCCCCGCAGCGCCCGCAGTCCCGCCCCGGCGTCGCCGATCGTGCCGCTGACCCAGAGCAGGTCGCCGGGCCGGGCGCCGGCGCGGCTCGGCGGGACCCGCGCCGCGCGGCCGATCGCGGTCAGCCCCATGGCGCGCGGCGCGCCGGCCGGCATCGCCACCGTGTCGCCGCCGAGCAAAGGCAGGCCGAAAGCGGTCAAAGCGGTCGCCAGGCCGGCCGCGAACGCCGCGTCCCAGGCGCCGTCGCCGAGCGCATAGCCGAGCAGCACGCCGATCGGCCGCGCGCCCTTCGCCGCCAGATCGGACAGGTTCACCGCGACCAGCTTCCAGGCGACGTCGCCGGGCGGGTCGCCGGGCAGATAGTGGACGCCCTCGACGATCATGTCGTGGGTGAGGACGAGGGCGGCGCCGCCCATTTCCAGCACCGCCGCGTCGTCGACGAGGCCGCGCGCCGCCGGATCGGTGGCCAGCGCGCGCAGCGTGTCGATGAAGGCGGATTCGGAGGTCATCGCCGGAAAAGAGTGGCTGTCACTCTTTTCACTTGCGCACCTCTTTCGCGATCGCGTCGAGCAGGCCGTTGACGAAGCCGGTCTCGCGGGCGTCGTAAAAGGCCTTGGCGACGTCGACATATTCGCTGATCACGCTCGCCGCCGGCACGTCGGGGCGGGCGGCGAGCTCGTAGGCGCCGGCGCGCAGGATCGCCTTCATCGGCTTGTCGAGCCGGGCCAGCGACCAGCCGGCGGCGAGCCGGTCCGCGATCAGCGCGTCGAGCTCGTCCCGCCGGGCATCGGCGCCGGTCACGACATCGTCGAAGAAATCGACCTCGGCGTCGGCATAGTCGACGCCGTCGATGGTCGCGCCGAGGCGATGCTGGTGGAATTCGTGGAGCAGCCGGGCGACCGGCGTCGACTCCATCTCCTGCTGGTAGAGCGCCTGCACGGCGGCGAGCCGGGCGGCGGAGCGGGAGAGCGAGCGTTTCGGGGTGGCGGCCATGAGCGGGGCCATAGCTAAGCCGCCTCCGCCATGAAATCGCGAATCGCGGCGATTACCGGTTCGGGCTGCTGCCAGGGGACGAAATGGCCGGCGTCGGCGACGGTGACGAGGCGCAGGTCGTCGATCAGCGCGTGCAGGCCGTCGAGCTGGACCGGCAGCAGCGCCTTGTCCTGGAGCGCCCAGATGACCAGCGTCGGGGTGGCGATGCGGGGGAAGGGGCCCTTGGTCCAGGCCGGCGCCCCGGCGTCCTCGCCGACCTGCGGGACGAGGATCTCGCTCGCCCGGTACCAGTTCAGCATCGCGGTCAGCGCGCCCGGCTCCGACCAATTGCGGAGATAGGCCCGCTTCTCCTCCTCGGGGATGACGGCGAGGTCGAGATGGGCGCCGAAGCTCTTGGCGAAGAAGGTTTCGAGCCCCATCGCCGCGATCCCCTGCTCCATCGCCGGGTTGCGGAACGCGTTCATATATTGCGAGGCGGCGCGCTGGGCCGGATCGTCGATCAGGCTCTTCTGGAAGATATAAGGGTGGGGGGCGTTGACGATGACGAGCCGGGCGATCCGGTCCGGGCGGCGGAGCGCGGCCAGCCAGGCGACCGCGCCGCCCCAATCGTGGCCGACCAGAGTGAAGCGCTCGAGCCCGAGCGCGTCGGCGAGCGCGATCAGGTCCTCGAGGATTCGGTCGGTCTTGTAATGCTCGACGCCCTCGGGCTTGTCGGAGCCGCCGAAGCCGCGCTGGTCGGGCGCGATCACCCGGAAATCGCGAGCGAGGGCGGGCGCGACGTCCCGCCAGGTCCGGTGCGATTCGGGGAAGCCGTGGAGGAGCAGGATCGGCTCGGCGTGTTCGGGGCCGCCTTGCTGGACGTTGAGGGTGACGCCGGTGGGCAGGGCGATCGAGGTGGTGGCGAGGTCGGTCATGATTCTTTCCCTGAAATCCTCCCCCGGCTTTCCGGGGGAGGGGGACCAGCCGAAGGCTGGTGGAGGGGCCTCTTTGGACCGGAAGAAGCCCCTCCACCATGCTTCGCATGGTCCCCCTCCCCTGCAAATGCAGGGGAGGATCTGTGCGGCGTGCGCGAAGCGCATGTTTCTTCGATCAGGAGGATGACCGGCTCGATGTCACGGAGAATCTCTTCGGCGGGAATTCGGAGCGTGCGTATCCCTTGCTCCGCAAGCCAGGCATCCCGCCGCGCATCTCGTTGTGGATTGGCGCCCATTTCATGGGCCTTGCCATCGACCTCGATGCAGAGCGAAGCGGCAGCGCAGTAGAAATCCAGCACGTATCGTCCGGCCGAATGCTGGTGCCGGAATTTGTGATTTCCGGGCCGGCTGCGCAGAACCTGCCAGAGCAACACCTCGGGCAGCGTCATGGTGCGGCGAAGAGCCTTGGCGCGCTTGACGATCTCACCCGTGCTGGTTCGCATCTTTCGTTCCTGTCGGCTCGATTCGCTCGCGCCCCTTCACCATGGTTCGCACGGTCCCCTCCCCTGCGAAGGCAGGGGAGGATTTCTCACGGATAGCTCACCGTCTTGGGGATTTCGGGGAGGGGGATGAACTCGTCATGGTCGTCGGGGGGCAAGGCGAAGCGGCCGGCCTTCCAATCCTCCTTGGCCTGGTTGATGCGGTCGCGGCGCGAGGAGACGAAGTTCCAGAAGACGTGGCGCGGCCCATCGAGCGGCGCGCCGCCGCAGAGCATGAAATCGCATCCTTCTTCAGTCCGCACGGTGACCTCGACGCCCGGTTTCAGCACGTACATCGTCTGCGGCAGGAGCGGCAGGCCGCCGATATTCGCGTCGCCCCCGACCAGGTAGATGCCGCGCTCGTCGGCCTCGGCGCCGATCGGAAAGGAGGCGCTGCCGCGTCCGATTCGCACATGCGCATAAATGGTCGGACTGTGTCGGGTGACGGGGGATGTCTCACCCCACAAACTGCCCATGATCACGCGAGCTTCGATGCGATCGTCATAGATTGCGGGTATGTCGGAGGCGGCGACATGCTCGAATGTCGCGTCCATTTCCTCCCTGGCGGTCGGCAAAGCGAGCCAGGTCTGTATGCCCGCGAGCGTGGGTCCGTCCGGGCGCAGCGCGGCCGGCGAGCGCTCCGAATGGGTGATCCCCTTGCCGGCGGTCATCAGGTTGACCGCGCCCGGCTCGATCGTCGCGAAGGTGCCGAGCGAATCGCGATGGTCGATGGCGCCGGCGAACAGATAGGTGACGGTGGCGAGGTTGATATGCGGGTGCGGGCGCACGTCGATGCCGCCGCCGGGCGCGAGCCGGGCCGGCCCCATCTGATCGAAGAAGATGAACGGCCCGATCATCGTGCGCTCGCGGTGCGGCAGGGTGCGGTGGACCTTGAAGCCGCCGAGATCGTGGCTGGTCGGCAGCAGGGTGTGGAGGAAAGGATCGTCGGTCATGCCTCATCCTAGCCGGGATGGCGCACGAAGCGAAGCCACCCTGCCAGCCGGCGCCTCGGAGCGTCGCCATGTCCGCGCCTTCCGTATTGACAAAACTCTATATATGTAGATTTAAGCCGCATGGTTCGAAACCGCACCCTGTCGCCGCCGGCGCGCACGATCCTTGCGATCATGGCCGATGCCGGGAGCCGCTGGCTCCATGGCTACGATCTCTGCCGTCAGGGCCGGGTCAAATCCGGCACGCTCTATCCATTGCTGATCCGTCTGGAAGAGCAGGGCTATCTGGAGGCCGAATGGCAGGTGCCCGCGGAGCCCGGGCGGCCGCCGCGTCACGCGTATCGACTGACCGCCACGGGCCGGGCGCTGGCGCGCGCGAACCCGCCGCTCGGGCTGGGCGCCGTCGCCAGCGACCCTCAGGGAAAGCCCGCGTGAGGCGCATGCTCGCAGAAACGATCGTCTGGCTCGCCGCGATCATTCTGCCCGCACGCCTGCGAGACTGGGGCCGCGCCATGGTGGTTGAGCTCGCTACAATCGAGAGGCCGGGAGCGGCCCTCGCCTTCGCCCTCGGCTGCCTCGCCGGCGCGCTCCGACAGACCGTGTCCTCCCACCTCCTCCACCCGAACCAAGCGTTAGAAGGAACGTCAGTTATGCAACAGGGAAGCAGCCTGCTCCGCCGTCCCCGCCGCCTCGCCGCATTGTGTGCGATCGGCGCAACCGGCCTCGGCCTGGCCTATATGAATGCGGCGGGTGCGCCGCTCTCCTACCTCGCGATCAACGCCGCGGCGCTCGCCATCGGCCTGCTGGCGGTCGGCGTTCTGACCGAGGCGGGGCGGCTTTGGCGGATCGCCGGCGGCGCCGTCGGGGTCGCGCTCGCCTGCATGATCCTGTTCACCGCTCTGTTCGGCGTCTCGGCGGAAGGCGCGACGCGCTGGATCTCGGCCGGCGGTCTCCTCCTCCAGCCCGCTCTGTTCCTCGTCCCGGCCGTCGCCCTCGGCTTCGCCCGGGCGCGCGATTCGGTGTCGCTGCTCGCCGTCCTGATCGCGGCGCTGGCGCTGGCGCTGCAGCCGGACCGGGCGATGGCGGGCGCGCTCGCGGCGGGCATGGCCGCGCTGGCGCTGGCGCGGCCCGGACGAGGGGTGCTGGTCGCGCTTGGCGCCGCGCTGGCGGCGTTCACGGCAACCCTGGTGCGTGCCGACGCCTCGCCCGCAATGCCTTTCGTGGACCAGATCTTCTACTCGTCCTTCGCTGTTCATCCGCTGGCGGGGTTCGCGGTTCTCGCCGGCGCCGCCCTGATGCTCGTCCCGGCGATTGCGGGGTACATCCGGGATTCCGATCATCGCCCGATCTACGCCGTGTTCGGTGCGGTCTGGCTTGCCGTGATCCTTGCGGCCGCGCTCGGCAATTATCCGACGCCGCTGGTGGGTTATAGCGGCAGCGCGATCCTCGGTTACCTGATCAGCCTGCTCGGCCTGCCGCCGTACGCCGCTACCCGCAGCATCGGTCGGGACGGTGCCGCGGTGCAGTCCGAACCCGAGGAGCAACAGCCCAATCTGCGCGCCAGCCTGACCATTGCGGGCTGACAGGCAAGGCTATTCGCCGGGCGCCCGTGCCCTGATCGCCAGCGCGTGGATACGCTCACGCATCAGCTCGCCCAGCGCGGCGTTGATCGCGCGCTGGCGTTCGAGGCGGCTCAGGCCGGCGAAGGCGGGCGCTTCGATCTCGACCGTGAAATGGCTTTCGCCGCTGCCGTCGTCGCCGGCATGGCCGTGGTGCCTGGCGCTGTCGTTGATCACGGCGAGGCGGGTCGGAGCGAGCGCGGCGCGCAGGCGTTTCTCGATTTCCCCGGCGACGGGACCGGTTAAAGCATTGGTCATGGCCGCCTATATAGCGTGGTCGACGCTACAAGGGAGCGAGGATTGGCGAGCGCGGGCAAAAGGCAGGCGCGGTTCCACGGCCGGGTGGAGGGGCGGGCGCGGCATTGCGCCGAGCCCGGCTGCGACTCGCCCGGCGAGTTCCGCGCGCCCGGCGCCCATAACGCCGATTTCGACGGGCCGGGCCAGTGGCGCTGGCTGTGCCTCGACCATGTCCGGGCGTTCAACGGCACGTACAATTATTTCAACGGGATGAGCGCCGAGGAGATCAGCGAGGCGCAGAACCCCTATGGCGGCTGGGAGCGCGAGACCCGCGCCTTCGGCACCGCCGGCACCGGTCCGCGCTGGGCCGATTTCGTCGATCCGCTCGACGCGATCGGCGCCCGCTTCGCGAATCGCGGGCCGAGGCTGCGCAAGGACGGGCGCGAGATCAGCGAGGCCGACCGCGAATATCTGCGCGTGCTCGGGCTCGACCTCGACGTCGACCGGCGGGCGCTCAGGATGCGCTATGCCGAGCTCGTCCGCCGCTACCATCCCGACCACAATGGCGGCGACCGAAGCCACGAGAAAGCATTGCAGGCGGTGATCGAGGCTTATACGGCGCTCAAAGGCAGGCCGGTCTTCGCCTGAACCAGAGAATTCACCCGAGAAAGAACATGGCAGACATTCCCAACGTCAACCCCGACAGCCGCACCGCGACGGTGATGGACGCGCCCGACAAACTCGTGAAGGTGCGCGACGCCTTCGGAATCGACAGCGACATGGAGGTGCCCGCTTTCTCCGAGGCCGACGAGCGAG
>Ga0190265_10002196_pt1 | contig 13062 bp, 12 predicted proteins | sample Popmic124T_FD_133135 | JGI IMG/M metagenome (GOLD analysis project Ga0190265, IMG submission 133135) | Populus adjacent soil microbial communities from riparian zone of Indian Creek, Utah, USA - 124 T | ecosystem: Environmental > Terrestrial > Soil > Riparian zone | place: USA: Utah | collected... | reverse complement strand
TCATCATTTCCGCTGTTGCCTGTACGCGCGCCGCGATGGCGGGCGGCGCGCCGGATCTCTTCGCAGAATATTGCTCGGCCCCGAATGCGGAGATATCTGATGAGGCGACGAGCCAGGACCTTCTGGTGGTTCCGCCCACGGCGGTGATTCACGATCTTGACGTTCGACTGAACATCACGCACGGGCATGTCGGCGAGCTGGTGATTACGCTCGAACACATTGAAACCGGGACCAGCGCTCTGCTCGTCGATCGACCGGGCGTGCCGGCGATTGCCGGCGGCTGCGGCAGCAACGATTTGCACGTCGTCTTGGATGACGAGGGCGCGGGCGGGCCGATCGTCGATCAGTGCGGGGCCGATGCAAATTCTCCGTTTCCGATTTCTCCGCCAAACTTCATTTCTCCGCAACCGCTAAGCGCTTTCGACGGCGAAGAGTTGGGTGGGAATTGGATCATCAGCGTGATCGATACTCGCGGCGGCAATGCCGGCGTGCTGGTCGATTGGTGCCTGGTCGCGAATCTGGGACCGGGGGGCATCGCCGCGACGGTCAGCGGCGTGGAGAACACGGGGCCCGACGTGTGCGCGCCGGCCGGCAGTCCGCTTATGGTTGAGCCGGGGACCATTGTGCGGGTGTGCTACGCCGTCACGAACGTGGGCGAAGTGCCATTTGACCGGCATGATCTGACCAGTTCGCAGCATGGGCAGATTTTGGATGACGAGGCGATTTCGCTGGCGCCGGATGCGGTGATTCAGATTACGCGGCTGGTGCCGGTGAATTCTGATTTGACGATCACCAGCCACTGGGAGTCCCGCCGGGGCAATGCGACCGCGACGGCCGATGCGGAGCTGGTGATTCTCGTCGACTCGGATGACGACGGGGTGGGCGATGTCGATGACGCGTGTCCCGGCTTCGACGATGCGAACGACGGCGATTCGGACGGGGCGCCCGACGATTGCGACGGATGTCCGGCCGATCCGCTCAAGACCGAGCCGGGCGACTGCGGTTGCGGGGTGCCGGAGGGGTCGTGCGGCGGCGAAAATGAGAATGGGAATTCCAACGAGAACGGGAACTCGAACGAGAATGGGAATTCCAATGAGAATGGAAACTCGAACGAAAACGAGAATTTGAACGAGAACGAAAACAACAATCAGAACGACAACGGCAACGAAAATACGAATCAGAACGAAAACGCGAACGAGAATGAAAACGGCAATTCCAACGAGAATGGGAATTCCAACGAAAACGGGAACTCCAACGAAAACACCAACGGCAACGAGAACAACAACAACGAGAACGGGAATACCGGAAATCCCCAGCAGAACACGAATACAAATGGGAACGCCAACTCGAACCAGAACTCGAACGCGAACGAGAATGCCGGGAATCAGAACGACAATCCGGCCGATGACGACATCATTAACGACAACGACAACACCGGCGCGCCGCCCAACAACGTGAATGACAACTCGCCCCACGAGCACGAGACGCCTGAGTGCCTGCTCGATTGCGGGGCGGGGTTCTGCGGCGCGGGGGGTGGGGCTTCAGCGATCCTGCTGCTCATGGCTCTGAGCGTGGTTCGTCGTCGCCGCCTGATACGTTAGCGCAGCACGGACAGGGAACGGGTGGCGGGGCGGGCGAGCAGGTCATAATCCCGGGTTCCCGCAATCTTGACGTCCACGAACTGACCCGGGTCGTATTCTCCCCCATCGACGTACACAACACTATCCACATCGGGCGCCTGACCCTGGTGCCGTGCCGGGTACACGCCTGAGTCACCGTAGCCGTCGATCATCACGCGGAGGCGCTCGCCCTTGCGCGCGGCCGCTCGCTTGAAGGCTACCTGTTGCTGCGAGAGCATGAGTTCCTCGACGCGCTCGTCGATCAGCTCCGGCGGCAGATGACTCTTCATGCGATGGGCGGGGGTGCCGGGCTCATTGCTGTAGGGAAAAACGCCGAGCATGTCGAAGCCGAAGCCGCGGATGAAATCGCGCAGGTCGCGATGCTCGGCGGCCGTTTCACCGGGAAACCCCGCGATGAAGGTGGTGCGGATAGAGACGCCGGGGATGCGCGTGCGCAGTTTTTCCAGCAGCGCCTCGGTCTGTTTGCGCGTGACGCGGCGGTACATGGCCTTGAGCACGCGGTCGTTGATGTGCTGAAGCGGGATGTCGATGTACTTGGCGACGTGCTCGCATTCGGCGATGGCGTCGATCATCTCGTCGGTGAAGTCACTGGGATAGGCGTACATCAGACGGATCCACTCGACGCCGTCGAGCGTATTCAGCGTGCGCAGAAGGCCGCTCAGGCCCGGGCCATAACCGAGGTCGATGCCATAGCTGGTCGTGTCCTGGCCGAGAAGATTGATCTCGACCGCGCCGTCGGCGATCAGCTCGCGGGCTTCGGCCATGATCTCGTCGACGCCCTTGCTGTGCATCGGCCCGCGGATCGAGGGGATCGTGCAGAAGGTACACTTCTGGTTGCAGCCCTCGCTCATGCGCAGGTAGGCATAGTGCGAGGGCGTGAGACGCAGGCGGGCCGTGTCGGATTTATTGGCGTCGACCCAGGAGCTGGCGTGGTACTCGCCGAGAAACAGGAGGCTGCCGGCCGGGGGGCCCTGAGTCGCGGCGGCCGATTTCGTGCTTCCCTTCGCGGCGCGGGTCTTGCGTATTTGCGTGGGTGTCTTGCCGGTGACAGCCCGGACGATGTCGGCCCGGTTGTGGACGCCGACCAGGGCGTCGACCTCCGGCACGGCGTCGAGGAGGCCGCGGCCGTCGCGCTGGACGAGGCAGCCGGCCACCACCAGCCGCTTGATCTCGCCGCGTGATTTTTGCCCGGCGGCCTCCTTCAGTATGCCGACGGCTTCGTCGCGCGAGGCGGCGAGAAAGCCGCAGGTGTTCACCACGAGGACGTCGGCCGAGCCGTCGGCGCCGCTGACGATGGGGCAGCCGGCCTCGGCGAGGAGGCCGAGCATTTTTTCGGAGTCCACCAGGTTTTTAGGACAACCGAGTGAGACGAAGGATACGCTGGGCATTTTCACGCGTTGATGCTCCGAGGACGGATAATAACGGGCGAGAAAGAGGGATTATATCGGAAATCAGAGGCGGCGTCGAAAACGGGGGAATTCGTTCCAATTCTCTCGATTTCGCCCGTGGGGCAGCGTGAATCGAAGATGGGAGCGCGGGGATATTGGGCACTGCCTCGCGCGCGCTTCGGCCTCGGAAAATGTTCGCTGCGAATGGCAATCGGGGCGGCGGTTGCAATACAATTTCGTAGAGGAGGCGCGATATGTTCCGCTTCAGACCACGCTTATTCGTATGTTCCATCGTCGCACTGGTGATCGCGTTCGCAGCCAATGCCGGTCGCTCGATCGCTCAAAGCCGGCACGTTTCGCGGCCGATCGCGGCGCCAAAGGCATTCGGTGTTCAGCGGGGCGGTCTGGGCGTCACGGGGCCGCGGGGCGGTCACATGCAGCGCGCGGGCCACGCCCAGCGGGCGGGGGGCTATCGCAGCGCGGGCCGAGGTCATCGACAGGGCGGCGGACAATCGGGGTTTCATCGCGGGAGCGGCTCGCGGCATGGCGGCTCGTTTCAACACGGTCAACGGAATTCGCGACACGGTGGCTCGTTTCAACACGGGCGCCGGAGCGCGCGGCGCGATGGATGTCACCCAGGTGACAACATCGGCCACCGGCCGACACTGCACGGCACACTGGTGAAAAATAACTGGAAGCAGCCGCGGGCGGCGGGCAAGGTTCCGGCGATCAACGTGTTCGGCTCCTACTACGGATATTCGCCATACAGCTCGACGATGATCGCCGGCGGCCACGGACTGGGATATCCGTATTCGAGCTGCTATCCACGATATGGATATGGATATCACGGCGCGTGCGGGTTTCGCTATCCGGTGTATGGGTTGTATGGCGCGGCGGGTTACCGCTTTGATGATGATTACTATGACGACGACTACGTTGAAGCCGGACCGTATCTTGATCCGGTCGAGGCGGAGATCGCGATGGAGGCGTGGGAGGATCGCACGCAGGCGGCGCTGGAATCGGAGGCACTGGATGATTTCGGTGAGCGTCATGCGGATGCAGAGGGTCCGGCGGGGGCCGCGGGAAAAGGCGCCTCCGCGATGAGCCCCACGGTGGTGGAAACGGCGCGGCAGATCGGCATTGCCCTCGATCGGGGCGACAAGGCCTTCGAGAAGGGGCAGTACGATCAAGCGCGGGCGGAGTATCTTCAGGCCCTGGCGCTGGCCGGAGAGGACGCCACGGCGCGGGTCGCCCTGGGTTTGGCGGAATACGCATTGGCGTCGTTCGACGCGGCATCGAGCGAGATACGCAAGGGGGTTGCCCGGGCGCCGTCGCTGGCGCATTCGGCGTTCAATTTGCGATCGGTGTACGGAAATCAGCGAGACTTTGAGGCCCACGTGCGGATTCTGGAGGACCACGTCGGGCAGAACCCGGCCGATTCCGAATCGCGTTTCCTGCTGGGGTTCGTGCGTTATTTCTCGGGGGATCGTGCCGGAGGGGTGGCCCTTTTGGAGACGTATCTGGCCGACCCGGCCCACGACGATTCGGTGCGGGAATTCATCGAGACGGCCCGGGTGACGATGCCTTAGGAAGCCGCCAAACGGCAAGGCGACGGAACGGTTTTGCAGCGCGACCATCAGATATCTTGTGCTGGGATTCCTAGTCTTCCAAGCGTGCGTACAGCGCGCCGCCTTCGACGCGGCACTCGTACTTTCTGACGCACACCTGCTCCGATTCGGTGCAGGCGCCGGTGTCCAGACTGAAAACCCATTCGTGCCACGGGCAGACGACGGCGCTGCCGATCACCTCGCCGGCCGACAGGTTTCCGCCCGCGTGGGGACAGGCGTTGTCGATCACCACGAAGCGGTCGGGGTCGCCGAGGTGAAACACGGCCAGCTCATGCCTTTCGAGCGCGACGAACCTGCGCGAATGCGGGGGACACTCGCTCGCGTCGCACAGCCTTATCCATTTTTCAGCGATCATTTCAACCTGGAGTCTCAGTCATCAATGCGCGGGAATTCTAGCCGAAACAGCAACGGCCGCGCACGTTCGTGCGCGGCCGTCTAACCGGAGGACAGAAGTCTAAAGCGACGCCCTGGCCGGCCGCCGCATGAAATGATTTAGTCGACCACCCAGCGCGACGTACGGAGCACCTGGTTCGTCTGGGCGAACAGAGCGATGTCGTCCACAAGCATCAGCGTGTCGAACCGCGCTACGCGCTGGAGCATCCGCCGGTTGTCCTGACGGGTCGCGCCAACGCTGCAGCCGACCATGGGGGCGACGATCGCCACAGCCAGAACCATCATCATCAGCCGCTTTGCGAATTTCATGATCTGCACCTCGGTAAGACGCTCTAATCGGCGTGCGATTCGCGTGTGGACGGTACGTTCCCGCCATGCTGAGCAGCCCCTTGCTGCCGGTGGGAGTCAGTTTGCCTGACCTGCGTCAATTCTAGCACAAACCCGCGCGGCGGGTCAACGGATTCGGGGGCTTCAAAAACAGGCTTGAAATCGCGGGAAATGCCGAGATTTGCGCCGGGATTCTCCTCTATTTCGGAGAGCGCCGATAACCATTCGACGTAGCGGTACTCGACGTCGTGCTCGGCGCCGATTCGCTTGAGCGCCGCGAGTTGACGCTCGTATTCCTCGTTTTGCCAGTGCTGGGCATTGGGGTCGCAAAAGAAAACGCGGCACCCCATCGGCCGGTGTTCTCGGGCGGTACACATGCCGCCGACCTGGTAGGGGCAGGCGTCGTCGCCAGCGGGCGGCCGCCATTGGGCGCGCAGTCCCCTGACGAAATATCCCAATTCGACGGAGGTGACGTAGAGGCGATGGCCGTAGCGGCCGAACTGGCAGCAGGCGCCGCGATTCGTGCAGACCGGGGCGTGCGCGGCGATGGTTTGATCGAGCTCGGCGTAGAAACTCCGCATCTGTGATGCGATGGCGTCACTCTCCGATGCCTGCCCGACGATCTCGCCCAATGATTGGCTCACGCCGGCACATCCTCCCAGACGCGGGCCGTGCGGCGGATTTCGATTTGTACGAATTCGTAGGTTTTGCCCGTGTTCATGCCGGGGCAATCCAGGGCGGCCGCGTCCCAGGCCTCGGGCGATTCGAGCAGGGTGTTCCAGAACGGCCACGTGCGGCATTGCAGCGGACGGACGGGGTAGATTGAGCAGACGCGCTGTCCGGCGGTGGTTCGCTTCAGGAACACGCAGTCGCCGGACTTCTTGTCCTCGGTCAACGACCAAGCGCGGCCGACGCGGCGAACCTGGTGCGGTTCGAGCCCCTGTCCGGGGCGACCCAGGAATGCGGCGATCTTCTCGATTTCGTCATCATCGACATAGACGAACCCGGGCGCGCCGGTGCAGCAGTTTCCGCACTGGGTACACTTGAACTTGAGGCCGCTTTCGTACCACTTGGGGGTTTCGGCGGCGGACGGAGTTTTCGGGTTCGCCTTACTCATTCGGTTCGGGGGGGTTGTTCAAGGATTCCTCTTCAACCTCGAGGGCGCGCTCGTGCTTTTCGATCACTTTTCGGTCGTTGTTGCAACCGACGGCGATGCAGATTCCCGCGAGCAGAAACAGCGAAAGTAGACGATGCATTCGCACGTTGCGTAACTCCACGAAAAAGCCCAACACTAGTGCCGTTTCCAGTTTATGCTGATCGAGAATCCAAAATACTCGATCTGCATCATTCAGGGTCGCGACTCCTCCGCTCCTTCAGAGCGGACTTAGCATAAGGCGTTGATATCCACGGGTTCCGTTCGTCTGCGCTGCGCTTCGACGAACTCCACCCGTGGCTATATTCTGCCGGCTCGTTGGGGCTCGGTGATCGCCAAATAGCCGGCGTTGGGCGTTGCGGCGAGCATTATCAAATAAAAACAGCGCCCAGGCGAGTCGTCTCGCGCGGGCGCTGTATTTTAGCGGAAGCGTCGGAAGATTACTCGACGACCATTTCACCCTGATCGGTGTCGGTCGGCTCGGACTCGTAGGTCGTTTCCTTCTTTTCTGTCACCTTGTGTTCGTCCTCCTTGCAGCCGGTCGTGACCGCGGATGCGGAGACGAACGCGAGTGCGAAGGCCGTCGTGAACAGTTTGCGAAGCATGTTTTCTCCTTAACGGTCGAACCCAGGCAGGTCACATCAAGCCTGCTTGATAATCACGTACGTGTGAACGACGTCCCAGATTTGCGCCGCGGGCATCTCAACGACCACGTGGGCCGTGCCGTCGGCGTCATATCGCGTGGACTTCACGTAAGAACCGTGAATGAAGGTGTTGAGCTGGGCCTGAATCTCGTCGTGCTCGGTGACGAAATCGCGAACCATCGTGGAGGAGTCGATCTGGAAACCCATGATCTCCTCGGCGAGCTTTCGCTTGGCGTCGAGCTCGGCGGCGCGGGCGGCCATGAGCTTGCCCTGCGGGGTGCCGGCCTTGTCGTCGGGGGCGATGCCGCTGCCTTCGGCGGTGACCATCTTGCCCAGCCAGTCGGGCATGGTGTTGGGCATCTTGGCCATGGCCGCCTGAATGTCCGGCGGCCGGGGGACGCCCATTCCGGTGGCCTCGAAGGTTTGGGTGCGAATCTTCTTGGTTACTTCCTCGATGTCGAGTGCGCGGACGCGATCGCCCTTGTAGTGCCGCTTGTGCAGCTCCTTGATGGTGGTGATGACGGTGTCCATCGGCACTGCGTAGGTCACCTCGACGATCAGCTCGTCGTTGTGGTAGTAGGCGTGGCCGACTTCGTGAGCGCCTTTCAGCATTGCCTGGGCGTCGGTCGTGATGACGTCGGACTCGGCGACGAAATCGCGCACGAGCGTGTCACTGGTGATGCGGAGGCCCTTGAGCCGTTCCACGAGGCGGCGCATGGCGTCTAGCTCGGCGGCGCGCTTGGCCATGAGGCGGCCCTGCGGCGAGACGCTCTTCCAGAGATCGGGAATCGTCGGCTCGGGCAGCGTGCCCGCGAAGGGGATTTCATCGCCGGGAACGTCGGGCGGAAGGTCCGGCCGCGGAGCGCCCATGCCGACGGCGGTGATGACGTCCTTTTTGTAATACTGCTTGATGTTGGTGAAGTCTTCAGCGCGGACGTGGTTGCCCTTGTAGTGCCGCTTGTGCATCTCCTGCATTTCGGTGATGAGCTTGGCGACGGTGACTTCGGCCTCGACGGTGCAGACCAGGTCTGAATCCCAGCGAGGGGTTCCCAGCCGCACGCCGCGGATGAAGTGATCCATCTCGGTGCGAATTTCGTCGGACTCGGTTACAAAGTCCTTGACGTAGGTTTCTGAGGAAAGCTGCAGGCCGTACACGGTTTCGGCCAGCTTGCGGTAGGCGTCAGCTTCGGCGGCCCGCTTGGAGAGCAGCTTGTTCTGCGCCTCCTTGGCGGGATCCTGTGCGTGGGCAAGCGGCCCCGCGATGACGGCACCGATCAACGCGGTGCAGACGGACCAGACTCGGCGATTCATACGATTTCTCCTTTTTCAATTTCATAGGCGGTTGAGCGCGGTTGCCGAATTCGACGGCAACCCGTGGTCAGGTGACAAATGCACGGCGGCACACTCCGTCCGCCGGGACGGCGGACGCTACCCTTCCGTGCGGCTGATCTGGGTTTCCACGCGAGTGAGTGCCGCAGCGTACTTTGGCTCTTTCTCTTCGTACGACATGGCCAGCTTGTAATTCTTGCGGGCTTCTTCGTATTGGCCGAGCTTTTCGTGGGCCACGCCCGCTCCGTAAAGGGATTCATGGTCTTCGGGGTCTTCCGCGAGGGCGGCCTTGAAGTTGGTCAGGGCGGTTTGCCAGTCCTCGGCGACCAGGGCGCGGGCGCCGGCGCGGGAATTTTCGTTGCGGCTCGGTTCAACCGTGGTGCTGTCGGAGAAGGTCACCGGCACGAACTTGCTCATGAACACGTCCAGTTCCGATTCGAGGATCTGGGCGATCACTTCGTCCCGGGGGGCCATGTCAACCTCGGCCTTGGACTTTTTGAAGAACGAGTTCTCGCTGGCGCCGCCTTCGTGGTGCTGCCGCGGCCGGCCGGTGTAGCCGTAGATGATTTCGTTATTGGCGGCGTCCTTGAGCTGGAACTGGCAGGTGACGGTGATGTTGCGCGACTCGGTAGTCTGCTCACCGCCGCCGAAGCGCATGCCGCCGAGCGAATGGCCTTCCTTGTATTCGGTCTTGCCCTGCTTATCGACTTTGATGGTGATCTTGCTGGTGAGGACCGCGTCGGCTCCGGAGATCGCGGCTGACGACATCGCATCGCCGCCCTCGGTCACGCCCGCGGCGGCCATGTCCTTCTCGCCCAGCGTCGCCTTCATGTGCTCGCGATCGACGAGTTTGATGGGTACGCTGTGCTCTTCGGCGGCGCGCTGCAGCTCGGACTGAACGAAGTCTGCCGCCATTTCGCGCCATTTCTTTTCGTCGACGCTGTCGCTGCCGGCTTCGGCGGTGACATCGGCGTTGTACACGGCGATCCGCATGTAGCGGTCGGGCAGCGGCTCGCGCGGCTGGGTGGTTTGCGAGAAGTTGACGGATGCGATGACACTTTCGGTGCGGCCGCCTCCGCCGCCGCCCCCCTCGCAGCCGTAGAGTCCGGCGAGCATTAGACCGATTGAGAGCGCGGTTGTCAGGTTCCTCATACTTCGTTCTCCTGGATTTTTCATGGTTCGACTTGACCGATTTACGACCGTCGCCGTTCGACGGCGAACTCATTCACGATTGAGACTCACATTACACCGTCCCGTTCGATTCCGGGTAGTGTCTTACGACCCGGCGAGTGCCGTGTCAAGAATCGGCGTGGCTTTACGCAACTTCTTGTCTTGGCTGGTTTTAACTGAACGAATGCGCGGTCCGGCGTCGTCTCCTCGGTCAGCGCGCCGTCTTGAACCATCCTTGGAAACGAGAAAGTCGGGTTCGGTCCTTATCCCTTCATCAAGAATTGTGGCGCTAATTACTGGGGAGGTTCGCTGGGCAGGGATGTCGGGGAGTGGGGTCGGCTCATCGAGTGGCGCATCGGCTGGGTGGACGGGACGGGGCGTTGATGGGGAGGTCGGTACGGTTGAAGCGGACCGATTCCGCGAAATGGCGAAACACCTGGGTACGAAGGGGTTCGAGTGCCTGGCGGGAGGAAAGGCGGTCCGACGAAAGTAGCTTGGGGGGTGTACCGATTCGGGAGTTTTCGATGCCGGGGTCGCGCACCCGGTTGGGTGGTGGTTTGCCCATACGGCTTATATCGAGGGCGCGCGTGAGGTTGTGACGTGATGCCTTTGTTGGAGCGCGGCGGCGGCCGCTTGCGCCGGGCGTTTGATGCGGCAGGTTCGGCCGGATCATCGGCAGGCGGCTTGGGCCCGCCGGCGATGATCGGCTTCGGCGGCGGTGAATCCGTGACGCGCACTGCCAAGCGGTGTGCCCAACCCGTTTCAAGCCGCATGTTTTTTATTTCTTCCGACTCGACGCCTGCGGATAAATCGAGTTCCCGCGAGAGATCGATGGACACCAACTCGCCGCGCGTGATGTCGAATTCGATGACGCCGCGGCACACGGATTTGTCGATTTTAAAGTCCTTCGGCTTAGTCGAGGCGCGCTTGACGGGTGGCGTCGCGGGCGGCGCTGCTGGGCGCGTGACGCCGACGGGCATGGTCGTGGCACTTCGTGGGGTATTCGCGGCCGGCAGGGTCGTGGGTCCGCGCGGAGACTGCTGTGTCGGGCGCGTCGCCGCAGTGCGATGCGCGGGCGGCGGTCGGACGGGCTGGGTCGGTTCGGGCGCGGGCTGCTCGGGAACGAGCCGCGTTGCCCCGGCGACGTCGATGACCGCGATGTCACGTTGCTGGGCCTTCTTTATGGAACGCAGCGTGAAGCGATAATCAAAAAAAGTTTCTCCGAAACTCTTCACCACTTCGCTTCGCGTGGTGGTCCACGTATCGCCGGGCTTCACCGGTCCATTTGGGAGAAAGAGCGGGCCGAAGTCGTCGAGCAATTTGGCGACGTTCTCGGGGGTCAGCGACAAACGCTGGACCGTACGCGAGAGGCGGCGACGGGTCGGAGGACCAATATCCTTGCGGGGATCGACTTGGACGTTGTCAAAAACGCCGGTTCGCGGGTTCACATTGAACGTCACCGTCGCGCCGGGAATCTTGCCGAGTTCGCGGATTTCCGCGCGGGCGTACGAATCGCGGATCGAGTCGAACTTCACTTCGTCCTTGATCCCGTGCTCGCGGGCCTCGTACCGGTCGATTTGCCAGGTTAATGACACTTGGCCCGAAGCAGCGGGCGCGGGCGGCTTCACCGGTTGAGTGGTGACGGACTGGATGATCGTGCGCTTGTCGTCGGCATGGGCCGAATAGCTCAGCAGGGGAGGGACGCCGCCGCGATCGGTGAAATTGTTTTCGATGACGTAGTAGAGCTTTCGTTCGGGCGGGAATTGGTATTGGATCGAGTACGAGCCGACCTCCGTGGAGGCCGGGTTGTTTTCGTATTTTGCTTCGGCGGCTTTCTGCGACGTGGTTGGCGACGACGGCGCGGGAAGGTTTCCTTCGCCGTCATTGTGCCGTTGCGCCCCGCGCGATTCGGGGCTTCCGCAATGCGAAAGGATCAGAACGAAACCCACGAGCGGTGCGAGAGCCAGAATTCTCCGAATTCGATCTTGCATGACACCGGTCGCAGGCAGTCTGGCGCGCGGCAGCCACCTGCGGAAATTCGCGCGGTCATCCGAGTGTCGACGCGACTCGGAATGGTTCAACCGTTGATGTCTTCGATGGTGACCTTGAGGTGGTTCTGGCGATGGCCCTTCTTGAGGCGGTAGCCTTTGCGGCGCTTGAACTTCACGATATCGAGCTTCGGGCCCTTCAGCGCGGAGACGAGCTTGCCCGCGACGGTGACACCCTCGAGGACGGGCGTGCCGATTCGGCTGTCCGCGCCGTTGCCGACCATGAGCACGCGATCAAACGTCACCGCGGTCTCACCCGGGGCGACCTCGCGCTTCTCGATATAGATTGTGTCGCCCTTTTCGACGCGATACTGCTTGCCGCCGTCTTCAACAATGGCGTACATCCGAAACTCCTCGCAGATTTCTGAAAGCCTGTTCGCGGGCCAAAAGAGCCGACGGCGGTCACGACCTGCCTCGCGAGCCGGGCAAGTATCGGGGAAGTTGCCCGATTTTTCAAGGGGCTGGATTGCGCGGCGTGAGAGGGGGGAACCGGACCGATTTAGAGCGTTGAGGCCCGGTGGCGCGCTTTGATTTCGCTGATAAAATAGCGCCATGGCGATTCCTCGGATGTTGACGCTTCGTGCTCCCGGCATCAATTGCGATGAAGAGACCGCGTTTGCCTGGCAGCAGGCGGGCGGGCTGCCGGAACGCGTACACGTGAATCGGCTTTGCGAGAACCCGCGCATGCTGGATGCCTTCCAGATGCTGGCGATTCCGGGCGGGTTTTCATACGGGGACGACATCGCCAGTGGGAAAATCCTTGCCAACCAGCTCGCCCAGCGGCTCGGGGACGCTCTTTCGCGTTTTGTTGATCGGGGCGGGCTGATTGCGGGCATCTGCAACGGTTTTCAGGTGCTGGTCAGGCTCGGGTTGCTGCCGGGGGGCGATTGCGGCGTCGACGTCACGCTGGCACTGAACGAGAGTGGTCGCTACGAGGATCGGTGGGTGGTGCTTCGCGGTGAGACCGACAGGTGCCCGTTTTTAGAGCGCGGGGCCGAGTATTACCTTCCGGTGGCCCATGGGGAGGGCCGGATTGCGACCGCGAATGGGTTGCAAGATGCGGCTAAGCTGGCCGACGCGGGGCGGGTGGCGTTGCGATATGTGACGAAATCATCCGCCGGGTCGGATACCGCCGTTGCGAGTCCTCCGTTCGAAAAAAAGGAGCGGGCCGCCAAACCACTGCTCACAGAGCAGTGGCACACACGCAGGGAGTTTCCGGCGAACCCCAATGGCAGCATTGATAACATCGCCGGCCTGATCGACAGCACTGGCCGGGTGTTTGGACTGATGCCGCACCCGGAGCGGTGCATGTTCGCGACGCAGGTTCCAGCGGGACTCGGCG
>Ga0190265_10002195_pt1 | contig 13063 bp, 5 predicted proteins | sample Popmic124T_FD_133135 | JGI IMG/M metagenome (GOLD analysis project Ga0190265, IMG submission 133135) | Populus adjacent soil microbial communities from riparian zone of Indian Creek, Utah, USA - 124 T | ecosystem: Environmental > Terrestrial > Soil > Riparian zone | place: USA: Utah | collected... | reverse complement strand
TTTGACACCCCGCTTGGCCAGCCGCCTCTCGGCGACGGACCGGGGCCTGCTACCGGGCGCTCCGGCGCTTACCCGGGCGGGACTCTCACCCGCTGGTCTGGTCCAGCTTGCAAGGCGCAACATAGCCTCCATTGTACGCAGCCTAAAGGTTGTCGGACTACAAGTTGCGCGCTGTTCGTAAATCTTCGAGCTCAGACTTGTGACGAAAGCGTGCCGGCAAGCTCGTCCTCGAGCGAGAGGAGGCGATCGGCTTCGCCAGCCATGACGAGCCTGCCGATCAGGGCGAGTGCGCCGGCTACGGGGACCCACTCGGCGCCGATGCGCCGGCGAAGCTGCTCGACCATCTCGTCGTGGCGCTCTACTCCCGTTGGTCCGGCCGCGAGGATCTCAACCGTCAGTAGCCGTGCGGAGGGGGGGTCAGCGGCGAGCATCGACAGCAGCGCCGCGAGCGCAGCTCGACGCTGTGCCTTCGGCTCCTGCTCGCCGCCGACTGCTCCGTCGATTCCCTCAAGCAGCCGCCCCAAAAGTTCCTCGTGGGCGGCCAGCATGCAGTCGCGCTTGTCGGCGAACTGCTTGTAGAAGGTGACCGAGGAGACCCCGGCCCGCTTCGCCACGTCGGCCACCGACGCCCCCGCGTACCCCTTCTCCGCACAGGCCTCTGCCATCGCCGCAACCAGCCGTTCGCGCTGGTTCCGAGCGACAACATCTGCCGGGATCCCGTGGGACCCCGGCGGCAGGCGTCGCGCAACTGTCTCTCCACTCTGGGTCATCCAACAAGGATAGACCTAGTTCCTGAAAACAAGCGAGAGTTTCGGGAGAGGCTCGCACCCTTGGCGCGAGCCTCTCCCGCTGGGTTATTCGACCAGAGAAAACATTGCTTCTTCCCCAACGAGGGTCGCGGTGCTTTCGTTGTCGATCGTCAGGCTCGACGGGCTGACTTTGTTGATCGTGAGCTGCAGTCCATGGACCGGGCCTTCTTCTTCGACCTGCTGGGGGCCGTTGGTGTTCAGGTCGAACGCCCCGAAGGGTTCGTTGAGGCCGAGTTCGGGCAGCGTGACGATGAGGCTGCCGGTCACGACGTATTTCACGATCCCGCCTCCCCATTCGGCGAACACGCCGGATTTCGGCGGCGTCAGCAGCAGGCCGATCTGGGTCTGTGCTTTGTTCAGGTAGACCGGCTCGGCCTTCAGGGCCGAGGTGACGATCGTACCACTCGCCTGGCCCGGGCTGGTAAAGGTGCTCCCTCCGCTGCTGCAACCTCCAAAGGCGAGGGCGATCTCACCCCTTGCTTCGTTGACGAAGCTCCCGCTGCCTTTGGGATTGCCACCGCCTTTGCATACGAATACCGAGCTGCTGGTGCTGAACACCGCGTGGGGTCCCGACACCGAGAAGGAGGCCGGGAATTCCGCCGCTTCAAAAGCGGGGCCGTTGGTCGGTTTGGGGGTCCACTTCTCGACGTAGGAGCCGCTCGTGATCCCCCAAAGCGTGTCTTCGGGCCCGATCACAAGCCCTGAAGAGCTTTTTAGGGGTATCTGTGCATAGGTCGATTCGGAGCCAAAGCTATAGCTCTGGACCCGACCGTTAGCGACGTCAGCTACGTAGACATCGCCTTCGGAGTCGGTGTCGATTCCCATGGGCAACCAAAACTGGCCGCTACCGGAGCCTTTTGAACCGAACTGGCCCCAGTATTCCCCTTCGGTGTTGAACACCTGGACGCGGTGGTTGTAGGTGTCCGTGACGAAAACGATGGTAAGCGAGTCATACGACGCAGTGGCGATGCTCAATGCGGGCGCGTATTGTTTGCCGTACGCATACAAGGCACCGAATTGGCCATTTCCCGTTCCCTCTTCGCCGAACTGGCTCAGGTATTCGCCTTTGGTGTTGAATACCTGGACGCGGAAGTTATCACTGTCACCGACGTAGACGTTTCCGTCGGAATCGACAGTGATGCCTTTCGGAGCCGAGAACTGGCCGTTGCCTGAGCCTTTGGAGCCGAACTGGCTCAGGTATTCGCCTTTGGTGTTGAATACCTGGACGCGGTGGTTGCCAGTGTCGGTGACGTAGATGTTGTCAGCGGAGTCAGTGGCGATGCCGTACGGACTCTGGAACTGTCCATTGCCTGAGCCTTTGGAGCCGAACTGGCTCAGGTATTCGCCTTTGGTGTTGAATACCTGGACGCGGTGGTTGTTCGTATCCGCCACATAGAGCTTGCCTTCAGAGTTGGTCGTTAGGCCTTGGGGAGTCCCGAGCTGACCGTTCCCCGAGCCAGAGCCTCCTAGTTTGAAGTCAAAGCTGTAGGTCGAAGCTGCGCTTGCCGGCGCCGCGCTGAGCGCGAGCGTGGCTAGGATAGCCAGGACAAGTGCTGGCACCAGCCGCCTCAACGATCTGTGTTTACCGCCAGTAGTTGCAGTTGATCTGCGATGGTCAGCCATAATGTTTGCGATCTCCCTCTCCCCTGCTTGGGGCGTTCGCTGTACGAGCCAGGTAGCTGGGCTCGATTTACTGGTCACTAGCGAATCTCCCTCACCCATGCCCTCGCCGCCCACCCAAACTGCCCAACCGCATGAGCAAAGTGCCCACTACACGGCCCTCAAGCCCTCCAGGCTGAGCGCGACTTCAAGCTCCGCGGCACACGAAGAGAGCGGGCGACCCAGCTGTTCCTCGATCGCGCGCAGGCGCGAGGCGACTGTGTTGCGGCTCGCCCGCAGGATTGCCGCGGCCGAGGAGACGTTGCGACCGGCTTCGAAGTAGGCACGCAGAGTCTGTCGCGCGATCCTGCCGCCGTCGCGCCCGTCCTCAATCGGATCGAGGTAGGCGCGCTTCAGCGCCGCGCACAGCAGCTCGTCGTTCAGGGTCGAAGCCAGCAGGGCGACGTCGACGTAGCGGATGACGGGATCGGGGCCGCGCAGAGCGATCGGCAGAGCGGCGGCTGCTTGGCGATGGCTGAAGCGCCAGCCGGCGAGGCCGTGTCCGGGCTCGCCGATCGCAAGGGAGAGGCGCTCGGGGAGCTCAGCGGCGGCATGCGCGAGCTCGGCGCTGGCCAGCGCCTCGCGGCCACCGAGCCAAAGCCAGAGCGTGCCGTCCTCTTGGCCGACGAGGAGCGGGCGGCGATCGAGGCCGGCGAGAAGCTCGCGAATCGCCCGCTCAGATCCAGGTCCGGCGACGAGCGCGGCGGTGTGCCAAGCGTCGACATCATAGGCGAGCTCGCTCGGGTCGACCAGCTCGCCGGCGAGCAGGGCGCTTACCCGCTCCGCTCTGCGTCGCGCGGCCGAGTCGGGGCTGGCCGATGCCTCTCGCTCGTACTCCTCGCTGACGGCGGCGATCAGGCGATCGAAGATCGTCGCGAGGCCGCGCATGAGCGGCTCGGGGGTGGCGGGAAGCCGGCCCGCCTCAGCCTCGCGCGCTAGGAAGTCGCCGAGCAGAGTGTAGCCGGCGAAGTAGCGGCGAAGGACTGTGTCGAGGCCCACTCCTACGCGGGCGGCTAGGCGGGCCTGGGCGAGCAGCGCGGGGGGAGGTGGTGGGGCGCGCTCCCCACCGCGCTCAAGCGCCTCGAAGGCGTAGGAGAGCGCGGCGCTTACGCTCGCACGCAGGCCCTCTCGGTAGGCCGGGTCGGCGATCTTGGCGGGGTCGGCGATCGCGTAGATGCGGGTTAACGCAGCCTCTTCTATCTCCGGACGGCGCTCGTCGAGGCGGGCTCCCAGCGCGCCGCGGGTCCGCTCAGCGCTTCCTGCCACACCTCGCCCGCAACACCGGCTTAAGACTCGCCGCCCTGCCATTGTGGGCGCCCATCTGCACGAGGGCCTTGGGCGGCTTGCCGGCACAGAGGTCGCGCGAGTTGACCAAGAGGCCCTTCTTGCCGCCCTGCATCGAGACGATCACCTTGGAGACAGGTGCGTCTGGGACCTGGGGGAAGCTGACGCGCAGCGTGCCGCCAATCGAGTCGGCGTGGGCCGCTGCCTCGATGTCGACGACGCCCTTGAGATCGAAGACGATGTCGGGTAGGAGGTTGGAGGAGCTTCTGAGGTAGACCGGGCCTTCGAGCGGTTGCTCGAGCAGCGGGGTAAAGGCGCGGACGTGGCCGTAGATCGAGCCTTTGGGGCAACTGTCTGCCGCGATCTGCACCCGGGTGCAGATCGTGCGGATGTGGGCCTGGTCGAGGAAGGTCGCTTTGGGGAAGCGGACGACGGTCCGCTTCAGGTTGGCGTCGCCTGCCCTTGGCCTGAGAATCGCTTTGAAGGCCGGGTTGTCGGCTCGCTTCGATCCGCCTTTGAGGTTGAAGGCGAGCCTTGGCTTGAAGCCCAAGGAGGCGCAGTCCGCCGCTTGGAAGCGAGAGTCGCGCGCTACCGGCGAGTCATCGGCGAGGCTGAAGGGATTCGATCCCCCGCCCCAGAGGTCGGAGAGGACCGCCATCGGCTCACAGCTCGTCGGGTTGAGGGTGAACTCGGGGCGATCGACGTTGACGCGAATGTCCCTCACCTTCAGCGGTATCCCGGCGAGGATGTGGGGGATCGGCTCAGAGAGCGAGCCGTCAACCTTCACTTCTCCCGTTACCGGGTCGAGGGTAAGGGCCTGTCTGGTGGAGACGACCCCTACGTCGAAGGGGCCGGCCACTGCTGGGACGACGCCTACGACAGAGAGCGGCGCCTCGCCGAATGGGCCGGCGAGGTAGACCGAGCCGGGGACGTAGGTGAGGACCGAGCCGACTCCCGCTCCCGCGGACACCGTGCCGATCTTGGAGTTTGCCGGGCAGGATGGGTTGGCCAGCTCCTGCTTTCCGCTCTTGCCTTTCATCGAGGCGATCGCCTGATCAGGACACTGCGATACCCCGGCCAGCTTCGCCACCATGCCGGGGGGAAGGGTGGCGTCGAAGCGGGTCAGGTCCTGGTCTCCGTCCCTTCTCGTGATCCGCATCAGGAAGGGCGAGTGGCTGCCGGCGGTGTTGCTGAGCGTGCCGGCAGAGAAGCCGGGCTCAAAGGGAGGGGTGCCGCCTTTCGGGCAGGCGCCGCCGTCGACGCCACGGGTGATCTCAAAGGAGGCGGTGCGCTCGACTATCTCGTTCGGTTTGGGGTTCTCGGGATCCTCGGCCGACCAGGGGGTGAAGCGGGCGACGGTCTCAAAGGTGCCGCAGCCCGGCGGGGTGACCAGGGGCGCCCGTCCGCCTTCGCGGAAGTGCAGCTTGAAGGAATCGAAGGGCACCTGCGGGATGTCGTCAAAGGTGCTGATCAGCTGCCCGGTGCGCGGGTCGGGCTCGACCACGCCGGCCTGTTTGACGAGGATGCCGCGCTCGGGGATCCTGGCGACGAGGTAGAGCGCGATCAGGCTGTCGAAGGGGTTGTCTTTCGGGGTGGCCTGGTAGAGCGCCCCTTCTGCTTCCTCCTCGATCAGCGGCGTCGAGATCTTCACGTTGCCGATCTTCGCCGCCTCCGGGCAGCCCTCGCCGGGGTCAGAGTCATAGCGCTCGCGTGCGTACTCCGCCGGTGAGCAGACCGCCAGCCCCTCGGCCGCCGAGGGGTTCACGGTTACCCCCTCGGGCAGGGTCACCTCGACCTTCTTGGGCTGGGCTTCTGGGGTGTTGCTCGGGCTGGCGGGCCACGATTGCGGCATGGTCAGCTCGAAGTCGAGGCCGCTCGGGCTCTCGGCCAGCTTGCCGGTCAGAGCGGAGACGATGCTCGGGTCGAAGGGGACCTGGTTGCAGGCGAGCATCGGGTCGCTCGTCACGGTCGCCTGCTCGACGACGCTGCCAGGGGCAGTGTTCCAGGGTTCCATCGTCGCGAGGAACTCAAGCGGCCGGTCGCAGGAGACCGGCATGCGCAGGAAGGGGGTTTCCTGGCGGTTGACGGGTGGGAGACACGGGCCCGTTTTTTCCAGGTTCACGCAGTTCCAGCCGCGGGCGGAGTCGTGGCGGGGGTCCCCCGGGACGCCCCAGAGGCTGATCGTCGCCGAGAGCACCTGGGCCAGCTGAGAGGCGTTGCGGACTTCGCCGAGGACCCGGTATTCGTTGTCGGGGTCGACGGAGGTCTCGATCAGGACCGGGACGCCAGCCACCATGAAGCCGAAGCGGGCCGGCTCGCCGTGCTGGGGGGGCAGGCTGAAGATCGGCACGGGCAGGCGCACGAGGCCGAAGTTGAGGGTTTCGATGATCGTCACCGTGGCGACCCCGACGGCGCTCTCGTCGGGGCAGAGGTTGGTGAACTCTTCGGTTTTGGTGAGGAAGTCGGTCAGCTCGCAGCGCGGGGTCGCGATCGCGCTGCCGGCGAGACCGGCGGGAAAGGTGACCCCGGTGTTGCGCGGCAGGGCGGGCTGTTCGACGGTGGCAAACCCGCGGTTGGGGCCAAACTGGCGGCCTGAGTTCCACTGGATCGTGTTGGTCAGCTGGAAGGGATGGGCGCTCGCGTGAGCGCTCTGGTCTCCCCCCTCTTCTTCGGCTTGCATCGCGAAGCGCTCAAAACCGAAGGGGACCGGCTCATCGCTCACTTTCAATGGCTGGGGGACGCTTTCCTCAGGGCCGTTGCCGCCGGAGACGCTCACTTTGCCCGGGGCGGGCTGCGTGGTGCTGGTGAGGTGGACGAGAACTTCGACTTCGATCGCTTCATAGGAGCCCAGCTCGCCTTCGAAGCCGCAGGTGACGAGATCGCTCGCTGGGATCTCGCAATCGACCGGCCCGGCGATGCCTTGGCGGCCTGCTTCGGCTTGGACTTCGTAGGCGTTTACCCCTTCTGGTAGCTCATCTGTGATCTCGAGCGGCGTAGAGGTTGCGTCAAGCGGCGCGTCGCCGAGGTTGGTCGCGGTTATGACGAGTCGGCCGCTGCCCTCGCTCGTCACTTTGGCGCTGGCGCTGCCGAGGGTATTGGGGCCGGCCACGACCGGCGTCAGCGATATCGGCGTCGGCCAGCTCCCGGGGGTGGTGACGAGAAGGGGGGCCACGGCGGCGGGGCCGCCGCTGACTTCGACTTGGCCGGCGCCGTAGGGGCCTTCGAGGACGGTCTGCAGCTGCGCGGCGGTCTCTGCTGCGGGGAAGCCGGTCTGGGCAGTGCAGATCTGACTGGCGCTCTGGACGCCGATCGAGCCCGCCCCAAGGCAGCCGACGGTCGTCCCGCCTACTTCGATCCTGGCGACGAGGATTTCGAAGCTGCTGACTTTCCCCTTGCTGGCTTTCACTTCCTGCACCATCGAGTCGTCTTTTGGCTCCCAGAGATGGGTAGGACGGGAGCCGGTGAGGACCTGCCACCAGGGCTCCGCCGCTTGGGCTGAGGCGAGGGGCAGGAGGCCTGAGAGCAGGGCGGTCGCACCCAGCAGGGCGACCAGGGCCGCGGGGCGGTTTCGCATCGTGTGTCTCTCCCTGGCCTCGCTCATCGCCCTGCCCTCCCGTCGCGGTTTGCTCTTTGTCGCTTGGCGCTTGGACTGCGCTTGCTCACGCAGCGGGTCTTGCCTTTGCGGGTCACCCTGCGCTTTGCCTTGGGGCAGCGTTTGCGTGCTTGGGGCGGCACGTTGCCCGCGCCCCTGAAGCCGGCGCTGGCGGGGGTCGGGTCGTCTGGAACCACCACCGCCGGCTGGCAGGCTTCGCCGAGGCATTCGGAGCGTGGGGTGAGCGTCGCCGGGACGCCGTCGACGCGGGCGTCATAGACATCCATCACCCGGTCTTCGTCGGTTACCGAGAGCTGGGCGGGGCTGAGGAAGAAGACGTCATCCCCGCCGACGCTGGCGTCGAGAAAGGCGGCTTCCTCTTCGCCGGTGCCCGAGGAGATCAGGGCGACGCAGCCGCCGGCTGACCGTGCCACCCCGGCGCCGCCCGAGGAGGCGCTGCAGTCGCCCACTCCCGTCGGCTCGTACTGGTAGACGTCCCAGTTGCCGTTGGTGTCGGAGGGGACGAGCGAGTCGGCAGCGTTGAAGAAGAGGCGGCCGTTGTCGTGGATTGCGCGGGAGCGGTAGACGGAGATCCCATCGCCTTCGATCCTGGTCGCATCCGGCAGGACGGCGGCCAGCGCCCGTCCACTCCAGAGGCGCAGCGGATCGAACGCCACCGCCCCTGCGCTTGGCCCGACCAGCCCAGCCGGGCGCGCCCCGGTGGGGTTGCAGGAGGCGCAGATCAGCTCATTGGTCACCGCGTCATAGCGGAAGACCTCCTGGCTGGGCTCGCCGCTGCTTGCGTCGCGGTTGTCATAGCCGCTCAGACTGCGCTGCGACATGAAGGCGAGGTAGCGGCCGCTCGGCGAGGCGGCGGCGCTCAGCTGGGAGGCAAAGCAGCAACCGCTCGGGTTCTGACCCCAGTCGTGCTCGTCCTCCTCAGACAGGGTGGCGATGAAACGGATGCCGACGCCCTCCTGCCAGAGATAGAGGTTGGGCTGGCCCGTCACGGCGCTTTCTTCCATCGCGTTGGGCTCGGGGTCGAGCACGCCCCTGGCGACGAAGTAGACGCGGCTGGCGTCCTCGCTGATGCCCGGGGCGATGCCCAACACCCCGGCCGCTTCGGCGGCCGCGCCTTCGGGGGTCAGGTTGCTGAGCGCGCATTCCTGCGCCCCCCCTTCGCCCACCACCTCACAGCGGTAGAGGTCCGCTTTGCCCGAGGCAGCACCCGAGTCTTCGGTCAGCTGCTGGGTGTCGGTGAAGAAAGCGACCGTGCCCGCGGCATCGGCGCCCTGGAAGATCGGGTTGGCGCTGCCGCTGCCGAGCGCGCCGGGCTGCACGATGTCAAGGCGCAGCGTCTCCTCTGCCTCCATGTCTCGCAGGTAGAGCGCGTTGGGGCCCAGACCCGAGAGGGTGCTCCAGAACACCCGCGAGCCGTCCTCTGAGATCGCGTTGTGAGCCGAGGTCCCACCCGAGCCAAGTTGCGCCGTAACCCCGGCGCCGCCTTCCGGTTTGATGCTCACCGGCTGCAATTGCTCGGCTGGCGACTGCCCCGCCGTCCACTCATAGAGGCTGTTTATGGCGGCCCCTGCGGCCAGCGGCACGGCGGATTCGAGCACGACGCGGCTGAGATCAGCGTTGCCGCCGCGGAAGTGCACTTTGCCGATCGGCGAGGCCGGGTCGCCGCCGAACTCGGTGCCGGGCGGCACGTTTGCAAAGCCTTCTTTGCCGGTGACGAGAGGTATGAAGCTGGGCGGCTCGGCGTTGTGACGCAGGTAGGGGGTGCGTTCGGAGGCGATCGGCGAGAGCGGCGCGCTACCGCGTGGTTCCAGAAGCGCACTCGAGAGGTCGGCGCTGAAGAGCCTGAACTCACGGCCGCGGTTGTTCGGGAAGGGAGTCGCGGCGGTGTTGGGCGGCGTGATGTCTTTTAAGCCCCAGTTGCCTCCCGCCCCACGGCGTGATAACACCGAGGAGTCTTCGATCACCCGGTTGCCTTCGGGGTCGGCTTCGATCGAGCCGAGGCTGAGATAGGCGAGTGCGTTGCCGTCCTCAGCCGCCTGGATCTGCCCTTCGCCGTCGAAGTCGACGCCGATCCTGCCGCCGAACTTGTTCGGCGGGGAGACCATCTCCCAGGCGCGGTCGTCGGGCAGCTCGAAGCCGAGCCCGCCGAGCTGGGTGGTGAAGGTGCGCGGCTCGCCGTGCGAGACGTATACGGTGCCGTCGCGTTCGTCGCGGGCGGCGAAGCGGTAGTGGTAGGTGGTGGCGGGGGCAAGGCCGGTGAGGGTGGCGCCGACCGAGAGGGCGCCGAAGCTTGCTGGCAGGGCGGCCTCGGCGGTTTTCTCACAACTCCCTCCCGCACAGGGCGAGGTGCCGTATTCGATCCACCACTCTCCGGCGACGCCGAGCGGGTCCAGCTCGGCGTGCAGCGATGCGCTGCTCGCGGCGACCCCGGTGGCCCACTGCTCTTCGATCGCGACCGCCGGACGAGTGGTGAAGGTCGTGTCGGGTCCGGCGACCGTGCACTCCACGGTCGGTTCTGAGGCTTTGCAGTGGTTGGTCGCGACCAGGCGGAAGTGGTAGGTCGTGTCGGGGGTCAGTTCGGTGAGCTCGGCTTTGACCGCTTCTGAGTCGAAGTCCGAGCCCGGCAGCGTTTTGGTTTCCGTGCTCTGTCCGTAGGAGTCGGTGGTTCCGTACTCGAAGCGGTAGGTGGTCTCATTGCCCTCGGGGTTCAGGTCGGCGAGGAGCGTCGCGGTGGTCGGCAGCAGGTCCTCGACCTGCTGGCCATCGATCAACGGGCCGGGCTCAGGGATGGCGAAGGCCTGGACGGCACCATTGGTGGACGAGACGGAGCTGGCGACGTAGAGCACTCCGGCGCTGTCTGCGACCACGAGCGCATTGGAGCCCCCGAACGAACCGATGCCCTGTTGGCCGCCCGGCGCGCCGATCACCTGCCCGGCGCCGAACTGGGAGCCCTGTTCGCCGGCGGGGTTGAAGACCATGAAGCGGTAGGGAGGAGCGGAGCAGGTTACCGACGTGGTAACGCAGTGGCCGACATAGACATTGTCGGCGGCGTCGAGGGTGACCGTGCGCGTCTGCACTCCCACGGCGAGCGTTTCCAGCAAGGTGCCGGTTCCCGCTTGGAGCTTGCGGATGCCGGGGAGCTCCTGGCTCTTGACGTAGAAGTTGCCGGCGGAGTCGAGTGCGAGCGACCTAGTGACGCCAGCCCCGGCGAGGGCGACTTCAGAGGCAAACGTGCCGTTGGGGTTCAACTCCTGCAGGCGGTCGGTGTCACCGACCCAGACATTCCCGGCGGCATCGATCGCCAGTGAGCTGGGCCTGTCGAACTCGCCCGCGGCGGTGCCGCTGGTGCCTATGCCACAGATATCGCCATTGGCGAGGTGCTGGACGGTGCAGAGGTTGCCGGGGCTTGACGGCGTGCCGCCGCCCTGGTTGACGCCTTTGCCGACCATGAAGAGGAATTCGCCCGAGGAGCTGAACTTGGTCACGCGGCGGTTGGTGAGGTCGGCGACGTATACGTCACCGCTGGATTGGTCGACTGCGACGGCCTCGGGGGCAATCGCGCCGGCGCCGGTGACGGTGGTCGATGAGGCGTTAAAGCACCTTTTCGTCGGCGGGCTTGCCTGCGGGCCGCAGGTCTGGAATTCCTGGCTGGTCCCGTCGGCCACCCCCCAGCCCCAGGCGAGCAGGAACTCGCCTGCGGAGTCGAACCTGCTGATGCGGAAGTTGTTGCGGTCGGCGACGTAGAGATCGCCGCTTGACTGGTCGACCGCAACGCCAACGGGACTCGAAACCTCCCCCACGCCTTCGCCGAACTCGGCGATCGTCACCGGCGGCGCCGCCTGGGCCGTAGCAGCAAAGAGGAGCAGCGCCGCGAGGGCCGACGTCAGGACGCCAACCGCCCTGCGTCCCATGCCACTGGGGCGCTTGCCCCGGTGGCTGTGGTTGCCCTTCACGCTGTTCTCCTCGCCGCCCATGCCCTACCTCAGCCGACGACGATCGTCGTCGGCTTGCCCTTCTGTCCCTGCACGCGCAGGATGTAGCGGCCCTCATCGAGGTCGCCGAGCCTCAGCTGCGCTTGACCGTTCGGGTTGAGCGTGCCCTTGGCGTGGGCAACTCCGCCGTGCATCAGGCGCCAGCGCAGCTTCGATGAAGAGGCGCTTACTTTGACGGTGCAGGTGACTTTGACTTTTTTGCCTTTCTGCTTGACCTTGCAGGTGACTTTGCCCGGGGCACCCTGGGGTCCCTGGGGGCCTTGTGGTCCAGCGGGTCCCTGGGAGCCGTTTTGGCCGCTCTGGCCGTCAGAGCCGTTTTGGCCTGCGGTTCCGGTTGGTCCGGTCGAACCCGTAGCTCCGGTCACTCCGGTCACGCCAGTCGGTCCGGTCACTCCCGTGGTGCCGGTCGGTCCCGTTGCTCCGGTTGAGCCGGTCGGTCCGGTGAGTCCAGTCGGACCAGTCGCTCCGGTCGGGCCTTCGATCCCGTCTTTGAGGAAGATCGCGGTGACTTCGGTCAGCGGGCCTTCGACGGTTACCTCGCAGGTGCCGGGTCCGGTGTGTTTGCAACCGAGCCAGCCGACGAATACGTAGCCTGGCTCTGCCTCTGCTTCCAGTTCGACTTCCTGTCCTTCTTCGAATTCGAAGGAGTCGACTTCACAGGCCACTCCGCAGTCGATTCCCGCGGGGGTGGAGGTTACGGTGCCGCCCTGTGGGTAGCCGCCCTTGACGAGGCTGAGCAGGGCCGGGTTTTCGATCGGTTCGAAGTCGGCGTCTACTTCAGAGTCGGCTTTGATCGTAAAGCTGCAGGGACTCGTTCCCGTGCAAGTCGATGCCGATCCGGTTCCGCCCGAGAAGCCGGCGAAGGTCGAGCCCACTTCCTCTTCTCCGAGCAGGGTCAGTTCGGTGCCGTCGTCATATGCGGGTGCGCATGCTTCAGCGCCCGAGCCGGTGTCGCAGAGAACTTCTCCCGATCCAGTGACGTTGATCGTCAGCGAGCGCGATTCGAGGTCGAAGGCCGCGTTGACGGACTTTTCTTCGTCCATCGTCAGTTCGCAAGCGCCAGAGCTGGTGCAATCGCCGCTCCATGCTTCGAATTCAGAGCCTGGATTCGGGTTTGCGATCAGCTCTACAACTTCGTTCTCTTCGTATTCGGCCTCGCAGGTTTCGGGACCAAAGCCGGTGTCGCATTCGATCGTGCCGGTGCCGCTTCCACCCGTGGTGGAGAGGTTGAGGGGGAAGGTGGGCGGGCCGGTGGCGGTGAAGATGGCTTTGACTTTGGCTTCGGTGTTCAGGCCTTCGATAGCACCGACGGCACAGCTTGGGGCGGATGGCTGACATTCGATTGGGACACCTTCTTGAATCGTCCACCCGCCAAAGGTGGAGCCAGGGGCAGCCACATGTTCCAGCACCATCCCCGAGAAACCCGGTTCAAATTCCAGCATTTCGGTGCCGCAAGTGCCGGTTTGGGGACCGGGCGAGACGTAGCTGCACACGATCGGGGTTGAGCCTTCCGGCGGGTTTTCGATGACTTCCCCCGAGCCGGTGCCTTCGATGATCACGTTGCCCGGAAGCGCGCTGGCCGAGGCAACGGGGACAAGAAGAAAGGCCGCGGCGAGGGCGCCGAGCAGGGCCAGGCGCAAGCCGCTCCAGCCGCGTTCGATCGAGCCCGCCGTCGATTGATCCAGATGACGTCTCACGTATCTCTC
>Ga0190265_10002194_pt1 | contig 13065 bp, 10 predicted proteins | sample Popmic124T_FD_133135 | JGI IMG/M metagenome (GOLD analysis project Ga0190265, IMG submission 133135) | Populus adjacent soil microbial communities from riparian zone of Indian Creek, Utah, USA - 124 T | ecosystem: Environmental > Terrestrial > Soil > Riparian zone | place: USA: Utah | collected... | reverse complement strand
TGCGACAACTTCGAGGCGTTGGCGACCATCAGCTCGGCGACAGCGACCAGTTGGGTTCCGCACCTTGGGTTGGCGAACGCTCGCCCCAACTCGTGGGCTTGGGCGACACCGATCTCACCACCCACCACCGCATCCCGAAACCGATCACAACTGGCGATCAGGTTGGCGGTGCGGATCCGATCGCGACACTCACCATCGGACCAGCGGCCCAACGCTCGACACCAACCATTCACATTGTTGTGGCCATCACCGCGGTGCACACCACGGTCGTTGACTTCGCCGACCACCGCCGCCAACGCACCCTCGGTGCGACGGCGTAGCTGTTCGAGTCGTTTGAACAACTCGGCGAGCTGGCGCCCGTCGAGCGTCTCCAGGGCCTCGAGATCGACCAACTCGTCGATCTCGAGCGTCATGACACTCATCTGCTCTCTCCGATCAGTGGAACGTTGATCGGGGGAAGTCGGCACCAACCAACCTAGCCAGGGGGTGTCACTTAGCTCCTGAGCAGGACATTCGCGGTCGGAAACATTCGAGAAACGGTCCATGCCTACGGTCGCGCAGCATGGCGTTCGACCTCACCCCGCCGCGGCCGTCGGGCGGGCCCGCCCGACACGACCTGCCCGCCACGCCCGACACTTGCTATTGGGGCTACCTCGACCGTGACCAGCCGCCGTGTCTCGAGATCGACAGCGGCGACATCGTGCACGTCGAGGCGATCACCCATCATGCCGGCGACGCGCCGGACCTGCTGATGGACGACGGCATCCGGGCGCTCTGGTCGGCCATCGCCGAGGACGAGCGCGGGCCGGGAGTGCACGTCATGACCGGGCCGATCTACGTGCGCGGCGCTGAACCAGGCGACACGCTGGGCGTGCGGATCCTCGACATGACGCCGCGCCTGCCGTACGGGTCGAACTGCGCCGCCAACTGGGGCTTGCTCTACGCAACATTCGGCAAGGAGCGCATCACGATCTACGAGCTCGACGGCGGAGTACAACACGGCTTCGACACGACGGCCAGCCCGTTGTTCGGGTTCGACTTCACGGCTCGACCGATCTACGACCTGCCGGGTGTGATCACCGAGCCCGATCCCGAGGCCCGCCAACCGTTCAGCCGGCCCGTGCAGGTGCCGGTGCGCCCGCATTTCGGTGTGATGGGCGTGGCGCCGGGCGAGCCCGGTCGACATTCGTCGATCCCGCCTGGCGTGTTCGGTGGCAACGTCGACAACTGGCGGCTCGGTCCGGGCGCGACCATGTGCTACCCGGTGTTCGTCGAGGGCGCCAACCTCTACGTGGGCGACCCGCACTTCGCCCAGGGCGACGGTGAGATCTGCGGCACCGCGATCGAGGCGTCGCTCGACGCCACGATCCAGGTGTTCGTGGTGAAGGGCATCGGCGTCACGGCACCGTTGCTCGAAACCGACATGCACTGGTTCACCCACGGCTTCGGCGCCGATCTCGACGAGGCGATGCGCGGTGCCGCGGAACAGATGCTGTGGCTGATGCAAGAGCACCTCGGCCTGAGCGCCGACGACGCGTACTCGTTGGCATCGGTCGCCATCGACATCGGCGTGACGCAAGTGGTCGACGGCACGCTTGGCTGCCACGCCGGGATCGCCCGCTCGATCATCCGGTGACCGGACCCCGTGCAACTGACCGAACTCCGTGCAACTCCGACGTGTTATGGTCAGACCATCAGTCCAAAGACGGTGCCCGTTCGCATCGGAGATTGGGGTCTCACATGCCGATCACGCGGATGAACCACGCAGTGCTCTACGTGCGTGACGCGCCGACCACCGAGCGGTTCTATCGCGACGTCCTCGGCTTCGCCACCGTTGTGGCAGATCCCGACGGAGCGTTCGCGTTCATGCGGGCGCCCGGATCGGACAACCATCACGACATCGCGTTCTTCAGCGTCGGCAATCTCGGGGCCAGCGAAGCCGGTCGCCGCACCGTGGGGATGTACCACATCGCGTGGGAGGTGCCGACGCTGCACGAGTTGAAGGCGATGCGCGAGCGACTGCACGACGCCGGCGCGCTGGTGGGCGCCAGCGACCACGGCGCCAACAAGAGCCTGTATGCCCGCGACCCGGACGGGTTGGAGTTCGAGGTGATGTGGTTGGTACCACCCGAGCATTGGGGGGAGTCGGAGCATCAAGCGATCATCGAGCCGCTCGACATCGATGCCGAGATCGCGCACTACGCCCTGGTCGGTCTCGCATGAGCCAGGTCGCCAGCTTCGATCCTGTCTCGCGGCGCACGGTGTCGGCCGAGGTCCGCCTGCGCCTCGCCGACGCGATCCACACCGGGCAACTCGCACCCGGGTCGCCGTTGCCGGCCGAACGGGTGCTGTGCCAGGAGTTCGGCGTCGCCCGCACCTCGGTGCGTGAGGCCATTCAAGGCCTCGTGATCGCTGGCTACCTCGAACGTCGCGGCAACCGGTCGGTGGTCGCCGAGCACCTCCCCGAGGTGAACTTCGCCGGCGACGACCGCAAGAAGTTGGTGACCCAGCTGTTCGAGGTTCGCAAAGTGATCGAGCCGGCCATCGTCGAGATGGCGACCCGCCGGGCCACCGATGCCGAGCGGGACGAGATCGCCCGCATCGCGGCGCGACGCACGCACAACCTCGCCGAGTTCCGCGACATCGATCGCCGGTTCCACTCGGCGCTCGCCAGGGCGTGTGGCAACCCGCTCCTCAACGAGGTGCACGCCAAGGCGCTGGCGGCGCTGTTCGGTTCGGGCGAGTTCGCGTCGCTGCTGTACGCCGAGGTGAACCGGGCCGAGGTCAACGAGATCATCGACAGCGCCACGGAGGCGCACCGAGCGATCGCCGATGCCGTCGTGAAGGGTCACAGCCGCAAGGCGGTGGCTGCCGTGGTCGCCCACCTCGACGACGTCGAGCGCCGGATGGTGGAGCGTCTGCTGTGAACCCGGCGTCGCAGTACACCTACTTCTTCGACGACGACCTGTTCGACGAGACCGATCGTCCTGGCTTCCGCCGGCGGGTGATCGTCGGCGATCACCTCGAGCTGTGGTTCTGGCGCATCAAGGGTGGCGCCGAGGGCTCGTTCCTGCACAACCACGACACCAACGAGCAGCTCGGCATCATCATGCGCGGCACGCTCGACTTCCGCATCGGCGAGGCCGACGACCAAACGCGCAACGTTCTCCACGCCGGCGACTTCTACCTGGCACCGCCCGAGGTGTGGCACGGCGACAGCATCTTCATCGGCGACGACGAGTACGGCGAGGTGTGGATCCTCGACGTGTTCGCGCCACCGCGAACACAACGCGCGGAGCCCGCTCCGTGACGGCCGACTGGCGCCTAGCCGTCGACATCGGCGGCACGTTCACCGACGTCGTGCTGTTCGACGGCGTCTCCGGCCACGTGGTCGTCGACAAGACGCTGACCACTCCGTCGGCTCCGCTCGACGGCGTGCGCGCCGGTGTCCGGCAACTGCTGACCAAAGCCGGCGTCAGCCCGTCCGACATCACCGCACCCATCGTGCACGCGACGACGCTCATCACGAACTCACTCATCGAGGGCAAGATCGGTCGGGCCGGTGTGGTCACCACGGCCGGGTTTGGCGACACACTGCTGATCCGCAACGAGCACCGGTACGACATGTACGACTTGCAGATCGAGTTCCCTGCTCCACCGGTGCCGCGCGATCGGGTGGTCGAGATCGCCGAACGCACCGATCCGCACGGCGTCGTCGCCGCCGTCCCCGACGCACGTCAGCTGGCGGCGATCACCGACGAACTGCGTGCCGCCGACGTCGAAGCCGTCGGCGTGTGCCTGATCAACTCGTACGCCAATCCGTCGAACGAGCGCCTGATCGCCGAGCACCTCCGCCGCGAGCTCGGTCTCCCCGTGTGCATCTCGGCCGAGATCTCGCCGCAGATCCGCGAGTACCCGCGCATGATCACCACCGCGTGCAACGCGGCGACGATGCCCGTGATCGGTCCCTATCTCGACGAGCTCCAGAAGTGGTTGGCGAGCGAAGGCTTCGGCGGTTCGGTGCTGATGATGCTGTCGAACGGTGGTGTCGTGTCGGCCGACGACGCGGCCCGCGCTCCGATCCGTCTCGTCGAATCGGGACCGGCAGCTGGTGCCCTGGCCGGCAGCTGGTTCGCGCGCCGCATGGGCGAGGATCGGTTGCTGTGCTTCGACATGGGCGGCACGACCGCGAAGGCCTGCTTGATCGTCGACGGCGAGCCGCAGCTCACCAACACGTTCGAGGTGGCCCGCATCTACCGGTTCAAGAAGGGATCGGGATTCCCCGTCTCGGCACCGTCGGTCGACCTGGTCGAGATCGGCGCCGGCGGCGGAAGTCTGGCTCACGTCGACGAGCTCGGGCTGCTGAAGGTCGGACCCGAGTCGGCGGGCGCCGACCCCGGTCCCGCGTGCTACGGCAGCGGCGGCACCGAGCCGGCCGTCACCGATGCCGACCTCGCGCTCGGGCTGCTCGACGCGTCGTTCTTCCTTGGGGGCGACATGGCGCTCGACACCGATGCGTGCGCGTCCGCCCTCAATTCGGTGGCCGAGTCGATGGGGCTGTCGGCGCACGACACCGCGGTAGGCATCCACGAGCTCGTCAACCAGAACATGGCCGCCGCGTCGCGCATGCACGCGGTCGAGCAGGGCGCTGATCTGCGCGGCGTCACGGTGTTGGCATTCGGTGGCGCGGGTCCCGTGCACGCCTGCGGCGTGGCCGAGCTGCTCGAGTCGCCACGCGTCGTGTTCCCGGTCAACGCGAGCGTCCTGTCGGCGTTCGGCACACTCGTCACTCCCGTCCGCATCGATCTCGCCCGCAGCATGGTGCGGCCGCTCGAGTCCGTCGACGCCGACGAGCGCGACGCGCTGTTGACCGAGCTGCGCGCCGAGGGCCGCCGTGTGTTGGTGGCGGCGGGTGTCGTGCCCGATGCCATCCGCTTCCGCTACGGCGTCGACGCCCGCTACCTCGGGCAGGGCAACGAGATCACGATCTGGGTCGGCGAAGGCGACGAATGGCCGGTGGCGTACGCCGACGTCGTCGACCTGTTCGAGGCCGACTATCGACGCATCTACGGCCTCACGATCCCCGATGTCGGTGTCGAGGCGGTGACGTGGCGGCTGTCGGCCTACGCCGACGCGCCATCGGTCGAGCCGGTCTCGACGGTGGCGACGGCTCACGGCGACCCGTTGACCACGCGACCGGTCCGATTCGCGCGCGGCGCCGAACCGGTCGAGACCCCGGTGTACCGGCGGAGCAACCTCGGACTCGGCCAACAGATCATCGGACCCGCGATCGTCGAGGAGCGTGAAACCACGGCGGTCATCCTCGCTGGTTGGGTAGCGACCGTCGCCGCCGACGGATCGTTGGTGGCCGAACGCGACATGTCATTTGTCGGTGAAAGTGCGGCGAACGCGAACGGATCGGCATCATGACCAGCACGACGACGGCGACAACGGGACCGACATTCGACGCGATCGAGCTCGAGGTGCTGTGGCAGAGCCTCATCGCCACGGTGAACGAACAGGCTCGCGCCCTGCAACGGGCGGCGTTCTCGCCGATCGTTCGCGAGGCGGGCGACCTGGCGAACGCCGTGTTCGACCGACGCGGGCGGATGGTTGCTCAGGCCGTGACGGGAACGCCCGGGCACATCAACTCGCTTGCCCGGGCGGCGTCGGCGATGCTCGACGAGTACCCCACCGACGCGTTGGTCGAGGGCGATGTGCTGATCACGAACGACCCGTACAAGACCGCGGGTCAACTGCTCGACGTGACAGTGCTGTACCCGGTGTTCCGCAATGGACAGCTGATCGCCTTCTTCGGCTCGACGATCCACCACACCGACGTGGGCGGCTACGGCATCGGCGCCGGCGCGCGCGACGTGTTCGAGGAAGGCCTCTGGATCCCCATCTGCCGGCTGATGGTCGCCGGCGAACGCAACGCCGACGTGTGGAAGTTCATCATGTCGAACGTGCGCCAGCCCGACCACATGGCGGGCGACCTGCACGCCCAGATGGCCAGTGGCGAGGTGGGCGCCCAGCGCCTGCGCTCGTTGTGCGACCGCCACGGCCTCGACGACATCGAGGGCCTCGCCGATGAGATCATCGCCCGCTCCGAGGCGGCGACGCGCGCCACCATCCGCGAGCTGCCGGCCGGCACGTACCGCGCGAGCGCATTGCTCGACCTCGCCGACGGCAGTCGCATCGACATCGTGTGCGCGGTCACCGTCGACAGCGACGCCGGCGAGATCACCGTCGACTACGCCGGGTCGTCGCCCGCCAGCCCGTCCGGCATCAACGTGGTCAAGAACTACACCCACGCCTACACCACGTTCACGGTGCGATCGGTGCTGAACCCCGAACTGCCGAACAACCACGGGAGCCTGTCGCCGATCAGGGTCGAGGCACCGGAAGGCTCGATCGTCAACGCGGTGTCGCCGCAACCGTGCACCGCGCGGCACGTCGTGGGCATGTTCCTGCCCAATGCGTTGCTGAAGGCGCTCGCCCAGATCAAGCCCGAACAGGCGATGGCCGAAGGGTCGGGCGCGGTCTGGACGATGCAGGTCAACGGCAACCTCGACGACGGTCGTCCGTTCATCACGGCGATGTTCACGTACGCCGGTGGCGTCGGCGCGCGGGCCACCAAGCCAGGCCTGTCGGCCTGCTCGTACCCGACCGGCGTGGCCGCCGTACCTGTCGAAGTCGTCGAGGCGTCGGCGCCGATCCGCTTCCTGCGCAAGGAGCTGCGCACGGGCAGCGGCGGCGCGGGGGCGCAGATCGGCGGCCTCGGCCAGACCATCGAGTTCACCGTCGACACCGAGCGGCCGTGGCAACTGAACGCGGTGACGTCGCGGCTGAGCGACGCGCCACAGGGCATCTTCGGTGGGGAGGCCGGCGCCGCCGGGTCGTTCACGGTGAACGGTGAACCGGTGCGCACCCAGGCCCGGTTCACGCTGCAACCTGGCGACCACGTGCGTCTCGATCTGCCGGGCGGGGGCGGGTACGGCGACGTCGTCGGCGCGATCGACGAGCAGCTCGCAGGTGTCGATCGACATGAATGAGCCGATCACCGCGGGCACCTTCGCCGGCATGTGGCGGCATGTGGTCGAGCACTCTCCCGACGCTCCGTTCCTGGTGTTCGAGCGCCCGGACGAGCAGGTGGTGCAGTGGACGTACGGCGAGTTCGACATGGCCGTCTCGCGCGCCGCCCGCTTCATGGCGAGCCACGGCGTGATCCCCACGAGCGCAGTGCACCTGGCATTGACCAACTCGCCGACCTTCGTGGCGGTGTGGCTCGCCGCCGTCCGCCTTGGCGCATGGATCGTGCCGAGCGACCCGATGAGTGCCACGCCCGAGCTGCACGGTCACATCTCGCGAACCCACCCGGTGATCGGCTTCGCGGCGGCCGACCGAGCCGCCACCTACCGAGCTGCGCTCGACGATGTCTCCAGCGCGATGCCGGTCGTCGAGATCGACGAAGCCGACGGTGACCTCGCCGTGTTCGGGCGCACGCCCCTCGGTCCATGGCCGATGCCCAGTCCACTCGATCGGGCGGCGGTGATGTTCACGTCGGGCACCACCGGTCCTCCCAAGGGCGTCGAGATCACGCAGGCCAACTACGCGTTCGCCGGCGCCACCATGGCCGGCGCGTGCACGCTGGCGGCGGAGCATCGCCAGCTCGTCGTGCTGCCGATGTTCCACGCCAACGCGCAGTACTACTCGTTCGCGTCCGCCATCGCGGTCGGTGCATCGGTCGCCCTGATGCACACATTCTCTGCCAGCCGCTTCCTCGCGCAGGCGGCCCGCCACGGCGCCACCCACGCGAGTCTGTTCGCGGCGCCGATTCGCATGATCCTGGCCCGCGGCGCGACACCAGTCCCGGGCGTGAACCTCCAGCACTGCTGGTACGCCGTCAACATCAGCGACGACCAGTACGAGACGCTCTCGTCGCTGTTGGGATGCCGGCCGCGGCAGCTGTACGGCATGACCGAGACGATCCCGGCAGTCCTCACCGACCACGCCGACGCGCCCGTCGCGTCGTCGATGGGTTTCGTCACGGCCGGCTGCTCGGTCAGCGTGCACAGAGCCGACGGAACCGAAGCGGCACCCGACGAGGTGGGCGAGATCGTGGTGGGCGGCATCCCACTCCTCACGCTCTTCGCCGGTTACCTCGATGATCCGGTCACCACGGAGGCATCGTTCCGCGACGGCTGGTTCCTGACCGGCGATCGGGCGACGCGCGACGCCGCCGGCCGCTTCAGGTTCGACGGCCGCCGCGCCGACGTCTTGAAGGTCGCCGGCGAGAACGTGTCGACGGTCGAGGTCGAACAGGTCCTCTCGGCCCACCCCGGAGTGCTCGAGGTGGCAGTCGTTGGTCAGCCCGACGCCATCCGCGACGAGGTGCCGGTGGCGTTCGTGGTGGCCGCGGACCCGGCGAACCCGCCCGCGCTCGACGAGCTGAACGCGTGGTGCGTGGAGCGCCTGACGAAGTCGAAGCGGCCTCGCGACATCACGTTCGTCGACGAGTTGCCGCGCACCAGCGTCGGCAAGATCCGCAAGTTCCTCCTCCGCGATCCCGACGCTGAACGATCTCCAGAGAGGCCAGCAACGAGCGAGTCAGAGAGAAAGCACGTATCCGCATGACCGTCTTGACCGATGAGTTGCTCGCTTCCTTCGACGCGAGCGTCACCGACGTGGCGAAGGCCGTCACGATGCCGCCCGAGATCTACACCTCGGACGAGTTCCTGGCGTTCGAGCGCGAGGCGGTGTTCGCCGCCGAGTGGCAGTGCGTCGGGCGCGCCAGCCGCGTCCCGAACGTCGGCGACTACTTCACCACTACCGTCGGCAGCGAGCCGATCATCGTCGCCAGGGCGAAGGACGGCAGCGTCCGGGCGTTCTCGGCGGTCTGCCAGCACCGAGGCATGCAAGTGGTCGACGACAGCGGGAACTGCACGAGGTTCACCTGCCCGTACCACCAGTGGAGCTACGACCTCACCGGCCGGCTGCTCGGAGCGCCGGCGATGGAACGCACCGAGGCGTTCGACAAGAAGGACCACCCGCTCCCCGCGCTGGCGGTGGAGTTGTGGCAGGGCTTCGTGTTCGTCAACCTCGGCGCCGACGCCAGCCCACTGGCGCCCACGCTTGCGACCTATGAGCCGTACCTCGCGAACTACGACCTCGAGCACGCTGTCTGTCCGGGCACGTTCACGTTGCCCGACCTGCCGTGGAACTGGAAGGTCATGTTCGAGAACTTCAACGACGGCTACCACGCCAACAAGCTGCACCACACGATCCAGGACTTCTGTCCGAGCGAACTCGCGGCGTTTCCCGTGGAGTGGACACCGGACTCGAACGTCATCTTCCGCACCAACGGCTACACCCACATCGATGGCGGCTTCAACGCCACCACCAAAGCGTTGCTGCCCGTGTTCCCGCGGCTGACCGAGGAAGAACGGTGGCGATCGACGTTCGCGCTGATGCCGCCGACGCTGTGCTTCGGCACCGCGCCCGATCAAGCCTTCTTCTTCATCGTGCGCCCGAAGTCGGCCGACACGATCGACCTCGAGATCGGGTACCTGTTCCACCCGAGCGCCCTCGAACACCCCATGTTCGACCACCTGTTCCAGATGAGCGACGCCGGCGTGCAGGTGTTCGTGCGGCAGGACCAGGACGCCACGACCAAGGTCCAGCGCGGGATGCACAGTCGATTCGCGGCGCGCGGCCGATACTCGTGGCAGGAGGCGAGCCACGTGCAGTTCAACCGCTGGCTGGTCGACCGCTACCGCCGCCACTGGCCGAAGGTCACCACGAGTTGAGCATCCGACCGAATCTCAAGACACGACCGACATCAAGAAAAGGACCCGGGGAGAACCATGAGAACATCCAAGTCGTTCATCGCAGCGATCGCTGCCCTCAGTCTGATCGCCGCGGCATGCGGCGACGACGACGAGGAATCGACAACGACGGAACCGTCGTCGACCGAGCCTGCGTCGACGGAGCCGAGCTCGACGGAGCCTGTGTCGACGGAACCGGCATCGACGGAACCGGCTTCGACCGAGACGACTTCGGGCGAAGCACCGGCCGCGCTCGATCTCGACACCAACGGTGACGGCACGGTCGTGTTCGGCATCGCCGCGGCAGGACCACGCGACGACGGGGGCTACTACCAAGCGCTCGTCGACAAGGCCATCGCGGTGTCCGAGGAGAACGGCTACGGCGAGCCGATCGTCGTCGACAACATCACGACCGAGGACGCCGCCACCGAGCTCGCCAACCTCGCCGAGCAGGGCGTCGACACGATCTTCGTGGGTGCCAGCGAGATCGCCGATCCGCTCACCGACCTGATCGCCCAGTACCCCGACATCTTCTGGTACTGCAACTGTGGCGCCGGCTATCCCGAGAACCCGGGCCTGGCCCAGAGCCAGGACGATTCGTCCGAGATCAGCTACTCGGCCGGCTACGCGACCGGTCTGCTCCTGCAGGAGTCGGGCGGCGACAACGTCGCGTTCATCGGGTGCTGCGACCTGAACTTCGAGAAGGAGGCGTACCTCGCGTACGAGCTCGGGCTGAAGGCCGTCGACGACAGCTACACGATGACCTACGTCCCGACCGGGGCGTTCCCGTTCGACTTCGACAACACCGCCGGTGCGACCGAGGCGCTGAACGGCGCGATCACGAACGGCGCCGACGCTGTCTACCCGTACCTCGGCGGCGCCCACGAGCCGCTCGTGAGCATCGCCAACGGAAACGGTCTGATCACGATGTCGGCCGGATCCTCGACCGCGTGTGAGCGCACCGATCTCGACTACCAGATCCAGGTGAAGTTCGACGGCGGCGACTACATCGACTCGATCCTGGCGGAGATCGCCGACGGGACGTTCCACGAGGGCGACGTGCGCGTGTTCCGCGTCGGTGTCGACCCGCAACCGGGTGCGGAGATCTGCGACCCGACGCCGGAACAGGCGACCGCGATGGAGGACCTCTACGCCCAGATCGCCGCCGGCGAGTTCGTCGAGGCCTTCGGCGCCATCAAGGGTCAGGCGTACTCGGGCGGCTGAGGTTGTCCGTCACGACGACAGCGTCGGAAGGGGTGGGTGCTCAGGCACCCACCCCGGCTGTCGACCTCGCATCCATCACCAAGCACTACGGCCGCGTCGTGGCCTGCGACGACGTCGACCTGCAACTGCACGCCGGGCAGATCCACGGGATCCTGGGCGAGAACGGCGCGGGCAAGACGACGCTGATGAAGATCCTGATCGGGCTCGTCCAACCCGACGACGGCACCATCACCCTCGCCGGCCGGGCGACGGTGATCCACGACCCGCAGACCGCCGCCGATCTGGGCATCGGCATGGTCCACCAACACCTGAGCCTCGTCGAGTCGCTGACTGTCTGGGAGAACGTCCTGCTCGGTGACCACGCTCGCCTCGACCGGCGGCGCGCCCGCCAGCAGGTGGCCGACACCGCCGAGCACTACGGTCTCGGCATCGACCCCGACCGGCGCGTCGGCGATCTCTCGGCCGGGATGCGGCAACGCGTCGAGCTCATCAAGTGTCTCCGGCGCGACCCCGCGATCTTGATCCTCGATGAACCGACGTCGGTGCTCACCCCCGCCGAGAGCGAGCAGCTTTTCACCACGCTGCGCGAGGTGATCGCCCGCGAGCGCCGAGCGGTCGCGCTCGTGAGCCACAAGCTCGCCGAGGTGCTGCACGCGACCGACGTGATCACCATCATGCGCCACGGCCGGGTGGTCGATCGGCGCCGAACCGCCGACGCGTCGGCCGCCACCTTGGCGCGCGCCATGGTTGGTCGCGAGGTGTCATTGCGCACCAGCGCTGCCGCGCTGGGAGCGATCACGCTCACCGAGACCGGTGAGCTGGGTGCGCCGGAGGTCGAGCCACCTGCGGTCGACATGGCTGCGACGCCGGTTGATACGCGACCGGCGATGTTGACCGTGCAGGACGCATGCGTCGTGCGTGACGGCGTGGCGGTGCTCGACCACCTGAGCATCGAGGTCCGGGCGGGCGAGATCGTCGGCGTCGCCGGTGTGGAGGGCAACGGTCAGCGTGAGCTCGGGGATCTGATGTCGAGCCTGATCCATCTCGACAGTGGCTCCGTCACGATCGACGGCTCCGTGGTCGACACCCGCCGCGCGGGCTGCATGGCGCGTCACGGCGTCGCCGTGATCCCCGAGGATCGCCACGACTCGGGATGCGTGCTCGACATGACGATCGCCGAGAACCTGCTGATCGATCGGCCTGGTTCGGTCGCCCGCTTCGGCTTCGTCAGCAAGGCCCGCCTGCGCCGGCGTGCCGAGGAGCTGATGGCGGAGTTCGAGATCCAGGGTGCCGCGCCCGATGCACCGATGCGCAGCCTTTCGGGCGGCAACCAGCAGCGCGTCGTGCTGGCGCGTGAGCTCAGTCACCGACCGAAGGTGCTGGTCGCCGCCCAGCCGACGCGTGGCCTCGACGTCGGAGCGATCGAGTACACGACGGCACGCCTTCGCGCCGCGGCCGCCGCCGGGATCGCGGTGCTCCTCGTGTCGACCGAGCTGGACGAGCTCCTCGAAATGTCCGACCGCATCGTCGTGTTGTCCCGCGGTCGCGCCATCGGTCAACTGGATCGTGCCGACGCCACCTCCGAGCGCCTCGGCCTGCTGCTCGGCGGTGTGGCGACGCAGGAAGCGCTCGCGTGATCACGATGCGACGACCGGCCGGGCCGACCATGCGACGGGGGGTCGTGCTCCTCGGTCTGTATGCGGTGTCGATCGCGCTGGCGCTCGTCGCATCGGCCGTGCTCATCGCCATCACCGGCGGACCGTGGCAGAAGGTACTCAGCGCGTTGCTCGACGGCAGCTTCCGGGGATCCGGGCGGTGGGGCGGCACGCTCGGCGATGCGGCCCCCTTGTTGTTGGTCGCGCTCGGCGCGATCGTGTCGACCCGCGCCGGACTCGTCAACATCGGGCAGGAAGGGCAGGTCGCCGTCGGCACCGCCCTCGCCACGTTCGTGGCCACCCGCAACAGCGGACCCGCGGCGCTGATCGCGGCGCTGATCGCCGGGTTCGTCGGTGGT
>Ga0190265_10002193_pt1 | contig 13066 bp, 14 predicted proteins | sample Popmic124T_FD_133135 | JGI IMG/M metagenome (GOLD analysis project Ga0190265, IMG submission 133135) | Populus adjacent soil microbial communities from riparian zone of Indian Creek, Utah, USA - 124 T | ecosystem: Environmental > Terrestrial > Soil > Riparian zone | place: USA: Utah | collected... | reverse complement strand
TCCAGGTTGCCGACGCCACGCTTGCCGCGCGCGTCGACAAGGAAGGGCTCACCGTCACCGATCTCAAAGGGCGCCTGTTCGGCGGGGCGTTCGCGGCGTCGGGACTTTTGGCCCCGCGCGGCGCCGGCGCCGAACTTCAGGCTCAGGCCGAGATCAAAGGCGGCAAGCTCGAAGATCTGTCCAAGAGCATGGCCGGCAAAGGCCTTGCCAAGGGGCCCTTCGATCTCGTTCTCACCGTGCAAGGTGAAGGCTTGAGCCCGCCCGGCCTAGTCGCCGGGTTGAGCGGGGAGGGGACGCTGGCGCTCGGCGCCGGATCGGTGCAGGCGCTGAACCCCGAGCCGCTGCGCCGCGTGGCCGCTACCGCCGCCAAGAGGATCAAGGCGAATAAGGAGCAGATCGCGGCGGAAGCGCGCGCCGTGCGCGAGAAGGTCACCACGGGTCTCTACAAATATGCGCCCGCCCAATTCCACTTCGAGGTGAAGAACGGCACGCTGCGCTTTACCCCCACCATGCTCTCCGGCGCCGGGGCCGAGACCAAGGTCAACGCCTATGTCGAGCTGGCCAGCCTCAAGCTCGACAGCGAATGGGAGATAAGCCTTGTCGGCAAGAACAAGAACGTGCCGGCGGTGAGCATCGTCTTCGCCGGGAGCTTGAGCGATGCCGGACAGATCGCGCCCGCGATCGACACGGCGGCCATCGAGGCCTACCTTACCATGCGGCGCATGCAGGAGGACGTGGAGCGGCTCGAGACCCTCGACGTCACCGGCAGAACGCCGCCCCCTCCCTCCGAGCCCGAGCCGGTAGAGGAGACGCCGCAAGCCGACGACGCGATACCCATCCCGCTTCCTGCCGCGAAGCCGGCGGAGATCGCCGAGCCCGCCGCGCCACCGGCTCCTCCGAAGATTATGCCGATGCCGGATGAGATCGCCAGGCCAGCACCACCTGCGGCTCCTTCACAAACGATGCCGATGCCGGACGAGACGGCTGCCCCCGTGTTGCCCGCGCCTTCTGCCGATATGGCAAGCCCGGCGGATGTGCCCACGCTAGAGGACCAGGCAACGTCCGTGATCGAGGATCAGACGACGCCGACGACCGCGGAAGTTCCGGCGGAAGACGCGCCGGTGGTGAGATCCTCGCCACGGCGCTCCCCGAAGCGCGAAGCGCCCGACTCCTGGAAGAAGGGCATCGGCATCTTCGGTGGCTAGGGCTCAGCTCTTCATGCGCTTGAGCACGTAGAGGCGGATGGCGGCGGATAGGTTGGTCTTCGACCGTCCGGCCTGACCCCGTTTCTTGTCGATCTCACCGACCAGCGCCGCCACCGATTTGCCGTTGGCCGCGGCCATGCCGGCAAGCGCCGTCCAGAATTCGTCTTCGAGCGAGACGCTGGTCCGGTGGCGGGCGATGGTGAGCGAGCGCTTGTTGCTTGCCATGGGCGCCTAGCCCTTCGGCGCAACCATGTCATGCGGTTTTACCAGCCGGTCGAACTCGTCCTCGCTGACATGGCCAAGCCGCACCGCCTCCTCGCGCAAAGTGGTGCCGCGCTTGTGCGCGGTCTTGGCGATCTCGCTCGCCTTGTCGTAGCCGATATGCGGCGTCAGCGCCGTGACCAGCATCAGCGAGCGCTCCATATGCTCCTTGATGCGCTCGCGGTTGGGCTCGATGCCGACCACGCAATTGTCGGTGAAGCTCACGGCGACATCGGTAAGCAGGCGGATCGACTGAAGCATGGCATAGCCCAGCAGCGGCTTGAACACGTTGAGTTCGAGATGCCCCTGGCTGGCGGCGAAGACGACGGTGGTGTTGTTGCCCATCACTTGCGCCGCGACCATGGTCACCGCCTCGCATTGCGTGGGATTCACCTTCCCCGGCATGATCGAGGAGCCTGGCTCGTTCTCGGGCAGGATCAACTCGCCGAAGCCGGATCGCGGGCCTGATCCCAGGAGACGGATGTCGTTGGCGATCTTGAACATGGCCCCCGCCACCGTGGTCAGGGCCCCGTGGGCGAACACATAGGCGTCATGGGAGGCGAGCGCCTCGAACTTGTTCTCGGCGCTGACGAAGGGAAGCCTGGTCATTTCGGCGATTTTGGCGGCAAAAAGCTCGGCGAATCGCGGATGCGTGTTTAGGCCGGTACCGACCGCCGTGCCCCCCTGGGCCAGCTCGTAAAGGCCGTAAAGCGCCTGCTTTATCCGCTCGATGCCGTTGCCGATCTGCGCCGCATAGCCGCCGAATTCCTGTCCTAGAGTAAGGGGAGTGGCGTCCTGCATATGGGTACGGCCGATCTTGACGATGTCCTGAAAAGCCTCCGCTTTGTCCTTGAGCGCCTGGAACAGGCGCCCGAGCGCCGGGTCGAGGTGATAGGCGATCTCCAAGGCGGCCGCGATGTGCATGGCGGTGGGGGAGGTGTCGTTGGACGATTGTCCGAGATTCACATGATCGTTGGGATGAACCGGGTGTTTGGCGCCGAGCGCGCCGCCGAGCATCTCGCTCGCGCGGTTGGCGATCACTTCGTTCAGATTCATGTTGGTCTGGGTGCCGGACCCGGTCTGCCACACGACCAGCGGGAAGTGGCTGTCAAGCTTGCCGTCGATCACCTCTTGGGCGGCGTCGGCGATGGCCTCGGCGATAGGCTTGTCGAGCAGCCCGAGCTTGAGATTGGTCAGCGCCGCGGCCTTCTTGATCATGGCCATGGCCCGGATCATGGGCATCGGCACTTTCTCGTCGCCGATCTTGAAATTCTGGCGCGAACGCTCGGTCTGGGCGCCCCAGTAGCGGTCGGCCGGCACGTCGATCGGGCCGAAGGAATCCGTTTCGGTGCGCGTTGAGGACGAAGGAGGTTTGCGGCGGTCGGCGGGCATGAGCACGTTTTGCTTGTCGGCGGGACTTGGGTCAAGCGCCCCTTTCGCCGCCTAGGGCTTCTGATAACAGGGGGAATAACGGGGAATAGGCGAACCATCGCAAGAAAGGGCAGGAGAGCGCGCATCTTCCATGCGTTGCGGCCTTCTGCCAGGGGAGCGCTTGACGCTCCGGCGTCTCGTCTCCGTCTATCGAGTAGGGAAATTTCGTGACTGACGTTCCAGCGAAGTTGGCGCTGCCGGCGCCGCGTAGCGCGCACATTTCGGTGCTTTCGGCGCGCATCGCGGCGTTGCTGGTGATCGCCATCGGCGGGTTCGCTCTGCTGGCGTGGTACCTCCCCCTGCCGCAGCTGACCGAAATCCTCCCGGAGCTCGCCAGCCTGTCGCCGGATGCGGCGGCCGGCATCCTGGCCGCCGGCATAGCCCTGTTCTGCTTCACCTTCCGGGGCTTGCGCCTCATTGCGCGGTTGATCGGCTTGATTCTGGTGGTCATGGGACTTGCCGTCCTGCTGGGCCAGGATTTGTTCGGTTTCGATCTCGGTCTCGATGAGGCGCTAAGGCGGAGCGACGCGGCTCCCCCGGGCACGGACCAGGTTCGCGCGAATCCCGGGCTCACCGGCTCCCTGGTCCTGTTCGGACTGGCGCTGCTCTATGCCAAGCGCGCAATGGCGCTGACGGCGTTCAGCCAGATCGTGGCGCTGGTGATGATCGCCCAGGTCCTGACCGTGCTCGCCGGCTATGCCTACGGGGTCACCACCCAAGACTACCCGTTCCCCTTCACCGCCATGTCGTTCTATGGCGCCACCAGCGCCTTCCTGCTCGCCTTTGGGCTGCTGGCCGCCTCGCCCGAGCACGGTATCGCGGCCGCGATCATCGAGCCGTCGCCGGCGGGCGAGATGCTTCGCAGGCTGCTGCCGGGCATCATCGTGCTGCCGCTGGTCATCGGCTGGTTCGCGCACAAAGCCGAGGCCGGCGCCCATTATGACGGCGCCGCCACGCTTGCCATCTTCGCCGTGGCCAGCATCCTCGTGCTCGCCATATTCGCCTGGACCACGATCGGCGCCGTGCGCCGCGCCGACCGCGACCGCAACGCCGCCTTGATGGAGCTGCGCGGCCAGCGCGAATGGCTGAGCACCACGCTCGGCTCGATCGGCGATGGCGTGATCGCCACCGATCCGAACGGCAGCGTGCTGCTCCTCAACAAGATCGCCGAGGAATTGACCGGATGGCCGGGCGTTGACGCGCGCGGCCGCCCGATCTGGGAAGTGTTCCGCGTCATCGACGAGGGCACGCGCAAGCCCGTCGACGATCCGGCGCTCAAGGCGCTGCGCGAGCGCACGGTGACGCGGCTCGAATCCGGCGCGCTACTCGTCACCCGCGACAGCAAGGAGCTGCCGGTCGAGCATAGCGGCGCGCCGATCATCGGCTTCGACGGCTCGCTCGCCGGCGCCGTGCTGATCTTCCGCGACGTGACCGAGCGCAGGCGCGCGGCACAGCGCCAGACCATGCTGGTCGGCGAGCTCAATCACCGCGTCAAGAATTCGCTCGCCATCGTGCAGTCGCTGGTGCAGGCGAGCTTACGGCAAGCGACCTCGAAGCCCGCGCAAGCCATGGCCCAGACGCTGGCCGAGCGGCTCCAGGCTCTGCATCGCGCGCACGACCTGCTGCTCGAATCGCAATGGTCCGGCGCAAGCCTCAAAGCCATGGTCGAGCGTGAGCTCGATCCGTATCGGCGCGAAGACGGCCCGAAGATCGCGATCAGGGGCCCCGACGTGCTGCTGCCCCCGCAATGCACCTCGATCATGGCCATGACGTTGCACGAACTAGCCACCAACGCCGTGAAATACGGGGCGCTGTCGCAGAACACCGGTCAGCTCGGCATCAGCTGGCGGACCGGGCGCGGCAATCGCCTGATGCTTGTCTGGGAGGAAAGGGGAAGCCCGATCCCGCCGGCAAGGCGCAATAACGGCTTCGGCATGCAGCTGATCGACAAGGGCATCCGCCACAATCTCGGCGGCGAGACCAAAGTCGATTTTCGCCCCACGGGCCTCTATGTCGAGCTGAACGTGCCGCTCGAAGCCTCCAAAGAGCCGCGCCCGGCGCCAGCGCCCGTCTCGGTCCCGGCAGCCTAGAAGCACAAATCATGAATGATCTATATTGACAAATATGTCAACAAGCTTACATGCGTGATACGCGGCCGGTCTCGTGGATCAAAGCAGCACTGAAGGACTTCGAGATGTTTCCCGAAGCGGTGCAGCAGACTGCGCTGAGTGCTTTGACCGTTGCCGCCGAGGGCCAGAAGGCTGACACGGCCAAGCCACTCAAGGGCCTGGGCAGCGGTATCTTTGAGATTGCGCTCCGGCATCGTGGAGATGCGTTCCGGGTGATTTATGCGGTGCAGCTTAAGGACGCGCTTTGGGTTATCCACGCCTTTCAAAAGAAGTCGAAGAAAGGGATTGCAACACCCAAACCGGAAATCGAGCTGATCAAGTCGCGGTTAAAGCGTTTGAAGGAGATCCTGGAATGAACGATGTCGAGGTGGTTACCGGCAGCGGCAATGTGTTTCGTGACCTCGGCAAGCCGAATGCGGACCTTGCTCAGGCTCGCGCCATCCTAGCGGCGAAGATCATCGGCGTGCTTGACGGTCTCAAGTTAAATCTGCGTGCAGCGGAAAGCCTGACCGGCGTTAATGCGGCTGAATTTTCCCGTATCCGCAACGCGAAGCTTGAACGTTTCACCATCGACCGGATGATCACGATACTAGGCAAGCTCGGTCAAGAAGTGAATGTCGAGGTTTCGGTGCGGCCTATGATGCGGCGCAAGGCAAGGAATGTGGGAGGCGAACTGCCTATTCGAGGACGCCGATCTCCTCGTTGGCATGGCGCAGGCGCTCGGAAAACTCGCGCGTCAGATTGCTGAGAATGGTGACCATGATGTTGGGATGCCGTGACCAGATCCGGCGCAAGCGAGGTGAGCGGGCCGTCATCGGCAAGTGAGGCGAACACCAGCTCGGTGTCCCCTCCGGCCATGGACCGCGCGGCACGCACGAAAGCGAGGCGGTAGCCGCCTATTTCTTGCGGAAGCGGTCGAGATGCACGACCTCGGCCGGAGGCCGCGACATGACCACTTCGGCTTGGGCCTCGCTGCCCCGGTCCTGGATGGGCTCGCCCGCGCCGCGCGCCTCGTCCGACTCCCCCGCGAGGTCGGGCAAGGCCGCCGCCATATGCTGACGGGCGGAGTCGTTGGCCGCACCCGGCTTGCCGAATTGCAGACCGAACTGGGCGGAAGGATCGTAGAACGCCTTCACCGCGCCGAACGGCACCACCAGCCTCTCCGGCACGTTGGAGAAGGAGAGCTTCACCTCGAACCTGTCGTTCGTCACCTGCAAGTCCCAGAACTGGTATTGCAGCACGATCGTCATCTCCTCGGGATATTGCTCCTTGAGGCGACGCGACACCGAGACGCCGTCGGCGCCGGTGTCGAAGGCAATATAAAGGTGATGCTCGCCGGGGAGGCCCTCGCGCTGCACGCGCGCCAAGACTTGGCGGACCACGCCGCGCAGCGCGTCCTGCGTGAGGAGATCGTATCTGATCCCGTCTTCTGCCATGTAGCTCGCCGCCTACCCTCTTGCGACGCGAGGCAGTAACACCCCGTCAATAAAGTGGAGGGCTTCTGTTGGCCGGTGCCCTCCGAACCGCGCCTAGTCGCCGCGAAGCGGCTAGGACTTCATTTTCAGGCTATCGCGCTGCTTACGCGGCGAGACGAGCCTCCGCATAGTTGTCATTGGCAACTATATGGTTGGCCCGATAACGGCGGTACCATGCCGAGCGAAAGCGCGACCTTTACACCCTCGTCGATCCTATTTCGCCCCCATGACAGGTTTCAGAAATCAGTGATCAGATATCAGAAGCTTCCTACCTGATTTCTGATTACTGACTTCTGCTCCCTGATGGTGGAGGCGCCGGGTACCGCCCCCGGGTCCGAATGGGCTTATTACGCCGACCGTTTATCGCCATAGCCGGCTTGCACCGGCAAGAATCTATATAGGCTGTTATGGCGGCAAAAAAAAGATTGACCTGCGATAACCCCCAACTCCGTCTGGCGAGTCGAAAAGGTTAATCGCGCCGAAGTTTGATGATGCGGCCGGTCCCGGCCTCGACCTCCATCTCGATCTCGTGGCCGCTGGCGTCGCGTCCTTCGACCTCCCAGATGCCGTCGTCGAGCTCGATCTCCTTGATCTTGACGATGCCGCGGTCGAAGGCCATGGCGCGCACATCGTCGATGCTGGCCTGCGCCGCGGCGGCGGGCAGGGCAAAAGCGAGGCTAAGGCCGATAACGAGAACGGGGATAAGACGCATGAGGCACCTTTCCGTTGGTCGGAACAATCGCCACTTTATAACAGGAAACGATTAGCGGCATCGACCCGGCAACGAGAGCAGTTTGTGCGCCAATATCTCGACCTTCTCGCCCGCATCCGTGACAAGGGCGTCCGCAAAGCGGACCGAACCGGCACCGGCTGCTTAAGCCTGTTCGGCGAGCAGATGCGCTTCGATTTGAGCGAGGGCTTTCCGCTCCTCACCACCAAGAAGCTGCATGTCAAATCGATCGTCCATGAACTTTTGTGGTTCCTGCAAGGCTCGACCAATGTGCGCTACCTGAACCAGCATGGCGTGACCATCTGGGACGAATGGGCCGACCAGGACGGCGAGCTTGGGCCGGTCTATGGGCGGCAGTGGCGCTCCTGGCCCACGCCCGACGGCGCCCATATCGACCAGATCGCCTTCCTGGTTGACGGCCTCAAGGCCAACCCCGATTCGCGCCGGCACATCGTCTGCGCCTGGAATGTGGGAGAGCTCGACCAAATGACGCTGCCGCCCTGCCACTGCCTGTTCCAGTTCTATGTGGGGGAGGGGCGGCTCTCTTGTCAGCTCTACCAGCGCTCCGCCGACATGTTCCTGGGGGTGCCCTTCAACATCGCCTCCTATGCGCTGTTGACGCTGATGGTGGCGCAGGTGGTGGGACTCAAGCCGGGTGAGTTCGTGCACACTTTCGGCGACGTGCATCTTTATCTGAACCATCTCGACCAGGCCGACGTGCAGTTCTCACGCTCGCCCCGTGCCTTGCCGCGCATGGAGATCAATTCGGAAGTGCGGTCGCTGTTCGACTTCGCCTATGAGGATTTCAAGCTCGTGGGCTACGACCCGCACCCGGCCATCCACGCCGAGGTCGCGGTTTGAATCCCACGCCGCCGGTTATCGCCCTGGTGGTCGCTATGGCGGAGAACCGCGCCATCGGGCTTGGCGGGAACCTGCCCTGGCATCTTTCCAGCGACATGCGCTATTTCCGCAAGATCACCATGGGCAAGCCGATCGTCATGGGACGACTGACCTTTAAGTCCTTGGGGCGCGCTCTTCCCGGCCGCGTCAATATCGTGCTGACGCGGAACGCGGCCTTCGAGGCGCCGGGCGCGATCATGGCCTACAATCTCGAGGAAGCGTTCGACGTCGCGCGCAAAGCGGCCGCGAAAGACGGCGTCGATGAGATCATGGTGATCGGCGGCGAGGACGTGTTCCGCGAAGTCTTGCCGCAAGCCGGCCGCATCTATCTGACGGAAGTCCACGCCACGCCGGAAGCCGACACCTGGTTCCCTGCGCTCGACGGACGCGAATGGCGCGAGGTCTCTCGCGAGGAACACGCCCCGGGTCCCAAAGAAGACCACGCTTTCAGCTTTGTGGTGCTGGAACGTGCTCAAGCCTCATTCTGAGGCACGCCTTCAAGCGGCGACCGGGTCGATCTCGCCCAGTTCCTCCGACATGGACTTCTCCAGCATGCGGAGATCGTAGTCCCGCTGCATGTTGAGCCAAGATTCGGCGGTGGTGCCGAACAACTTGCCAAGCCGCAGCGCCATCGCCGGGGATACCGGGGCCCGCTCATCGAGGATCGCATAGAGCATGGCGCGCGAGATACCGAGGCGCTTGGCAATCTCGGTCTTCGGAATGTCGAGCGCGGGAAGAACATCCTCCCGGAGAAACTCACCGGGGTGCGTTGGCTTCAGGCCTTTCAGGCGAGGGTTGCTCATCAGTGATAGTCCTCCAGATCGACATCGATGGCATCGCCGTCGAGCCATCCAAATGTTATGCGCCAGTTGCCGCTTACATCCACGGCATACCGGCCTTTGTCCTTGCCCTTTAGGCCATGAAAGCGGAGGCCGGGTAGGTTCATGTCCTCCGGTTTCATCGCGGCATCCAGCCGGGCGAGGATGCGCCGGATGCGGTCCGGGTTCTGGACGCTTAGCTTCGAAGCATCGCCTCGTTCGGCGAAGCGACGCAGAGCCTTGCTTCTGAACGATCGGATCATGTTTAATAATACTAGACATTCCGATTTGTGACTGTCAAGCGTTGATAGACAACTACAGATTTGTGATATTGACCGTACACATTGACTGGGTCGATGGTTCGAAAGCCTCGCCCTGATGCCCCGGGCGCACATTGCGCCGCACCGGCGATCTGGCCTATAACCCTCCAGACTCTGCCGCTGGATCGCATTTCCGGTCCGTTGCAGCCCGCGCCGCATGGCGCAGCCCTTCTCACAAATATCAGGAACGAGTAACGCATATGCCTTGGAGCAATCAGAGCGGAGGCGGCGGTTGGAAAGGCGGCGGCGGAGGGCCCTGGGGGCCGCGTCCCGGCTCCCCCGGCCAGCAGCCTGACCTCGAAGAGATCCTGCGCCGCGGCCAGGACCGCATTCGCCAGGCCATACCGGGCGGGGGCATGAGCGGTCCCTTCACTATTCTGATCGGCGTCGTTCTTGCCGCGCTGATCGGCTTTTTCGGCTTCACCGTGCGGGTCAACCCCGACGAGCTCGGCATCGTGCTCCGTTTCGGCGAATATGTGCGGCAGCTGCCGCCGGGCCTCAATTTCCGCTGGCCCTATCCGATCGAGCAGGTCGAACTGCCCCAGGTGACGCGTATCAACCGCACCGAGATCGGCATGCGCGGCTCCACCGAAGCCCGCGACGCCACGACCACCGTGCGCGATGTGCCCGAGGAAAGCCTGATGCTGACCGGCGACGAGAACATCGTCGACATCGATTTCGTCGTGTTCTGGCAGATCAGCAACGCACCGGACTACCTCTTCAACATCCAGAGCCCCGAACGCACCGTGAAGGACGTGGCGGAAACCGCCATGCGCGAGATCGTCGGCCAGAGCGACATCGAGCCGATCCTCACCGCCGCGCGTGCCCAGACGGAAACTTCGGTGCAGCAGCTCATTCAACGCATCTTGGACAGCTATGGCGCCGGTATCCGCGTCGTCCAGGTGCAGTTGCAGAAGGTCGATCCGCCCTCACAGGTCATCGATGCCTTCCGTGACGTGCAGGCGGCGCGCGCCGATCAGGAGCGCTTGCAGAACGAAGCGCAGGCCTACGCCAATCGCGTGGTTCCCGAGGCGCGCGGCGAGGCCGAGCGCATCCTGCAATCGGCGCAAGGCTATCGCGATCAAGTGATCGCCGAGGCCAAGGGTGAGGCGGACCGCTTCTTGAATGTGCTCGAGGAGTACCACAAGGCACCCGAGGTGACCCGGAGGCGCATCTTCATCGACACCATGCAACAAGTGTTCTCCGATACCGACAAGATCATCATCGACGAGAAGAGCGGCAGCGGCGTCGTGCCCTATCTGCCGCTCAACGAGCTGCAGAAACGCACGCCACCTCCCGCCACTCAGGAAGGAGCGCAGCCATGAACCGCACCGCGCTCACCTCAATCCTCGTGGTCCTCGGCCTGGCCGCGGTCGTGGCTTATCTGACACTGTTTACAGTGTTCCAAACGCAACAAGCGCTGGTGCTGGAGTTCGGCAAGCCCAAGCGGCTCGTGACCGAGCCCGGCCTCAAATACAAGATTCCCTTCATCCAGAACGTGGAATTCTTCGACAAGCGCCTGCTCGATCTCGATTCAGGGCAACAGGAAGTGATCGCCGCCGACCAGAAGCGGCTCGTCGTGGATGCCTTCGCCCGTTGGCGCATCACCGACCCGCTGCTGTTCTACCAGGCGGTGGGTGACGAGCGCGGCGCGAGGCTGCGGCTCGGGGCCTTTCTCGAAGCCTCACTCCGCCGCGTGCTTGGTGCGGCGAGCTTCGAAGCCGTGGTGCGCGACAAGCGCCATGCGCTGATGCAGGACATCACCAAGCAGGTGAATACCGAAGCCAAGGGCCTCGGCATCACCGTGGCCGATGTGCGCATCAAGCGCGCCGACCTTCCCGAAGCCAACAGCCTGGCGATCTATCGGCGCATGCAGACCGAACGGCAGAGACAGGCCTCCGAGATCCGCGCCCAAGGCGAGGAAGCCTCGCGCCGTATCCGCGCCAATGCCGACCGCCAAGTCACCGTGCTAAAGGCCGAGGCGACCGGCGAATCGTCGCGCATCCGCGGCGACGGCGACGCCGAGAAGAACCGCGTCTACGCCGAAGCATTCAGCAAGGATCCCGACTTCTTCTCCTTCTACCGCTCCATGCAGGCCTATGAAGCGGCGCTGCAGTCAGCCGACACAAGGCTCCTGTTGAGCCCCGACTCGGAATTCTTCCAGTATTTCGGCAATCCTGCCGGCAGGGGTCCGGGGAACACGCCAACGCCGAGCGAGCCACAGGCCGCGCCGTCCGAGCCGGCGCCCGAAGAACCGGATGAGGATGCGGGCGACATGGAGCAGGGCGCGGTGCCTGATAGTGGCGGCGGCGTGCCGCAAGATACGGCCATCAGCACGGATACCGAGTCCTCACCCGAAGCGTCATCGGTACCTTAAGCCAAAGCTGCGGGAGACATGCGCGATCTTACCGTCGCTTTGGGCCTGGTTCTTGTTATTGAGGGACTGCTCTGGGCACTCGCCCCGCGTTTCGGCCGCAAAGTCCTGGCAGCGACGGAAGAGGTGCCAGAGTCGTCCTTGCGCCTGGCCGGCGCCGTGGCGGTCGCCGCCGGCGTCCTCGTCGTGTGGCTGGTACGGGGCTAGTTTCGGACACAACCTCATGGTTTCGTGCGTTATCTTGACGGATTCCGGTACAATGCGCGGCGATGCCACAGCATAGTGATCATAGCGAAGTCCTCAGCCGGTCCTGTCTGCTGGCGGCCGCCTTCGCGCTGTTCTTTGCCGGTGCACCTGCCCATGCGCGCGGCCCAGACTCCGTCGCCGATGTCGCCGAAGGCTTGCAGGAATCGGTGGTGAACATCTCCACCACCCAGACGCTCAAGGGAGCGCAAGGCACCACCCCCGGCACCCCCGGCACGCCCGGCCCCAAGGGTTCGCCCTTCGAGGAATTCTTCGACGATTTCTTCGACGACGAGGACAGCGACGGAGTGCCCCGCAAGGTGAGCTCGCTCGGCTCGGGCTTTGTCATCGACCCCTCCGGCCTGATCGTCACCAATCATCACGTCATCGAGGGGGCCGACGAGATCATCGTCAACTTCACCGACGGCACCAAGCTGAAGGTCGTCAAGATCCTGGGCCACGACCCCAAGACCGATCTCGCTTTGCTGATGGTCGAGCCCAAGAAGCCGCTCAAGGCCATCTCCTTCGGCGATTCGTCGAAGATGCGGGTGGGGGACTGGGTGATGGCCATCGGCAATCCCTTCGGCCTTGGCGGCAGCGTCACGGTCGGCATCATCTCGGCCACCAAGCGCGACATTAACGCCGGCCCTTATGACGATTTCCTCCAGACCGACGCCGCCATCAATCGCGGCAATTCCGGCGGTCCCCTGTTTAACATGGAAGGCCAGGTCATCGGCGTGAACACGGCGATCATATCGCCGACCGGCGGCTCGATCGGCATCGGCTTCGCCGTGCCCTCCAACAGCGCCGACCAGGTCGTCAACCAGCTCAAGCAATATGGCGAGACGCGGCGCGGCTGGCTCGGTGTGCATGTGCAGAACGTGACCGAGGAGATCGCCCTGAGCCTCGGGCTCCAAGAGCCGGCGGGGGCGCTGGTGGCCAAAGTGTCGCCCGACAGTCCCGCCGCCGACAGCGGCATTCAGCCAAGCGACGTGATCCTCAAATTCGACGGCCAGCCCATCGAAAACATGCGCGACCTGCCGCGCGCCGTCGCCGCCACGCCGATCGGCAAGAACGTCGCGCTCGAGCTTCTGCGCAAGGGCCAAACCGTCGATGTCAACGTGACCGTGGGGCGCTTGCCCGCCGACGAGGAAGCCGAGGACATCATCGAGGACGAGGC
>Ga0190265_10002192_pt1 | contig 13067 bp, 3 predicted proteins | sample Popmic124T_FD_133135 | JGI IMG/M metagenome (GOLD analysis project Ga0190265, IMG submission 133135) | Populus adjacent soil microbial communities from riparian zone of Indian Creek, Utah, USA - 124 T | ecosystem: Environmental > Terrestrial > Soil > Riparian zone | place: USA: Utah | collected... | reverse complement strand
TGACGTTCTTGCCCGGGAAGCCGAGGGCGTTGCCCTCAACGTCGGCCGGATCCGCCGCCGCTTGCCCGGTCGGTCGCGGGCCTTCCATGCCGTCCGGATTGCGCACCGAAACATGCTCGCGGTTGACCATGACGCCGCCCCAGTCGATCGAGTGGAGCGGGCTCGAAATGTCATAAGGCGTGGTATAGGTGGTTCCTGCGGCCGCGGTGATGGCGAAAATCTCGTAATCGCCGACGAAATCCCCGATCCCGTCGCCGTCATTGTCGTAGGACGTGGCGTTGACATAGAAGGTGCCCGAAGATGGCGCCTCGAACGTCATGAGCGCATCGAGCCCCGACGGCGTGTTCGGCCCTCCGCCATCCGCGACCGAGAGCAGATTGCCGGCAGAATCGTAAATTTCGAGATAGGCATCGGCGAGCGGGACGCCGTTGCCTTCCGCGCCCGGAATGCCGCCGACATAGGCATATTGACCGAACTGGTAGGTTACGCCGGCCGTCAGCGTGACCGCGAACCAGTCATTGTCGCCGGGCGTGTCGCTCGCCGCTATGACGTGGTTGGGATCGTCGACCACCAGCGTCCCGGTGGTGTTCTCGTCGGGCGTATAGACGTCGATGAGGGCGGTCGGGCCGGGGATGTACCAGGCCGATTCGACCGGCTGGTAGTTGCCGGGAAGCCCCGAGTCGCCGATCGTGTCGATCGAGCCGATGATATCGTTGCCGGCGATCGCGAAGGCGATCGTCGCCTTGTCGAACGCGCGCGAGAATTGGATTTGCGCCATATCCTCGTCCTGCTGGGCATAGCGGGCGAGCTTGGCGTAGCGGTCATTAATCCCTGGCATAGTTCAACTCCCTGAAAGATGACGAGGCGGATGGGCGCTCAATCCGAAGGATCGGCGCAGAATGCGCGGCAAAGCTGGTGCAGACGCAAGCGGGTCGCGCGCCCGGCTCCCAGAGGACGGGCGAATGCATCACCGGAGAACATAGGTTCCCAGTCGGACAATAGGTTCAAACCCCTGCCGAGACCTGGCGATCAATGACGCCGAGCGATGGCTAACCCGCCGTTAAGCAAAAAGTTCCGGCGGCGTGCCGGTTCGACGCCGGGCTATTGCTGTAGTGGAACTACGGCAGGCGGTTGGGGACGCGCGCCGCGGCGCGCGTCCCTTCCCTTCAGATCACGGTGAAGTCGCTATGGGCGAGCACCGGCGCGGTATTGAGGACCGCGAACAGGGTTGCCGCTGCCCCGCCGACGCCGTCGAAGTCGTAATAGAGCTGGCCGGTCGCATTGTTATAGACGATCCGGTGCTCGGCGGCGGTCGCCGCCGTCCCGACCACGAACGCATCGGCATCGAGCGCGCCGTCCACCAGCACCGAGAACACGGCATTGTCGAGCTCGATCCTGTCCTGGCCGCTGACGAAGCCGTAGACGCTGTCGACATTGGTCGCCCCCAAAGCGGTGGTGAAGAGGAACGTGTCCGCCCCCTCCCGGCCATGAAGCCCGTCGTTGCCGCCCTTGCCGTCGAGCTTGTTCACGCCGGCATTGCCGATCAGCTGGTTGTTCAGGCTGTTGCCGGTTAGGTCGATCGCGTCGGTCAGCTCCCAGGTGATCGTCGACAGGCCTTCGAGCTCCTGGTCGTTGGCCAGAGTGAAGCTCACGGCGCTGTAGACCACGTCGGAGCCGTTGCCCGCATCCTCGAACGCCTTGTCGCCGGCATTGTGGACCAGATAAGTGTCGTTGCCCGCGCGGCCGACCATCACGTCCGCGCCGCCCTTGCCGTTGAGCTGGTTGTTGCCGTCATTGCCCAGCAGCGTGTTGGCGAGGCCGTTGCCGGCGAAGTTGAGCGCCGTCGTCGACGAGAACGACAGGGCTCCCAGCGACTCGACCTCAGAGCTGTCGTTCAGCGCGTAGCTGACCGAGCTGTAGATGATGTCGGTACCCTCGCCGAACGCCTCGGTGACCACATCGCCGGCCTCGGTGACATGATAGGTGTCGTTGTCCGCGCCGCCCGACATCGAGTCGTTGCCGGCGCCGCCGGTCAGGCTGTCATTGCCCGCGCCGCCCGACAGCGTGTCGCCGCCGTCGCCGCCGTTCAGGATGTCGTTGCCGGCGCCGGTGGTGATCGTGTCGATGCCGCCATTGCCGAAGACGCGGTCATCGCCGTCGTCGGTGGCGATCGTGTCGGCGAGGTTGGCGGCGATGACGGTGATGCCGAGGCCGCCGATCATGTTGTTGTAGGTCACGTTCTGCTGCGAACCGGTCTGGCCGACGACGATCAGGCCGTTCGCGTCATAGTTGGCCGTGCCGCTATAGCTGTTCGCCGCGAGCCGGACATGGTTGTTGTCGGCGGCCTCGTCCAGGGCGCCCTGGAGCGTGGCGAGGCCGGTCGAGCCGACCAGCAGGGTGCGCCGGCCCGAGCCGTCGACCACCGCCTCGACAGTGCGGAGAACGTCGCTGCCCTCGGACGAACCGATGACCCAGCCGGCCAGCGTGTCCGCGTAGGTCACGAAGCTGTCGACAAAGAGGGCTGTGTCGAGCCCGGCGCCGCCATCGAGCAGGTCGCCCTGAAGGCCGCCGTTCAGCGTGTCGTCGCCGCCATGGCCGTAGAGAAGGTCGAGCCCGCCATTGCCGCTCAGCGCATTGACGCCGTCATTGCCCTCGATCCGGTTGTCGATCTCGTTGCCGGCGAGGTCGATCGCGGTCGTGCCCGCCTGGCTGGTGGTGGTCAGCGTCTCGATACTGAGCCCGGCGGCCAGGGTCAGGCTGACGCTGGTGCGGATCGTGTCGCTGCCCTCGCCCGCGACCTCGACGACGGTGTCGCCGGCATTGTCGATGAAATAGGTGTCGTTGCCGGTGAAGCCCGTCATATGGTCGGCGCCGATGCCGCCGTCGAGCGAGTCGAGGCCGGGCGTGCCGAGCAGGATGTCGCCGTCCGAATCGACGCCGGTGATCGTGATCGTCACCGTCACCTCATTGCCGTTCACCAGCGTGTAGGTGAAGCTGTCGGTGTCGGTGAGGTTGGACGCGCCCGAAGCCGGGCCCGGCAGCGTGTCGAACTGGCCATTGGGGTCGTAATCGAACGTGCCGTCGGCACGAAGCGTCAGCTCCGCGCCCGAAGCGAGAACGATCAGGTTGCCGACGTCGGTGGTCGAGCCGTTGACCGCGGCCACTTCGAGCGCCGGGCCGTCGACATCACTGTCCGCTCCCGAGCCATTGTCGGGGAAGACGCTGTCGCTGAGGATCGTCGCCTCGTCGGTGGTGAGCGCGTCCGGCTGCGCCACGGCCGCATCGTCGAGCGGCGTGATCGTCACCGTCGAGGTCGCGACCGCGCTGCTCAGCAGGCCGTCATTGACCGTCACCGTGATCGTCCGCGTCGGATCGGTGCCGCCCAGGGTCGCATCCTGGTTGCTGGTCGAATAGAGCACCTGGGCGATCGCCGCGGCATAATCCGCCGTCGAGGCCGGGCCCGACAGGGTGACCACGATCTGGCCGGCCGGATTGGTGGTGACTGCGGTGATCCCGCCCGGCAGCGGCAGGGTGACGGTTAGCGCATCGCCGGCCACCGCATCGGTCAGGGTGATCGTCGCGCTCTCGATCAGGTCCCCCGTTATCTCATTGGGGTCGGCGACGGTGATGCCGCTGCCGATCGACACGCCGGGCGCGTCCTCGGTGTAGGAGACCGCCGCGTCGAGGCCGGCGCCGGCGCCGTTCAGGTCGACTTCCGGCGCGAGATTGTCCGGCGTGACGTTGATCGTCATCGTCCGCGGTGTCGGATCGGTGTCGACGCCGCCGTTGAGCATGCCGCCGTCGTCCTGCACCTGGAAGGTGAAGCTCGCATAAGGCGAGCCGAAGGCGTCGGCGACCGGAACGAAATAGACCTTGCCGGCGGCGATGTCGGCGGCCGCGATCGGGCCGGCGCCGTCGGCGAGCGCGACCGGCGCGGCCCCGCCGGGCCCGTCCGCGTCGTAGAACAGGGTGCCGGTCGTCGGCACGGTCGTGAAGACCACGCCGGCGAAATCGTCGCCCTCGATGGCGTCGCTGAAGCCGAAATCGGCGAGGGTGAAAACGTAGGGATCGTCCTCGCTTCCCGTGACGGTATTGTTGGTGCCCGCGGGCGCGTCGTTCACCGGATTGATGGTGATCGCGATCGAATCATTGTCCTGCAGCGTGCCGCCGGTGCCGGTCTGGCCGTTGTCGGTGGTGAGGACGGAGATGGAGTCCGGACCGTTGTAATTGGCGGTGGGGTTGTAGGTGAGGCCCGAGCCCAGGGCAGCGTTGATCGCCGCCGCGGTCCCTGAGAAGGTCATCGTCACGTCGGCGGTGCCGTCGCTGCCGCCCGAGAAGCTGAGGCCGGCGGTGCTCGCCAGAGTCAGCGTGCCGTTCAGAACGGTCAAGGTGACGGTGAGCGTGGTCGCGTCGGCGTCGGCGACCTGGATCGCATTGCCGTTGCCGGTGCTGAGCGTGAAGCTCGCGTCCTCGTTGATCGTCTGCGCGCCCGGCACGGTGTTGAGCGGGCCGTCGTTGACGGCGGTGACCGACTGGCTCAGCACCACCGTGAGGGTGGAATAAGCCGTCGTGCCGCCGGTCGCGCCCGGGCCGGACAGGTCGACGACCTGGCCGTTGACGATTCCGAAGCCCAGGCTGTTGTCGATCAGGTGGACGGTTAGGGTCGGCGCCGGGCCGTTGAAGTCGGGCGCCGGGTTGAAGCGGATCAGGGAGACGAACGGATCGCCGAGCAGCTTGGCCGCCGCGTCGGAGACGGTGCCGATATCGGTCCACACGCCGCCGCTGAAATATTGCCATTGGCCGGCCGCGGCGCTGGAGCCGTTGGCGGTCACTGCGATGCCGGAGAACTGGCCCGGCGAGGAGGCGCCGCCATTGGGAACCTGATTGTCGGCGGCGTCGGAATATTGGCCGGCGAACAGCGCCTGGATGGTCTGGCCGGCGCCCGGCGTGTCCTCGTCGATCGTGGTCGCGCTTTCGGTGCCGTCGCCGATCACCACGGGCGCGTCGTTGATCGCGGTGATGTTGATCGTGACCGAATCGCTGTCGGTCTGTGCCGCGCCGCCGGACTGGCCGTTGTCGGTGGTGAAGACCGCGATCGAATCGCTGCCGTTGAAATTGGCGTTCGGATTGTAGGTGAGGCCCGAGCCCAGAGCGGCGTTGATCGCCGCCGCCGTGCCGGAGAAGGTCATCGTGGTGTCGGTCGTGCCGTCGCCCGCGCCAAAGCTCAAGCCGGCGGTGCTCGCCAGAGTCAGCGTGCCGTGCAGGACGGTCAGAGTGACGGTGAGCGTGGTCGCGTCGGCGTCGGCGACCTGGATCGCATTGCCGTTGCCGGTGCTCAAGGTGACGCTGGCGTCCTCGTTGATGGTCTGGGTGCCCGGCACGGTGTTGAGCGGCGCGTCGTTGACCGGGTTGACGTTGACGGTCGAGGCGATGTTGGGCGCCAGCGTCGCGTCGCTCGGCGACGTGTCGGAGCCGGAATCGACCAGCTCGGTAATGGTGACGACTCGGTCGGCGTCGGTCGGGTTCTCGCTCGTGTTGAGATAGGCGAGGCCGTCGATCAGAGTCTGCAGCGCCGCCTCGCTCAGCGTCGAGGGACCGACGACCACGGTCGCGGTGCCGGCGGCGAGCGTGACGGTCGCATTGCCCGCGGGCGTGGCGACGACGTTGCCGTTGGTCAGCGCCACGTTCATGCCGCCGACGACGAGGATCTCGTCGGCGCCGTCGGTGACGTTGGTGACGGTCAGGGTCAGCGAGACGAAGGTCTGGCCGGCCTCGATCGTGTCGGCGGTCACGCCCGAGAACAGATCGACCGCCGCGCCGCCCTCGGTGAAGGTCGGGTTGACCGCGGTCGCGGTCAGCGTCGGCTCGTCGTTGACCTCGGCGATGTTGATCGTGGCGACGGCGACGTTGCTGGTCGCCACGCCGTCGGTCACGGTGACGTTGACGGTGCGGGTCGCGCCCGGATCGTCGCTTGTGTTCGTGAAGGTGATCTGCTCGAGCATCGCCTCATATTGGGCGGCGGTGCCGGAGCCGGTGATGGTGATCGTGCCCGTCCCCGAGCCGGTGACGACGAAGGGGGCGGCCTGGTCGGCGAGGATGAGCTGGTCGCCCGTCACCGCGCCGTTGATGGTGATCGTCGCGCCTTCGACCGTGGCGCCGGCGTCGGGGTCCGTGATGGCAACGTCGGTATCGGTGATCAGCACCGCGGCGCCGCCTTCGGTGAAGCTGGCGGTATAGCCGGTCCCGACCGTGTTGCTGTCGTCGCCGTCGAGATCGAGTGTCGGCGCGATATTGTCGGGCTCGACGTCGATCGTGATCGTGTTCGCGCTCTGGTCGGTGTCGACGCCGCCGAAGAGGATGCCGCCGTCGTCGCGGACCTGGAAGGTGAAGCTGGCATAAGCGGCGCCGGATTCGTCCGGATCGGCCAGGAAGGTGAGCAGGCCGGCCGCGATATCGGCGGCGGTGATGAAGGTGCCGGCAACGGTGATGTTGACGCCGTTCAGCCGGAGATCGCCCTCGAGCGGCAGCGTGGTCAGGACGATTCCGGCGAAATCGTCGAGGTCGATCGGGTCGGTGAAGCCGAAGTCCGCCGTCAGGAAGACGTAGGGATCGTCCTCGCTCGCGACCACCGTCTTGTCCGCGCCCGCGGGCTCGTCGTTGACCGAGTTGACGGTGATCGTGCGCGTGTCGACGTCCTCGAGCGCGCCGTCGGCGCCGGATGCGCCGCCGTCGTTGGTGGTCATGGTGAGCGTGTCGTCGCCGTTGAAATTGGCGTCGGGCGTGTAGAGCACGCCGTTGGCGTCGGCGAAGGTCGCGTTGATTTGGCTCTGCGAAGCGATGATGGTGACCGAGCCGGTGCCGTTGTCGGTGATCTGGCCGGCGGTGAGCCCGCCGACGACCGTTTCCGAGATGTCGAGCACGCCGTCGGTGACTTCGAGGAAGACCGTGATCGGGTCGTTGCCGGCGTCGACGTCGGCGATCGACATGCCGGTCAGCGGCGCGCCGACCGCGTCCTCGTTGATGACGACCGTGGCGCCGACCGTGTTGACCGGCGCATCGTTGAACGCGTTGACGTCGAAGGTGATCGTGTCGGGATTGGGATCGGTGTCGACGCCGCCGTCCAATATGCCGCCATTGTCCCGCACCTGGAAGGTGGAGGTGGCATAGCCGGCGCCGTTGCCGTTCGGATCGGGCTTGTAGGTCAAGAGGCCGCCATTGATGTCGGCGATGGTGACGAACGTGCCGGCGACGGTGATCGCGACATTGTTCAGATAGAGGTCGCCGCTGGCCGGCAGCGTGGTCAGCACCACGCCGGCGAAGGCGTCGCCGTCGAGCGGGTCGGTGAAGTTGAAATTGCCCGCGTTCAGGACCTGGGTGCCGTCCTCGTCCATCACGATCGTCTCGTCGGCGCCCTGCGGCGCGTCGTTGACCGGATCGACGTCGAGCGTGGTGGTGATCTGGAGCGTGTCCTGGCCCAGATTGGCGGTGCCGTCGCCGTCGACCAGGGTCCAGGTGATGGTGCGGTTGCCGTCGGTCGGGTCGTCGCCGGCGCTGTTATTGTAGGCGATCGCCCGGATCAGCTCGGCGACCGCGGCCGGGGTCGCGTCGGCGTCGAAGGTGAATTGGAGCGGGCCGCTGGTGTTGTGGCCGGTATAGGTGGCGATCTGGGTGCCGTTGACGAACACGGCGGTCGCGTTGAACGAGATCGTGCCGCTGATGCGGATGACGAGCCGGTCCTCGGCGGCGACGAGGCCGCTGGTGATCTCGACGGTCAGTGTGCCGGTATCGAAGTTCGGGCTGTCGACGTCGGCGAGGGTCGCGTTCGTGCCGGCGTCGAGCAAGGCGGCCAAAGCCTGCTGCTCGGTATAGGTCGCGGTGTCGCCCGCCAGGCTCCCCGAGGTCGGCGCGTCGTTGACCGGAGTGATGTCCTGGCTGAGCACGACGGTGCCGCTCGAATAGCGGGTGGTGCCGCCGGTCGCGCCGCCGGCGGTGAGGTTGACGTCGTCGCCGTTGAGGAAAGGCCCGCCCGAGCTGTCGACGAGGTGGAGGGTCAGAGTTGGCGCGGCGCCGTTGAAGTTGAGCGCCGGGCTGAAGCGGATCGCGGTGGCGGCATTGATCAGCTGCGCCGAGGCGAGGCTGGCGGCGCCGATGTCGACCCAGATGGTGCCGTTGAAATATTGCCACTGGCCGGTCGCGCCGGACGAGCCGTTGGCGACGACGGCGATTCCGGCCAGCGTGTTGGCGACCGATCCGGTCGGGTTGCCGCCGGTCTGCTGCTGGTCGAGCGCGTCGGAGAAGCTGGCGGTGAACAGGCTGGTCACGGTCTGGCCGGCGAGGCTCGGCGTGTCCTCGAGGATGGTCGCCGCGGCCTGGGTCGCGTCGGTCACGGTCGGAGCGTCGTTGACGTGGCCGAGGTTGATGACCTTGACGTCCTGGTCCTGCTCGGTGGTGCCGGTGCCGGTGAGCCCCGGATCGTTGCCGTTGAAGCCGTTGTCGTTGGTGGTGATGGTGAGGTTGGTCGCGCCGTTATAATCGGTCGGCGCGGTGTAGATCAGGCCGTTCGGCGCCGCCGCCACCACCGGCGGGCCGGTGAAGGCCGGGCTCATCGCCGCAAGCGTGGCGTTGATCTGGTTCTGGGTGGCGGTGATGGTGATCGTGCCGGTGCCGTTGGCGCCGCCGGTGATATCGCCGGCGACGATGCCGCCGATGACGTCGGTGCGGATGCTCAGCGTGCCGACGCCCACCGCGAGGGTAACAATGATGTCCTGGTTGGCCGGATCGGCGTCGGCGTCGAATACCGAGATGCCGGTGACGGCGTTGCGCGGCGCGGTCGGCGGTATCCCCTCCGCGCCGGCATGGCCGGTCGTGTCCTCGGTGAAGGCCATCGCCGCGCCGGGCGTGTTGACCGGCGCGTCGTTGATGCCGACGACGGCGACGGTCGCGGTCGCCGGGTCGCTGTTGATCAGGCCGTCGAAGACGGTGAACGAAATGGTCCGCGACGGGCTGTTGCCGTAATTGGTCGGATTGTCGCCGGCATTGGTGAAGCGCACCGAATCGAGCACCGTCTGATAGGCGGCGAAGCTGGCATTGCCGAGGAAGGTGACGACGCCGTTCGCGGCGTTGTAGGTGCCGGTGATGCCGCCCGAATTGGTGAAGGTCAGCGTGTCGCCGGCCATGAAGCCGGTGGTGATGGCGGCGGTGGCGCCCTGGATGATCGCCTGGTCGGCGTCGGCGACGGCGGGGCTGGTCGCCACGTCGACGGTCGGGCCGGCCGGCGAGTTCGGCAGGTTGGTGGATTCCGTATAGGTCGATCCGGCGCTACCGACGGTCAGCGTCGGCGCATAATCGATCTCCATGCCGGCGCCGGCGCCGTTGGCGGTGTTCTCGAACACCGAGGCGAAGAAGGTCGGCGCGGTGCCGATCGGCGAGGTCAGCGATCCCGACCAGATCCGCGAGCCGTTCTCGTCGGTGGCGGTGCCGTCATGGCCGATCGGCGTGTCGGTGCTGTTGAGCGAGGTGACGTAATAGCGGCCGCCGATCGAATCGACTTCGATGTCCACGAGGAGCGTGGTCGGAAAGGCCTGCGGCGTGTTGTGCGCGTTGTTCGACGGCTGCTGCCAGATTTCGGTGTAGACGCCGGTGGTGAGGTTGAGCGTGAAGATGCCCGCGGTGCCGCCCGCGCCGAGACGTCCCGTGACGAACCAGAGGGTGTTGGTGGCGGCGTGATAGTCCATGCCCCGGATCGAGCCTTCGGCGTCGGGAAGGCGGCCGGCCGGATAGCCGGCCGGCGGCGCCCCGGCATTGGTGATATTGACGATGGCGTAATTCTCGACAGCCGGGTTCGGGGCGGCGGCGTTCAGCGGCGCCGTAAGCTTGACCACGTAATTCTGCAGCACCTGGCCGGCGCCGGCATTGACCAGCACATAGCTGAAATATGCGGTGTTGTTGGCGGTATCGACGACCAGGTCCTCGATGCCGCCGGCGAAGCCGAAGGTCGGATCGATGACGAGGTCGATCAGCCCCCAATTGCGCGAGTTGCCGCCATTATAGTCGACCGACCGCAATTCGTGGCCGAAGCTGATGTCGCCCAGGCCGAAGAAAATGCGGTTTGCGACCGTGTCGATCTCGATGCCCTGGATGAACTTGTCGTCGTTCGGATCGGCGCCGTTGTTCACATAATCGAAGACCACGGTGATCGTCGGATTGGGGTTGCCGCTGAACAGATCGGCGATGTTGCCCTTGAGTATCCGGGTGATATCGGTGCCTTCGTTGTCGGCGGCGAACCAGACGCCGTCCTCGATGTCGAAGGTGATGTCCTCGAGCCGGGTGAAAGCCGGGTTGTCGCGGAACAGCCGCGTCAAATTGGTGCCGATATTGGCGGCTTCGTCATTGTCGATGCGGACGATCGCGTCGGATTGGCCGCCGCCATTGTTGACGACGAACAATTGCATGTCGGGGTTGTGGAGCGGACCGCTCAGCGAGGTGTCGCCGCGGTCGTCGTAGATCGTGCCGGGGATGTCGTCGCCGATGTTGCCGTGCCAGCGCGCGGTGGTGCTGATCGAGCTGAGCTGGGTCTGCGCGATCTGGGTGCTCGGGCCGGCATAGGAGGCCTGGTCGAAGGCCACCGCGACCGCGTTGACGCCGGCGGTCAGCCCGGTGCCGGTGAGCTCGCCCGCCTCGAAGACCGCGTTGTCGTCGCCGACGTCGATCGCGTTGAGGAAGGTGGTCGGCGCGTTGATCGCGCCCTGGTAGGCGTAGATCGTCTCGCCGTTGTTCGAGAGGTCCATGCCGGCCGCAAGGATCTGCGCCGAGGTGATGGTGACCACCGTCCCGGCGGGAAGGTCCGCCCCGGCCGTGTAGGTGAAGGTGCCCTCGCCGGCGCTGGCGGCGGCAAAGGCGGTGCCGCTCCAATTGCGGTCGGTGAAGAAGATCTGTGTTCCCGATCCGACCGGGGACAGGAGGACGAACCGGATGATGTCGTCGCCGTCGGCGCCGATCGGGTCGGTGGCGTAGGCGACGATGGCGACGCCAGCCGCGGAGGTGAGGTTGGTCGCGACTTGTATGCCCCCACCGGGGATCACGCGCGCGATGGTGCCGGGCCCGTCGGAGGTCTCGGCCGGGCTCGGCGCGGCGGCACCGAGGGCCCGCAGCGAGAAATCGAGGGCGACGTGATCGAGGTTGCCGAAGGAATCCGGCCGGAACGGGGAGAAGAAGTCCTCTCTGTCCGCCGAGGAGTTGATCTTTCCGAAGTTGCGAACAGCGCGCGACGAAATCGGCATGTTATTCCCCACCCTTGAGCTGCACGAGCGCGCCGAAGCGGGGGCGCTGCCCGGTTTCCACGCCGAGCATCATGGCACAGCCGGGGGGGCGCCGCTAGAGGCTAAAGGTCCGGAAGCGATAGATTTCATTGGCCGGAAGAAACGACTCGTCTCATCTTATTCCGGACTTGCCGGGGATGTGCATTTTACGAAAACGATTGGTCCGCGCGGCTTATCCCCGTTTATCGCAACCGTTCCAGTCTGGATTTGACAGCGCGTCCCAACCGTCACAAAGTGTCCCTGCACCGGGGGGGTGTTGGGGCGGGGATTCTCATCGCCGCCGTCCTTCCCGCAGGGCTGAACTCTAGGGGAGGAACCCGATGTCGGACCCTTATATCGGTGAAATCCGGATGTTCGGGGGCACTTTCGCTCCTGCCGGCTGGATGTTTTGCGACGGCCAGTTGCTGCCGATCTCCGAAAATGATGCCTTGTTCACCCTCCTGGGCACAACCTTTGGCGGGGATGGGCAGGAGACCTTCGGCCTTCCCGATCTGCGCGGCCGGGTGCCGATCCACGCCGGCACCGCGAAAAGCGGCAACACCTACGTGTTGGGCGAGACGGGCGGCGTCGAATCCGTGACCCTCACCACCAACCAGATGCCGACCCACAATCACCCTGCTTTGGCCGCCAGTACCGGGCAGGTCGCCTCGCCGGCCGGCGGGGTCCTGGCGACCGCGGCGAGCTCGCAGGCCGGCATGAAGATCTACTCGACGGCGGCGCCCACCACTGCTCTCAATGCGAATTCGATCTCGCCCACCGGGGGCAGCCAGCCGCACGACAATATCCAGCAGACCCTCGCCGTCAGCTACATCATCTCGCTGTTCGGCATATTTCCGTCGCAGACCTAGCGCCGTCCGCCACCGCTCCGCCAATCATAATGGAGTAACGAAATGTCATCCCCATTCGTCGCCGAGATCCGCATGTTCGGATGCAATTTCGCCCCCACCGGCTGGGCCCAGTGCAACGGCCAGCTGCTCCCGCTCTCCCAGAACACCGCCCTCTTCTCGCTGCTCGGCACCTTTTATGGCGGCGACGGCAAGTCGACCTTCGCCTTGCCCAACCTCCAGGATTCGCTGGCGACCCATCAGGGCCAGGGTCCGGGCCTGCAGGAATGGTTCCTGGGCCAGTTCCAGGGGTCCGAAGCGGTCACCCTGCTCCAGTCCGAGATGCCGGCGCACAACCACTCGCTCATGGCCCGGGTAGGCGCGGGTACCGGCTTCAATCCCTCCGGTGCCGTGCCCTCCAGCGCGACCTGGACGGCGGGAGCCTCGTTCGGCGCCATCACGGCTTACTCGACCGACACGGCCAGCCTCTCGCAGATGAACCCGCTGACTTTGGGAGTCGCCGGCGCCGATTTCCCGCACAACAATCTGATGCCTTATTGCGTGGTCGAATATTGCATCGCCTTGCAGGGCGTCTTTCCGCCGCGGCCATAGACCAATTGAAGGAGTAGGATCATGGGCACGCCCTACATGTCGGAAATCAAGATCGTCGCCTTCGGCTTCGCGCCCAAGGGGTGGGCGCTGTGCAACGGCCAGTTCCTGCCGATCAACCAGAACCAGGCCTTGTTCTCACTGCTCGGCACCACTTATGGCGGCAACGGCCAGACCACCTTCGCTTTGCCCGATCTGCGCGGGCGCGCCTCGATGCATCTCGGCCCGGGCCAGAACCAGGGCGTGTCCGCCGGCACGGAGACCGTTACCCTGACCCAGTCGCAGATGCCCGCGCACGTTCACTTCCCGATGGCTA
>Ga0190265_10002191_pt1 | contig 13067 bp, 10 predicted proteins | sample Popmic124T_FD_133135 | JGI IMG/M metagenome (GOLD analysis project Ga0190265, IMG submission 133135) | Populus adjacent soil microbial communities from riparian zone of Indian Creek, Utah, USA - 124 T | ecosystem: Environmental > Terrestrial > Soil > Riparian zone | place: USA: Utah | collected... | reverse complement strand
TTTTCGAGGTCGCCGTCATCGGCCAGGACTACCCCGCCGGCCACGAGCTCGCCGCGTGGCTGACCACGGCGGCTCTGGCGGTCGGCGCGGGCGCGTTCTTCTACATCGACCGCCGGCCGTTCGGCGAGCGGGCCCAAGGGATCATCTGCTTCGCCTCGCTGACGTTCAACACGCTCGTCATCTCGGCCTACTGCTTTGTCTTTTCGTTCGAGCCGGGAACGCCGATCCGACAGCTCCTCTACTTCGCCGTGATCGAGGCCGCGCTTCGCTACGGCCTCTTCGGCGGGATCGTGATGCCGCTCGCCCTGCTACCGGTCCTCGTCGGAACCGAGCTTTTCCGCGCCGACCGTTTCGCCCCTCCGGAGCTCACCACCGACCACATCACGTTCCCGCTCGGGCTCCAGCTCCTGATGGGTCTGGTCGTCGGCTGGCTCGTGAACCGCCTGACACGTGAGACCGAGCTCGCCGAACGGCGTGCCGGCGAAGCCGAAGGATTCCGCGACGAGCTAGGCCGGCGCGTGGACGCTCTGGACGCCGCCAACCGGTGTGCAAGGGCCCTCGGGTCGTCGCTCGACCTCGACCAGGCTTTCGCTTCGTTCATCCGCGAGCTCCGCGGCCTGCTCCACTTCGACCGCACTGCGATCGTTCTCGCCGACGACGGCACTGCGCGGGTGATGGCGGCTGCGGGCGCCGGGGCCGACACCGTCTTCCCGATCGGGACGCGCCGAGAGGTCACCGGGTCGGTCCTCGAGGATGTGCTGGCAGGCGCGCAAACCGTCTATAGGCAGGACATGCTGGATGCCGCCTACCCGGAAGAACGTGCGTTCAGCGAGCTCGGCCTGCGCTGCCGCCTCGCTGCACCGCTGCTCGTAGGCCCCCGCGCGATCGGGATGATCTCGATCGTTCGCGTCGAGCCCGACTCCTTCAGCGAGGAGGAGATCGAGCTCGTGTCCCTACTGGGGCGCTTCCTCGGTGCAACGGTTCAGAACATCCGGGCCTACGAAGCGGAGAAGACGACTGTCGAGGAGCTGCGGCGGCTCTCGGCCCTGCGCGCCGACTTCGTCTCGCTCGTCTCGCACGAGCTTCGGAGCCCGATGGCGTCCGTGATCGGCTCGGCGAAGACACTGCGCATGCGCTGGCGCGACCTGACGCCAGAACAACGCGACTCCTTCCTGGCGCTGATCGACCACGAGACGAACCGGCTTGCCGAGCTCGTCGGCGACGTGCTCGACACGTCGCGGATCGAGTCGGGGACGTTCAGCTACAACTTCAGCGACCTGGACATCGGTGAGATCGTCCGCGAGTCGGCCGCGGCGGCCCAGAGCAGCCAGGACGAGGTGCGCGTGCGTGCCGACGTGACTGCTCCGCTTCCGTCGCTGCGCGGCGACCGCGAGCGACTCCGGCAGGTGGTCACGAACCTGATCGACAACGCCGTGAAGTACTCACCGGCGGGCGCGGAGGTCAATGTCGAGGCGTTCGCGAACAACGGGCGGATCACAGTTGCCGTGCGCGACCGGGGCCCGGGCATCTTGAGTGAGCACAAGACGCTGATCTTCGAGAAGTTCGGGCGCGTGAGCGGTGAGCATGCAAAACCGGGGACCGGCCTCGGCCTCTTCATCGCCCGTTCGATCGCAGAGGCCCATGGCGGCACGCTCGACGTCGAATCGGGAGAGGGGTCCGGCGCGGTCTTCACCCTCGCGCTCCCAGTGGACTAGTAGCCCTCGCTCTGGAAACCACGACAAAACGCCGCCGGAGCCGGGCTCAGCCCGGCGGGAGGCTCACCACCGAGAGGAGAACGCCCGGGCCACACCTCCAGTCGCCGGCTCCTCAGACCCTTGCAGCACACCAACGCTCTTAAGGAGGGGCCCACGGGGAACCAGGGGTTCCCCCGTGAAAGCTAGGCCTTGGCCGAAGCCGGCACGCGACTGGCTTTCATCGCCTTGGCGAGCTCGCGCGCGCGCCGCGCCACTCGCTCGCGCAGGGCCTCCGGCTCCAGGAGAACCGCCTCGCCGCGGTCGGACAGGATCTCGCCGATCAACCACTCTTCGCTGCCGACCGCGCGCTCGCTCAACGCGGCCCCGTCCTTCAGTGGCTTCGCTCCCTCCTCGACCTTCCAGCGCGCGATCTTCGGCGAGTACCAGATTCGCGCGATCGGTCCGGAGAGCTCCTTGATCTCGAACTCGGGGCGGGGGTCGAACTTCTCTCGCCGCAACCGAGCGCTTCGCATGCGGTCGAGGCGGAAGGAGCGCTGTGCGTCGGGACCGTGATCCCACGTGTGGACGTACCAGTGCGGCACGCGCCGCTCGAGGACGTACGGCTCGACGACCCGTGTCGAGAGCGTCTCCTCCTCTTCCTTCTGGTACTCGATCTCGACGAGCCTGCGCTGACGAATTCCCTCGGAAAGCGTGCCGACCAGTCGCTCCTCGGCGCGGTCGACCTGGGGCTCCGCCGTCTGGGAGAGATCCACCTCGCCGAAGGTCTCCTCGAGCTTGCGACGGACGCGGTCGAGCGGCGTATGGGCGTCGGCGGCGATCATCGGGCCCACGAACTCGAGTGCGAGTCGGATCGCGCGGGCTTCGAGCGGGGTCAGCCGCGGCGGTGAGCGGAAGGTGTCGCCGAAGAGCTCCTTGTCGACGTGGATCTGATCGCCGTGCAGCTCGGCGTAGACCGCGTAACAGCCGCCGCCGAAGTTGACGAGGTTCAGGAGCTGCAGGTGCTCGTCGAGCGACTCGTCCGGGAGGTTGAAGCGCTCCAGCAGGTCGGCTGCCGGTATGACCGCGGAGCTGTCCTCGCCGCAGGCGTCGAGCAGGTAGGCCAGCAAAGCCTGCAAGAGGCCGAACCGTTCCGGCGGCACCGCTGGGCTGGCCGGCCGTTCGTCCGCCTCTTCGGTATCGGGAACCGCCGCGTCGGCGGCCACCTTTGGCGGATCGCCCTCATGCCGCTCCTGGACGAGCTTGAGCCCGGCCTGGACCTCGCGGCGAAGCTCGGGCGGCGAGACGGGGACCGCTCGGCCCTCCTGCCTCAGGATCCACGAGGCGAGGAGCGCGATGTTCGAGTACGGCGTGACGAAGGCGCCGTTGTCGAGCTTCCCGTGGCGGCCGTAGATGCGCTCGACCCACCAGGCGGTGTCGCCGCCGACCTCGATGCGAGCGTCACCCTGCGTCTCACCGACTTGCCAGTTGGGCGGCAGGCGGTACTCGTCGGCGTCGAAGTCTTCCGGGAGCCGGAAATCCCGTTCGCGACGGCTCGCGAGGCGGATGTCGCCGCGGATTCGTGAGACGCGGAAGGTAAGCACCTTGTCGCGATCGAGATCGTGCCCGATCACGTACCACTGGCCGCTGTGGAACAGCAGCGAGTACGGGTTGACCGTTCGCTCCTTCTCCTTGTCGCGCTGGATCGACCAGTACGTGAACTTGACGGTGCGGTTCTTGGAGATCGCCCCCTCGAGCTTCGCCAACCGGCCTGGGAGCTCGGGCGAGTAGCCCGGATCGTGGAGCTCAACGGCGCGGGCGACCTGCGTCGGCGCCTCCGCGAACCCTGGGCGTCCAAGGGCGAGGTTCTGCAGCGCGAGCCGAAGCGGCTCGGCGTACGCGAACTGGCCCTCGAGGAGGTAGAGGCACGTCTGCAGCGCCGCGAGCTCCTCGTCAGTCAGCTCGAGCGGAGGCAGGAAGTACCGCTCGGAACGAAGGTTGTAAAGCTCTTCGCCCGTGAACTCGTCCCGCTGGGAGTCGAGTGGGACCCCGAGGCCGAGGAGCTCGGCACGGTCGGAGTAGAAGCGCCGGGCGAAGGCCTCGTCGGACATTTCGGAGTAGCCCTCCACGTTTTGCTTGACGTCGCGGGCGGTCAGCGCGCGGCGCTCGGCCATCAGGTACGCGACGAGTGAGAGCTGACGGATGAGCTTGTCGGTGTCGTGTGACACGGCGTAGCCATTCTCGCGTATCGACCCCAGGCTGGGGGATGGGCCCGGCATTGTTGCCAGTGGAGTCAACCCGCCCGGAGAGTTTGTAACAGCGCCTCTCAGGCGTTATATTCGGCCGGGAGTTGGGTATGAGAGAGGGAATTAATCCGCAGTTAACAGAGCTTTGCGGGGGATTAACACCTTGACCGGCACACTTGAGATGGACGAACGAACCCTCCTAATCCAGAACAGCATGTATCAGTACTCGCGAGCCATTTATCGCTCAATCAAAGATCTCGTCGACCCATACGTCACGACGAGCACCCAGGTCGTGTACCGCCGTGCGGTGCTCGAGGCGTGCGAGCAGACGATGGAGCGGCTCGCGCGCGACCCGCACTATTTCGCCAAGCCGGAGCGGGCGCTCTTCCAGGACATCAGGCGCTACTTCCCGATCACGGCGCAGGCACAAGTTGCCTGGGCGGTCGATCAGGGCGTCAACGCAGCGGTGTCCTTCATCGAGGAGCAGATCGAGGCTGGCGCGTTCGACGGCGGCGTTCCTCGGTGTCACGCGACGACTCGCAAGGGCAAGCCGTGCCAGCGCACGCCGTTGCCCGAGCGCGACTACTGCCCGTCGCACCAGCACCTAGAGCGTAGCCGCGTCGCCGCTTAGGTCCCGGGCCACGGCCAGAGTGCTTCGCACTTTCTGCGACTAAATGCACGCCCCCGCATATACCGGCACACTTGACCCTCGTGTAGTTGCGGCTGGTTACCTAAGTGCTTATTGGGTTATTTGGCGGGTGTACGCCTGCGGGTAAGTCGCCCGCGCCGTGTCGAGGGCGCTCCTCGCCTCGTCCAGCGTGTCGTAGATCCCGCTGAAGACGACCCAGTAGCCAGGATGCAGGCTCGAGTAATCGGACGAGTTGAGCACGCCCACCTCGCTCAAGCCCCCCTGGGACGCCCTCTGGCCGGCACCGACGGCCGCAGCGCGCCCGGCGCTCTCCGGGAGAGAGGCAAGCACCACGGTGTACCCGGTCTGACCGGGTGGCCACTCCACGAGCCCGCCGGGCCCGGTTGGGGGAGGCGGGGGCTCCGGCTCGACCGGCTCGGTATCGGTTCCGGCCGGAGGCGGTTCCGCGCCCGTGCCGGTCGGCGTCGTCTCGTTGGGCACGGTCTCCCCGGGGAGGGTTGCCGGCCCGGTGGCGACCTGCGTTCGGGTTGGAGAGTCGTCGTTGTCGCGCGTGGCCAGGATCGCCCCGGCTGCGGCGAGTGCGGCGATGACGAGCCCGAGGAGCACGGGCCAGATCCAATCGCCGGGGTACCACGGCAGCCGGCGCTGCCAGTGGTGAGCCAGCACGGCCACGACGCCTGAGGAAGACGGAAGCCGTAAGCCACATTCCAGGCAGTACTCCTGGTACGGCTCGTAAGGTGTTCCGCAGCGGGGGCAGTTTCCGCCCTCGGCGACGGCCGGCGGAGGTGGCGGTACGGGCGTCTCGTCCGGGGGCTCAGGCGGCATTGCCGTCAAGAGCTAACGCTCCCAGGAGTCGCCTGGGCGCTGGGCCTCGCCTTCGCCGCCCTGGCTCTCGTCCGCGGGCGTGCCGTTACCGGCTCGCGGCTCCTCGGGCGCAGTCGCGCCGCAGCTCGGGCAGAAGCGCGCATCGGCTGCCAACGCGTTGCCGCAGTTCGGGCAAGAGACGATCGGCTCCTCGCCGACCGGGCGCCCGCAGTTAGCGCAGAAGTGCGAGCCCCAGAGAATCGGCGCTCCGCATTCGCACCGGATGCCGAGGCCCTGGCGCCGGGCCGTTACGGCCGCCTCGAGCAGCGAGTCAATGTCGCGCAGACGCTCCTCGATTGTCACGACCTCGAGACACTGCTCGACGAGCAGGTCCTGGCGGAACCGATCGCGACGATACATCTCGAGCATCAGGCCTCCGAGGTCGCGGATGCGCTCCTCGCGCGTTCGGACGAGCGCCCTGCGCTCACGGCGAAGCGCGCCGGGGGCCGGGATTCGGCCCTGGGGCATCGCAGGCGCCTGGGCTGCGGCCTGGGGGGCTTCATCCGCGGGCCGCCTGCGGAAACGGTCGAGCAGCGATGGTCCTGCCATTGAAGCGGCGCGAGTCTATACGAGTAGTTCGGCCTACGGGCTCTCCGCCGGGTGCTTGCGGAGGCCGAGGAAGTGGACGATGAGCAGGATCAGGCCCGCGATACCAACGACGATCCCGACCCACGGGACGATGAGGAGGACGATCAGTCCGATGACGATGAGTGCGAAGGCGACTCCGATCATGCTCTTCTCCCTTTCCGGCGCACCCGTGCGCCAAACTCAGAAGTCGACCACGACGACGCGTTCCTCGCTCAGTTCGCGCACGGTATAGGCCGGCCCCTCGCGCGTGTTCCCCGAGTCCTTGACCCCCCCGTAGGGCATCTGGTCGGCGCGGAAGGTCGGCGCCTCGTTGACGGTCACGCCGCCGAACCGGAGTCGCTGGGCTGCCCGCAGGGCCGAGGGGAGACTGTCCGTGAAGATCCCTGCCTGCAGGCCGTAGCGCGTGCCGTTGGCCAGGAGGATTGCGTCGTCGAGGGTCTCGTAGCTGTCGACCGTCACGACCGGACCGAAGACTTCTTCGCGGCAGACCTTCATGCCCAGATCGACGTTTCCGAGCACGGTCGGCCTGATGAGCCGTCCCTCGAGCACCGAGCCTCCCGTGAGGATGGTCGCGCCCTCCTTCGTCGCCTCGTCGATCCATTCGATGATTCGTTCCCTGGCGCCGTCGTCGACGACCGGGCCGACGTCCGTCGCCTCCTCGGTGGGATCGCCCACCACAAGCTCTTCGACCTTGGGGATGAACCGTGACATGAAGTCGTCGGCGATCCACTTCTGCAGGTAGATCCGCTGCGTCGAGATGCAGCTCTGTCCGGCAAACGAGAAGGAGTTCACGGCGAGCTTCTCAACGGCCACATCGAGGTCGGCGTCGCCCTGCACGATCACCGGCGTCGAGTTGCCGAGCTCGAGAAGGACCTTCTTCCGCGGGGCGCGCTCCCTCAGCCGCCAGCCGACGTCGCTGGAGCCCGTGAAGCTGATCGCCTTCACGCGATCGTCCTCGACAAGCACGTCGCCGATCTCCGAGGCCGGTCCGACAATGACGTTCAGCCAACCGGGCGGTAGGCCGGCCTCGGTCTCGAGCTCGGCCAGCAGGAGCGCCGAGAGCGGGGTCTGGCTCGCCGGCTTGAGCACGACGGCGCAGCCGGCTGCAAGCGAGGGGGCGAGCTTGTGCGCCACGAGGTTGAGCGGAAAGTTGAACGGGCTGATCGCGCCGACGATCCCCACCGGCTGCAGAAGCGTGAACGCCAGCTTGCCCTCGCCGGCCTGCGACGCGTCCATTGGGACCATCTCCCCGGCCAACTTCCGGGCCTCGACGGCGGCGAAGGTGTAGGTCGACATCGCTCGGCTGACTTCGACCTTCGCCTGCTTGAGCGGCTTGCCGGCTTCTTCGGAGATGACCCGCGCGATCTCGTCGTGACGACGGCCCAGCAGGCCGGCGACCTTGACGAGGATCTCGGCGCGCTTGTGCGCCGGTAGCGGGGCGCGCATCGCCCGCTCGGCGGCCGCGATCGACAGCTTGGCCTCCTTCGCGCCCGCCGTGGCGACGTGCCCCACGACGTCGTTGGAGTACGGCGAGCGCACCTCCCTCCAGTCTCCGGTCTCGACCCACTCGCCGCCGATGAGGAGCTTCCGTTCGGTGGCGGTCGCGGCCATGGTGGGAGGATACGTCTGTGCAGGTCCCAGACGTCAGCTACGCACAGAGCGGCGACGTATCGATCGCGTACCAGTCTCTGGGCGAGGGGCCGTCGGACCTGGTCTTCCTTCCGTTCCTAGCGAACATCTACACGCTCTGGCAGGCGCCGCAATTCGCCGAGTTCGGCTGGCGCCTCGCCACAGGTCGGCGGCTGATCGTGGTCAATCCTCGTGGGGTCGGCCTGTCGGACCGACCGCGCGGCTTCACCGTGGAGTCGCGCATGGACGACATCCGCACAGTCATGGACGACGCAGGGATTGAGCGAGCCGCCGTGCTCGGGATGGCGGAGCAGGGGGCGACCTGCGCCGTCTTCGCTGCGTCGTACCCCGATCGGGTCGAGCGGCTGATCCTCTACAACCCGTGGGGCCGGTTCGTCCCTGAATCGGATGAGCGTGAACGCCGGCTCGCGCAGGTGCGCCGAGATCGCGAGAAGTGGGGTCGGCGCGACTTCCTCGAGGACATGGCGCGCACGATCAATCCACAGTGGGCCGACGACCGAGAGTACGTGGAGTGGTTCGTGTGGCACCACCGGCTGACGGCCAGCCCGGCTGCGTGGGTCGAGTTCCGGCGTATGCAGATCGAGCTCGACATCACGGACGTGCTGCCGGCGATCCGCGTTCGCACGCTCGTGATCTCGAAGGAGTTCATCGCGTCTCACGGCGAAGAGGTCGCCAAGGCGGTTCCGAACTCTGAGTTCGTCGTTGTGCCGGGCCGCGGCGGCGCGATGCAAGAGAACGACTACACCATTGAGGCGATCGAAACTTTCCTCGCGGGAGCGGAGCAGCACCGGATTCCCGACACCGTCTTGGCAACGGTGCTCTTCACCGATCTCGTCGGCTCGACAGAGCGGGCAGTGGAACTCGGCGACCGTGCCTGGCGTGAGCTGCTCGAGCAGCACCACGCGGCGGTCCGCAATGAGCTCGAGCGCTATCGCGGGGTTGAGGTCGACACGGCCGGCGACGGCTTCTTCGCAAGGTTCGACGGGCCTGCGCGGGCGATTGCGTGTGCGCGCGCGATCGTCGAGCGGGTTCCCGAGCTCGGGCTGCAAGTCCGTGCAGGCATCCATACGGGCGAGTGCGAGCGGGTTGGCGAGAAGATCGCAGGGCTCGCCGTCAATGTCGGCGCGCGCGTGTCCGCCGCGGCAAAGCAGGGCGAGGTGCTCGTCTCGGGAACGGTCAAGGACCTCGTCGCAGGCTCGGGGATCGAGTTTGAAGATCGCGGCGCGCACGAGCTCAAGGGCGTGCCGGGCGAGTGGCGCCTCTACTCTGTAGTGGATGCCTGAGGCGTACATCGTGGAGGCGGTTCGCTCGCCGATCGGGCGGAAGAACGGGACGCTGTCCTCGATTCGCGGCGACGAGCTCGCAGGGCAGGTTCTGAACGCGCTCGTCGAGCGGCAGGACGTCGACCCGGCCGAGGTCGAGGACGTCCAGCTCGGCTGTGTGACTCAGATCGGAGAGCAGGGCTGGAACATCGGCCGGATGGTGCCGATGGTCGCCGGCTGGCCCGAATCTGTGTGCGGCACGACAGTCGATCGTCAGTGCGGCTCGTCGATGCAGACCAATTTCAACGCGGCGACGGCGATCTGGTCCGGGCAGCTCGACCTTGTCGTCTCGGCCGGAGTCGAGATGATGTCCCGCGTCCCGATGGGGTCGAACGGCGGTGACCTCTCGGAAAAGCTTCTGGAGCGGTGGCAGATCGTGCCGCAGGGCCTCTCGGCCGAGGTGATCGCCGACGAGTGGGGGCTCTCGCGCGAGGAGCTCGATGCGGTCTCGCTGGAATCCCATCGGCGCGCGGCCAACGCGATCGACGAGGGCCGCTTCGAAAACGAGATCGTGCCCGTCGAAGTGCAGAACCCGCATATGGGCACGCTCTTTGCAGTCGACGAGACACCGCGCCGCGACACATCCGCTGAGGCTCTGGCCGGCCTGAAGCCCGCGTTCCTGCCCGAGGGCAAGGTCACCGCCGGGAACTCGAGCCAGATCTGCGACGGCGCCGCCGCGGTGCTGATCGCGAGTGAGCGCAAGGCGTCCGACCTCGGGCTGAAGCCGCGCGCGCGGTTCGCTTCGTTCGGGCTCGCCGGTGTCGACCCCTACCGCATGCTCCACGGCAACCCCCAGGCCTGCCAGCGCGCCCTCGAGCGGGCGGGGATCGGCTGGGACGACGTCTCGGTGATCGAGGTCAACGAGGCCTTCGCGTGCGTCGTGCTCCAGTTCGCGGTCGACGCGGGGTTGACCGAGCGCATGGACGACATCAACCCGAACGGCGGCGGAATCTCGCTCGGCCATCCGCTGGGGGCAACGGGTGTTCGGATCACGGCGACGCTCGTCAACGAGCTCGATCGCCGCGAGGCGCGCTACGGCGTGGCGACGATGTGCATCGGCTTCGGCCAGGCGATCGCCGCGGTCATCGAACGCGTCTGATCACGAAACCCCGTTGGTCGCCGCCGCGCTGCCGCGGCGTGGCGGCGACCGAGGGTTACCCGAACGCGGGGGCCCGGCGCGACAGGAGCGCCGGTCGCCTCCCTCTCGCGATGTGAAGTAGCGCCCCGCCGAGTGCGAGTACGACAAGGCCTATGAGGACGAGTGCGATGAGGAGTTGCCGCGTCATGTAACTCACAAGACGGAGCGGCAGCCTGTTTTCTTTCCGTAGCATCGCGTTCGATGGAAATTCGCCGCATCGGAGTCGTCGGTTTGGGGACGATGGGCGCGGGGATCGCGCAGGTAGCTCTCCAGGCCGGCCATGAGGTGATCGGTCGCGAGGTCAGCGACGAGCTCGGCGAGCGAGCGCGACAGCAGATCGCGCACTACCTGGGCCGCGCAGTCGAGAAAAACCGCATGTCGCCTGCGGATCGGGATGCCACCCTCGGAAGGCTCGAGACGACGACCGAAGTCGCCGACCTGGCGGACTGCGACCTCGTAATCGAGGCGATCGTCGAGGAGCTCGGGGCGAAGCGGGAGCTGTTCGCCGAGCTCGACCGCATTACGCAGCCCGAGGCGATCCTGGCCTCGAACACGTCTGCGCTATCGGTGACCGACATCGCCGAGGCAACAGAGCGCCCGGAGCGCGTGATCGGCATGCACTTCTTCAACCCGGCGCCGTTGCTTCCGCTTGTCGAGATCGTGCGTTCCGAGAAGTCGGCGGACGAGGCCATCGACGCGGCCTACGAATGGGCAGAGCGCGCGGGCAAGGAGCCCGTCCGCTGCAATGACACGCCCGGCTTCATCGTCAACCGGATCTTGATCCCGCTCCTCAACGACTGCGTGCGCGTCCTGGACGAGGCCGGAGTGAGCGCCGAGGACCTCGACAAGGCGCTGACGAACGGTGCGGGCTGGCCGATGGGGCCGTGTGCGCTCGTCGACCTGGTCGGCATCGACATCCACGTCCACGCCTCGGAGGCCTTGCACGGGGCGCTCGGCGAGGAGCGCATGGCACCACCGGAACGCCTACGCGAAATGGCCGCCGCAGGCCACCTCGGCCGCAAAACCGGCCAAGGCTTCTTCAGCTACGACTAGCGGCCAGCAAACCAAGCGGCAGTCACGATTTCGGCAATTTCGTGGCCATGTCCGGTGCCTGGCACCGGACATGTTCCTAGGGGCGTGAGAGGCGCGTCCAGAGGTTTGAGACCAGTTGAGCGACGACCGGCTCGCCGATCGAGGCCGCGAAGTTGAGCGAGCCGGCCGCAAACACCTTGGCGCCCGCCGGCGTCTCGTAGTAGGTCATCTCCGCCGAGCGGCCCGGCCCCATCAGATCCGGGATCGTCGCCAGGACCCGCGTCTGGGGCGGCGAAGCGGCGCTCCGCGAGTCGATCTCAATCCCGTAGCGGCCGAACACATCACCCTCGCGAAGCGCCGTGCCCGCAAACGCCCACGGCTCGGCGCCGCTCACGCGGTATCCGGCCTGGTGCGCGCCGTAGTCACTTGCGGAGTACTGCACGCCGACGAGCCCCGCCTCCGGCCGGCCGACCGAGCGCCACAGCCGCACGCGCGAGAGACGCTGTCCCTCGCGGCGCACCTTCCAGAAGAAGTTGTTGGCCGCCAGGAACATGAGATTTCCCCCGAGGTCGCGGTAGCGCTCCACGAGGTCGTACGCGCGCTGGGTGACGTATTCAGCGTGCCCCGGGAAGACGAGCAGGTCGTAGGCCGCGGCGAGCTCGCGTGCCGACTCAAAGCGCTGCAGATCGTCGTCCGAGAGGAAATCCACACGCTTCCCGGTCCGGTTCAACCATGCGATGAAGTCGAGGTCCCAGTCGCGGAAGCGGAACGGCACGCCGAAGTCGAGGTAGGGCCGGCGCAGATCGACACGCCGAATCGAGCCGCTCACGTACCACGAGTCGCCCCAGCCGTCCCCGTCGGCGTCCCAGAAGTTGTAGGCCTGCCAGGTGTTCGTCGCCAGGATCACGGCCACCCTGCTCGTCGCGCCGAAGCGCTTGGGCCGCACGATGAAGGGCGCGTAGCCTGCGCGGCCGTCGTCCGCGCTCGCGCGCAGGAAGTAGAGGCCGCTCGCCCAGTCTCCGGCCCGGACGAAGTCCAACGTCGCCGGCGTGCTTCTGTGGGTTCGCCAGTCGAGGGGGAGAGGCGCGGTCATTGCCGTGCCGGCGGTCTTGAAGTCGGCGCCGCGTTCGCTCGAGTAGTGGAAGACCTGGAGCCGCAGCGAGCGGGCGTCGCTCGCGAGCGTCAGGAGCGCCGGCTCGCCGGGCGCGTAGCTGCGAAGCGGAAAGCCGGCCTCGATCCCCTGCAGCCGGACGACCGGCGCCCTGTGCCAGCCGGGCCGGGGGTTGTCCCACACCCGGCTCCCGCCGCGGCCGGTCACGGTCAGCCGGAGGACGTACGTCCGGGGCGGCGTGGAGCGGGCCGGCCTCCAGACCAGTCGTCTTCGCCCCGCCGCGAAGCGCCCTTTCGTCCGCCACACGACGGTCTCCGGCGCCTTTCCCGCGTGGATCGTGTCCGTGCGAACCACCTCCAGCCGCACCAGGGCCGCGCGGTCGAGCCGGAACTCGACGATCGCCGAGTCGCGGAAACCGTCGCCGTTCGGGCTCACCGTCGCGAGCATCCGATGGTCGCCCGCGAACGGGCGCGAGCCGCTGCTCACGTGCAGGTCGGTGAGGGTCGGGGCTGCGACCGCAGCCGCGGCGACCAGCGGCACGAGCGCGATCACGGCGTTGTGCCCTCGAAGACCCGGCGCACACCCCGGGCGTCGCTGGACTCGGCGGCCACGACCACCTCGTCTCCGGCCTCGAGCACCGAGGAGCCGCCCGGGCGCACGACCTCGCCGTCGCGGACGATCGTCACGATCCAGCCGTCGCCGAGCGGTAGCTCCTTGATCTTGCGGCCCGCGGCGTAGGAGCCGGCGCGAACGCGGTGCCGGTGCAGGTCGCCGGG
>Ga0190265_10002190_pt1 | contig 13068 bp, 13 predicted proteins | sample Popmic124T_FD_133135 | JGI IMG/M metagenome (GOLD analysis project Ga0190265, IMG submission 133135) | Populus adjacent soil microbial communities from riparian zone of Indian Creek, Utah, USA - 124 T | ecosystem: Environmental > Terrestrial > Soil > Riparian zone | place: USA: Utah | collected... | reverse complement strand
GCGCCGGGGCATCGACATCCGCACGAAGAACCAGGTGTACCACCTGCTTCGCGACCTCGCGGAGGCGGGGGCGCGCGTCCTCCTGTACACCTCGGAGCTGAACGAGGTCCGCCTCGCCTGCGACCGGGCGATCGTCCTCTTCGGTGGCAAGGTCGTCGCCGAGATCGACGCCGCTGACGCGGACGACACGACCCTGCTGCGGGCCGCCCACAACCTCGGGCCACGGGCCACGGCCGCGATCCTCGGCGACGCGCCAATCGGTGACTCGGCACTCGGCGAGGCGGCGCGATGACCGCATCGGCGCCGGCCGTCGAGGAGCACCGCTCGCGGCCGCTGCGCGGGATCCTTCAGCGCAACGGCTGGACGCTCGGGCTCCTCGGCTTCCTCGTCGTCCTCCTCGTCTTCACGAAGCTCATCCAGCCGTCGTATGGGGTGAGCGGAATCCAGGGCCTCGCCATTGCCGTCCTGCCCCTCGCGCTCGCCGCAGCGGCGCAGGCGGTGGTCGTCATCGCCGGTGGAATCGACCTGTCGATCGGGTCGATGATGGCGTTGACGAGCGTGATCGCCGCGACGCGCATGGACGAGCAGTCGGCGGGGGTTGGCGTCGCGGTCGTCGTTCTCGTGCTCGTCATCGGCCTCGTGATCGGGGCAGTGAACGGGGCGCTCGTCGTCGTCACCCGCGTGCCGGACATCGTCGTGACCCTGGCGATGTCGTTCGTCTGGGCCGGCGCCGCGCTCCTTGTCCTTCGCACGCCCGGCGGTGGGTCGGTCGAGTGGCTGCGCGATCTCGTGCTCGGCCCGTTCGGTAACGAGTGGATTCCGCGGGCGGCGATCGCCCTCGTCGTAATGGTGGCGATCATCTGGATTCCGCTCCAGCGCTCGCGCCTCGGCCTATCGTTCTACGCCATCGGCAGCGACCAGCTCGCCGCGTTCCGCAGCGGGGTGTCGGTGGGGTGGACGAAGTTCCTCGCCTACGTCGTGGCCGGGCTGTTCTCCGCGCTCGCCGGAATCATGCTGCTCGCCAGCACCGGCATCGGGACGCCGGTGCCCGGCCCCTACACGCTGTTGAGCGTCGCCGCCGTCGTCCTCGGTGGGGTGAGCCTCGCCGGCGGCCGCGGCGGCCTCGTCGGCCCGGTGATCGCGGTCGTCATCCTGTCGCTGCTGCGCACCGACATGACCTTCATGCGCCTCAACACGAACCTCGCCACCGTCGCCCAGGGCGTCATCCTCGTGGCGGTGGTCATGCTCGGCACGTTCCTCACGCTGCGGAGGAAGGCGGAATGACCGAGGCCGTGGCCACTGCCGAGCGGAACCGCTGGCTGACCGCCGCGGGTTGGCGGTCGCTGTTCCGCGATCGGCCGGTCATTCCCCTCATCGTCCTGCTGGCGCTCCTCGTGGTCGTATCCGAGCTCGTCCGGCCCGGCGTGGTGAGCCCCGGCTGGGCCGGCGTCATCATGCGCACCGCGGTCCCGCTGGCCATTCTCGCCGGGGCCCAGACGCTAGCGATGCTCACCGGCGGCATCGACCTCTCGGTCGGCGCGGTGGCCTCGATGTCCGGATTCGTCGTCGCCACGCTGGTGGGCGGGCAGGGCCTCGGCGTCGCCATCCTCGTCGCGGTCGTGGCGGCGGCGCTGGCGGGCCTCGTCACCGGCATCGGCGTCGGAATCTTCAGGGTCCACTCGCTGATCATGACCCTCGGCATGAGCTTCATCGTCCTCGGGCTGGCGAACGTGTGGCAGATCCAGATGGTGCAGACCGGGTCCGGCGTCCCGCCTGAGCTCCGGACGATCGGCAGCAATCTCGCTTTCGAAGGCGTCGTGCCGTACAGCCTCGTCGTCTTCGTGCCGATCGCCGCGCTCATCCTCTTCGCGCTGCGGCGGACGGGCTATGGCCGGCTCCTCTACGCGGTCGGCGACAACCCGATCGCCGCTCGCCTCAGCGGGACCCGTCCATGGCAGGTGCTCATCGCCCTCTACGTCATCACCGCAGTGCTGGCCGCGATCGCTGGCTTCCTCTACTCGGGGCTCACGAACACCGCGAGCGTCACGCTCGTCGACACCCAGGTGCTGCCGTCGGTGGCGGCCGCGGTCATCGGCGGGACGTCGATCCTCGGCGGCCGGGGCGGCTTCGGCGGCTCGATCGTCGGCGCGCTCATCCTCACCGTGGCGACCTCGCTCCTCTCCTCGCTCGGCCAACCCGAGGCGGTCCGACAGATCCTGTTCGGCGCCATCATCGTGCTCGTGGCCGCGGCCTACACCCGCGTCACCTCGGAGGGCTGACCGCGGTGTCGGCGCACCCTGCCGGCGAACGGCATCTGGGTCTCGACCTCGGCGGGACGAACATCAAGTGGGTGGTCGTCGCCCATGACGCAGGTGGCTGGACAACCCTCGACCGCGGCCAGGTCCCGACGCCCTCCGCGGGCACGCCCGACGCCGTGCTGCCGCGCCTCGCCGAACTCGCCGCCGAGGTCATCGGCCGATGGCCCGGCGTGCTGAGCGTCGGGATCGGAGTCCCCGGTCTCTACGATCCAGGCAACGGCACGACGCGATTCCTCCCGAACCTGCCCGGCGGGTGGCCCGGCGCTCCGGTTGCCGGGTCGGTGGGCCGCACGCTCGGGCTGCCGTGCGCGCTCATCAATGATGCGCGCGCCTTCGGGCTCGCCGAGCTGCGCCTCGGCGCGGGACGCGGCGCCGCCACGATGGTCGGCCTCACGATCGGCACCGCCTTGGGAGGCGTGGTGGTCGTCGACGGCCGCGTCCATTTCGGGCATGACGGGACTGCCGGCGAGCTCGGCCACCAGACCATCGACCCGGACGGGCCATGGTGCACATGCGGGAATCGCGGCTGCCTCGAGGCGTTCGCCCGCGCCGATCAGATCGCGGCGGCCTGCGGCACCGCCACGGTCGAGGAGGCGGTCGAGCGTGCCCGTGCTGGTGACGAACGCGCCATCGCCGGGATGCGCGAGGTGGGCCGCTACATCGGGCTCGGGATCGGCAACCTCGTCTCGGTGCTCACGCCCGACCGCATCGTGATCGGCGGCGGGGCGGCCGCGGCGGCGGACCTCTTTGTCGACCGCATCCGGGAGGAGCTTCGGCGCCGGATCCACACCACTTCGCTCGACGAGGTCGAGATCCTGACCGCCGAACTCGGGACATGGGCCGGCGCCATCGGTGCGGCAGTCCATGGCGCTGAGTCGGCGCATTCGAGTTTCTCGGAAGTCGCGGCCACCGTCGGTGCGCGATGAGGACGCTCGACCACCGGCCCCAGTACCGCCAGATCGAGGCGGCGCTGCGCCGTCGCATCGCGTCGCTGCAGCCCGGGGCGCGGCTCCCCTCCGACACCCAGCTGCGGGAGGAGTTTGGCGTGAGCCGGATGACGGCCCGCAACGCGATGCAGCAGCTTGCCGAGGACGGGCTCATCGAGCGCCAGCCGGGACGCGGCAGCTTCGTGGCCGAGGCACCGGCCCACCGCCAGGCCAACCGCCTCATGACGTTCACTCACGAGATGATGCGCACCGGCCGCAGCCCGAACTCGGTCGTCCTCGAACGGAGCATCCGACCGTCGACGGCGCCAGAGTCCGCCGATCTCGGCATCCCGCCCCGCCAGCCCGTCGTGCACCTGCGCCGCCTGCGCCTCGCGGATGGCCTGCCGGTGGCTCTCGAGTCGACCGTCCTCCTCGGAAGCTGCGCCGCGCCGGTCATGGCGGCGGAGCTCGACCGAGAGTCGCTGCACGAGATCCTTCGTCGCGCGGGAATCGTGCTGCGCCGCGGGACCAGCACGATCGCTGCGGCCGCGGCCAGCTCCGAGGACGCCCGGCTGCTGGAGACCCGGCCGGGGGACCCGCTCCTCGTCGAGCGTCGCGTGATCGCCGACGGGCATGGCCGCCGGATCGAGGCGACCGAGTCGCGCTATCGCGCCGACCGCTACGGCCTCGACGTCAGGTTCGAGGTCGAGTCGCCGTAGGGACGCCGCCCCGTCAGCGCGGCGGCATCGCGTCGAACGTCCGATCGATGTCGTCGAGCATCCGCACGGTCGCCTCGACCACCACGTCGAGGTATCGCTCGCCGAACTCGACGCTCGCGTCGCGGGCGTCGCCCCAGGTACCCGACGCGGTCGCGCGGTGCACCGAGCCCGGCGCGGAGAAGAAGAAGGCGGTGTGAACCGGCGCCGGGTTCGTCACGTCCGGGAACGGCGGCATCTCGGCGTTCGCGCGCTCCATGTCGACGAGGTCAGGGTTGATGGCGAGGACGGCCGAGGTCTCGCCGCGGTTCGCATGCAGCCCGTTCGACGGGCCGAAGTACTCGCCGGCCTCCTCGGCGCTCAGGCCGTCCCAGTAGTTGATCGGGAACGTCACCACCCCGGCGGGGAGGCGATCGCGAGCGTTCGCGCACCCATAGGCGATGGCGTAGGTGTTGTCGTAGTGGCCGTTGAGGAACACGATCCGCCGGAATCCCACGTTCGCCAGCGAGACGCACAGATCCTCGATGAGCGCCATGAACGTGGGAACGCGGACGTGGACCACGCCGGTGAACCCGACGTGCGGGTACGAGAGGGCGTAGTTGATCGGTGGCGCGACGACCGCCCCCACGCGTGGAGCAACCCGGCGCGCCACCTCCTGCGGGACGAGCACGTCGGTGAGCAGCGGCCCGTGCGGCCCGTGCTGCTCGGTCGAGCCCGTCGGCACGATGACCGTCTCGTGCTCGACCAGGAAGGCCTCGACCTCGAGATTCGTCATCTCGCCAAGGAACACGGTGGGTGGCTTCACGGGATCTCCTCGGTGACTGAACTCAGCGGATGAACGTGGTGAGGCTGCCGATCCCCTCGATCGAGACGGTGACCTCGTCGCCGGCACGCAGGCGGCGGTCGGGACCCGGGGGTGCGGCCAGCCGCTCGGGTGTGCCGGTCACGATCACGTCGCCGGCGCGGAGCGTCAGATGGCGGCTGAGGTGGGCGATGATCTCGGGAATCGGGAAACGCATACGGCTCGTCCGTCCTTCCTGGATCGGCTCGCCGTCGATCGTGCAGGACAGGCGGAGGTCGGCAGGATCCAGCTCATCGGCGGTCACGATCCAGGGGCCGATGGGGCAGAAGCCCGGCAGCGACTTCCCGACCAGCCACTGGTCGCCGTCGAGCCGCGCGTCGCGCGACGAGATGTCGTTCACACACGTGTAACCGAACACGTGCCCCATCGCGTCCTCGGCCCGAACGCCAGTCGCCTCGCGGCCGATGACCACCGCCAGCTCCGCCTCGGCGTCGACGTTGTCGGTGATGGATCGATCCCAGGTGAGCGTGGCGCCGTGGCCGCCGACGGAGCTCGCCGCCTTGCCGTAGACGAGGGGCCGTTCCGGCGGATCCTCGTCGCGGCCAGCCGCGGGACGGTAGTTGCGGCCGATCGTGTAGATGGCCCCGGGGTCGAGGATCGCCGGTCCGAGGGTCGCCTCGCCGAGCGGACGTGACGGCGGCTGCGCCGTCGCGACCCACGCGCCGATCGCCGCCAGGGCCGATGCATCGCTGCCCGCGATCACGCGGAGGGACGACCAGGCCGGGGGATCGGACGGCAGGACGAAGACTTCGTCATTGCGCACGATGCCGACGGCGAATGCGCCGGCGTCGTCAACGATGGTGGCGAGGCGCACGGCTCAGGCCCGGGCCGTGGCGTCCGCGAGCAGCGGGGCAACGGCCTCGCGCATCACCTGGGCCATGCCGTCCACCCCCGTCCAGCGCGTGAATGCGGAGGCCGCCTGCTGGATGAGCATCTCCGAGCCGTTCGCAGCACGGAGGCCGCGGGCACGGGCCGCGCGAAGCAGCGGCGTCTCGGCGGGGACGTAGACGAGGTCGAAGACGGTGGCCCCGTCCGGCAATGCCTCGACGTCGATCGTCATTCCCGGGTCGACCATCCCGACCGTCGTCGCGTTCACCGCCAGGTCGGCTCGACGAAGCGCATCGGTCCACGCCGGGCCGCCAAGGCCGACGCCCTCGGCCGAGCCAAGCGGGCCGAATCGTCGGACGACCGCGTCTGCCGCGGCCGGGTCGCGACTGGCGATGGTGACTGACGCAGCCCTCGCCCGCAGGAGCGCGTGGACGACCGCGTGCGCGGCCCCACCGGCGCCGGCGACGGCCACGGTAAGCCCTGACAGCGGACGCCCGAGTGCGGCTTCGACCCCGGCGCGGAACCCGGGCGCGTCGGTGTTGAAGCCGATGAGCCGGCCATCCTCGGTGCGCACGACGTTGTTCACGGCGCCGATCTCCACCGCATCGGCCTCGACCTCGTCGACGAGGTCGGCGACCACCCGCTTGTACGGGGCGGTGACCCCGAGGCCGATCCACTCCAGGCTCGCCCGAGCCTTCGCGACGGTGGGGGCGACCTCCTGGGGCTCGATCTCCATCAGCACGTAGCGCGCGTCGATGCCCGCCGCGACGAACGCGGCGTCGTGCATGACCTGGGAGTGGCGGCGCGTCAGCGGCTTGCCGAGCAGGCCGACCCGGCGTGTCATCGGCGCCAGGGGCTGGGCGGGCGGCGCACCGGCCCGGCGGTCGCCGGGAAGGCAACGTTCGGGATGATCTCATCGACCCACAGCTGGAGCTGGTCGGGATCCGGCGTCATGGTGTGGAGGAAGAAGTACTCGACGCCGGCGTCGACCCGTGCCTGCAGCGAGGCGATGATCTCGTCCGGCGTCCCGAACAGGTACACCGACTCGAGGTACTCCGGACCGCGCTCGTTGCTCATCACCTTGAGGAAGGCGCGGTGCTGCTCCTCGCGCGCCTTCACCGGGTCGGTCGTCGGGACGAGATGGAGGAAGTTCTCGTGCGCGACGACGCAGTCGGCGGGATCCTTGCCCCCCGCCCGCATCGCCTCCTGGAGCTCGTCCCAGTCGCGCGCGATGTCCTGCGGCGGGCAAGTCGGCCGCGGGATCCAGCCGTCGGCCTTCACTGTCCGGGCCTTGACCGACTCGACGAAGCGGGGAACGTCCGGCGACTTGGGATCCGCCAGCTGTGAGCCACCGCCGATCCAGAGGAGCGGGCGCTGCGACGTCCGTGGCTCGATGAAAACGTCGTCCACGGAATAGAACCGGCCCTCGCAGGTGACCCGTTCGCCCTCCAGCAGCGGCATCATGATGTCGAGCATCTCGTCGGTCCGCTTGCCACGCTCCGACTTGTGGACGCCCACGGCCTCGTACTCGGCCTCATTCCAGCCCACTCCGGCACCGAGGATGACCCGGTTGTCGGACAGGAACTGGAGCGTCGCCAGCTCCTTCGCGAGCAGCACCGGGTTGCGGAGCGGCATGATGAGGATCGAGGTGCCGAGCCGGACCCGCTCGGTCGCGCCGGCCGCCACCGCCAGGGTCGCCAGCGGCTCGAGCCAGTTCACCGAGTAGAAGCGGCGCGCCGCCAGCAGGTGGTCGGTGATGAACAGGCTGTCGAAGCCCAGATCCTCAACGCGTCGGGAGAATGTCTTGATGCCGCGGGCCCGCTCGGGACCATCGCCGTCCCAGATGTACGACGGCAGGAAAACGCCGAACCGCCCGACCTCAGCCATGTGCGACCTCCACTGTGCCGGCCTAGCGGCCGCGATATTCTGGTTCCCGCTTTTCGAGGAAGGACCGGGCGCCCTCGAGCATGTCCTCGCTCGCGAACACGCGGTCAGACGCGTCCAGCTCGGCAGCCAACCCGGCCGCCAGCTCCACGTCAGATGAGAGTGCGACGAGTCGCTTCGCCTCGCGCACGGCGAGCGGACCGCGCGCCGCGATCTCCGCGCCGATCGCCTCGGCCGATGCCACGGCCTCGCCGGCCGGCACGATGCGGTTCACGAGGCCGATCCGCTCCGCCTCGGCAGCGTCGAGGACTCGTCCGGTGAGGATGAGCTCCCGTGCCCGTGCCTCGCCCACGACGCGTCCGAGTCGCTGCGTGCCGCCCGCCCCGGGGGTGACCGCGAGGCGAACCTCCGGCAGGCCGAGCTTCGCCTGGTCGGAGGCGACGCGGATATCGCAGCAGAGGGCGAGCTCCAACCCCCCGCCGAGGGCGTTGCCCTCGATCGCCGCGATCGTCGGCATCGGCAGTCCGGCAAGGCGCGCCGCGACCCCGGACTCAAGCTCGTGCCGAGCGCGGCCGGTCGCGGCCCGCTGGTTCTCGAAGTCGCCGACATGCGAACCGGCCGAGAACGCGCGCTCACCGGTGCCGGTCACCACGACCGCGCGGACGGCGCCGGGATCGGCCGCCTCGAGCGTTGCGAGCGCGCCGTCGAGCGCCTCGAGCAGCTCGCGCGTGACGAGGTTGAGCGGAGGATTGTCGAGGGTCAGGCGTGCGACGGCCCCGAGCTCGAGGTGAACGACGTGGCTCACGGTGCTGCCTCGAAGTCGGCGGCCAGGCCCATGGCCCCGGCCGCGTAGATCCGCGCGTCCATCGGCCGCAGGTCGTCCGCGATCCGCGGGCGGAATCCCATGTGGGCGACGACGTCGCGTTCGGCGTCGATCCCCGGCGCCACCTCGATCAGGACAAGCCCGCCGTCCTCGAGCGCGAACACGGCGCGCTCGGTGATGTAGCGCACCTGCTGGCCCCGCTCACGAGCGAGCCGCCCGTTGAACGAGATCTCGCGGACCTCCGGCACGAACTTGCCGAGGCTGCCCTCGGTCACGATCCGGACGCCGCCGTCGATCGCGATCTCGAGCCCCCGCGCTGTGAGCGTGCCGACGAAGTTGATTCGCTTCGTCCTGGCCGAGATGTTGGGGAAGCCACCCGGCCCGCGGACGCGGCCCTCGAAGGCGTGGACGTTGACGTTGCCATCGGCGTCGACCTCGGCGAACGAAAGGCTCGCGACGTCGAGCCCGCCACCGTCGTAGAAGTCGAACATCGAGGGCTGGTCGATCATCGCCTGGTAGTTGAACCCGGCGCCGCCCTCGTTGCCGGCCACGGGCACGCCGCCGAAGATGCCCTGCTCGACGGTCAGCACGAGCTGGTCGGTGACGCCCTCCTCCCAGGCGACACGGCCGATGAGCTGGCTGATGCCGAACCCGAGGTTGCAGATCGCACCCTTCGGGAACTCGAGCAGCGAGCGCCTGGCGATGATCTTGCGCACGTCGAGCGGCAACGGCGGCTCCGGGCGCACCGGGCGGCGCATGGCGCCGGCGTAGTACGGCGAGTCGCGGGTGATGTAGGTCTGCCACTGGTCGGGGTCGACATAGACGTGGTCGACGAGCGCGCCCGGGACCTTGACGTCGCGCATTCGCAGGCTGCCGCGGGTGGCCAGCTGCCGGACCTGGGCGATCACGACACCGCCGCTGTTGCGTGCCGCCATCGCCATCGCCAGCATCTCGCCCTGCACCGCCTCGCCCTCCATCGTCACGTTGCCGTCATCGTCGGCGGTCGTGCCGCGGATCACCGCCACGTCGATCGGGAACGCGTGGAAGAGCAACCACTCGCGTCCCCGGACGGTGACGACCTCGACCATATCCTCGGTGGTCCGCTCGTTCTGCCTACCTCCCGTCTGGCGTGGGTCGACGTAGGTGCCGAGGCCGACCTGGGTGAGGACGCCGGGCCGGCCGGCCGCGATCTCGCGCATGAGCTGCGACAGGACGCCCTGCGGAAATGAGTACGCCTCGATCTCGTTCGCCTCGACGAGTGCCCCGAGCCGCGGCTCGTTCCCGATATTGCTGCCGATGGTCCGGCGCATGAGGCCCGGCAGGCCCAGCTGGGAGAAACCGCGGTCGGCGAAATCGCCGATGCCGACGACGCGCACCGTGGTCAGGTCACGGGGCCGGCCTTCCTCGGCGTAGACCGTGGCGAGCTCGTCGATGAAGCGCTGCGGCAGCGCGTGCCCCGCCCCCGAGCCGCCGATCACGAGCGTGGTCCCGTCACGGACGAGCCCAACGGCCTCCCGCACGTCGATGATCTCGGTCACGGCATGTAGCCCCCGCCGTTCGGGTTGAGGGTCTGGCCCAGGAAGAGGCTCGACGCATCCGAGAGGAGGAAGATCACGGCATCGGCCACTTCGCCGGCCTCTCCGAAGCGCCCGATCGGCATGTCGCGCAGGCGCCCCTTGCCCTCCTCGCTCGCGGCGAGCTCGGCGGTCATCTCGGTGATCGTGAACCCCGGTGCGACGGCGTTGATCCGGATCCCCCTCGGGCCGAACTCTCGCGCGAGCGACCGCGTGAGGCCGATGAGGCCGGCCTTGGCGGCGCTGTACGCCGCTGTCTCGGCGATCCCCACCTGGCCGAGCCGCGAGGCGACGTTCACGATCGCGCCCGCACCGTGCTCGAGCATCGACGGCAGCGCCGCGCGACAGGTGTGGAAGCTCGCGCTGAGATCCGTGCGGATGACATCTTCCCAGGCGGCGGGCTCGATCTCGAGGAACGGGCCAACCTGCGTGCGTCCGGCATTGTTGACGAGAGCGTCGATCCGCCCGAAGCGATCGATGACTCGCGCCACTAGCTCCGCGGCCTGCTGACCATCGGCGAGGTCCGCGCTGAACCGCTCGCCGTCGGCGCCGGCCGCGCGGACCCGATCGAGCGTGCGCTGGGCGGCGTCGGGCGACCGGTGGTAGTGGACCGCAACCTTGGCGCCTTCCGCCGCGGCCTTGACGGCCACCTCGGCGCCGATGCCGCGGCTGCTGCCGGTGACCAGGACCACGCGGCCGGCCAGGGCGTCGGCCATCAGCGCAGGCCCGCGGAGGCGAGGGCGTCACGGATGGCGACGGCGGCCTCGTCGCCGACGGGCTGAAGCGGCGGGCGCATGACGGTGCTCTCGATCACGCCGAGCTCGCGAAGGGCCACCTTCGTCCGCGCCCGGTAGTCGCGCACCGGCTGGCCGTAGACGACCTCCTCGAGCGGCAGGATCCGCTCCCAGATGGCACGGGCCTCGCTCCACCGACCCTCGCAGGTGAGCCGGTGCATCTCAACCTGGAGGTCGGTCGCCAGGGTTCCGAAGCCGATGAGGGCGCCCTCGGCGCCCATCACGAACGACTCGTAGATGAAGTTGTCGTCGCCGGTGAGCAGATCGATCGGCCGCTCGAGCCGCTCGATCATCCGTCGCGTGGCCAGGTAGAGGCGCGCGTCGAAGGACGCCTCCTTGAGCGCGACGACGCTGTCGATGGCCGCGATCCGGCGCAGCGTCTCCTCGGAGAAGATGACGCCGCCGAGCGCCGGCTGGAGCTGGAACGCGATGAGTGGCAGCCCGCAGCCCTCGGCAACGGCCTCGTGGTAGGCGACCGGGACGGCGGGGTCGAGCGGGACGCCCTGGTAGGCGGGAATCGGGAATACGAGCAGCCCTGCCGCACCGGCCGCCTCGGCGCGCTTCGCCTCCTCCACGGCCTGCGCGGTGAAGGTGGCCGACAGGCCGGCGACGATCGGGACCGCCCCCGCCTCCTCGACGGCGACTCGCAGGACGCGATCGCGCTCGTCCGGCCAGAGATGCGGCCCCTCGCCCGTGTCGGCATTGATCGCCAGCGCCACGGGCCCCTGCGGCAGGAGCCACTGGAGGTAGCGACGGTAGGCCGGCTCGTCGAAGCGGCCATCGGCGTCGAACGTGACGATGCACGCGGGCACAATGCCGCGCAGGTTGAGGCTCATGCGGTTCCTTTCATCGGTGAGGCGGCGGGCGGCGGGGCCGTGGAGTCACGCAGGACGACCTCGGTCGGGAACACCTCGGGCGCGAGCGTCTCGCCGGCGAGCTGCCGGACGGCATGGGCGAAGCCGCGGCGACCAAGCTCGCGCAGGGGAAGGCGAACGGTCGAGAGTTTCGGCGCGGTGATCGCGGCGACCGAGATGTCGTCGAACCCGGCGACCGAGACCGACCCGGGCACGTCGATCCCGAGCTCCCCGAGGCGTCGCACGGCGCCCAGCGCGAGAAGATCGTTGGCGCAGCAGATCGCCGTGAACGAGACACCGCTGGCGAGCAGCCGATCGACGGCCCTCCCGCCACCCTCGCTGTCGAATGTCGTCGGTACAACGAGGCCCCGATCCGTCCCGAGCCCGAGGTCGGCGACCGCGCGGCGGTAGCCGGCCAGCCGCTCGCGCGCGACGTACAGCGCGGTCGGGCCCGCCAGGAATGCGATCCGCCCGTGGCCGAGCGTGGCGAGCGCGGCGACCATGGCGGCGATGCCGGCGGCGTTGTCGACGCCGACCTCGGGCTCGCCGAAGGCGTGCGGGGAGAGATGGACGATCGCCGCACCGTTGTCCCGCATCCCCGCCAGATGCCGAGCGAGCTCTTCGTTGCGGGCGGGGTCGTCCATCCCGCTGCCGGCGAAGATCACCGCGGCCGCGCGCATCGAGCGCAGGAGGCGGACGTACGAGTTCTCGCGGGCCGGGCTCCGATCGGAGCTGCAGGTGATGACGAGGTAGCCGTCGGTCGCCGCGACGTCCTCGATGCCCCGCACGACCTCGGAGAAGTACGGGTCGATGATGTCGTGGACGATGACGCCGACGACGGCAATCCGGCTCTTCTGCAGGCCGCGGGCGAGCGCGTTCGGCACGTAGTCGAGCGCGAGGGCCGCGTCGAGCACGCGCTGTCGCGTTCCCTCGCTGACCGGGTAGTCGGCGGCCGCCATGACCCGGGCGGCGGTGGCGGTCGAGACGCCCGCCTGGCGCGCAACCTCGGTGATGGAGGCCACGACCGCGCTCAGTACGGGTGGGGGAACGACTTCGGCTCATCACGGATGGTGACCCACTGCCACTCCGTGAACGCCTCCTCGTTCGCCTCACCGCCGAACCGGCCGCCGTTGCCCGACAGGCCCATGCCGCCGAACGGGATGATCGCCTCGTCGTTGATCGTCTGGTCGTTGACGTGGACCATGCCCGCCTTGATCCGGTTCGCGACCGCCAGGCCGCGCGAGATCGAGCGCGAGTAGACCCCGGCGGCGAGCCCGTAGTCGCTCGCGTTCGCCAGGGAGATCGCCTCGTCGTCGGTGTCGAAGGTGACCACCGGCGCGACCGGCCCGAAGATCTCGTCGGTCCACGCCGGCAGGTCGGTGCCGACGTCGGCGAGGACCGTTGGTCGGTAGAAGAGGCCGTCGTACGTGCCGCCCTCGGCGAGGCGTGCGCCGCCCTCGATCGAGCGCTGCACGATGCCGTCGACGCG
>Ga0190265_10002189_pt1 | contig 13069 bp, 10 predicted proteins | sample Popmic124T_FD_133135 | JGI IMG/M metagenome (GOLD analysis project Ga0190265, IMG submission 133135) | Populus adjacent soil microbial communities from riparian zone of Indian Creek, Utah, USA - 124 T | ecosystem: Environmental > Terrestrial > Soil > Riparian zone | place: USA: Utah | collected... | reverse complement strand
GCGATCCGCGCGGTCGCGGATGCGGCCGCCGTCGACGTGGCCCTGGACCAGCTCGGCCTCCGCCTCGGCCACGGTGTCGCGCACCTGGGCGAGCATCTCGGCCGCCAGCTCCGGAGCGATCAGGCCCTCCAGCTTCACCCAGCCGTGCTCGTGGTAGAACGCGGCCTCGTCGTCAGTGACCTCGCGCATGCGCACGCGGCCGGCAACCGTCTGGCTCATTCTCGTCTCCTTCGTCGTTCCGTGATCAGGCGAGGACGGGGAACGCCGCGTGGTCGAACGGCTGCCCCACCTCGATGCCCTTGTCGTCCGCCACCCAGCTCGGCGGGAAGCCGGTGTATCGCGTCTTCGCGTCGATCAGGCTCACGGCGTAGGCCCAACGGACGTCGTCGGTGCTGTTCGGGGGCGCCGCGTGACAGACGAGCCCGTCGTGCACCGTGGCGTCGCCGGCGGCGAGATGCAGGGGCGGCGATGTCTCGTAGGTCTCCAGCACGTAGGGATAGTCGAGCGTCGGATCCTCCTGGAAGGGCCGGCCGAGCGGCCCTTCGCGGTGAGACCCCGAGAGGAAGCGCATCGTCCCGCGCTCGGGCGGGATATCGGCGAGCGCGAGCCAGATCGTGAGCAGCCCCCGGCGGTCGTGCGGCTGCGCGGGCGTGTCCTGGTGCCACGGCGTCACGCCCGCCTCGCCCTTGCCGGGCGGCTTGATCAGCGCGGTGTCGGCCCAGAAGCGGACGGTCCGGCGCGAGAGGGCGGCGCCGAGCCGGCCCATCTCCGGCGACTTGGCGAAGGCGTCGAAGAGCTCGGAGTCCTCGGACGGCGAGTTGTACTTGTTCCACATGTCCCGGAACCTGTCGCTGGAAGGCCGCCCTTTGCCGGCGCGCTCCGCGCGCGTGCCCATGCGATCCTCGAGCCAGGCGCGCATCCGGCCGGCGACCGCGGGCGACACCAGGCCCGGCAGCTTCACCCACCCGTTCTCCTGGAAGGACGTCGCCTCCGCGTCGGTGACCGCGCGCACGCGGTCGGTGCCGCTGGACGCGGCCGCGCTCCCAAGCTCTGGCGTGGCCATGCTCCTCCGCCTCCCGTCTCGAACGTACGCGCGGCCTGCTCTTCTCGCGGCGCACGCGCGCGCGGACCTTACCATACGTTTGGTCAAACTCAGTGTAGGGTCTGCCGATGGCCGACACCCTGATCGACACCTCCAGCAGCAGTGACGGGGCCTGGGACGACGAGGCCGATCTCGTCGTCATCGGGTCCGGCGCGGCGGGACTCACCGGCGCCGTCGTCGCCGCGCTGCACGGCGCGCGTGTGCTGGTCCTCGAGAAGGCGGACGGCATCGGCGGGACGACGGCCATGTCCGGCGGCGGGACGTGGATCCCGGTCAACCACCACATGCACGAGTCGGGCGTCGCGGACTCGCGCGAGGAGGCGCTCCAGTACCTGCGCGCCGTCGGCGGGGACACCGCCGAGGACCCCATGCTCGTGGCGCTCGTCGACCACGGCCACGAGGCGATCCGCTTCCTCGAGGAACGCGCCGGCCTCGCGCCCTTCCGGCCCTGGCCGGCGGTCGGCGGGACGCTGGACTACCGGCCGTGGCATCCCGGCGCCAAGCCCGGGGCGCGGACGCTCGACCCCGGGCGCTTCACGCTCGCCGATCTCGGGGAGTGGGAGCCGCGTCTGCGCACCAACTCGAAGTCCGAATGGAGCGTGGACCGGCTCGACTACTACGGCAAGCGCATGCACCTGCTGCCGCCCGGGGAGTCGCCGAAGGTCCACCTCGAGGTCGACGAGAAGCATCACAAGTCCCGCGACCGGCCGGTCGAGCACGTGGGGCGCGGCGCGGCGCTCGCGGGCAGGCTCTTGAAGGCGTGCGTCGAGCAGGGCGTGCGGCTGCGGACCGCCACGCCCGCACGCCGGCTGCTCGTCGACGACGATCGCGTGATCGGCGTCCGCGCCGAGCGCGACGGCGCGCCGTACCGCGTTCGCGCCCACCACGGCGTGCTCATGGCCTCCGGCGGCTACTCCCAGAACCCCGAGCTCAAGCGCCTGTGGATGAACCGGCCGCTCGAGTACACGTGCGAGGTGATCGAGAACCAGGGTGACGGCCACCTGATGGGCATGGCCGCCGGTGCCCAGATCGCGCACCTCGGCGACGCCTGGTGGATGCCCTACATCCCGCTCGGCGATCCGAGCGGGCCGGTGAACATCGGCCACACGCGGGAGGACCGCTCGCTCCCGCACACCCTCATCGTCAACGTCCACGGACGGCGCTTCGTCAACGAGTCGCTCAACTACAACGACGTCTGCGAGGGCTTCGGCACGCGGCAGGACGGTCCGGCGAACCTGCCGGCGTGGCTCATCTTCGACTCCCAGGGCACACGCCGGTACGGCACGCTCGCCGCCCAGCTGCCGAGGCCCGGCGGGCCGCCGCACGACTGGCTGACCACGGCCGGGACGCTCGGAGAGCTCGCCGAGACGCTGGGCATCGATCGCGACGGCCTGCTGGCGACGGTCGAGCGCTTCAACGGGTTCGCGCGCACCGGCCGGGATCTCGACTTCCACCGCGGTGAGAGCGCCTACGACATCGCCTGGGGCGACCCCGACAACACGCCCAACCCCGCACTGGGCACGCTCGAGGACGGACCGTTCCACGCGATCCCGATCCTGCCGGGCTGCCTCGCGACCAAGGGCGGGCTGCGGATCAACGCCTACGGCGAGGTGCTCTCGGCGGCGATGTGGGATGCGCCGATCCCGGGTCTGTACGCCGCCGGCAACTGCTCCACGGGCGGCGTCCCGCTCGCGTACCCCGGGCCCGGGGCGACGCTGGGGGCGGCGATCACCTTCGGCTACATCGTCGGCCGCCGGATCGGGATCAGGATGGAAGCGGAGGTCGCCGCGGCCTGACGGCGTCAGGCCGGCGTGGCGAGGTCCACGAAGACGCGGGTGCCTTCGATCTCGACGTCGTACCGGCGGACCCGCAGCCGATCATCGACGAGGCAGCGGCCGTCGAGCAGGCGGTACTCGTACTGGTGCCACGGGCACGTCAGGACCGGATCGCCGCCGTCGAGCACGATGTCTCCCGGCTCCCCGGCCGACCGCGCGAGGACGTCCCCCCCGTCGAACGACTGCTGCATGTGCGGGCAGACCCCGTGGAGGGCGTAGACGGTCTCGCCCCACCGGACGAGCACGATCGCGCGATCCCGCACCCGCACGACCCGGGGCACCCGCTGGGGGAGCTCCTCCAGCGTCGCGACCTCGTGACGCATCAGCCGTCCCCGGCGACGGCGGGCTCGAGCCGCGAGCGCTTCGCGCCGGCCGGAGGCGGCTCCCAGCCGTAGTGCTCGCACACGTTGTCGCACATGACCTTGCGCTGCCAGCCGGCGGGCAGCCGCCCTGCCACGTAGGTCGGGCTGTCGGACGAGGTGTGGGGGTAGTCGCTGGTGAAGACCAGCATGTCCTCGACGCCGTCGACGGCCGAGATGAGGCGCCGGTAGACCTGCGGGTCGTCGCTCTCCTCGAGCGGCTGCGTGCCGATCCGGATGTGGTCGTGGATGTACTCGCTCGGCCACCTGCGCACCCACGGAGACTCGATCCGCAGGAGGTCGTACTGCTCGTCGAGCTTCCAGATCAGATGAGGTAGCCAGGCCGTCCCGTGCTCTTTGAGGTGCACGCGCAAGGTCGGATACTTCTCGAACACGCCGTTCACGATCAGGCTCGTGATGTGGTGCATGGCGGCATGGGAGAACGCCGCCAGGTGCGTGATGCCCGACGTGTGAGGGCCGGCGGCGAAGGTGTCGTACGCACCGATGCCCGGGTGGATGTCGAGACCGAGGCCCATCTCGGCCGTCGCCTCGTACAGCGGGTGGTAGAGCGGGTCCCCGAACGGACGCCCGAGGGCGTTGCCGGTCAGGAGCGTCGCGACGATGCGTTCGCTCGCCCCGACCCGCCGGATCTCGGCCGCGCCCTCCTCCGGAATGGCGGTCGACGGGATGACGACCGAGAAGAGGCGGTCGTCCCTGCCGTCCAGCCAGTGGTCGGCGTTCCAGTCGTGCATCGCGCGCGAGAGCGCGACGCCGAAGTACGGGTTCTCGACGTAGACGTTGGCGCCGACGTTGTAGGTGAGGACCCCGCGGAAGTAGTCGTAGCGGTCGAGCACCTGCTCGCGCAGCAGCTCGTAGCTGCTGCCCGGGCGGCCCTGAGCCGGATAGGAGTCGCGCCGGGCCGAGCCGTGCGGGATGTTGCCGCCCACGACGCTCCGGCGGGGGAGCATGCGCGAGCTCAGATACCCGAGCGTCGCCGCGCCGGACGACGAGCCGGCATAGTCGCGCCAGAACTCCGGCAGGTACGCCAGGACGTCCGCGTCCGACTGCCAGTGGTGGTGGATGTCGCCGTCGGCGATCGGACCGTCGTACCTCGCCATCGCTACGACTCCCTCCTGGTGGCGACGGGCGGAGCGGCGCTGGTCCGCTCCCTGATCTCGTCGGTGGCGACCGGCACGCCGTGCGCAGGGCGCACACCGCCCGGCCACCGGTAGAACGCCTCGGCGTTGGCGCGGAACACGCCGTCGTGCCAGGCCTCGGGCAGCCTCGCGGCGACCGCCTCGGGCTCCTCGCCGGCGCGATTGGGGTAGCCGCTGGCGTAGACGAACATCAAGGTCACCGACGGGATGGCATCGAGGACGGCTTCGAGCCGCTCCGGCTGCGGCGGCGACTCGAGCCCGTACGTCGCGAGCCTGAAGTGCCGGGCGAAGTACTCGCTCGGGCTTCCCCTGAGCCACGGGACCTCGACGCGGCGGATCGTCCGGTAGGAGGCGTCCACCCGCCACAGCCAGGCCGGGACCCACGCCGCGCCGCCGCCGACGAGGAGGACCCGCAGCGTCGGGAAGAGGTCGAAGACGCCGGAGGTGATCATGCTCGCCACGTGGTTCATGAGGCCCTGCGCGCAGAGGACCTCGTACTCGGCGCCGGTGGCCGGCAGCCCGAACGCGGTCGGCGGCGCGGTGTCGCCGCTGCCGTCGCTCGTCGCCTGCAGCACGAGCGGCAGGCCCAGCTCCGCGGCCGCGGCGTAGACCGGGTGGTAGATCGGGTGGCCGAACGCCCTGCCGAGCCCGTTCATGCCGAGCTCGACCGCGACCATCCGCTCGTCGGAGCCGACGCGGCGGATCTCGGCCGCGGAATCCTCCGGCAGCGTCATCGAGACGAGGACGTGTCCATACAGGCGCTCGTCGCGCGCCAGCCATTCCTCGCGGGTCCAGTCGTTCGCCGCCCGCATCGTCTGCCGCGCCACGTAGGGCAACGGGTAGGCGGTGGCGAGCAGGCCCTCGTCGTACCCGAGCACCATCCGGCCGCCGTCCTCGAGCCGCGCGACGAGCCGGTCGAGGTCGGAGGCATCCCCGCCCTGCGCGTCGGCGCGGCGACGGCCGAGCAGGTCGTCGTACCGCCGCATCGACTTGATGTTCATCGGGCCGCCGATGTCGCCGCGGCGCTCGATCGTCGCCCTCCACCCCGGGCTCATGTACGGCAGCAGGTCCAGCGGTGAACGCCAGTCGTGGTAGGCACAGCCGTCGATCAGATCGGCAGGGAACGTCATCTCGTCTCTGTGTCGCTCGGGACTACGGACACCGGGGCGCGCACGCGCACGCCCCGGTGCCTTCCCGTCTCACGCCCCGGTGATCCACCACACCGGGTACGGCCGGACCGGCAGCACCTTGGGCGTGCTGAGCTCGCTCGAGACGAAGATCTGGGGATCGACCACCGCCAGCGAGCGGACGTAGTGCTTGCTGACCATGAGCTCCTGGAGCTCCGCGTAGGCGGCGCACTGCTCGTCTCCGAGCGACTGCTCACCGGCCTTGACGAGTCGCTCGAAGTCAGGGTCGCCGATGCCCGTCCCGCCGACGTTGTACCCGTCGGGTGTCGCCGGACCCGACATCGGGTTGAGGCCGATGCCAGGGATCGGCGGAAGCCGGTCACCTCGCAGCACCGCGGTGTCGAAGTCCCCGTTCACGACCTTCTCGCCGAACGACGCCCCCGCCAGGTTCTCGAGCTTGACGTCGATGCCCAGCGACCGCACCAGATCGGCGAGGTACTCCGGGCCGGCGTTGAGCAGCGGCGTCGTCAGCAGGGTCAGCCTGACCTGCTCGCCGTCCGACATCAGCTTCTCACCGTCGTAGGTGAAGCCGCCGGACGTGAGGGCCTCCTTGGCCGCGTCCACGCTCGGCGTCGGGGCCAGGTTCTCGACCTCCGCGTTGTAGCACGGGGCCTCCGGGCGGAACGGGCCCGAGACGACGGTTCCACGACCGTCGTTCGCCGCGACGTTCCACTGCTCGGGATCCACCACGGTCGCGAGCGCTTCCCGCAGCGCGGCGCTGTTCGGCTGGTCCAGTGCCAGCGGCCGGCCGGGGCGCATGTTCCACACGAACGTGTGCGGCAGGTAGTTCGTGATCCCGTACGAGGTCACCGCGTCGTTCGCACTCAGGCGGTCGATGTCGGCGCCGTCGACCTGCGAGATGTCGAGCTCGCCGCTGAGGAGCATGTTGGCCGCCGTGGTCGAGTCCTCGACGACCCGCAGCACGATCTCGCGCGGCATCGTGTCCGTCGTCGTGTCGGGCGGACCCCAGTTCCACTCGGGCCGGAGCTTGTACACGATGCGGTCACCATGGGTCGCGGACACGAGCGTGTACGGCCCGCTTCCGTAGGTCGCGTCCTCGAGCGCGTGCTCGTCCGCCTTCACCGCCTCCATCCCGGCCGGGCAGACGACACCCACCTCCGCGAACACGGCGAGCTTGTTGCCGTACGGCGCCTCCGTCGTCAGCGTGACCTCGGTCTCACCCGTGGCCTCGATCTTCCAAGGGCCGGGGCCGAGCCCCCCGATCGTGCTCGCGGCGACGGAGCCGCTCCGCTTCTCCACCTCGAGGAACCGCGTGAACGAGGCCGCCATGTCCTCCGCCGTGAGCACGTGGCCGTCCTCGCACTTGGCGTCGGTCCGCACCTGGAAGACGAGGGATGTGGGCGTCTCCTCCCACGACTCGGCGAGGTAGGGCACGTACTCCTTGCCCTCGCGGTCCCGCGCCACGAGGCGGTCGTAGGCGGGACCCGCCGCGGACAGGTTCCCCTCGCGGAGATCGACGTGGAAGTCCATCGAGTCCCAGTCCTGATCGAAGCGCAGCGTCACGCTGTCCGGCGCATCGCCGTCGGACGCGTTGTCGTCGCCGTCGCCATCCCCTCCGCTGCCCCCACAGCCGGCGACCGCGAGGGCCACCATCGCGCTCAGGACGAGACCCGCTCTCGGGACCGCCCAGCTCCGACGCGTCATCTGCTCCTCCTCATCGTGGGCAACACGACCGCGTGGCGTGAGCCGCCGGCCCGACGATCGACTTCGTCGAGCTCGAACGGACCAGCCGGATCTCCCCTCGCGGCAACAGCCGTGCTTCTCGCGACCCGAGCTTAACCAACCAACCGTTTGGATGCAAGACAACCGAGCGGTGGTTTGTAGCGAGAGTGATCGACCGGCTCGCCGCCGGTCGGACGAGCGGCGCGACGCCCGCTCAGACGTGGGCGCCCGCGGCCTCGGATGCCGCGCCGCCGGGAGCGGCGGCGAAGTGGCAGGCCGCCTCGTTCGGCTGGGAGGACGCGACGAGCTGCGGGTCCTGTTCGAGGCACACGCTGCGGTCGGGTCGTGTCAGAGGACCGACCGGACAGCGGGTGTGGAACGGGCAGCCGGGCGGGAGGTTCCTCGGGTCCGGCACGTCTCCGACGACGGGCGCGTGCGCGCGCGCGGAGCTCAGGCTCGGGAGGCTCTTCATGAGGGCCTGCGTGTAGGGATGCCGGGGCCGGCCGAAGACGTCGCCCGCCGGCCCCCGCTCGACGATGCGGCCGAGGTACATCACGGCGACGGCCTCGCTCATCAGCGAGACGACCGACAGGTTGTGCGAGACGAAGAGATACGAGAGCCCGAACTCGCGCTGCAGGTCGGTCAGCAGGTTGAGGATCGTCGCCTGCACCGAGACGTCGAGCGCCGACGTCACCTCGTCGAGGACGATCAGCTGCGGCCGGACCGCCAGGGCCCGGGCGATCGCGATGCGCTGGCGCTGTCCGCCGGAGAACTCGTGCGGGTACCGCTCCAGGGCGGTGGCGCCGAGCCCGACCGACTCGAGCGCGCGGACCGCCTCGGCCCGGCGCTCGGCCCGCGACAGCTCGCCCTCCCGCTTGCCGACGGCCTCGACCATGGCCTGTCCCACCGACATGCGCGGATTCAGCGACGAGTGGGGGTCCTGGAAGACCATCTGCACCCGGCGCCGGTACGCCGGTGCGGTCCGCGCGGCCTGGCGGGTGTGGTCCGCGCCGTCGAGGCGTACCGAGCCGCCCGCGATCGGGAGCAGGCCGACGATGGCGCGCGCCAGCGTCGACTTGCCGCTGCCGGACTCGCCCACGAGCCCGAGCGTGGCACCGCTCGGGATGTCGAGCGACACGCGGTCCACCGCGGTCAGGCTGCGCCGTCCGGAGCCGTAGCGGACGCTGAGGTCGCGCAGCTCGAGCATCGTCACTCCACGCCTTCGTTGGCGACGTGACACGCGGCGCGGTGACCGCCGCCGCGGTGGAGGAGCGGCGGGCGCTCCACGCTGCAGCGGTCGACCGCGAGCGGGCAGCGCGGGTGGAAGGGACAGCCGGGCGGAGGATCGGCGGGGTCCGGGATCTCCCCCGGGATGTCGGGCAGCGGACCGGTCCTGGACTGCCCGATCTCCGGCACCGTGCCGACGAGCGCCTTGGTGTACGGGTGCACGGCCTGGGTCCTGATGGCGTCTGCCTCGAGGTCCTCGACGATGCGACCGGCATACATCACGAGCACGCGATGGCAGTTCTGCTTCACCAGCGCGAGGTCATGCGAGATCAGGATCATCGACGTCCGGTGCCGGGCGTTGATGTCGTGCAGCACGTCCATGATCTGCGCCTGGATCGTCACGTCGAGCGCGGTCGTCGGCTCGTCGGCGATCAGCAGCGACGGCTCCTTCATGACGCCCATCGCGATCATCGCCCGCTGGCGCATCCCGCCCGAGAACTCGTTCGGGTACCGCCCGAGCTGGGTCTCGCCCGCCGGGATGCTGACCTCCGCGAGCGACCTGACGGCGAGGTCTCGCGCGCGCCGGCGCGAGAAGCCCTTGTGGACGCGGACCGCCTGCCCGAGCTGCGTGCCGATCGTGAGCCGCGGGTTCAGCGACGCCATGGGGTCCTGGAAGACCACCGCGAGGTCGTTGCCGAGCAGCGAGTCGAGCTCCTTGCGCGACAGGTCGGTGAGCTCGCGCCCGTGCAGCCTGACGCTCCCGCTCACCCGACCCGGATACGGCACGAGCTGGGCGACGGCGAGCGCGGTCATGGTCTTGCCGCTGCCGGACTCCCCCACGATCCCGACGATCTCGCCTTCGCCGACGGAGAACGTGACGCCCTTGATCACCTCGGTCGCGCCCTGCGCGCTCGGGAACGAGATCACGAGGTCCGTCACCTCCAGCGCCGGCGGGCCGTCCTTGCCGCCGACCTCCACGCGCTCGTCGGGGCGCGCGCGCCCGGCCGCCGCGGCCTGCTCCACGAGGGTGGCGGCGGGCGCGGTCGCGACGGCGCGGGCGGCGCGACCGGAGGGCGCGGTCCAGAGCCTCGGGTTCATCGCGCGCGCCACGGCCTCGCCGACGAACGCGAACGCGAACGCGCTGATCGCGATCGCTCCCGCCGGGCCGAGCGCCGCCGCCGGCGTGCGGTAGATCGCCTTCACGCCCTCGGTGAGCATCGTGCCCCAGTCGTACTGCGGCGCCTGCGGCCCGAGGCCGAGGAAGCTGAGGGCCGAGATCGTCACGATGCTCGAGCCCACGACGACCGAGGCCGCGACGGTCAGCGGCTCGCCGATGTTGCGGAGCACGTAGCGCACGACGAGCGGCCGGCCGCGGACGCCCAGCACGCGGGCGGCGTCGACGTAGTCGCGGCGGCTCGCCGAGATCGCGAGCGTGCTCGTGATCCGGGCGATGTGGAACGCCGTGGAGGCCGCGACGCCGATCAGCGCACCGGTCACGCCGCGCCCCAGGATGACGCTGAAGAAGACGGCCACGAGGATCGACGGGAACGAGATCATCGTGTCGATCGTCCTGAGGACGATCACTCGCGCGCGCCCCCCGAAGAGCGCGGCCGAGACGCCGATCAGGATGCCGGCGACCATCGCCAGCGCGGCCGAGGCGAGCCCGAGCCCGATCGACAGCCGGGTGGCGACGATCAGGCGCGCCAGGATGTCGCGACCGAGCGCGTCCGTGCCCAGGAGGTGCTCGCGGCTCACGCCCTGGCTGGCGTTCGTGAGATCGCGCTCCTGCGCCTCGTCCCCGAAGACGATCGGCCCGAGGACCGCGACCACCAGGATCGCGGCGACCACGCCGGCGCCGATCATGCCGCTCGGCGCGCGGCGGAAGGCGCGGAGTACGGGGGCCGACATGCCCGTCCGCGACAGGCGGAGCGCGCTTGCCGTCATCCGGTGCGCGCGCGCGGGTCGAGGACGTCGAGCGTGATGTCGACGGCCGTGTTGACGACGACGACGGTCACGGCGAGGACCAGCGTCGCCCCCTGCACGACCGGGTAGTTGTTGCTGAGCACGCCGTCGACGAGCGCGGTCCCGAGACCCGGCCGGGCGAAGACGTTCTCCACGATCACGGCGCCGCCGATGACCTCGGCGAAGATGAGGCCGCCCACCGTGAGGGCAGCGGTCAGCACGTTGGGGAACACGTGCCGGAGGTAGATCATGTGCGTCGGCAGCCGCTGGCTGCGAGCCGTGCGCACGTAGTCCTGCGACAGCACGTCGAGCGTCTCGAGCCTGACGATGCGGGCGAGGCTCATGGTCGGCGCGATGGCGACGGCGAGCGCGGGCAGGATCAGCTGCTCGAAGCTCCCCGAGCCCCCGACCGGCAGGAGGGTGAACTGCACGGCGAACACGAAGGCCAGCAACGTCGCGATCAGGTAGTTCGGCGTCGCGCCGAGCACGCTCGTCACGCTGAGGAAGCCGACCTCGAGTCGCCGGTGGCGGCCCTCGCGGGTGGCCGCGGCCGCGAACATCGCCAGCGGGAAGCCGACGAACATCACGATCAGCAGCGCCGCGCCCGCCAGCTCGAGGGACGACCAGATGCGCTGCTGGATGATGTCGACGACCGGCTCCTGGGTGCGGAAGCTGCGCCCGAGGTCGCCCTGGAACAGGTTGCCCACGTAGGCCGTGAACTGGTCGAAGACCGACTGGTCGAGCCCGTACAGCGCGCGCAGGCGGTCGAGCTGCTCCTGGGTCACGCCGCCGGTCTCGCTCACCAGCGGATCGCCGGGCACGAGCTGCATCATCAGGAAGACGCTGGTCACCACGGCGGCGAGCACGAACACGAGCCCCAGCAACCGCTGCCCGACCTGCCTGAGGATGCGCACGGACATGCGGTCGCCCCGCCGGGCGACCGATCCGCGCCGCTTCGGTCTCGTCGCGGGCTGAGTGGAAGAAGGGACGTCGATCACGAGGACCGGGGTGTCGAGCTGCCTGCTCCCCCTACGGGGCAGCGACGGCTTCGACTAAACCACCGATTGGTCGAAGTGTCAATCAGCGTGCGCGCGCGCCCACCGACACCGGCAGGCGCGTCAGTCCGCGCAGCACGAAGCTCGGATGCCACTCCGCCTCCTCTGTCGCGAGCGCGACGTCGGGGTAGCTGCGCGCCAGCGAGGCGAAGGCGATCCGCCCCTCGAGCCGCGCCAGCGACGCACCCAGGCAGAACCGCTGCCCGACGGCGAAGCTGAGGTGGCGGTTCGGATCCCGCGCGAGGTCGAGCTCGTCGGGACGCTCGAACGCGTCGGCATCCCGGTTGGCCGCGCCGATGAGCAGCAGGACGAGGTCGTCGGGCCGGACCTCGACGCCGCCGATCTCGAGCTCGGTGCGGGCGATGCGCATCGTGCCCTGCACCGGCGCGTCCCAGCGCAGCAGCTCCTCCACCGCCGTCGGCGCGAGGTCGGGGTCCGCGCAGAGCCGCTCCCAGTGCTCCCGCCGCCGCAGCATGGCGAGCATCCCGTTCCCGATGAGGTTGGTCGTGGTCTCGTGACCGGCGAAGAGCAGCACGACGAACATCGCGACGAGCTCGTCCTCGCCGAGGGCATCCTCGCCGCCGTCCATCAGGGCCGTCACGAGGTTCGTGTCCGGACGGGAGTGGCGGAACTCCGCGAGGAGATCGCGCACGTAGGCCCGGAACTCCTGCAGCGCGTCGAACCACGGCTCGATCGACTCCGCGTCGCGCCGCTCCCGGCCGATGAACGCGCCGCGCCGGTTGGTCCACTCGCGGATCATCGGCGCGTCCTCCGACGGCACGCCGAGCATCCGGGCGATCGCCAGCAGCGGCACGCGGTAGGCGAACTCCGCGATCAGGTCGACGTCGGCCCTGCCCTCCATGGCGTCGAGATGCTCGTCGGTCAGCCGCTGCACGTAGGACTCCAGCTCGGCGACCACCCGCGGGGTGAACGCCCGGTGCGCGATGCGCCGCAGCCGAGCGTGCTGCGGATCGTCGACGCGCGGCATCATGAGCAGCTCGAAATCGGAGACCTCGCGGAACTTGCCGCGGAGCGCCTCCGGGACCTGCGCCTCGAGCCGGCGCGCGTGGATGCCCTCGGCCTCGTACTCCTTGCGGAACCGCTCGCCGTCCATGTACACGGCGCGGACGTCCCGATAGCGCGAGACCAGCACCTGCTGCTCCGCGCCGGGGCGCAGCACCGGCGCCTCGCCGCGCAGCGCGGCGTAGAGCTCGTAGGGATCCGCCAGCTCGGCGCCCCGGCCTTCGCGCAGCGCGGCGATGCGGTCCTCGAGCGTGGGCGGGCTCACCCCCACGGCTCCCGTTCGGTGTTGAACACCTCGGCGATCGCGTCGATCACGCCGGGCACGGCTAGGTCGGGTGCCGCCGGCCGATGAAGTCGAGCACGCGCGCGGCGCAGTCCTCCGGCCGCTCGGCCGCCAGGTGCGGCGAGTCGCCGTCGAGCACCTGCAGCTCGGACCCCGCGATCCGCTCCTGCCATTCCCGGGTCGCCTCGACCGTCTG
>Ga0190265_10002188_pt1 | contig 13071 bp, 12 predicted proteins | sample Popmic124T_FD_133135 | JGI IMG/M metagenome (GOLD analysis project Ga0190265, IMG submission 133135) | Populus adjacent soil microbial communities from riparian zone of Indian Creek, Utah, USA - 124 T | ecosystem: Environmental > Terrestrial > Soil > Riparian zone | place: USA: Utah | collected... | reverse complement strand
TTCTCTTCGGCCGTGCGCGGGTGAAGGCCGCTCTTGGTGTACTCGTAGCCCTTGGCGAAATAGTCCGGGCGAACGACGCCGATGTTCTGGATCGGCGTGGCGTTCGGATCGATCACCACGTAATCCACGCATTCGAGCGCGGCGAGATTCATCGCCCGCAGCTCTTCCGGCACGTAGGGACGCACGTTGCCCTTGGTCACGTGCGTGTCGCAGGTCAGCGACGTCACCAGCACGTCGGCCTTCGAGCGCACGTACATCAGATGGCGCACGTGACCGGGATGCACGACGTCGAACGTGCCGTGGCACATGATCACTTTCTTGCTGCGCGGGCGGTCGCCCAGGATCTGCACGAGCTCCTCGGGGCGCTTGATCTTGCGCCGGAAGTCTCCCTCGATCAGTCGCGTCATGCCGAGGCCTCCTTTGCGAGCGCTGCGAACCATCCCTTGGTGGCGATCTCGATCGAGGCCGGATCCCAGAGCGGCGCATCGTGCCAGTCGTCGATGCGGTCCAGGATTCGACGCACGCCTTCATCGAACGAGACGCGAGGTCGCCAGCCGAGCTCCGTCTCGATGCGCGCGATGTCCGCCCAGGTGCAGTCCGGCTCGCCGGGCCGCTTGGGAATCCGCACCACGTCGCCGCCGAGCAGCTCGACCAGGCGATTGACGGGCTGCGGATCGCCCGCACCCAGGTTGTAGATGCGTCCCGCGCCCGCGGTCTGCGCGGCCGCCAGGAATGCGCGCGCCACGTCGCTGGCATACACGAAGTCGCGTCGTTGCGTGCCGTCGCCGACCACGGTCAACGGCTTGCCCTCGAGCTTCTGTCGCAAGAACACGCCGAAGACCGCGCCGTACGCCCCGCTGGTGCGGGAACGGATGCCGTAGGCGTTGAAGATCCGGATCGAGTTGACCGGCAGCCCATAGACCGAATGCCAGTGAAAGGCCGCCTGCTCGCCCTGCAGCTTGCTGAGCGCGTAGGGATACTGCGGCGACAGCGGATGGTCCTCGCGCGTCGGAGTGGTCGCGAGCCCGTAGCACGACGAAGACGCCGCGTAGACCAGCTTCGACACGCCGGCGAAGCGCGCGCACTCGAGCACGCGCACGGTGCCCAGCACGTTGGTCGACATGTACTCGGCGGGATTCTCGATCGACGGCACGATGTCGCCGATGCCCGCGAAGTGCAGCACGTAGCGCGCGCCTGAAAACACGCTCGCTTGTGGCTCCAGGTCGCGGATGTCCTGGCGCTCGAAGCGCAGTCGCGCATCCTTGGCGTGGTGCGCCAGATTCGACTCGCGACCACCGACCAGATTGTCGATCACGCGGACCTCGAAGTCCGACTCGAGCAGCACGTCGACCATGTGGCTGCCGATGAAGCCGGCTCCGCCGGTGACGACCGCGATCTCACGCGCTCCGCTGCGGCCGCTCATGAGGCGTGGATCGCCTTCATGGTGCGCACGTTGAAGTAGCGCGGATCTTCCATGCTGCCCGGCAGCTTGCCTTCGCGGAACGCGACGCACAGATCGCGCACGGCGTCCTCGACGCGATGCTTGGGCGCGAACCCGAGCACCCTGCGGATCTTGTCCGAGTTGATGTGATAGGAGCGCTTGTCGTCGCTCTCCTGTGTCACGATCGGCAGGTCGCGCTTGTCGGGAAATTCCTCGCCGACGACGCGCTGCACGGTCCGCGCGATGTCCGCGATCGAGAGGTTCTCGTAGCCGATGTTGAACGTCTGTCCCTGGATCGCGTCGGCCGGCGCCTGGATCATGAGCTGGTACGCGGCGACCATGTCCTTCACGTGCAGGTTCGGACGCAGCTGAGCTCCACCGAATACCGTGATCTTGCTCGCGTTGACCGCGTGGTTGGTCAGGATGTTGACCGACAGATCGAGGCGCTGGCGCGGGGCGTAGCCGCACAGCGTGGCCGGACGGATCACCACGCCGGTGAACGCATCGTCGATGTGCTTGTGCAGATACGGCTCGCACATGCCCTTGTAGCGGTTGTACAGCGTGAGCGGGACCAGCGGATGATCCTCGGTCACGTTCGGCTGATCGCTCACTCCGTACACGGAGCTCGACGAGCAGTACACGAAGCGCTTCACGCCCGCGCCCTTGGCCGCCAGCACCATGGGCTCGAAGCAGTCGAAGTTGATGCTCTGGCTGAGCTTCTCGTCGAGCTCGAAGCTCGGGTCGTTCGAGATGCAGGCCAGATGGAGCACACAGTCGATCCCGTCGAAGGCCTTGGCCAGCTTCTCGGTGTCGCGGATGTCCGCTTTGATCACCTTGAGGCGCGGATCGCTCGGCAGGCCCTCGGTGCCGTAGTACATGATGTCGTAGACGGTTACGTCGTAACCCTGCTCGAGCAGAGTCGGAGTGAGCAGCGATCCTACGTAGCCCGCTCCACCCGTGATCAAGATGCGTCGCACGTCGTGGCTCCCCTGTTGGATTCGAAGTGATTGTCGGGATCGGGCGCCGGCTCGTCGGCGCCGGTGCGCGCGGCTTGCAGCTCCCGCAGGATCGTCGCGCTCGCTTCGGCGAGATCCCTGACGATGTGATCGGGTCGCTCCGGCTTGCGCTCGGCGTAGCCGCGATCGATCCAGAAGGTGGTGCAGCCGACGCGCCGTCCGGCTTCGATGTCGCGCCAGCGGTCGCCCACCATGAAGCTGCGGCCGAGGTCGATGCCGAAGCGCTCGGCGGCGTCCTGCAACATTCCGGGCTCCGGCTTGCGGCAACGACAGCGGTGCTCGTCGGTGTGATAGCAGACGAAGATGGCGTCGAGCGGCAGCTCGTGACACAGATGTGCGTGCATGGCTTCGACGACTTCACGGCGCTGCAGGCCGGTGGCGACGTCGGGCTGATTGGTCACGACCACGAGCGGAAGGTCCGCGCGCCGCAGCGCGCGCAGCGCGTCGCGAACGCCGGGGAGGATCCGCAATCGCGCCAGGTCGGGCGGTGGATAGCCCTTCCCGTCGCGCAGGATCACGTCATTGACGACGCCGTCGCGATCTAAAAAGACGCCGGAGCGAAGCGCTGGTCCCACGTGAACGGATCTTCCATAAGGGGGGGACCCTGGAGGTCGATCTGTCTCGGCGAACGTTCGGGGAGTGTTCGGCCGTCGGGGGACCAAGACATATCCCCGACGCGCCTGCGTCTGTCAATCGGGGCGAAGCTCCACGCGGAAAGACCTCAGGCGATCAGCGGGCCGCCTTCAAGCCGCGCTCGATCGCATCGCAAACCCTGTGCACGTGGGTGTGATCGAGCTCCGGCCAGATCGGTAGACTGAGCACCTCGCGCGCCGCTCGGTCCGCCTCGGGCAGCTTGCCCGGACCCTTCTCGAACAACGGAATCTGATGCAGCGGCACCGGGTAGTAGACGACGCTGGTGACTCCGTCTTCCTGAAGTGACTTCTGCAGCGCATCGCGCCGGTCGTCGAGCACGCGCAGCGTGTACTGGTGATAGACGTGCTCGCCAGCTGCCCGCTCGATCGGCGTGACGATCCCGGACACGCGTGACAGCCGCTCGGTGTAGAGCGCCGCGACGGCACGCCGCTGCGCGTTCCAGCGATCGATGTGGCGCAGCTTGATGCGCAACACCGCGGCTTGGAGCTCGTCGAGCCGCGCGGTATAGCCGAGCGCGGCGTGCCGATAGCGATCGACCTGACCGTGCGCGCGCAGCAGTCGCGCGGTCTTGGCCACTTCGTCGCTCTGCGTGGTGAGCAGTCCGCCGTCGCCGAATGCTCCGAGATTCTTGGATGGAAAGAACGAGAACGCCGCGCCGCCGGCCGAGGCGCCGATCTTGCGAGCGCGTGTCACGCTGCCGAACGCTTGGGCCGCGTCTTCGAGCATCGCAAGACCGCGCGCCTGCGCCAGGCGCTCGAGCGCCGCCAAGTCCGCGGCATGCCCGAAGAGATGCACCGGCACGATCGCGCGCGTGCGCGGCGTGATCAGCGGCTCTACCGAGGCCGCGGACAAGCAGAACGTGTCGGGCTCGATGTCGGCGAAGATCGGTGTCGCGCCGACACTGCGGATTGCCTCACCCGTGGCGAAGAAGGTGAACGGCGAAGTGATGACCTCGTCGCCGGGACCCACTCCCAGGCCGCGCAAGCCGATGACCAGCGCATCCGTGCCGGAGGCCAAGCCGATCGCGTGAGCGACACCGAGATACTCCGCGCACTCGCGCTCGAATGCCTCCACCTCGGGACCCAGAATGAAGCGACCCGAGCGCAGGACGTTGCTGAGCGCGGCCTGAAACTCGTCGAAGTGCGCGTCGATCTGTGCGCTGAGATCCAGCATGGGAATCGTGGTCGGCATGCGCTCGCTCTCCATCGGGATGGCACCCGGCTCAAGGGTTCGTGCGAGACCGTCCGGCTTCCTGGGGCGCGGCACGGTGAGGCGCCGCGGAGAGTACAGCGGAGCGCCCGCTCGAGCGAGCGGTTGCAGAAAGGCGGCTTCGCCGAGCGCTCGCTCAGCCGACCAGGCGTTTGATCTCGGAGCGGAGCTCGGAGCGAAAGCGCGCCAGGCCGAAACGCTGCGCGTGCGCGCGGATCGCGCGCGGATCGAAGGCACCGGAGCTGCGCTCGAAGGCGAGAACCGCATCGCAGAGCGCATCCGGCTCGGCGCGATCGAACCAGACACCGGTGGGCAAGCTCGCCTCGCTCGCGTGCAGCGGCACGACGGTCTCCGTGGCACCGCCGTGACCATAGGCGATCACCGGCCGGCCCGCGGCCTGCGCTTCGAGCGCGATGATTCCGAAGTCTTCCTCCTGCGGATAGACGAGCGCGCGGGCGCGCTGGTAGAGCGACACCAGCTCGGCGTCGGAGACGCGGCCCAAGAAGCGCACGCGGTCGGGCGCCGACGCTTGCAGCCGCGCGCGCGTAGGTCCATCCCCCACGACCACCAGTGTGCGATCGAGCTTGCGAAAGGCCTCGATCGCGAGTTCTTCGCGCTTGTACGGCACGAATCCACCGACCATGAGATAGAAGTCTTCCGGAGCGGAGCTGGCCAGCGCGATGCGGTCGACGTCGACGGGCGGGTGGACGACGCTGGCTTCGCGTCCGTAGTGACGGCGGATCCGTTCCGCCACCGTGTGCGAGATCGCCGTGAACCATGTGACACGTGCGAGTGTAGACGTGCGACGATCCCAGGCGCGCAGATACGCGACCAGGGGTGCCGCCAAGGTGCGCTGCGCTCCGCGCCCCAGATAGGCGTCGATCTGATCCCACACGTAGCGCATGGGCGTCATGCAGTAACAGAGATGGGGAACACCGGGGGGTGTGCGGATGCCCTTGGCGACGGCGTGGCTGGTGGAGATGACCAAGTCGCAAGCCTCGAGCTCGAAGCGCTCGATGGCCCACGGAAAGAGCGGCAGGAGCTTGCGGTAGTGGCGTGCCGCGCCGGGCAGTCGCGAGAGCGGGCTCGCATGGACCTGCAGTCGATCGATCGCCGGGCTGGTCGTGCCCGGCACGTGGATCAGCGTGTAGAGCGGCGCTTCGGGAAAGAAAAGCGCGAGCTCGTGCAGCAGCCGCTCTCCGCCGCGCATGCCCGTGAGCCAGTCATGGACCAAGGCAACCCGCACGCCAGACAGCTAGCGCTTCGAGCTCGCTGCGTCACGTTGCTCGATCGCGGAAGCGGATCGACACGGACGCGCGTGGGAGCGCATCCGCTCGGTCCGAATGACACTCGGTTGTGTCATGAGTGAACGTGCGCGACATCCGCGCCGCAGGTTGGATCGCCGCTCAGGCGACGGTGGCCTTCAGCTTCGCCTTGTTGTCCTCGATGACCACCTTGAACTTCACCTTGGCGTCGGCTCCGCGCTGGGCGCGGATCGCTTCGGTCTGGCGCTTGACCAGCTCGGCGAGCTTCTCGCGCGTCAGATCGCTCGTCGCCTGGCCGGTGCGGCTGCGCGCGGAGATCAGCGCGTCGTGCAGCTGATCGAGGGCTCTCCGCTTGGGCGAAGCGGCGGCCGTGCTCGCGGCTTCCGAAGCCTCGGCATGGACCGGCGAAGCGCGCCGCTCCTGCAGCGCCGCCTCCTGGCGCTCCAGCTCCGACAGCTCCTGCATACGCGCCTGCTCTTCCGACTCGATGAGCTTGATCTTGAACTTGTGCGCCTTGTAGGTGCCCGCCTCCATCTCGCGCATGGTGCGGCCCCACAGCTGACGTTGTGACTGGTAGCGCGCATTCAGTGAGTTGAATCGAAACTTGAGCGCCGAGTTCCGCGGCGGCTCGCTGCTGAACAGATTGATCGCCTTCTGGACCTTGCCGCGTAGCGCGATCGGCTCGCGACGCATCGCTCCGCGAAAGAACTGTTCGTATTCGAGGCGAAGGCGTTTGAGGTTGATCTCGAGCTCGGTCAGCTCTTCATCGATCTCCCGATTGTCGCGGAAGGTCTTCATCGTACCCGAGGGATCGGCGTGTCCGTGAACGCCCTTGAATGCGCAGCCTGGACTAGGTCGTCCAGATGCGGTCCCAGTCGATCGCGCTTGCGCTCGCGCTTCCGCCGGAGCGCGCATACGGCAGCTCGCCCAGCACGGGAGCCGGACAATGCCGCAGCAGCCAGCCGAGATTCTCGCGATCGGGAGCGGAAAGCGAGCCTTCCGCGTGATTGATCACCACGCCGCATACCCGCACGCCGCGCCGCATCGCCTCGGAGATGCTGAGCAGCGTGTGATTGATGGTGCCGAGCCGTGCACGTGCCACCAACAGCAGGGGCAAACGCAAGCGCAGGCACAGATCGAGCATGTCGAGCTCGGCGGTGAGCGGAACGCGCAAGCCACCGGCGCCTTCGACGATCACGTGGTCGGCGTCGCGCGCTGCGCGCGCGTGGGCTGCAGCGATTCGCGCGAGCTCGAGCTCCACGCCTTCGCTCGCTGCGGCCACCGCCGGGGCGGCGGGAAGGAGCAGGGGATAGGGACATAGCTCCGCGCTCGGGCGCGCATCGCCGGCCGCGCGCGCGAGGGTGAGCGCGTCCTCTGGGATGCGCTCACCGGCTTCGATGCGGCAGCCCGTCTCCACGGGCTTGAGCACGCGCACGCGCAAACCGCGCTCGCGCAACGTGCGCGCCAGTGCGGCGGCCACCGTCGTCTTGCCGCAGCCGGTGTCGGTGCCGCCGACGAAGACGCCGCTCACGCTCCGGTCACTTCGGGAATGCTGAGCAAGAGCGCGTCCACCAGGCGATCGACCTCTTCGGGGCGTACCGAGAGCGGCGGCATGAGCACGAGCGTGTCGCCGAGCGGGCGCAAGATGATACCGCGGCTGCGCATCGCCATGCAGACCCAGTGACCGACGCGATCCTCGGCCGCGAAACGCGCGCGCGTCTCGCGGTCACGCACGAGCTCGATGCCGACCATCAGCCCGCGTTGCCGGATGTCACCCACCGAAGGCAACGCGCGTAGCTCTTCGAGTCGCTTCGCCAGCTGCTCGCTGCGCTGCGCGACGCGCTCCAGCACGGGCTCGCGCTCGAAGATCTCCAGGTTGGCCAGCGCGGCGGCGCAGCCGAGCGCGTTGCCCGTGTAGGAGTGGCCGTGAAAGAGCTGGCGTCCGTCGGCGGTCGCGCCGAGAAACGCATCGAAGATGGCGTCGGTGGTCAGGGTCGCGGCGAGGGGCAAGAATCCGCCGGTCAGGCCCTTGGCGATCGCCATCAGATCCGGAGTCACTCCCTCGTGCTCGCACGCGAACAGCTTGCCGGTGCGGCCGAAGCCGGTCGCGACCTCGTCCACGATCAGCAAGGTTCCGAAGCGATCGCAGAGCTCGCGCGCGCGCCGCAGCCAGCCATCGGGCAGCAGCAGCATCCCGCCCGCGCCCTGGACCAGCGGCTCCACGATCACCGCGGCGATGCGCGGAGCATGCGTCGCGAGCAGTCCTTCCAGCGACTCCAAACAGTGTATGTCGCACGCGGGATGGACTTTGCCGTAGGGGCAGCGGTAGCAATAGGCGTTCGTCGCGCGTAGCGAATCGAAGACGAGCGGCGCGAAGCGCGCGTGGAACGCGTCGATTCCCCCGACCGCGACGGCGCCGAGGGTGTCGCCGTGATAGCCGTCCTGCAGACACACGAACTGCTGGCGCTGCGGCTCGCCCCGGTGCTGCCAGTACTGGAACGCGATCTTGAGCGCGACCTCGACGGCGGTTGCGCCGTTGTCGCTGTAGAAGACGCGCGTCAGACCCGGCGGCGCGACGGCCACGAGCCGCTCCGCGAGCTCGATCGCGGGCGTGCAGGAAAGACCGAGCAGGGTGGAGTGGGCGACGCGATCCAGCTGGGCATGCAGCGCGCCGACGATGTGCGGGTGGTCGTGGCCATGCACGTTCACCCACATGGACGAGATGCCGTCGAAGTAGCGGTTGCCCTCGGTGTCGATCAGCTCGTTGCCTTCCGCGCGCTCGATCACCACCGGATGACCATCCATCCAGTCGGCCATCTGAGTGAACGGATGCCAGATGGCGTGCCGGCCCCGCTCGCTATCTCGCATCAGGCCAGGCCCCAGTTCACCGCGCGCTCGGCGCCGGGCGCGCGAGACTGTTCGCGCACCAGCTCGACGAGCACCTCGACGCACTCGTCGATGTCCGCTTCACTGTGGGCCGAGGTCGGCGTGAGACGCAAACGCGCGGTGCCCTCCGGCACCGAGGGGTAGCGGATGCCTTGCGCATAGATGCCGCGCTCGAGCGCGCGCTCGCATATGCGCATGGTCGGGTCCGAAGCGCCGAGCAGCAGCGGCACGATCTGGGTCTGACACAAACCGGTGTCGAGCCCGGCGCTCGTGAGGCCGCTGCGCAGCTGGGCGGCGCGTGCGGCGAGGCGCGTGCGCCGTTCGGGCTCGGCCTTCAGCACGTCGAGCGCGGCCAGCGCGGCGCCGGCTGCCGAGGGTGCGAGGGCGCACGTGAAGATGAAGCTGCGTGCACGATTGATCAGCCACTCGCGCACCAGGTGGCTGCACGTCACGAAGGCGCCGAAGCTGCCGAGCGCCTTGCCGAGATTACCGATCAGCACGTCGACGCCTACGTCTTCCAGCTCCACGACGCCGCGGCCCTGCTCGCCCAGCGCGCCGATGCCGTGTGCGTCGTCCACCACGATCCAAAAGTCGTGACGGCGCGCGATCGGCACGAGCTCGCGCAGGCGGGCGACGTCGCCATCCATGCTGTACACGCCGTCGGTGATCAGCAGCCGTCGTCCGCGCGCGGGCAAGGCGCGTGCGACGCGCTCGAAGTCCTCCGGATCGTTGTGCTGAAACACGTGCGTGCGCGCCCCGCTCAGCCGGCAGGCATCGATGATGCTCGCGTGGTTCAGCGCATCGCTCACGACATGATCGTCGGGCCCACACAGAGCTGTGACGACTCCCAGATTCGCCATGTAGCCGGTGCTGAAGAGCAGCGCGGCGGGCTGCAGGGCCAGCTCGGCGAGACGCTGCTCCAGCTCCTCGTGCACACCGACGTTCCCGCTGATGAGACGAGCGCCGCCGGCCGCTGCACCGTGTGCCTCGAGCGCGCGGTGCGCTCCCTCGAGCACGCGTGGATCGCCCGCCAGGTCGAGGTAGTTGGCGCCGGCGAGCATCAGCACGTCGCGGCCGTCGACTCGCATGCGCGGGCCCGGCGGGCCATCGACACGGCGCAGCACACGGTGCAAGCCGGCCGCTCGCAGCGCGTAGAGAGAACCCTCGAGCGCGTTCTCGCGCGCGCTCGGCTCCGCCTGGATCGAGCCCCTGGATCCACTCCGTGAATCTGCATTAACTGCTGGTTTTTCCAGGGTTTTTCCTTTCCTTCTGCTTTGACATGCAGGGTCGGGCGGCGCTAGACTCCGCGAACCTCGTTGGGGATGCAAGAACGATTCATGAGCTCCACACCGGAAGCCAACAACCCGTCGGTCCACGCTCGGCTCGTGCGGGGCAAGCGGCCCATCACGATCGATTCGATCACGGCGCCGATCGTGGACGAGCTCGAGCAGGTGGAGCGCGCGCTGCGCGCAGGCGCGCAATCGATCGCGCCGATGATATCGCAGGTCGGAGAGGACGTCTTTTCGGGCGGCGGCAAGCGTGTCCGTCCGGCGTTGGTGCTGCTCTCGGCGCGCTTGTGCGGCTACCGTGGACCGCGCGCGATTCAGATCGCGGCCGCCGCCGAGCATCTCCACACCGCGACGCTGATTCACGACGACGTGGTGGACGGCGCCGACACGCGTCGAGGTCGCGCCAGCGCGCACGCGCGCTTCGGCCCGCGTCTGTCGATCTTGGTCGGCGACTTCTTGTACGCGGTGTGTTGTCAGATGTTGGTCGAGGACGGAAGCCCCGACATTCTCGCCATCTTCGCCGACTCGATCCGCAGCATGGCGGAGGGCGAGGTGCTGCAGCTCGCGCACAGCTTCGATCCAGCGATTCCCGAGTCGCGCTACATCCAGGTGATCGAGCGCAAGACCGCCACCTTGATCGCCTCGTGCAGCGAGGCAGGCGCGATCCTGGGCGGAGTCACACGTTCCGAGCGGCGCGCGTTGCGTGACTACGGTCGTGAGATCGGCGTGGCGTTTCAGCTGGTCGACGACGCGCTCGACTATCTCACGAGCGGCAGTGAGACGGGCAAGCCCAGCTTGGCCGATGCTGCCGAAGGCAAGATCACGCTGCCGTTGATCGTCGCGCTCAAGCGCTGCAGCGTGGGCGAGCGCGAGCAGATCGTGTCCGCGCTCAAGGTGCGCGCAGCCAATCCCAAGGATGCGGCACACGGCGAGATCGACTGGATTGCCGAGCAAGTCGAGCGCCACGGCGGCATCGAGGCCACGTTGGCGCGCGCGCGTGATTGCGCGCTGCGCGCGGGCGAGCGCATCGAGCCGTTCGTCGATTGCGAAGCGAAGCGGAGCTTGTTGGATCTCGCCGAGTTCGTGGTGCGACGCCGCGCCTGAGCGAGACTTCCCTCCTCACTACCTCACCCCAAAGAGGTCCGAGGAGACATCGAAGATGAGTTTGGCCCGTTTGGCTCTGATCGGAGCCTTGGCTCTGTCTGCGGCCGTTCAACCGTTCGTCGCGCCGCAGGGCGCCATGGCTCAAGAAGAAAAGCGACCTGCGTCGACCGCATCGGCGACGGCGACTCTGGACGGCGTGGTGAACGTCAACCAGGCCAGCGCCGAGCAGCTCCGGCTCTTGCCGGGTGTCGGTCCGGCGAAGGCGCAAGCGATTCTGGAGTACCGCAAGACCAACGGCGCGTTCAAGCGCGTCGAGGATCTGCTGAGCGTCTCCGGTATCGGAGACCGAGCCCTCGAACGCCTCCGGCCCTTCGTCGTGCTCGAAGGCAAGACGACGGCGACCGAGCGTAGTCGCTGAGCGAACCCCCCTGGCGCACGTGCGCCTGGCGCGGGTGTGGCCTTCGGGTCGCACCCGCGCCTCTCGTCTCTCGCCGCGTGCGACCGCGGCTCGCGCCGAGGCAGCGGATCGCCCTGGAGTGTTGGAGGAAGTCGGGATCCGAAAGGACCGAGTCCGGTCGGCCCCCGCGCGCCGAAGAGCTACGCTCCGCCCATGCTCGCCCGCTCGACCCGCCCGCATATGCGTTTGCATACCGCTTGCAGCACACCGCGCCGCGCGAGCATCTGGATTTTCGCGTTTGCGCTGTGGCTCGGTTGCTCTGCGGAGTCGAGCCGCGAGCAGACTCCGGTCACGCCGCCGCGCTCTCTGCCTGAGGGCGTCCTTCCCCAAGGCTCGCCGAGCACGGCCGCGCCCCGCACCGACGGGGTCGAGCTCTCGACGGCGCGGCTGCGGATCGTCTCGCTGGCGCCATCGCTCACCCGCATGCTGATCGAGCTCGACGCGGGGAGGGCGGTGGTCGGCATCGATACCTTTTCGGCGGGCTTGCACGGCATGGCCGGTGTGACGGTGCTCGGCGGACTTTTTGCTCCCGATCTCGAGCGCCTGGTAGGGCTCGAGCCCTCGTTAGTGGTGGGAGTGGAGAGCTCGGAACAGCAGGCCCTCTTCGATCAGCTGCGCTCGCGCGGCACACAGGTAGAGACCTTTCGGCTGCACAGCCTGGAGCAAGTGCTCGACGCGTTCGAGCGGGTGGGGCGGCTGGTCGGAGCGCCGGATCGGGGCCGTGAGCTCGCCGCGCGCGTGCGCCGTGAGCTGGCCGAAGTCTCGATCCCGGTCGCCGGCCGCGCGCGGCCGCGCGTGGCACTGGTGATCGAGCGCGAGCCGCTGTTCGTGGTGGGCGCAGGCAGCTTCGCGAGCGCGCTGATCGAGGCGGCGGGGGGCGAGAACGTATTCGCCGACCTGAGCTCGGCCTACCCGCGGGTATCGCTCGAAGCGCTCGCCGATCGTGCGCCCGACGTGCTGCTCGAGACCACGGAGCCGACCGCCGACTCCGCTCGCGCCGCGCGCCAGTACTGGTCGCGCTTCAGCTTCGTGCGGCGCGTCGAGACGCTTCCGCGCGGTGACGTGGTATTGCCGAGCCCGGCGCTCCCGCATGCCGCTCGCCTGCTGCGCGCCGCGCTGCATCCCGATCTCTCGAAGGCGGCGGACCCGTGACCGCAGACACGGGCCCGCTCGTCGCGAGGCCGCGCGACGGACGAGCCGTTCGGCGCTGGGCCTTGCTCGGGCTGGCGGGCGCGCTCATGGCCAGCCTGCTGTGCGGCATCGCGCTCGGCAGTGCGCGCGCCCCCAGCATGGACGTGCTGCTCACGATTCGTCTGCCGCGCGTGCTGTTGGCGGGCCTGGTCGGAGCGGGGCTTGCGACCTCGGGCGCGCTGCTGCAACCGCTGCTGCGCAACCCGCTCGCGGATCCGTATCTGCTGGGGATCTCGGGCGGCGCGGCGCTCGGTGCGGTGATCGCGCTGGTGCTCGGTGACTCCATCGGGTGGTCGGGCTGGCTGGGCACGCTGACCGTGCCCGGCGCCGCATTCCTGGGTGCGCTGCTTGCGACCACGCTCTTGTACGTGCTGACGGTGGTGGGAGGTCGGCAAGCTCCGGGCCATAGCTTGTTGCTATGCGGCGTGGTGCTCAATGCGTTCGCCTCGGCGCTGATCCTGTTCCTGCTGACCGCCGTGGAGCTCGATCAGGTCGCGGGCGCCTTCCTGTGGCTGATCGGGTCGATCCGTTACACGGAGCCGTGGGTGATCACCGCGAT
>Ga0190265_10002187_pt1 | contig 13071 bp, 15 predicted proteins | sample Popmic124T_FD_133135 | JGI IMG/M metagenome (GOLD analysis project Ga0190265, IMG submission 133135) | Populus adjacent soil microbial communities from riparian zone of Indian Creek, Utah, USA - 124 T | ecosystem: Environmental > Terrestrial > Soil > Riparian zone | place: USA: Utah | collected... | reverse complement strand
TCACCGCGTCGGAGTTGCTAGCGCAAGAGGTGAGGTCTCTCGAGAAGCTGGCCAAGATGTCGGCCGAGGAACTCGAGGCGATCGAGGGGGTCGGGCCGATCATCGCCCAGGCGATCGCCGCGTACTTCGCCGAGCCGCGTAACCGGGAGGTCCTTGCTCGGCTACGAGAGGGCGGTGTGCAGCCCGTTGCACCGGCCGCCAAGAAAGAGGGCCCGCTGACGGGAAAGACGTTCGTTCTGACCGGCGGATTGGAGGGTTTCAGTCGCGACGAGGCAACGCGCGCGATCGAGGATCGCGGAGGCAAGGTGACATCGAGCGTGTCGAAGAAGACGAACTACGTGGTCGTGGGTGAGAACCCTGGTACGAAATACGACAAGGCCGTCCAGCTAGGGGTAGAGACCCTCGACGAAGCCGCCCTGAAGAAACTCCTGGGGTGAAAAGAAACCGGCGCGGGCTAGACCCGCGCCGGTTTTGTATCCAGTTCTATCGCCTGCCGCACTTCGCCTGGGGCGCCCAGTGGACCGAGCTGGGACGGCGTTGACGACGGTGTACCGGTTGGGATTCTGCCGAAAGGCCCTGAAGCTGAGGTGGCCAGAATCCAACTTGAGGCTTCAGACCTTTAGCAGCCGGTCACCTCACGAGGTCCGTCGGAACTATGACTCAAGTCTGGACCACCTCCTTTCTCGTGTGTACCGATAATAAAACCACAGGCAGAATCCTTTATTCCGCAAATCCGCGGCCCCCGTCCCCTGACCCATGTACAGCGTTCTGCGGATAGAGTTCGTTGACATTTCGCGGCCTCCGCCGCAGTGCAGCGGCGAGCGGGCACCAACGATCGGGAGGTTGGAAAAAGTGCCGTCATTGGATGGAAAGGTAGCCATCGTCACGGGCGCCGGGCGGGGGATCGGGCGGGAGCACGTCCTGGCGCTGGCCAAGGCGGGGGCCAAGATCGTGGTCAACGACCTCGGCGGTTCGACCCACGGGGAGGGCTCCGACCAGACTCCGGCCCAGCAAGTCGCCGACGAGGTTAAGGCTCTGGGCGGCGAGGCCACCGCCAACTTCGACAACGTGGCTGATTTCCAGGGTGCAGCGAACATGGTCAAGCAGGCCGTGTCCGATTTCGGCCGGCTCGACATCCTCGTCAACAACGCAGGGATCCTGAGGGACCGGATGCTGGTGTCAATGTCCGAGGAGGAGTGGGACGCCGTGATCGCCGTCCACCTCAAGGGCCATTTCGCCCCCACTCAGCACGCCGCTTCCTACTGGCGTGCACAGTCCAAAGAGGGCAATCAGATCAACGGTCGGGTGATCAACACCTCGAGCCCGTCGGGTGTCTTCGGCAACGTGGGTCAGACGAACTACGGCGCGGCGAAGGCCGCGATCGCGGCATTCACCATCATCTCGGCGCAGGAGCTCACCCGTTATGGCGTGACCGTCAACTGTCTCGCTCCGAACGCCCGCACGCGGATGACCGAGGACATCTTCGCCGGCATGCCGGAGCCTAAGGAGGGCGAGTTCGACCCACTCGATCCGTCGAACATCTCTCCGATCGTCGTCGCGTTGGCCGCCGACGATGCTCAGAACATCACCGGACAGTGCTTCTTCGTCTACGGACCGACGATCAACGTGTTGAAGCCGTGGGACGTCGGCGTGTCGGTAACCAAGGACGGACCCTGGGATCCGGACGAGTTGCTCGGCGAACTGAAGAAGAAGTTCCCCGAGGGGATCGCGCCCGAGGGCATGATGAAGATGCTTGGGAAGGCCTCGGGGCAAGGCTGATGGCAGAGGAGTTCATCGACTTCGAGTTGCCGGTCGGCGCTGACGCCGTCACGGAGTTCGCGTCGGCCGTCGGCAGCTCCGACCCGATGCACCTCGACGACGAGGCTGCGCGCCGGCACGGCTTCCCAGGGACGCTCGCGCCACCGACCTTCACTACACGGCAGATCTTCCAGGTGCCTCGCGACGAGCGGGAGCAACGACTGGGTGCGAACCTCGACTATGCCCGCGTCCTTCACGGTGAGCAGGAGTTCGTCTACAAGCGCCTGCCGATCGCGGGAGAGACGCTCAAGGGCCGGATGAGGATCAGCAAGGACTTCGAGAAAGAGGGGAAACGGGGCGGATCGATGCGCTTCGTGACCTACGAGTCGGTCTTCACCGATTCCCAAGGCGAAGAAGTGCTGACGGCCTACTACACGCTGCTCCAGACGGCAAAGGATGTCGGGTGAGGAGGGGGTTCGGGGGAACCAGTGAGGCCGCTTGCGGCCGGGGTTCCCCCGATTCCGGAGATCGGGGACACCTCTCAGGTGAACCCGATCGCAGGAGGAATGAAAAATGACGGTCATCGAAGAGGGAACGCAGCTAGACGAGAAGGTTTTCGGCCCCCTCACGCGCGAAGACTTTGTTCGCTACGCGAACGTATCCGGTGACGACAACCCGATCCACCAGGACGAGGAGTACGCACGCAAGAGCGGCGCACCCACCGTCTTTGCGATGGGGATGCTCAACGCCGGTTACCTGGCAACGGCGGTGAGCGAGTGGTTCGGCGGTGCCCAGAACTTGCGTCGTTTCAAAGTGCGCTTCACGAATCGGGTGTGGGCGGGTGACGAGGTCGTCTGCTCGGGACGTGTCGTGTCGGTCCAGAAGGGGATCGCGACGGTGGCGCTCGAGGCGAGACGACGCGGCAAGGGTCCCGCTGAGCTAAGCCTTGATGAAGAGCAAACGGCCATCACCGGCGAAGCAGAGATCGAGTTATCCGAAGGGGGAAATGTCTGATGCCGCTGAACAAGGAACTGATCGGCAAGACATACGACGCTGCGACGTTCGAGGTGACGGCCGACGCGATCGAGAAGTACGCCCGCGCCACGAACGATCTGAACGAGCGGTATCTCGCCGGGGACGACTCAGTGGCGTCGCCGATCTTCCCGATCGTTCCTTCCTTCCAATTCATGATGCAGGCTGGTATGGACCCGGACTTGCAAGCCGACCTCATGCGCCTCGTGCATGGTGAAGAGGAGCATGTTCTGCACCGACCGATCCGACCCGGCGACACGCTCACGGCAGCTCCGGTCATCGAATCGATCGAGACGAAGGACACCGGGGAGACGTTCACGGTTCGGATCGATCTCAGGAACCAGAACGACGAGGACGTTGCAACCGTTCGAGCGACGTCGTTCATCCGTGGCTCGGGCCCAGGATCGAAGTCGGCATCTGCAGGCGACGAGGCCCAACGAGAGATCGTTCACGAGGATTCGGTCAAAGTCGACGACGATCAAACGATCCGGTACGCGGCCGCCTCGGGGGACCCGAACCCGATCCATCAAGACGAGAACATCGCCAAGATGGCCGGCCTCCCGGGGATCATCCTCCACGGCATGTGCACGATGGCGATCGCGACGAAGGGGGCTGTCGACGGACTGGCCGGTGGCGACCCGACGAAGGTCAAACGGGTCAGGGTGCGTTTCTCGAAGCCCGTTTTCCCCGGTCAGGAGCTGACTACGCGCTTCTGGAAGCAGGCCGACAACGTTTACGGCTTCGAGACCTACAACCCGGACGGACAAGTCGTGATCAAGAATGCCGAAGTGGAGCTCGTCTAGAGGATCTCGATCGCGTCGCGAACAAGTGCGACGGTCGCAAACGCAGTAACAACGGCCACGGCCGTGCGGCCGAGCCAGGCGACGGGCTCCGACAGCCACACCGCGCCGAAAACCGGTTGAGCGCGGTTAACCGCCCACAGCGCGACCGCGCCCAGCAGGATGGCGGGACCCGCCAGGCCCCCGATGGCGAGGACGAGTATCGGTATGAGGGCCAGCCACGCCGGGACCTTCTTGAACCGGCTTTCCTCGCGCAGGAATCTCTCGACCAGGATGCCTGTGAGCCAGCCCTGAGCCGCCGGAACCACCACGAACAGCGCGATCGCCAGCCACCGCGGTTCGAGAACCACGAAGTCGACGCCGTCGGGATGGACGATCAGCGAACCGCCGACGATCCCGAGCAGCACAGCCATCATTGGGCCGCGGAGCCGCTCGGGGAACCACGCCCGGATGGTCACGTAGATCAGCGCGGTCATGAGCCCGCTGACCACGCCCAGCCCGATCAGGAAGAAGGAGTCCGGGGAGATCCGGCCGATGATGAAGCCATCGTCCGACTCGAGACCTTGCACCCCTGGACCGGACGTCAGGCGAAGGATCAACATCGCCAGGCGGCTGCCGATGCCGCCGACGAGCAACCCCGTTACGAAGCCGGCCATCATCGTCGCCGACAGTTTGCGAGCGGCGTCCAGGAGATCTCGTCGCCAACCGTCCAGAGGTTCAGGGACGGCAGTTTCTGGCATGGCCTGCGTCATGCCTCTCAACTAACCACAAACGAAGTTTGAAGTCCTCCACATCACGAGGCCCACCGCAGCGAGTAGCACCGCTGCTGCCAATAGGGCCTGAACGCCGGCGGGGAACTTGCGCCCCGGCGGGTTATCGAAGGCGGCACCGACGCCGAGCCCTCCGATCAAGCCACCGAGGTGAGCCAGGTTGTCGATGTTCGGCATGATCTGCCCGATAACGAGATTGATAACGATCAGGAAAACGACGTTTTTCATGTAAGCCCTGACGAACGTCGACCGCCTGCGGTTGTAGAGGAACACGAGGAGAGCCCCCAGGACGCCGAAGATCGCGCCCGATGCACCGACCCCGACCGATGCGCAGGAACCGAACGCGTACGACATCGCGCTGCCGCTGAATCCAGCGATCAGGTACAGGATCAGGAACTTCACGTGACCGAACGCTTGCTCCACGTTGGGCCCGAATAGGAACAGGGCGTAGGAGTTGAATCCGATGTGCCAGATGGCCACCGGAGCGTGCAAGAACATCGGGGTCAAGAGTCGGTACCACTCGCCGGCAGCGATCTGGATGGGGATCGCACCGAACCGGAACGTGAGGTCTCGGTAGACGAAGGATTGAGTCAGCCAGACGACGACGTTGATCACCAAGATCGTGAACACCACCGGGGCGGTCGCCCGAATTGCCGAACGGACCTTGGGAGCGCTTTTCTGCGCTTCGGCTACGCACTCGGGACAGTGCTGACCAACCGATGCAGGGATCGCGCACCGGCCGCAGATGAGACGGTCGCACCTCGTGCAGCGGAGCCGCGTGGGTGTGTCTTTATGTGCGTAGCAGTACGTCATCTCTTCCGGCTCGACGGATGTCGGCGCCGGGGGCTCGGGAGTCGTGCTCACGCAGGCCATGCTCCCATACGGGTACTCGTACCCTCGCGGCATGCCCGTCCGAGTTGCAACGATGAACCTGCACCACGCCGGGGGTATCGACGGCCGCGTCGATCTCGAACGATGCGCTGAGGTGCTGAAGTCCACGCGGTCGGAACTATTCGCACTGCAAGAGTTGGATCGCAACCTCGAGCGCAGCGGACGCGTGGACCAACCCGGGCTGCTAGCCGGCTTGCTCGGCATGCCGGTTCACTTCCACCCCACGTTGACGAGAGGCGAGGGCGAGTATGGGATCGCGATCGCGGCAGAGGGTCTGAGTGAGATCTCGGAGGAAGATCTGCCACGCCTGGGTGACGAAGAGCCCCGCGCCGCTTTGATGGCGAGGTGGCGTGGATTCACAGTGATCGCTACCCACCTCTCTCCCGTTCGAGCGGCTCGGCGCACACAGCTGGCCCGGCTGGTCGAGCTCGCACGGGAACCGGCGGACCCCGTCCTGATCCTGGGCGACCTCAATTGCGGCCGACTCGGTCTGGGCTCCCTTGCCGCCGCCGGGTTCCGGGGGCGGGGCCTAGGGCCCACGACCGAGAGAGGTTGGCCCCGGCGGATCGACCACGTCCTTGCGGGGCCGGGGGCCCGGGTGGTGGTGGCGAAGGTGATCGGGAGCGGGGTCTCGGACCATCGAGCCGTGGTCGCGGAAGTAGCCCGAACCCGGTGACTACTGTTACTGGTGTTGCTATTGTTACTGGTGTTACTCAGGAGCCGGACTATTGCCGGGGAGGCCGCTGTGGCTCATGTGACGATGCAGGACGTGTCCACGATGGTTCGCCCCGCCCGCGCGCGCTTCCCGTGGCGGGGCCTGTTGATGGGCGCGCTGGCCGTCACCGCGGCCGCAGGGATCGCGTGGGCGGCGGTGCCCCGTCCGGCCTCCTCGGACCCCGATCTCACCGCAGTGCGTACCCAGGCAGCCGCCGCGACCGAGGCCGTGGCTCGCCTGGAGGCGCAGGTCGCCGATCTGAAAGCCGATCTGAGAGCGCTGGACAGGTCGGGAGACAGAACCGGAGCACGACTAGGTAAAGCGACGACCGCTCTGTGGGGCTCGCTCGATCGACTGAGGACCTCGCTCAAGGATCAGCGGGGGGCTACGTCGGCTGCCAACCAAGAGGCACTCGCGGCTTTGGAGCGCGCCGAAAGCGCGGCCCGCAATCTCTCGGTTCTAGAAGACCGCTTCGAATACCACCTGCGCTCGGATCACGGAGGCGGCTAAGTGAGGCTCTTACGAGATCTGGTCGGCCAGACTCTCTCCGGCCGGTATCGCCTCGTCGCGCGCTTGGCCGGCGGGGGGATGGGGGAGGTTTTCCGCGGGCACGACCTTCTGTTGGATCGCCCCGTTGCGATCAAGATCCTGCAACCCTCCCTCGCCAGCGATCCCGACCTCGTCGAGAGGTTCAAACAAGAAGCGCGCGCCGCAGCGCGCCTCAACCATCCCAACATCGTTTCCGTATACGACTGGGGTGCCGAGGACGATGAGACCTATTACATGGTGATGGAGTACGTCTCGGGCACCGACCTCCGCGAGGTCATCACCTTGAGGGCTCCGCTCGAACCCGGTCAGGCGGTCGACACGATGTCGGTGGTTTGCGACGCGCTGGCGGCCGCTCATGCCTCGGGACTAGTACATAGAGACGTTAAGCCGGAGAACCTCTTGGTCGCGAGGGACGGAACGGTGAAGGTGACGGACTTCGGGATCGCTGCGTTCACCGATGCCGACCTGACTGCGCCGGGGGGTCCGATCCCGGGGACGCTCAGGTACCTGTCACCCGAACAGGCCCGCGGAGACCAGGCCACGTATGCATCCGATGTGTGGGGCGCGGGGGCCGTGCTTTACGAGCTCCTGACGGGTACTCCGATGTTCGAGGGAACCGGTGTCGACGCGATCCAGAGACGCGCGTTCGAAGAACCCGACCCTCCTTCGGACGTCGTACCCGAAGTCCCTCCGGTTCTGGACGTTCTAGTGGCCACCGCATGCGCGTCGGATCCATCCCGCAGGTACTCGTCGGCCGAGGAGATGGCGCGCGAACTACGTCTCGCGCCGGTTGCCTCCGCCCCCTCCTTGAACGCGTTGCTCGATGATGTCACCGGCGACGTCCGCCTTCCCGATCTGACGCCGACCAGTTACATCAGGCAACGCCGCAGGAAGTCTCGGCGCGGGCCGTTCTTGGCGGCGTTCGGCCTGGCGTTCCTGCTCGTCGCTGCTCTCGGCATCCGTGCGATCGCCGTCATCGCGGAGCCCGACCCGATCCGGGTCGGCAGTGTTGTCGGAGCCCAGGTGAACAAAGCCAGAGCCAGGCTGGAGCGTTCGGGACTGCAGGTACGCGTGATCGACAAGCGCCGCGAGGCGGGTTCGAGGCCGGGTGAAGTCTTGTCCCAAGCTCCCGATTCGGGAACGCTCGAAGAGGGAGGACTCGTGCGGCTCGTCGTCTCCGCCGGGCAGCCGCGGACCGACATACCGTCTCTCGTAGGTCTTCCTCTACACGTAGCTCGCGTTCGCCTTCATGCTGCCGAGCTCGAAGTAGGCCGGATCTCGGCCGAGTTCTCGCTCGAGGAAAAGGGCTCCGTGATCGCGCAGACTCCCAAGACCGGGCGTCTCGAGTGGGGCAGCGCGGTAGCGCTCGCGATCAGTCGCGGGCCGCGGCCGATCGAGATCCCGGACGTGGTGGGGTTGAGGGGCGAGAAGGCGGTCGAGAAGCTGCGCGCGGCCGGTTTCAAAGCCGACGTCAGGCAGGTCTACTCGAACAAGATCGAGGTCGGAGTCGTGATGGCTACCGATCCTCCGCCGGGAGGGATGCTCTCCGAGGGCTCACACATCGAGGTCCAGGTCTCGGCCGGCCCGCGTTACCAGAAGGTCAGGATGCCGGACGTCCGCGGGATGAGCGTCGAGGCTGCTCAGTCGAGATTGAGCTCTCTCGGCCTCCGGGTGAGGGTCGAGGAGTCGTGTGAGGGTGGTAGCACCGTCGTGGAGACACATCCGATCCCGGGCACGATGCTGAAAGAGAACGACCTGGTCGCCCTTTTCGTCTGCTAGCTCTCCGTCTACGCGGGCAGCACACCCCAGCTTTTCAGGGTCTCGACGAAGCGAGGTGTGCATTCCAGTTCCTCGATCTGCTCTAGTGGGATCCATCTGGCCTCGGCGGCGTCGGCCCCCGCGTTCGGAGTCCGCTCGCCGTCGACACGCGCGGCGAAGTCGAGGATCACGTAGTGCTGGTCGCCCAGGACCTCGAGGAACCCGACCAGACCACCGACTTCGATATCGAGGCCGGTCTCTTCTTTGACCTCTCTCTTGACCGCTGCGGTCATGTACTCGCCGCGTTCGAGCCGACCACCGGGAACCGACCACAGCCCTTTGGCCGGCTCGTGCCCGCGCTTCACCATCAGCAAGGCACCGTCGTCGACCACGATCGCGCCGACCGCAACGGTGGGGGGGCCATCGCTCATGGCGGCAGCGTAAAGCGAACCCCAGCACCTAGGGTTACTCGATGGCCGGAGCCGCAACTATCCAGCAGCGCCTGCTGTCACCGTGGCCGATCCTCGTTGCGGGAGTCCTCGCAGCTTCGGTCTCGGGCATCCTGGTTCGGTATGCGGACGGTGTGCATCCGCTGGCGATCTCATTCTGGCGATGCGCGGCGGGTGCCGCTTTCTTGGCTCCGTTCGCGCGCAAGCGGTTCTCGCGGCTGCGAGCAGTCGACCTGAAGTTGCCGGCGGTAGCCGGTGTATTCCTAGCTCTGCACTTCGCAACGTGGATCTGGTCGATCGGCCTGACATCGATCGCGGCTTCCGTGCTTCTCGTGTCGACGACGCCCGTCTTCTCCGGGATCGCCGCGTGGTTCCTCTTGAAGGAGCGGCTGAGATCCGCAGCATGGGTGGGCATCGCGTTGGCCCTCTTCGGCACCGGCCTGATCGGAGGAGGCGACCTCTCGGGCTCCAACCTTCTCGGCAATGCGCTGGCGTTGCTCGGAGGGATCGCAGCGGCCGGCTATGTCCTTTCCGGCCAGGTCGCGAGGCAGGATCTCGGTCTGCTCGAGTACGCCGTCGTCACGTATGCGGTTGCCGCGGTCGCGTTGCTGATCGCATGTCTCGCCGCGGGCGCGGATCTGTTGGGCTACCCACAAAGTTCGTGGTGGGCCCTGCTCGCGATCGTTGTGGGCCCCCAATTGCTCGGCCACACGCTGATCAACCAGGTGCTCAGAGACATCGATGCAACGACGGTTTCGGTCGTCGTTATGGTCGAGCCCCTGATCGCTACCTGGCTGGCGTACGTTCTCTTTGCCGAGGTTCCCTCTGCGCTGATCTATCCGGGAGGTGTTGCGGTTCTGATCGGGATGTATCTCGTCTCGGCTCATAGGCGCGAGCCCGCGGTGATCAAATGAGCGATCGTCTCGACGATCACGAGGACAAATGAGCGATCGTCTCGACGATCGCGCCGTCCGAAGCGAAGGGCTGCCCGCGTGGCGGGCATACCTGAGGGAGGACAAATGAGCATCGCCGGGCGCTGCCTCGTCATGGGGATCGTCAACCGCACGCCGGACTCCTTCTACGACGGCGGCCGGATGGATCTCACCGAGTCGGTAGCTCACGCCCACTCCCTGCGCCAACAGGGCGCGGATCTGATCGACATCGGGGCGGTCAAGGCGGGACCGGGGGAGGAGGTACCCGAGGAAGAGGAGCTCGAACGGGTGATCCCGCTCGTCACGGAGGTCGCTCAGTTCGCGTCGGGTCGGATCTCGATCGAAACGGCGAGCCCCCTGGTGGCCGAGAAGGCTTTCGAGGCGGGGGCCTCGGTTCTGAACGACGTCAGCGAACTGCTCGACACACGGCTGGCGAAGGTCTGCGCCCAGGCGGGTGCCGGCCTCGTGGTGATGCACAACGGGGGCCAGATGAGGGGTCGCCCACGGCACCCCCGTTACAAGGACGTCGTCGCCGATGTGATCGCGACGTGGCAGCGGCTACTCGATATCGCTACCGCGGCAGGGGTGGAGGAAGGTTCGATCGTTGTCGACCCCGGCTTGGACTTCGGCAAGAACACGTTCCAGTCGCTGGAGTTGATGCGCAGGCTCGACGAGTTGGTCGCATGGGGCAGGCCGGTCCTCGTGGCACCCTCTCGCAAAGACGTCGTTGGGGAGACGCTCAACCTGCCCCCCGACCAGCGACTCGAAGGAACGCTCGCGCTGGTTGCCTTGTCGGTTCTGAAGGGGGCGTCGATCGTTCGTGTGCACGACGTCGCGTCGACGGTGAGGACCGTTCACATGATCGAGGCGGTCGTAGGACGAAGGATCCCGGACAACCCGATCCGGGGCCTCTGGGATTAACTCCGCGCGCAGTGCTGAGTGGCCGCTCAGCGCTGGATCGAGCGCGGACCCCGCAGGGGCTCGACCGGGGTCACGGGCTTAACCGCGGGGACGTCCTTCACGGGTTGCAAGACGCGGCCGTCGCGCTGGAGCCGCTCTTGTAGGACCGCTTCGATCTGCTGCAGCCTGGCGACCCTTCGCTCGAGCTTCTTCGCCGCCTCGGCCCCCTCACGCTGCGCGTCCTTCAGCAACTGCGTGGCCTGAGCCCTCGCTTCTCTCGCGGTCTGCTGTGCGAGGTGCCTGGCTTGATCTTTGATGACCGACGCCTTCGCCTCGGCCTCCTTCACCATCGCGTGGCCCCTGTCCCGCGCGGCTCGGGACTCCGCGACGAAGGACGAGGCTTCGTCGCGCGCCTGCTCGACGATCGCGTGAGCCTCATCGCGTGCCGCGCTCGTCACTCGCTCCGCTCCAGCGCGGGCGTCGGACACGAGCTGGTCCGATACATCGCTCGCTTCCGTCATCATCCGCGAGGCTTCTTCTCGGGATCGGGTTAGAAGGCTTTCCGCTTCGTCGCGCGACGTCGTCAGGAGCCGGTCTGCTTCCGTTCGGGCGGCGGTCAGTCTCTCGTCGGCCTCGGCTGCAGCCTTCGTGACGAGCAGGCTCGCCTCCTCGCTTGCCTTCTTCTCGAGGTGGCGGGCCCGGTCCTTGGCGTTCTGAAGCAGGCGTCCGATCTCCTCGCCGAGCTCTTTGAACGGGGTGTCGCCGGTGGCGCTCACGCGTCCAGGTGAGAGACCGTGGCCATGGCCGGGGACCGGGCCTCGATGGAGGGGAAGTTCTCCGCTGTGACCAGGTCTTTTCCAATGGCCTCCAGGGTCGAGCGGAGGTCCCCCAGTCGAGCCCGGATGGCCCGCTCGGTTGAGATCAGCTCCTTGACCTTCCGGTCGGCGGCTGCGATCCGGGTGGCCGCCTCGCCCTCGGCCTCCTTGATCACCTCTTGCGCCCGCTCTCCCGCGCGCACCGCGGCCTGTTCGGAGGCTCGACGAGCTTTCTCCTTGATGACGGCAGCTTCCTCTTCGGCCTTCTTAACCATGCTCTCGGAGATGTCCTTGGCGTGTTGCAGTAGGTCGCCGATGTCCTCTCCAAGCTCGCGGTGAGCCTTCTCGGCGGTCTTGCGTGCTTCCGTTAGTTCGGCCACGAGTCGTTCGTGTTCGGCCGCGAGTTCGTGGAGGAAGGTATCGACCTCGTCCTTGTCGTAACCGCGCATGACCGTGGCGAATTCGACCCTCGTTAGATCCTGCGACGGGCTCAGTTCCTGCGGAGTGCCCAGTTGGCTCAGTTCCTGCATCGGATGCCTTCCTGATCACGAGACCCGCCCACCAGGGCTCGTTAGAGGGGGCATCTTGACTGGAGCCCGCCCCCCTGTCCAGAACGCGATTTTGCCCGGGCCGACCCCAGGGTCCTGCCAAAACGGGACTCGCTAGGGTAACTTTTGGCCCATGCCGAAAACGATCCTGATCGTAGAAGACGAGGAAGCGGTCAGGGAGCTCGAGAAGTTCATCCTCGAGCAGCACGGCTACGAGGTCATGGAAGCGCGGGACGGGCTCGAGGGCCTCACCAAAGCCGAGTTCAAGAAACCCGATCTGATCCTCCTCGACCTGATGATGCCGGACGTTTCCGGGGGCCGGATGTTCGACGAGATGAAGAGACACCCCGCCACTCTCGATATCCCGATCGTGGTCGTTACGGGCAAGCCCGATGCGCACCAGGTATTCGACGACGAGATCGGACCCGAGAACGTGATCATGAAACCGTTCGAGGCCGAAACGCTTCTGGCGCGAGTGGAGAACCACATCGGTAACCCGGAGTAGGTCTACCTGGCTCAGTCAGTCGTAGTTGTTGCGGCGTTCATCCTCGGCCTGATCTTCGGTTCGTTCGCCACCGCCGTCGCGTATCGCGTGCCGAAGAAGGAGTCGCTGGGCGGACGCAGCCGGTGCCCACATTGCGAAGCGACGATCTCGTGGGCTGAGAACGTTCCGCTGTTCAGCTTCTTCTCCCAAAGAGGGAGGTGCCGGCACTGCTCGGGCCGGATCCACTGGCGCTACCCGGTGATCGAGTTCTCGACGGGTGCGCTGTTCGCCCTGGCGGTGGTTCGATTCGGCCTCTCCATCGAGTCAGCACTTTTCGCGGCCTTCTTCTGGGTGCTCGTCGTCCTGACGGCGATCGACCTCGAACACAAGCTCCTGCCGAACCGGGTCGTCTATCCGGCCTTCGTGGCGAGTTGGGTGGCGCTGGCCGCCACAGCCGTCGCACAGGGAACCCCGGGCCGATTGACGGGAGCCGCGACGGGGGCCTTGATCTTCGGCGGCTTCTTCACACTCGTCGCGTTCATCTATCCAGCGGGGATGGGAGGCGGCGACGTCAAGCTCGCGTTCGTCCTGGGAACCTGGCTCGGCTATCTGCGCTCGCCGGGTCTCGTGATCCTCGGGATGTTCCTGTCCTTCTTGATCGGTGCCGTCG
>Ga0190265_10002186_pt1 | contig 13074 bp, 2 predicted proteins | sample Popmic124T_FD_133135 | JGI IMG/M metagenome (GOLD analysis project Ga0190265, IMG submission 133135) | Populus adjacent soil microbial communities from riparian zone of Indian Creek, Utah, USA - 124 T | ecosystem: Environmental > Terrestrial > Soil > Riparian zone | place: USA: Utah | collected... | reverse complement strand
CCAGGAGGCAGGATCGTCCAGGAGGCTCCAGCGGTCGAGGGCCGGCGTTTCGAAAGTTTCGGCCAGCAGCCACCCGTCGAAAGCGCGATCGGCAGGCCAGACCCGGACCGACGAAAACCAGGCCTCAGGGTTGTTCCAGGCGTAGAGGCCGATGCGGCCCGCCGGAACGTCGCCGTCCTCCACCGCGAACAGGAGGATGCCATCCAGGTAGCCGCGCAACGCGGGACCGACCGCGACGATCGTCAGCTCCATGGAGCGGTCCGCCGGATAGGCCACGTCGTCCAGCCACAGCACCGTGGTCTTCCCTCCCACCTTCTTGACGAGCTGCCGGTACGCTGGCTGGCGGCTCATGGAGAAGCGGTAGTAGCTCTGCAGGTTCGCGCCGCGGAACAGGAGCCCGAGGGCACCTCCTGCCCCTGCTGGAGACTGCAGCCGGACGCTGACGATCACATCCGTCCATCCCGGATCGCCCGCGACCGCGTAGACACCGGGATAGGCGGGGCTCCCGCCCTGGGCCAGGAGGCTGCGCAGCCGGAGGGCTCCGCCCGAAGTCTCCCAAGTGGGGGCCTGCGGCGCAGACACCTCGGAGACGAGCGCCCAGCCGGTCAGGTCTCCCTCGGCGAAGCGGTCGCGCAGCCAGGCGAGCGCTTCGAGCGACGGCCGGCGCACCTCGAGGTGCTCGCACCGTGCGCCGGGATTGTTCCAGGCATAGAGGCCCACTCTTCCCTGGGCATGGGCCGCGTCGACTACCTCGAAGATCCGCGCGCCATCGAGCAGTCCGGTCAGCCGCGGCCCGACCGCTTCGACGATCAGACGGAACGGCTCGCCCACGGTGAACCCGCGCTCCGCCTTCTCCCAGAGGATCGCGACTTGACCCCCCTCGATCTTGACCAGCCTGCGGTAGCGCAGGTCGGCGTCCAAGGAGAGCCGGTAATAATTGTTTTCATCCCGGTATCGAAAGACCACACCGACCGCGCTGTCCGAGTCGGAGCGCAGGTCCACCGTCAGTCGATAGTCCGTCCATTCGGGATCGCCGGTCACGGCCAGGGTGCCGGGCAGCTCGGGCTCGGAACCGCCCCGGATCTCGGAGGTCTGAAGCAGCGCGCCCCCTTCGATCAGCCAGTGCGAGGGGCTGCCGACATCCCCCAGGTCGATGATCGTGAAGAGTTCGAGCGCGCCTTCTCTCCGGAAGCTCTCCAGGAGGAGCACCGGATCTCCCTCGGGCTGGGCCACGGGCCCCGGGAGATCCCACAGCTCGAGGCGGTGCCGGGTCAGCTCGGTCGCTTCCCGCAGGAGGATGGTCACCGCCTCCTCCTCCGGCTTGGCGGAGCCAAAAGCAATGTCGGTAAGCTTGAGGTCGCCGGGAACCGCCGGAGGAGAAAGGCGCAGCCCGGCTCGGGAGACTTCCATCTCAATGCGTTTCCAGTCGATCGGCTCCGGGCTCCGCAGCAGGAAGGCCGGCGCCTGGCCGGCGCGCTCCAGGCGGGTGACTTCCACCCGCGGTGGGTTCTGGCGCGCCGCCTGCCCGAGCACCTTGTCGGCCAGCGTCTCGTAGGCTCGGGCCTCCTCCTCCGAGGGTGGGTTGAAGGTGAGAAGAGCGGCTTCGACCGGCACCGGCTCGGACCCGAGGTCGAACGGCCAGGTCTCGTCCTGATAGCTGTGCATGTGATGGAAGAAGTTGGCGTAGAACGAGGTCGTGAGCTGGAACCGGTAGACCACCGGCGCCACTGCGCGAAAGTCGTCCACCCGGATGTCGCTGAAACGCGCACCCGGGCTCTGGCAGGAATAGAGACCGATCCGGCCCTGTTTGAAAGTGCCGTCCTCGACTGCGAAGACCGGGTGGCCATCCACAAAGGCCTGCAGGGACTTGCCGATCGCCTCGACCGTGACGAGGTAGTCGCGGTTCCTCTGGTAGGCGAAGTGCTCGTCGTCGGCAAGACGGGTGACGATCCCCTGCTCGACCTTGACGAGTCGCCGGACCCGCTCGTTCAGCGAGAAGCGGTAGTAGCTCCCTGGGCTGCTGTGACGGAAGACAATACCGACCGCTCCTCCGGTCGAGCGGATGTAGACGCTCAGGCGGTAGTCAGTCCAGGCGGCGGACAGCGGATCGGCAAGCAGCAGCACCGTGCCCGGCCGGTCCGGCTCGACAGCGCCACCGATCTTCTCGGTCTGCTCGACATACCGGCTCGGCGGCGTCCCCACCTCCATGACCCACCATTTCGACGATCCACCCGGCCCCGCATCGGCGGCATACCAGCCGACAGGAGCGTCGCCCGGCTTGACCCCCACGAATGTCTCGTGGAGCAGCAGCGGCATCAGCCGCACTTCGTAGAGGGTGTCGCGAGCGAGCACCCGGTCCGGTTCCGCGGAGGCCAGGGTGTTGTCGCGGGGGAAGGTCTGCGGATCAGGCTTCTTCGGCAGGCAGGTGGCGGCGTCGATCAGCTTGAGCCAGCGCGTCTCGGACTCGGCGAGCGTGAGCTTCGCGGCCTTGCCCCAGCGATTCGTGAGCGCCAGCAGCTTCCCCCGGGGGTCGCGCGCCAACTGGTTGCTGGCGTCGAAGAGGTAAAGACCAAGGTCGCGGCGGTCCATGCGGTACATGGTCTCGACGTAGCTCTCGTTGAATTCCACTCCCAGGTCGTAAGCGCGGTAGAACGGCCGGAAGAGGAGCGGCTTTTCCCCCGGTAGCGGCACGGTAGGCGGATCGGTCTCACGCACGTAGCGGGTCAAGTCCTCGAGACCGGTCACGAACGGCTTCGACGGGTCCGTGGTATCCGTGCCCTTGGGGATCGCGAGATGCGTCAGCCCCGGCGGGCCCTCGGTCCGGAAGTAGGCGTGCTCGGTGAGGTTCCAAGTATTCCCGCCTTCGAGCTCGGCCTTGGTCTTGATCGTGAGCTGATACTCCGTGTTCGGCTCCAGAACGGGAGCGTCGTCGCTCCACAAGCTCAGCTCTTCGCGGATGTGATCGATTTTCTCCTCACGCCGCACGAGCGCTCCGGCCTCGGGGTCCGGCGTGACGCAGATCTGCTCCAGGCAGAAAGCACCGTTGCTCGTGATCTCTGTCACGGTCAGCCCCGGACCGGAGATGAGGAGACCGCCGCCTTTGGGATCGGGGAAGAACGGGCCGTAGACCGTGTCGTCGGCGCCGTGCCCCTCGCCCCAGGGGCCGATGGGCTGATCGCAGACGAAGCAAACCCGGTGCACCAGCTTCTCGTTGCCGGAAGCGTACACCTCGATCCGGGTGATGGCCGGCCCCTGCAGGGTGATCGTCTCCGTCACCTCGCCGCCGGTACCGCCGGGAGCATGCGTGGCCACTGCCGTGCCCTGGGCGTTGAACGCCACGATCCGGAACGGCGGGCGATGGGTGACGATCAGCTCCACCCAGGGAGAAGAGCACGGCAGCTCGATGTCGAGCTCAAGGCCGGCGTTGAGACCCAGCTCTCCCGCCCCCCAACGCTCGATCCGCCCGACGGAGAGGAGCCCGCCGTCCGCGCCGCGCACCGTGAAGCGGACGCCGTCCTGGCTCCACGGATTGGCCACCGTGCCGGCTATATGCCGACCCACATCGACGCACGTGGGCATCTCGTCGATCGTTCCGATCTCGCGCAACGGAACCACCGAGATCCCCGCCGCGGCCGGCGCGGGCTGCGGGGGGACATCGGCCAGGACGATGCGGAAATCCCGGGCCGGCTCGGCCGGTCGGATCTGTACCCCGTTGCGGGCGGCGGCATCCGGGAAGCAGAGGATGTTCACCTGCCGCGTCACGCCCCCCGCGGTGACCGTCCGCGTTCCCACCGTCGCCGGTGCGAAGTCCCAGGAGAGGGTGACCTCCGGCGCTCCCGGGTGCGTCCAGGGCGACTTGACCGTCGTTCCCGGTGTCAGCGCGTCGAAGCCGAAGCAGACCTCCTGCGTCGGCGCCTCGGGGACGCAGGGGTACCCCGGGAAGCTCGCCGCGAACCAATCTTCCCAGGACGACCCGCTGCGTCGCAGGAAGGCGAACGGGTCCAGGTTCCAGAGCCAGAGCTTGGTCTGCGCCGACTTGCCGGGATCTCCTGGAATCGCCGGGAGCGCCGCCCAGGAGCCGAAGAGGGCATGCTCCGTTTCAGAGTGGGGGGCCCTCGCCACCGTCTCCCAGGCGCCGCTCCCCACCTTCTTGGCCAGGGCCAAGCTCTGCAGACTGTAGCGGGCCCGCGCCTGTTTGTCGCCACTGTTTGGATCGCCGATCGTTTCCCATTCGAGCGGCTCCTGACCGTTCGCTCCCACGTTGGCGAAGTCGTGCAGCGAACGCGCGAAAGTCAGATGGGGCCGGGCGTCGACCGGCACGATAGGGCCAGGGGCTGCCAACCAGCTCTCCTGGTTCAAGGTGCCGCCGAGGAAGCCGTCCCCCGCGTCGAAGCCGAGCGGCAGGGTTCCCCGTTCAAGCGGCCAGGCGACCGTAGACTTGAGGTGCTCGATGGACACGTCCTGGAGCGGTCGCGGGATGGGGGGCGGATTTCGCTGGATGCCCCACTCGAGCGTCACGCTGGCCCCGACATCGGGGAGCGGCCAGGGCAAGTTGACCTTGACGCTGAACTCCCCGAGCAGGTGGAACGGCGTGAAAAGGTCTGCCGCGACCCGCGCGTCCACGGTGAGCCCGAGCCCAAACCCGAAGATATCCAGGTCGACCGCGCCGTGGATCCACAAGTCGCCATGGAACTGGGAAGGCTTAAAGCTCACCAGCACGTTGCCGTCCGCCCAGGCCTGCAGGGTGATGCTTAGCGGGCCGAGCTCCCACTTCCGGTCGTACCCGAACCAAGCCCCCAAAGCGAGCCGGTGGGCGTTCAGCATGAAATAGGCGTTGACCTCGACGAACCGGCCGAACAGGGCGCGGATGCGCCGCTCCCGTGGCTCCTTCTCTCCGATATTGATGTACCACTTGCCCGGATCGTCGATGTCGTAGAACGCCTCGGCGCCAGCTTGGATCTCGATCATCTGCCCCTGCTTGCCGGTCTTGTACTCCGCATCGATACCGATCAGGACGGTGCTCTCCCGTCCATCGAATACCGCGAGCGCCCGGAAGAGGGCATCTTCCGTCGCCTCGGAACGTTTCTTGAGGAGATTGGCGCTCCCCTGGAGCATGATGATCGGTCCCGGGAAGACCAGGACCAACATGAACTTGCCGTTGAAGGAATAGCCGTTGTCGGCCATCGTGGCGAGCGTGAGACCCGCTCCGAGCCCCAGGCTCCCCGGACGGGGATGCCACTTGTTGACGATGTCCGTGACGCCTGGCCTTGGTCCGCGGTGATACCAACTGTGATTGTGGTCAAGGCTGAACCAAGCGTCGCCCGGCTCCTTCTTCGGCTCCATCTGGAGAGCAAACAGACCCGCCATGCCGTAGATCGCGAGCCCCGTGCTGCCGAGCACAATGCCGGAGGGCAGATCGGCGTCGAGATAGATGGCGAAGTAACGGGTGCCGTCCTTCAACCCGATCACTAAGGTGCCGTCGACCGTCAGATCGGGAGTTACCAACTCCAGCTTGATGTCGCCGGTGAAGCGCTTCTCCTTGTCAGCGTACGAGACCGCTCCCTTAAAGTGGAGGACACCGGGAACGGTGAACTCGACTCCGACGCCCTCGAGCGTCATCGACGTCGGACGACCGTCGGAGTACCAGACGATCCGCAGCCCCTCGACGGAAGCCCCGGCCGGCATTCCGTCCACCAGCTTTAGCCCACCCGAGAAGCCGATGAACTGGCCGCCGTCCTCGGTCTTGCCAAAGCCGAGCTTGGAGATCTCGAGCTTGAAGCCGTGGAAGTTGAGGGTATATTGCTTCGGAAGAGGCAGCCAGCCACCTTCGAGGTGAACGTTGCCCTTGGAGTCGATGGATAGCTCTTTGACGTCGAAGGTGGGCCATTTGAGACCGCCGAAGAGAGGGGTGATCTTGCCGCTCAGCTTGGCGACAAAAACGCCGTCGTGGAGATCGAAGCCGAGGCTGTCCAATTTGACCTCGATGACGCCGGCCTTCTTCAGTTTGTAAAGGCCGTCACTCGCCGTCAGCTTCACTGTGAAGCCGCCGCCAGCTTTGAGGCCGATCGTTACGTCGACCGGCTCGTCGAAGAATGGCAGCTTGATCGTCCCTTCGATCTGCGTTCGATTGAATGAGCTCTGAACGAAACCGAGATCCACGCGTTTCAGTGAAAACTCGACGCCGGCGAGGCTGCGGGACAATGCCGGAGTCCATTCCGCCTTGACTTGCCCGGTGAATCCACCTGATCCGATGAAGCACTTCTCGAAGGTCAAGTCATCCGGCAAGAGGTCACCCAGGTCCGGTGGCGCGTGAATGGCCGCTTTTTCGATGAACACTCCCGTCCATGTGGCGGGCAGGCCGGCCGCGTCGGCTTCGGGAATGCTTGATTCCCGCGAGAGGTCCAGCTTGACCCCTTCCGCCTCGATGACGATGCCGGAATCCCCGATCATGCACGGTTCCAGTTCGAGCTCGTCGGCCCCGTCGACGCGGATGCTGTCGCCGTCGACGGTGATGGTGGCGGTGACGCCGATCTCGACCTGCTTCCGCGTGGGATCCACCTGGAACCGTCCGCCGACCTTGCGCACGGGCTTGAGCACGTCGGCGGAGAACCGCAGGGCCAGGGAGGCGTCGACGAGCCGCACGCTCCGCGGCTCGAGCAGGTCAGCCTCGAAGTCGAACGCCGACTCCTGGCCGTTGCCGCCGAACACGAGCGCGACGGCGGACAGCCCGGGGATGGTCAGGGCCAGCTCGTCCTCGAAGACGAGCGTCCACAGCGCGGTCAACTGCCCCGAGCGCTCCTCGATGCCGGTGTCGCGCACCCCGACGCGGTCGAGGGCCGACGTCCCGTCCTGGGCCTCGAAGAGACTGCCCGGGGCGAGCCCGACATCTTCGAGCAAGAGGCTGACGGGAATGAAGGGTGAGGCCGCCGGGTCGTTCGCCATACTCTACCTCGTCACTTCGGTGGCCCGGGATATTGCTTTCGCAGTATCTCGGCGACGTGGGGAGTCAACTCAATTCCGGGGCAGGCAGTACCACCCTTCTCCGCTTGCTGCTTCCGCTCGTTGTGCGTCCACACGCTCCGAATGCCGAATCTCAGCGAGAGGACCTCGATGAGGTCATCCAATGTCTTGATAGCGTCCGGGGTCGGTACGTCGGTACCTTCGCGTTTTTTGTTCTTGATCTCCCCGAAGTGGCCGGCCAGGACGATCCCGACGTTCCCTGCGTTGAAATCGGGGACCTGAGATCCGGAAATGCCGAGAGGCCGAGCTTCGTGAAGCGTGCCGTCGGAATCGATGAAAAAGTGATAGCCGATGTCAGCGGCCGGACTGTCTTGGATGCCCGAAGTTTGGTGTGCGTGCTGAACTCCCTTGACCGTCGCCACGCCTCCATTCTTGGCCTCGCCCTCCGTACCCGTGTGATGCACGGTGATCCATTTCAGGACCGATGACAGGCGATTGGTCTGATTGTTGGGGATGGCGAGCCCGGCGTAGGGCTTGCTGGCCGGCTTGGGCGTAGCGTGAAACAGATAGTTGCGGCCCGGCCCGATGATCGGCCCCACGGACCCCCAGCTCTTTCTGCCGTCCACGGCCACCAGCAGGACCGTCCCGTCTCTCCTGACGGCGCGGAGCCGATAATTACCACCCTGCGGGTCCGCGAATCGCGACTCTTCCCAGAAGATGGGAACGGGGCCGAAGAGGGAGACCGATTCCGTATAGCCTCGGCATTTGAGAGCGTTTACCTCCGTCTTGGGGATCTGTCCGGCGATGGATTTTGCGCTCATGAACGAGTCCGGGTCGGTCCGCACGGCCTCCTCGATCTTCGTCAAATCGAATCGATCATCATTCAGGCAGGTGATGGCCCCCGCGGCGGGACCGCTCTTGATGCGGAACGTGGCGGCACACATCGGGCAGACGATGTAGAAGACCCGCACCGCGGCGACTTGGTTGACGACGTTCGGAGTCAGGGAGAAATGGGTGGTGGGATCCGAGTCCCGAAGATACAGGCCCGAGGCGTCCACGATGAGTGGCACGGCGGCGACGCTTTGAGGCGCCACGAGCTGGTAGTCCGGCGACACTAGTGCATGAGCACCGGCCTTCGGATTCGGAATGAAGATGTCTCCATTGAGATTGGTTGTCACCGCCCTCGACAGTGAAAGAGGCCTGCCCGGCTCGATGAGCCGCACAGTCACGTTCGCGAGAGGGCTTCCGAATCGGTCGACGACGTGCGCCGAGAGAAAGGCGGACAAGGGCGCGCCCTGGATGCTGACGCCAGAGCCGCTCTTCCCTACCAGCGGCACGAACAAGCTGACGGACGAGCCCGCCGCGAGCTGCAGGGGGTCCGGGAACTGAGCCCGGAAGGCCGCGTTGACGGAATGGTCATAGACCGACTGCCAGTCGGCCTGGCCGAAACGGAACGAGATTTCGGGCACCGTATCGCCGGACTCCACCGCGTACTCCCGGAAGAACTCTCCTTGCTTCGACACGATCTGCAGCTGCGCCATGTGTCCCGACCCTCAATCCTTCAACGCAAACGAAACTTGGTTGGGAAGATCCACTGCCCAGGGGCCGGGCGGAAGACCGGCTTGGTAGATTCGCCCGGCCGGGTCGGTCGACCCAGTCCTCGTCGTCCCGTCCGCTAGGTAGAGCGTGTACGGCGCGTTCGCCAGAGGCAGGCCGTCGGCATCCGTCGCCATGACCTCCACCCAGTCGGCGCTCCCCAAGACAGCGAGGAGAGGGTGGCTCGCCCGGTCGACCTGAGCGGCGTCGGCGAACGCGCCGAGCACGGACATCGGGTTCAGGTCGGCTCCGTCGGCGCTCCGAAACGCGATTGTCACCAGGTTCGGCAGCGGAGACGGGGGGGCACTCGAAGGAGCGATCGTGGCCGTGCCGATCGCCGTTCCCGCCTTGACGCGCAGCAGCCCCTTGCCTTCCATGAAGCGGTCCACGGCCGCGGCCGACCGGCCGATTGCCGCATAGAGCGTCGCAGCAACCGTTCGGACCTCCGCGACGGCGACGTTGGCGAAGCGGATCTCCGAGGGCAGCGGGCCGGACACCGCGGCCCGCAGCGCGACCAACCCGATCGGCCAGGTCTGCAGGACCAGCGTGTCGGTGTCGGCGACACTGCCCTTCACGGTCATCCCAGCCGGGAGAAACCGCATCGCCGCTTTCAGCGGCGCGTGAAGACGCGCGAACTTCGCGTCCGCGGCCACCCGGACGACGAGGTCGTCGCCCGGCGCCCACACGACCTGCAGCATGCCGTTGAAGGACGCGTAGAACGCGGCCGGGGCGTCACCCTCGGGCGGCACCGCCATCGGCATCGAGATGTTGATCAAACCCATTCGCGGCTCACTCCGGTGCGGGCACGCGGCGACTCACGAAGGCGGAACTCGCGTTTCCGCTCCCGTCGCGCGCGCGGATTCGGTAGAAATACTCTTCGCCAGGGATTGCGCTCTCATCGACAAACGTAGCCGAATCCAAGTCGAGCCAATTGGAAACGGTTTCCCAACGCAACATGGTCGAAACTCGCCTCTGTACCAGATGACTCAGGCCGCTCTCGGACGGTTCCCATTGCAACTCGATCGCGTCGTTTGACGGCCTCCAAGACGCGTCGATCCACTCAGGCGGAGGCACCGGTGAGAGTCGGAAGGCCTTTCCGGCAACCGGAGCCGTCGGTGCAGAGACGTTGCCGGAGGTATCCACAGCGACAATCCGATACCAGTAGCTCCTTCCACGCACTACGCCGGCATCTCGCCAAAGGATTTCCGTGGCCCGGTCCGGGTCATCGGCCGAGACGGCCGGGATGGTCTCGACGACGGTCATGGAACGGATGTCCGAGGCGCTCTCCTCGGTGTCGGCCCGGTAGACTTGATAATCGAGAAGATCGCTCTCGCGGTTGTGCGCCCACGTGAGATCGATCGTGCCGTCCCCGCCTGCGACCGCCGTGATCACCGGCCTCCGTGGCGGCTCCACCTTCGGCAGGTAGACCGGCGGCGTCGAGAGGCTCAATCCGCTCCGGTTGTGGGCGCCGTCCACACAGACGGCGCGGTAGAAGTAGCGGTTGGTGGCACGGCCGGGGAGGGTGTCCAGGTACGCGCGGACATCGGTGACGAGCGGGTCCGGCTTGTAGTCGGGACGATCGTCAGGGCCTCTGCGATCGTCCGTCTCGGGAACGTCCGGGGCGAAGGGTTGCAGAGTGATCTGCGTGAACGCCTCTTCGTTGCCGGGCAGCCCTGCCAGGACACGCAGGGCGTCGTCGGATAGGGTTTCGTACTCTGCCCCGGCCACATCTATCTTCTTCAGATCGTCGGCGGCGTTCTGACGCCTGATATCGGTCCAGCGGGGAGGGAACAGCGCCGCATCCTTGATCGGATCGAGAGCTGGCCGCGGGCGATGCTCGCGGTCAACCTGGAACAGGCTATCGTCCAGCGCCCGCAGGACGTGCGTGTTCAGGTGATCCCTCGATCTCCAGCGGAAGGTGAAAAATGAGCGGCTGTGGTAATCGGCCGCAGTCGCCCAGAGCTTATGGTCGGGATAGTCCGGCAACTCGGGCGGCTCCGGCGGGGTCTGGAGGACGCGGAAGATGGCCGCCGGGCCTCCCACTGGTCCCTCGTTGCCGAAGCGGTCGCGCGAAGGTGGCACCCCCCAATGGGGATCGTCTTCGGTGTGAACCTTGTCGTCCGCGGCGCTGATGCCGATCTGGGCGAAGACGGTAGGCTTGGCGAGCGTGGGCTCGAATTCCGATCCCGGAGCGAATTCGGGAGGGATTAGAAAGATCTCGTACTGGCGGACAGGACGGCCGATCGTCCACGGGGAATCGTCCCCGAGGCTGGGAATGCCGTCGAGGGTGACGGTCCTCTGCGTGACGTCGAGTCCCAGGATCTTGTAGGTCCGGTCCGGCCGAACCAAGTCCCGGTCGAGCCGCAGGTGGTCGAGGAAGGGTTGGACGCCGGAGAGGTCCGGACTCCCACCGAGGCGGACGACCTTGCCGGAGGCACGGCTGATCGAGCTGGCCAGCGGCCGGCCTTGTGGATCGCGGGAGGCTTCGAACCGAAGCTCCACATGCTCGTCGTAACCCACCGCCCGGAGGCGCTTCGTCCAGGCGGTTGGCCGGCGGAGGTCATCGACTCCGATCCCCCCGGGAAGCTCGTTCAGGCGGCCAGGCAAGTAGTAGAGCCGGAACTCCCGGGTGTCCGGTGCCTGGTTCATGTGGGCCAGGGTCCACCGCCAACTCACCCGCAGGCCGACGACGTCCTTGTGGGCATCGCGCCACTTCGTGTAAGCCTCGTCCTGAAGCACCCAGCGGTCGAGCGGATCGAGGCAGGTGGCCTCGAGGCCGGTCGGCCGCGGTGGGGGGATCTTGTCGAGCAAGGCCACTGCGAAGGGGTGGATCGAGTGGTGGCCCGGCGAGCCCTTCTCGTAATACCAGGGGAACGGCAGAGGCGGCGTCCGGAGCGGCGGGTCCCACTGATACCACTCGGCCGGAGAGCCCAGGGCGCTGTGGCGGCCGAAGATGTCCTGGCCGACAACTCGGTAGCTGTACCAGCCTTCGGCCAAGCCGCTGTCCACGATATGGAAGGAGATGGGAGGCGGCGGCCACTCCGGGGAGCCTCGCATCTCGCCGGATGCTGGAGGAGTAGGAGGCTTAACCGGCGTGGTCAAGACGACCGTCAGCGGCCGCGGTGGCTGATCTGGGTGCTTGGGGTCGGTCGGCCGCAGCAGCGGGTGGTACGCAGCAGCGTCCGGAAAGGGACTAAAAGGCGGCTCGATAAGACCCAGGGAGGCCCGCCACGGATAGTAGAGGACGGGCAGGTTCGGCTCCTCGGCGGTGACCCCAAGGACCGGATTGAGTGGCGGCGGCGGCGCGTCCCACCAGAGGCCGACGTTGGCCTGAGCGTCCACGAGGTCGCCGGTCTGGCTGCGCATCATGGCGCCGGGGAGGGCATAGGCGCGTGCCGGGCCGGGGGGCGGGACTGGGGGCGCGGGGATAGAGGGAATGCTCTTGCCGGCCGCCAGGAAGGCGTCCACCGCCTTGGAGTCGGGGCTGAAGGCCAGCCAATCGAGGGCTGTCGCGGCGCTGCCGCCGAGCACGCCGGTGAGGTCCGCGAGGAGGAGGTAGTCGTAGGGGACTCCCACCTCGGCCGAGGCGTCCGTGAAATAGAGACCGAGCATCTGGGCCATCGCCGGCTGGAGGCTGGCGAGCAGGATAAGGTCCAGAGGGCGTTGCTTGGGTACCTTGAGGCTCTCCAGGCCCGGCGCGGGCCCGAGGGGTTCCCCGAGCAGGTCCGGATTGACACGGCCAGCCATGGCCCCGCTACCCGGTCCACCCTTCACCAGGATTTCGAGCTGACCGTGCAGGGCGAGGAAGCCCTTGTCCCAGCCCTCGGGGGCCCGGTAGGTCACCCGCGAGAAGGCCAGTGTTTCCGCCTCTTCAAACGTGGCGGGCTTGCCCGGGCAGAGATAGTCCTTGTGCGCCACCGGCAGGCAGAGCGGATATTGGAAGCCCGCCACCTCCCCCCATCCGAAGGTCACTCCCTGCTTGGTGGGGACATAGCAGAGATCGACCAGCGCCGCAGGCCCGGGAGCGATCTCGACGGCCGTGATCCCGTCGTGCTGGAGAACTCTCGAGACCACCTGCCCGGCAGTTCCCCGAACCGTGGTTTGCGCCACGACCGAATTCCCCGAAAGAGCACGGACCTCGACAGCGGACTCGCCTCCCCCGGAGGTGGGACATTCGAAACAGATTTCGTGGAGGAGGCCCGCGTCGGTCGCGGGGGTCTGGAAGACGAGCTGTGTGATCGCTTCACCGTCCAGGGTCACGAGACCGGCGGTGAGCTCACCTTTCTGAAGATCGCGGATGGCGAGGACGGCGCCGTCCGCGTCGAGCGCTTGGATGCGGAGAGCCGCCCGGTTGGTGAGCAGCAGGTCGACCTTGCGCGCGGCGCAGGGCAGGTCGACCGCAGTCCGCCGCGAGACCACGAGGCCGCGCGGAGCGCCGCTCCACTCTTCGATGCTGGTCTCCGAGATCGGCGGGCTGATCGGCGGAGGCTCGACGTCGAAGACCACACCCTTCTCGGT
>Ga0190265_10002185_pt1 | contig 13076 bp, 14 predicted proteins | sample Popmic124T_FD_133135 | JGI IMG/M metagenome (GOLD analysis project Ga0190265, IMG submission 133135) | Populus adjacent soil microbial communities from riparian zone of Indian Creek, Utah, USA - 124 T | ecosystem: Environmental > Terrestrial > Soil > Riparian zone | place: USA: Utah | collected... | reverse complement strand
TTCGGGCCGAAGGGCGCATTAGCGTGGAGCTTCATCCGGTGTCCTCCTTGTTGCTGGTGGCGTAGACACCCCCAGCCTTCAAGGAGGCCCGGATGAACAACGTGGTTAGGAACTACATCTAGAGTTCGCCGCAAACCGCTCTGTAGAGCGGGATTTGGCTCTATGAGCGGAGGGGGTGGGATTCGAACCCACGAGACACCCGAAGGCATCTAACGGCTTTCAAGGCCGCCGCATTCAACCGCTCTGCCACCCCTCCGGGGACATGCGACCTGCTGTCGATGCTAGCCGCAAATGTATGGACGAAAGGGCATGAACCACTAAGGCGCCGTAGTGATTGGATTGGGCGGTGCGCTCGCTGCTCATCCTCGCCTCGGCGATGGTCTTCTTCGACGTCGTTTTCTACGCGGCGATCGCCCCGTTGCTGCCGGATTACGTCTCCGAGTTCGGGTTGAGCCACGCCGAGGCCGGGATTCTCGCCGCCGCCTACGCGGCCGGCACCCTGCTCGCTTCGCTGCCGGCGGGCCTGGTCGCCACCAGGGTGGGTCCGCGTCGCACCGTGATCGGGGGTCTCCTGCTGCTTGGCGTGTCCAGCGTCGTCTTCGGCTTCGGCGAGTCGATTGGCCTGCTCGACGCGGCCCGCTTCGCGCAGGGGGTCTCGGGCGCGCTGATCTGGTCCGGCGCCCTGACCTGGCTGATCACCACCGCGCCTCCGGAGCGTCGCGGCTCGGTGATCGGCACCGCTCTCGGCACCGCGGTCGCCGGAGCCCTGATCGGTCCCGTCCTCGGAGCGACCGCGGCGGAGGTGGGCACGGAGGCCGTCTTCGGGGGAGTGCTCGGGATCTCGCTGGTTCTCGCCGCACTGGCGGCCCGGTTGCCGGAGGCCGGGGTGCCCGAGCGTCAGGCACTCGGAGAGGTGGCGGCGAGGTTGGTCAGCCGGCCCATCCTCGCCGCCACCGCATTCGTTGCCGTGCCCTCCCTGATGTTCGGTGTGGTGGAGGTCCTGGTGCCGTTGCGGATCGACGAGCTCGGCGGCGGCCACGCGGCGATCGCCGGGGGCTTCATCGCCGGGGCGGCGCTGGAGGCGACCCTGGCTCCGATCGCCGGCCGCTACTCCGACCGGGCGGGGCGCCGTGTCCCGTTCGTGGTCGGGATCGGGATCTGCGCCTGCGCGATGATCGGCATCGCGATTGCGCAGGCGCTCGGCCCGGTCCTGGGGGCGTTGATCCTCGGTTCCCTCGGGGCGGGAATCTGCTTCGCTCCGGCCCTGACGATGCTCTCGGAGGCGGCCGACTCGAGCGGCCTTCAGCAGGGCTTCGCCGCCGGGCTCTCGAACATGGCGTGGGCGGCCGGGCAGGCTGTGGGAGCGCTCGCGGGCGGCGGCGTGGCGAGCGCGATCGGCTTCGCGGTGCCCAGCATCATGGTCGCCGTCCTGCTCCTGATCACGGCCGCCTATGCCTTTCGCGCCCTTGCCCCGCCGCTGGTGCGCCCGGTCGAGGGCTAGCACCGCCGGCTCCGGGCTACCCTGCCGCATGGCTTTCAGGTGGAGACGCACGTGAGCGCAGCGGTCTGGAGTAACTGGACCGGGGATCAAGAGTGCCGTCCGGCGCAGATCGTCCGGCCGCGCGACCGCGACGAGCTGGCAGCGGCGATCGCGGCCGGTGCCGGGGCGGGGCGAACGGTCAGTGTTGCCGGCTCCGGGCACTCGTTCACCGAGACGGCACTGACTGACGGCGTGTCGATCGACGTCGCCGCACTGAGCGGGACGATCAACGCCGATCCCGCTTCGGGCCTCGTCAAGGTGGGCGGCGGCACGGTCCTCGCCGACCTCAACGAGGAGCTGGAGCGACTCGGGCTGGCGATGGAGAACCTCGGCGACATCGACCGCCAAACGATCGCCGGCGCGATCTCCACCGGCACCCACGGCACCGGCGCACGGCTGCGCAACATCTCCGCCCAGGTTGAGGCTGTGGAGCTGGTCACCGCGGACGGCGAGGTGCGGGAGCTGGGCGGCGGCGACCCCGATCTTCTGCGCGCGGCCCGAGTCGGTATCGGTGCCCTTGGCGCGATCTCGGCGGTGACGCTGCGCTGCGTCTCCGCCTTCACGCTGCGCCGCGTTGATGCGCCGTGGCCGCGCGAGGAGGTCCTCGACAGCTTCGAGGAGCGCGCCGAAGCCAACGACCACTTCGAGCTGTTCACCTTTCCTTACGCGGAGTCGGCGCTCGTCCTGGAGCGCAACCGCGTCGACGGTCCGCCTCGCCCGCGTGGACGGCTGGCTGCCCAATTGAACGACGTAGTGCTCGAGAACTGGGCGTTGGAGGCGCTCTCGGCGGCCGGCAAGCTGTTCCCCTCCGCCATCCCGCGCCTATCCCGCCTCGCCGCTCGCCTCGCGTCCGGGGGGCGGACGACCGATCGCAGCGACCGCGTCTTTGCCAGCGAGCGCCGCGTCCGCTTCACCGAGATGGAGTACGGGGTACCGCGCGAGCACGGACCTGAGGCGGCGCGGCGGGCGATCGAGTGGGTGCGTGAGAACCGCTACCCGGTCTTCTTCCCGATCGAGATGCGCGTCGCGGCCGGCGACGACGCCCTGCTCAGCCCCTCGCACGAGCGCGACACTGCCTACATCGCCGTCCATCAGTACAGGGGGATGGAGTGGCGGCCCTATTTCAAGGCGGTCGAGGAGATCATGCGCGACTACGGCGGCCGCCCCCACTGGGGCAAGCGCCACTTCCAGACGGCCGAGACCCTGGCGCCGCTCTACCCGGGTTGGGTCCGCTTCCAGGCGGCCCGCGACGAGCTCGATCCCGACCGTGTGTTCACCAACGAGTACGCGGCGAGGGTGCTGGGACCGTAGCGACGAAGAGTGCATTTTCCCCCTATAGCGGGGTCAATGCACTCTTCGCTTAAAGGAAGGTCTTGCCCTCTCCGCGGTAGGTCGGGACGACGTCGACGACCTCGTCGCCCTTGACCAGGTGGAGGAGGTCGAAGCGCTCGCAGAGCTCGCCGGCCTTGGCGTGGCGGAGGTAGACACGGTCGCCGATCCCGAGCTGTGCCGCCGCCGGCCCGAGCAGCGGCGTCTGCACCTCGCCGGCGCCCTCCTCGGAGTCGAGCTGCAGCCCGGCGGGCAGCCAGGGGACCGGCAGACGCGCCGGGTCGCCGCTGCCCGAGGCGAGGTAGCCGCCGCCCAGCGCCGTCGCCACGCTCCGCGCCGGCTTGCGGACGATCGGCAGCGTGAAGCCGGCCGCAGGGGTGAGCGCAAAGCGGCTGTAGTGATCGAAGAGAGCGGGAGCGTAGAAACCGGAGCCCGCGGTGACCTCGGTGACGGCGTCCTCGGCGCCGGTCAGTTCGAGACTGCCGGTGCCGCCGCCGTTCACTATTTCCAGCGGGGTGAGCTCGCGGATCGCCGCGACGATCGCGCCGCGCCGCCCGGCCAGCTCGGCCGCGGAGCGACGCTGCATCCAGCGGATCGCCGCGCCGCGCAGCCGTCGCCCCGGCGGTCGGTCGCCGACGCCGGCGATCTGTCCCTCGTAGGCCATCAGCGCCGCCAACTCGACCTGTGGCCGCCGCTCGATCTCGCGCGCCAGTGCGACTGCCTGATCGACGGTGTGGATGGGCGAGCGCTTTGGCCCCACCTTGAGCCGGCCGCCGAACGCCCACCAGCTCGCATCGACGTCGATGCAGACCCGCACCGGCGCCGCACCCCCGCCGAGCACCGACTCGATCGCGTCGAGATGCTCGCTGCAGTCGACCATCACGATCGGAGCGCCCTGCGGATGGGCGACCGAGCGCAACGCCAGCTCGCTCAGCGCGCCCGTGTCGGCGGTCGGGTAGGCGAGCAGCATGTCCTCGAAGCCCTGCTCCGCGAGCCACAGCGTCTCCGGCAGGGTGAAGGTCATCAGTCCGGCGAAGCGCTCGTCGCTGCGCAGGATCCGCTCCAGCAGAGCTCGGCAGCGCAGCGACTTGCTCGCCACCCGGATCGGCATGTCGCCGGCTCTCTCCAGCATCGCCGCCGCGTTGGCGTCCATCGCGTCTAGATCGACGAAGGCAAACGGCGCCTCGACCTCGGCGAAGATCGCCTCGTAGCGGGCATGCGACTGCTCGAGCATCGAATCCACGCGTTGAGCCTAACCGCGCCGTATCGCGGAGCCGGCGCTATGGTTTTCGAGCCCGGAGAGGTGGCCGAGTGGCTGAAGGCACTCGCCTGCTAAGCGAGTAGGGGGCGCAAGCTCTCTCGAGGGTTCGAATCCCTCCCTCTCCGTTCCCCCGAATGTCGCCTCGGCCGGATCGGTGACCGCGGCGAGGTCTCTACAGTCCTGTCGGTGGAGGCTTCCCCGACAGCAGGCCGGCGCACCAAGATAATCGCCACGGTCGGCCCGGCGAGCTGGGACGAGGACGTCCTGACCAGGCTGATCGAGGCCGGCGCGGACGTCCTGCGGCTCAACTTCTCGCACGCCGACCGCGACCGCCACGCGCGGACGATCGAGTCGATCCGCGCCGCCGCGGAGCGGGCCGGGCGCGAGGTCGCGGTGCTCGGCGACCTGCCGGGACCGAAGCTGCGCATCGGCGACCTGCGCGGCGACGTCGCCGAGCTGCGAACCGGGACGCACGTGCAGTTGACGCCGCGCGCCGTCGAGGGCGACGAGGAGACGATCCCGGTCGATTGGCCCGGCGTCGCCTCGCTGCGCGAGGACGAGCTGGTCTACCTGGCCGACGGGGCGATCCGCCTCCGCGTGCGCGAGCCCGAGGACGGCGGGGTCGATTGCGAGGTCGAGGTGGGGGGGACCCTGTCCTCGCACAAGGGCATGAACATCCCCGGCTCGACCGCCGCGGCCGCGACCGAGGACGACCTCGGCTGGGTCGAGTTCGCGGTTGAGCACGGCGCCGACCTGCTCGCCGTCTCCTTCGTCTCCTCTGCGTCAGACCTCGAGCCGGTCGCCGAACGGCTGCGCACCCTGGGCGCCGATCTGCCGCTGATCGCCAAGATCGAGAAGCAGCAGGCGGCCGAGAACGCCGAGGAGATCGTGCGCGCCGCAAGCGGTGGCATCATGGTCGCGCGCGGCGACCTGGGAATCGAGCTCCCCTTGGCCGAGGTGCCGGTGGTTCAGAAGCGGCTGATCCGGGCGGCCGGCAAGAGCTCCAAGCCGGCAATCACCGCGACGCAGATGCTTGCCTCGATGGTGACCGAGCGCCGCCCGACCCGTGCCGAGGTCACCGACGTCGCCAACGCGATCTACGACGGCACCGACGCTGTGATGCTCTCCGAGGAGACCGCGATCGGGCGGCACCCGATCGAGGCGGTGCTGACGATGGACAGGATCGCCCGTGCGACCGAGCCGGACCTGCGCTACGGCGAGTGGCTCTTCGGCCGCACCGACCAGGCGACCCAGGACGTCGCCGACTCCGTGGCGCAGAGCGCGGTGGGGGCCGTCTACCGGCTCAACCTGACGGCTCTCGTCGTGCCGACGACGAGCGGTCGCAGCGCCCGGCTCGTCTCCGCCCACCGTCCCAAGGTCCCGGTACTGGCCGTCTCGCCGCGGCTGGAGACCGTCCGTCGCCTCAGCCTGCTCTTCGGGGTCACCGCGGTCCACAGCGAGCATGAGACCGAGGTCCGCGACCTGCTCGACCACTGCGCGGAGCTCGCCGCCCGCCACGGCGTCGCCTCCTCGGGCGACCTGATCGCGATCGTCGCGGGCCTTCCGGATCACGGACTCGGGACCAACCTCTTCGAGGTGCACCGCGTGCCATGAGGCGCTCCGGATGCCAGCGCGTTACGGCGTCGTCAGTCGCCGAAAGGCAACCAGCCTTCCGGCTCCATCCTCCTTGTATCGCTTGGCCCCGGAACGCCTCATGGCACCGGTAGGGTGCCGGGCGTAATGACCGACTTCGACGCGATAGCCCAGGGGATGACGCAGGCAGTGCCGTTCGCCGGGCATCTCGGGTTGGAGATAACGAGCGTCGCCGAGGGTGAGGCGGTCGTGCGCCTGCCTGAGCGGACCGAGCTAACCAACCATGTCGGCTCTCAGCATGCGGGTGCGCTCTTCACCGCTGCGGAGACCGCCTCGGGGGCCGCCTTCGTCGGTGCCTTCGCCGAGCGGATGGGGGAAGTGACGCCCCTCGCTCGCAGCGGCGAGATCTCCTACGAGAAGATCGCCAGGGGACCGATCGAGGCGACCGCCAGGCTCGGTGTTCCGGGCGCGGAGGCTTTGGTCACGCTCGATGCCGACGGCAAGGTCGAGTTCCCCTGTGAGATCGAGCTCGTCGACGGCAGCGGACAGCGCGTCGCCGTCGCGACGGTGCACTGGCACGTAAGGCTGAACAAGCCCGCCGGCGCCGAGGCATGAGCCTGGTCCGCCTCGACCGCGATGAGGCGGGGCTGGCGGTCGCGACCTTCGACAGCCCGCCGCTGAACCTGTTCAACCGTGAGATGTTCAAGGGCCTTCAGGCCGCCTTGGCGGCAGTCGAGACCGACCCACCGCGGACGCTGCTCTTCCGTGCCGAGGGCCGCGCCGTCTCGGGCGGCGTCGACGTCCATGAGTTCGACGGGCTGACGCCCGCCGACGCTAGCCGACTCTGGGACGAGCTGATCGGCACCGTGGAGCGGGTCGAAGCGCTGCCGCTGCCGGTCGTCTTCGCCGCGCATGCGCTGACCCTGACCGCGGCCTTCGAGCTGGCGCTCGGCTGCGACCTCATCGTCGCCGCCCGCTCGGCGAAGTTCGGCCTGGTGGAGAAAGTCGTCGGCCTGACGCCCTCGATGGGCGGAACTCAAAGACTCGCCGAGCGGGCCGGCAGCGGTCGCGCCCGCCATTTCGTGATGAGCGGCGACCTCTTCGCTGCCGAGGAGATGGAGCGCTGGGGCGTCGTCAACCTCGTCTTCGACGACGAGGGATTCGATGAGCGGTCTCGCGCCTACGCGGAGGAGCTGGCCACCGGCCCGACCCAAGCGCACGCGATGACCAAGCACATCCTGCGCCGCTACCGCGAGGGCGGCATCCCCGCGGCCGACGATGCCGTCCGGACCGATGCCGGCACTCTCTTCGCGACCGAGGATCTCCAGCGCGCCGTCAAGACCTTCCTCGCGAAGGGACCCGGCCACGCCGAGTTTCAGGGCCGCTGATTCGACAACAGCGCCCCGCAGCACCCCATAGAATCCCCCCAAGAGGCGCAAGCCTCAACCCGCGCCCGTAGCTCAGTTGGATAGAGCGTCGGTCTACGAAACCGAAGGTCACAGGTTCGAATCCTGTCGGGCGCGTTTGGTGAAACCCGTTTGCGGAGCGGGTTTCCTGCGTTTCGGGGATCGTGCGGAAGGGCGAAAAACGGCCGTGGGGCAACGCCTGGGGCAATGTGAGGTCCGAGTGACGGTAAGCGGCAGGCCTTGAGACGGGTCTCCCGTCCACCTACGTTCGCGGAGTGACGCCCAGCAGCACCGCGACGATCAGCAAGAACCAGCGCGATGGCCTCTACGCGCTGATGCGCAATCACCTCGGCGGCCTCAGCGATGTCTTCGTGGAGATGGAGCAGCGCAAGGACTACGACGCCGCCGAGCGACTTGGTCGCGAGTTCGCCGAAGACTTCCGACTGCTGGACGACATCGGCTGGCGTCCCCATGATGACCGGGAGTTGGTCGCACTGACGATGCCGTTCGGAGAGCTGTCAGAGCTGCTCCAGCGGCTCCAGGGCGAAGCTGAGCGCCTCCTGACCGAATCGCCCGCCGAGCGCAGGTCGAGGGAGGAAGACGAGGAGACGAATCGGCGCTTCCGCCTCGGCCTCGACGCCTGCGAGGGCGTTCTGGCCGACCTTGATCGCGAAGGCGGCTGATCCATGGAGCCCTCACCCGAGGTCGCCGCCCGCTTCGCCAAGAACCTGCGCCGCTGCCGGGAACGGGCAGGGCTCTCCCAGGAAGAGCTCGGCTACCGAGCGCAGCTGCACCGCACCCAGGTCGGCTCCCTGGAGCGCGGCGTGCGGACGCCACGAATCGACACGGTTCTGAGGCTGGCCGGAAGCCTCTCGGTGCCAGTGAGCGATCTGCTCGCTGGCCTGGAGTGGACGCCGGGATACGTCGAGATCGTCGGCGGAGGCTTCGAGATTGCCGAGCGACCGGAGCTGAAAGCCGCATGACCTTCCAGACCTGCGACAGCGCGACCTTCAAAGCCCGCTTCGCCGAGAACCTGATCCGCTGTCGCAGGCGAGCGGGTCTCAGCCAGGAGAAGGTCGCGCTCCGCGCCTCGATCAGCCGCGGTGCCGTCAACAAGTACGAGATGGAAGCCAACGTCCCCAGCCTTGACATCGTGATCCGGCTCGGCGGCGCTCTCTCGATCCCGCCCGCCGACCTCCTCGACGGCATCGCCTACCGGCCCAGCTTCGTCGGCATGGGACCGGGCGAGTACAACATCGCGGAGGCCGATCCAGGCGTCTAAGCCGAGCAGGTGCTCGCTTCGCCCTGCGTTCGTTCCGTACTTCGTTTCGCGCTTCGTTCTGTACTTCGTTCCGTAGTTCGCACCGGGGTTCGCACAGGGGTCCGTACTGGGGTCCGCATCGGGGTCCGCACTGGGGTTCGCATCCAAACTCCGGCTCGCACTGCTGCTCGCGCTATAGCTCGCACTACGGCTCGCACTGCACTTCGCACTACGGCTCGCATTGCCGCTCCCAACAGCGTTCTCAAGCCCGCTTCCGGTCTGGCATTTCGGAGCCCCTAAATCGCTGACATCTATATCCCGAAGGCATCTAGTCCGTGATCGATCCTCTCCGGCGGCTGCCGCAAAAGGCGCGAGATCGTCCCGCCGCCGTCAGCCTCGCCGTGGCTCTGCTGACCTTCGCCTGCGGAATGCCGCGCCTCGCTGTCGCTCGGCGCGCCGCACCGTGTAACGTTTTGTCCGTCAACGTCAAAACGGGGCGGCGTCGCGCTAACGACCCGCCCCCGGCTCACGAGGGGTTAGCTCATGAGCACTTCCCAGGATACGTCGGTCCCTGTGGCCGATCCAGGCTGCGGCGACAGGCGGCGGCTCAGAAAGACCAAGACGCCCGGCGTCTTCAAGCGCATCGACGGCGAGGGCAATGTCGTCGGCTACGTCGCCGTCATCCGGATGGCAGGGAGGCAGCGAAAGCGCAACGCCCGCACCTACGAGGCAGCGCGGCGGATCAAGCGCGAGAGCGAGACCGACCGCGACCGCGGCGAGTTGCAGGAACGGACGACGATCACCTTTCTGCGCTTCCTCGACCAATGGGTCGAGCGCTACCGCGGTCAGGGGAGGCGCGGCTTCCGCGAGAACACCCGCGACGAATACCGCCGTTTGATCGCCGCCTACGCCCGTCCCTACTTCTCCGGCAGGCTGAAGCTGGTCGACGTGACGACGTACGACATTGCCCGCTTCCTGGACTGGCTCGCCGACGAGCGCGAGCAGGGCCGTCGTCTCGCGGACAGCACGGTCGCCAACATCGTCAACCCGCTCCGCGCCGCCCTAGCAACGGCAAAGCGCGAGGGATTTATCCGCCACAACCCGGCCCAGGGGCTGGCGCTGCCTCACCGCGAGCAGATCGCCGACGAGGAGGACGAGGTCAAGGTCTTCAGCCATGAGCAGCTCGCTTCGGTCCTCGCGATGGCACCCGAGCGGCACAGGCCGCTATTCGAGCTCCTGGCGACCTGCGGCCTGCGAATCAGCGAGGCGATCGCCCTCCAGCGCCTGCATCTCCAGCTAGACGCAGATGAGCCCGAGGTCTGCATCCGTCGCGCCGTCGTTCGCGAACGAAATCGAGCCGCCCAAGAGCAAGCATGGTCGCCGCGAGGTCCGCCTACCGGCCCCGCTGGTGGCGCGGCTGCGTGCCCACCTGGCCGCGCAGCCCGATCAGGGCTCCACCGCCTTGGCCTTCCCCAATGAGAGCGGTAGCGCCCTCGATCCCAACAACCTCCGCCGCCGCGTCCTAAAGCCACTGGTCGAGGAGGTCGACGCCCCTTGGGCCGGCTTCCACACGTTCCGCCACACCTTCGCCTCGATCCATCTCAGCCAAGGCACCAACCTCCTTCAGCTAAGCCGCGCTCTCGGCCACCACTCGCCCGCCTTCACGCTGACCCGCTATACGCACTTGCTCCCCGGCGACGAGGCACCAGCCCTAGACCTGTAGAGCCAGACGGATCTGCAATGACAGCAACTCAACGTCAGACGTCCCGCTGGCTCGGCTGGCGCCATTGCTGGGTCGATGAGCTCGCGATACAGCGCTGTCCTAAGCGGTTCCCTGGGATGCCGGTTCCGCTTTTGCCGCCGCATCGGCGGTAGAATAAGCGGAACCGACGTAGAAAGGACCTCCTCGTGCTCCCCCATGAAATTGCCGGCGAAAGCGCTCGCGTAAAGGCTCAGCTAGAGATCCTCCTCGGAGCCGATCTCGTGGATTCGCCTCGGGAGGCCGTCCGTCTCGGGTACGAGCCGGTCCGAAAATGCACCGAGAACGATGTCGCGGCTATGGCAGGCTTCCTTGCCTGGGGAATGCCCCTGCGGCATCTGCGGGACGCGCTATGTGCGGCGGGCTGGAAGGTCGACCGAAGCGGAAACTTCGAGACCGTTCGCAGCCCAGACGGCAAGGTGGCGATCACCTCTGCTCGAGGAGACGAGAAGACGGGCACTGAGCAGATGCCATCGACTGCGACCGACAAGGGCCCAAGAACCAGAAAAGCGGTGTCGGTCAATCGCGCGCAGCTTTCCTTCGATCCGCAAATCATCGGCACGTCTTCCACCGTCGCCCTGCTGCACAAAGACGTGGTGACGTGGTTCCTGCTTCATCACTACGACGAAGCCGCGCAGGAAATCCGGCTTGAGTTGGCAATCCCTGTGGAGTTCGTAGTGAGCAGCGGCGCCGGAGACGATGAGCGAGTAGTTGCGACTCATTTTGAGTCCCGATTGCCGCTCGAGCCGATCCTGCTGGAGACCCCAGAGGTTGGGGAGGATGCAGAGCAGGACGAAGCCGACGAAGAAATCGACGTTCCGGTCAGTCGGCGCACGACTTCTTGAGGGGCACTGAAGTGGCCCTGTTTAACTACACCCGAATGGACCTCGCACGCCGTCGTCGTGGTTTGACCAAGGCTGCGCTTGCCGACGAAGTTGGCATCACCACTCGTAGTTTGAGGAAGTACGAGCGCGACGAAGCGGAGCCTTCCGATCAGACGATCAGTCAGCTGGCAAAGGTCTTGCAGTTCCCCGCTGAGTTCTTCTTTGGAGACACCCTGGATGAGCCGACCGCCGATGGTGCCAGTTTCCGCTCGCTCACTCGTCTATCAGCACGGCAGCGCGACCAAGCCTTGGCTTCAGGCGCTCTTGCCCTCGCATTCTCCGACTGGATCGGCGGGCAGTTCGATTTGCCTGCTGCCAACCTTCCCGACTACGGGGGGAGCGATCCCGAGACGGCAGCGGAAGCGGTGCGCGAGGAATGGGGGCTTGGAGAGAAGCCGGTCTCCAAATTGGTGCACCTCCTTGAGGCACACGGAGTCCGTGTCTTCTCCCTCGTAGAGGAATGCAAAGAGGTCGATGCGTTCTCTTTCTGGCGCGGGTCGATCCCCTACGTGTTTCTCAACACCATGAAGACTGTAGAGAGGAGCAGGGCCGACGCGGCACATGAGCTAGGGCATCTAGTTCTCCATGCTCATGGTGGTCCTAGGGGACGGGAAGTTGAGTCGGAAGCCCATGCATTCGGTGCAGCGTTCTTGATGCCACGCAATAGCGTTATCGCCCGTCTCCCGCACAACGCAACGCTCGCGCAGATCATCGCGGCAAAGTCCTACTGGCGCGTGTCTGCGGTCAATCTCGCACGGAGGGCTTACCAGCTAGACCTCATGACTCAGTGGCAGTATCGGAATATCTGTATTGCCCTCAGCAAAAGAGGTTGGGAAAATGAGCCCCGAGCTATTCGAACACCGGAATCTTCTCAGGTGATGGCCAAGGTTCTACGCGCCCTGCGCGAAGATCAAGTGTCGCCTCTCCTTATTGGAAAGGAGCTATCCATCCCTGTGGAAGAGTTGAGCAAGTCCGCCTTTGGCCACATGTTCAGATCCGTTTCTGGCAATGCACAAGGGACTGATCCAGTCGCAGCTCAAGACGTTGAAGCCCGGCGTTCAGCGATGCATGTGGTCAGCTAAGACGACCTTGACTGCTTAAGACGTAACAGGGGCGATTCGTTGCAGCCTCCCTCTACGCCAGCGGTGCCTTGCCGTCGCTTCGAAATGGGTCGCCAGTAAGCCCGCCATTGAACAGGTCCTCGTTTAGAAGCTGAAGCAGAGAATCGGCATTGTCCTCATCAACAACGAGCTCGCCATCTTTGATGAACTCGTCAGGATCGAAGCCCATACGCCTTGCATGGTCGCTTACATCTGAGACCCCGACTCGGGAAAGGTGGCCGCGGTCATAAATTGCTCGTAGCCGACGCCGCAGGCGCGAGCTTTCAACGCATCGAGAGATAAGAATTAGATCTCCACCGTCGCTTACGGGCAGCGCTGCTGCAAGTCCGGCTACCCAATCATCGACCCGCTCAAGGAGAACCGATGAATCGGCCAGCAACTGCTCGAATGCGCTGTATCTGAGGACATAAGCACCGTCTTCCGTGACGATCAAATCGAACACCGGATGCAGTTGCCACGGAGCATCCTCCATTAGCCGGAGTTCATTTTTAGCCAGTGCCCACCACTTACCTTCCCTAGCTTGCTTTACTGGGGTCTGCTTCCTGATCATGGCGACCCGTCCAGCTTCGGTGTCGCTGACCACCGCATACAGGTACAAATGTTCACTGTCCACCGCATTCGGCGCCTGCTGCCCAAGATCGGCATTTTCAAACAACGATGCGATGATCTCGTTCTCCTCCGTGAGATCAGTCCTAACTACGGGGACATCCGGATCGTCACCTCTCAAGACCAGATCCGGCGTGTAGTCGACCAGCAAATCGTCGTCAGCGGCGATCTCCAGAGTTCTCTCCATGCCGCGACTAGTAGACGCGTCCGTAAGTTCTGGTCATCAAGCCGCCGGCCTTAGCTGAGGCTCCAGCTCGGCGACCCGCTCGATCACCCGGTCGGGATCGGCACGGGTGAAGGACCACTCGAAGGGGCG
>Ga0190265_10002184_pt1 | contig 13078 bp, 13 predicted proteins | sample Popmic124T_FD_133135 | JGI IMG/M metagenome (GOLD analysis project Ga0190265, IMG submission 133135) | Populus adjacent soil microbial communities from riparian zone of Indian Creek, Utah, USA - 124 T | ecosystem: Environmental > Terrestrial > Soil > Riparian zone | place: USA: Utah | collected... | reverse complement strand
GCGCATCTTGAGGTTGTGCTCGCTGCTGCCGAGCGCGGCGCGGTACTGGTCGCGCGATTGCGTGTCGAAGTAGATGGTCGTGACGTAGTGCTGCGGCCCGGGCAGGCGGTTCGCGCCTTCACCCTCGAAGCGGTGGTGCGGCAGCTTGCGGCCGAGCGCCTGCGCGAGGCGAGCGAGCGAGCCCTGCGCCACCGCGAACTTGATCTCGTCGCGCGCGGCGGTCATGCGCGCGTCCTGATCGGCGCGCTCGTCGTGCTCGCGGTGCTCGGAGGCCTGGGCCAGCGCAGGTGGGTTGGTGCTCATCGGGCGGCGCTCAGTGCAGCTCGTAGTCCGTCAGCTCTTCGACCTGAGTGCCCATCTCGCGCACCTTACCGACGCAGCGCGCGTACCAATAGGTCTTGCCGCTGTCGGCGCCGTCGGCCGCCTTGCTCACCTTGAGGCAGGAGAGCATGCGCCCCTGAACCGGCCCGCACGGCACGTCGACGCCATCGACGGTCCAGCCGTCGGTGCGCGCGGCGGTGATCGGCACGCCGTTGTCCAGCTTGGTCTCGCTGTACATCTCGTCCCAGCTCGCGTCAGCCGCGATGTGCTCGGGCGAGTTGTCGATGCGCAGCTTGTACGGGTCCCAGTGCTCCTCACCGTTCGACACGGTCGAGCCGGCCCGGTACGAGATCTCGCGGTAACGCACGACGCTGCCGTCCTCGAGCACGCCTTGCCAGCTCTCGGTCATGTCCATGCCCGCGGCGCTGGTCTTGCTGGTCAGCGCGTGGAACGCGGTCTCCTCGGCGTTGGGGCCGGTGCCGCCGACCTTCTCCTCGCCGTCGATGGTGTTGATCTTCATCGACACGCCGTCGATCGGGCTGATCACGCGATACGTCCAGGTGTTGCCCACGGCGATCGGCAGGTAGGCGTCGTGCTCGCACTCACCCGCCTGACCGCCGTCCTTGCTACCCTGACCGGCGCCGGCGTCGCTCTGATCGCCGGCAGCGCCCGAGCCGCCCTTGCCGCCCTTACCCGCAGCGCCACCTTTGCCAGCAGCACCGCCCTTGCCGCCTTCCTCATCGTCGACATCCGGGTCGTTGGACCCACACGCCGCGATCACCACCGCACCACTCACCACCCAGCCGAGCACCCACGCCTTACGCATTCACCAAAGCTCCCATGCCAACGTGTCCAGCCACCGTTCAACCCATGCCTTCGCGACCAGGCTGCCCGATCGCGACCGACACCGGGTACCGTCACACGAACGCCACCCTGCAGCCATAGAACGACACAGTGCGTAACGCATCCGGGAAGCCGCGGGAAGCGCCCCCGGGATCCGAACGCACGATGCTAACGGACTGAAATCACTTATGATAACGGGTCGATGCTGATCGGACGCGACTTCGGCGGGCACTATCGAATCGAGGCCGAGCTCGGTCAGGGCGGCATCGGCATCGTCTACCGGGCCCGCGATCGCAAGCAGGGGCGCAGCGTGGCGCTCAAGCTGCTGCGCTCGGATGTGCTGGGCGATGCGCAGCGCAAGCGCTTCGAGCGCGAGGCCAAGGCGCTGGCGACCCTGGCCCATCCGCACATCGTCCAGATCCTCGACTGCGGGGTGAGCGACTCGATCCCTTACCTGGTCATGGAGCTGCTCGAGGGGCAAAGCCTCTCGGACGCGCTGGCGAAGGGCGAGCCGATGCCGCTGGCGCGCAGCGAGCTGGTCATGCGCCAGCTGCTCTCGGCGCTCGCATACGTGCACACGCGCGGGCTGGTGCACCGCGATCTCAAGCCCGGCAACGTGTTCCTGCAGCGGATCGCGGGCGGTCGCGAGCAGGTCAAGCTGCTCGACTTCGGGCTGGCCAAGTTCATCGAGCCCGAGCCCGGCAGCGACACCGCCACGTTGACCCGCTCGGGCGAGGTGTTCGGGACGCCGGCGTACATGCCGCCCGAGCAGTGGAGCGGTCAGGCGGTCGACGCGCGGGCCGACGTGTACGCCGCGGGCGTCTTGTTCTTCGAGCTGCTCGCGGGGCGCAAGCCGTTCGTCGGCCAAGGCCAGGAGCTGCTGCGCCATCAATTGGTGGAAGCGCCCCCGTTGCTGCACGAAGCCTGCGAGACGCGGGTCGCGAGCCCCGAGCTCGAGCGCCTGCTGCAGCGCGCGCTCGCGAAGCAAGCCGTCGAGCGCCAGGCCGACGCGAGCGCGCTCGCGGCCGCGCTGAAAGCGTTGTCCAAGCCGTGGCTGTACGAAGGCGACGCCGTGACCGCCGAGCGCCGCCATGCGGCCGCGACCGCGCGCGATGCGTTGCGGCTCGGGACCGCGCCGACCCTGGAGCAACCGGCGTTCGCGGCGCCCCCTGGGAGCGCGCTCGCGCAAGGCGAGCGCACGGCCTCGGTGCAGCGCTCGCTGTGGTCGCGCATGGGACAGGCGATCCGCAACGGGCTGCGGCGCGTCGTGCTGGCCGGCGCGGTCACGCTCTCGGTGCTGTCGGTGTTGGCGATCGCGGCGGCCGTGGCGGTGATCTACGTGCTGCGCAGTCCCGACCACAAGGCGGAGCGCGCTGCGCTCGAGCGCGCGTTGCCATCCTGGAAGGCTGCGATGGAGCAGGGCACGGAGGCGGCGAAGACCGCCGTGCGCGACGCGGTGGGCACGAGCGGGGACGAGGGAGAAGGAGCAGGAGCAGTAGAAGCGAAGAGCGCGGGGGCGGCGGATGGAGGGGTGAGTAGTGGAGGAGCGGGTGCGGGCACGGGTGCGGGCACGGGCGCGGGCACGGGCACGGGCAGGGGGGGGAGTGGGGAACTGGGGGCGAGGGAGCGCGCGAAGGATCCCTGGCGCGCAGGGATTCCTCGCGAGTTGCGCAAGGCGTTTGCCAGCATCATCGAGAAGAAGGACCGCGGGAGCAAACGCACGATCGCGACCTTGCGCCGCTACAACCGCGACCATCCGAAGGACGCGCGCGCGCACTTGCTGCTCGCGCGCATGTTCGTCAACCGCGGAGTCTGGGACGAAGTGCTCAACCAATACCAGGCCGCGTACGACAACGATCCGAGCAGCCGGGGTGATCGCCGGATGCTGTCCGACCTGATGCGCGTGGTTCGCAGCGCGGATTCACCCGCCCGCGCGATCGCGCTGATTCAGACCGTGTACGGCCGCGAGGCCGTGGAGCCGGTCGAGCGCGCCCGCAGCGCCGCGCGCGCACCGCACGACCAGGCGCGGCTCGATTTGTTGGCGCGTTCGCTCGTGCAGTGATCGAGCGGCGATCGAGCCCCCTGACCTTTGTGCACGGAGGTTTAGGTCATTCACCTACGCGCGCGCACCGTGCGATCGAACGCGGTTGTGCGCTAGCATGGCCAACGATCACGAGAGGGGTTCGATGAGCGTCGCACATCAGGAGCTGGACGAAGACACCTCCACCTATCAGCTCGGCAAGCCGCGCCGTCGCGTGGGTCGGGCTGCATTGCTCGCCGGCGTGCTGTTCGCAGTGGCCGCGGGTCTCGTCTACTACGCCTCGCAGCTGTGGACCCAGCGCGAGACCACGCGCGCCGCGCTCGCCGACGCCAAGGGCGAGCTCAAGCACCTGCTGGAGGAGAAGACCACGCGCGGCACCAAGCTGGTCGCGCTCGAGCAACAGGAGAAAGTCCGCGCGGCCCTGCTCAAGCAAAGCGAAGAGAAACAGCTCGAGCTGAATACCGCGCTCGCCGCGGCGCAGACTCGGCTCGCCGAGCTGGACGAAGAGCGCAGCGAGATCCGCGATCAACTGGCCGAGTTCCGGCAGCTGACCCAGCAGTTCCGCCGCATGATCGACAGCGGCCGGCTCGACGTCACCTTCCGCCGCGGCCGCATGATCGTCGAGCTGCCGGACAAGGTGCTGTTCCCCTCCGGCAGCGCAGCGCTGACCGAAGACGGGAAGAAGGCGCTGTCGGAAGTCGCGAAGATCCTGCGCTCGATGCGCAACCGTCGCTACATCGTGGCCGGGCACACCGACACCGTGCCGGTATCGACCCCCGAGTTTCCCAGCAACTGGGAGCTGTCGGCGGCCCGCGCGCTCAAGGTCACCGGCGCGCTGATCCACGGCGGGCTGCGTCCCGAGCAACTCGTGGCCGCGGGTTACAGCCAGTACGATCCCGTCGCGCGCAACGGCAACGACGCCGGCAAGCAGAAGAACCGCCGGATCGAGATCATCCTCGAACCCCGCCTCCAACCGCTACCGGGCCTCGAGCCCGAGAAGGCAGAGAAGCCGCAGAAGCGCGTGAAGACCTAGTCCGCGTGCGCGTCGCGCGCGACCGCGACGACATGCTGATCGAGGTGTGCGACGAAGGCATCGGCATTCCAGTCGCCGATCGCCAGCGTCTGTTCGAGGGTTTCGAGCGCGGCTCCAACGTCGGGGCGACACAAGGCAACGGGCTCGGGCTCGCGATCGCCAAGCGCGCGATCGACCTGCATGGCGGCTCGCTGAGCGTCGCGAGCGAGGTCGGCAGCGGAACGCGCTTCACGGTCCGCCTGCCGGGCTCGCCGCGCGCGGCCTAGCGGCGCAGAGAGCAAGCTGGGAACGAGCGAGGAACGAGCTGGGAGCGACATGGACAAGATCCTGGTGATCGAGGACGACTCTATTTCCGGCTGAACGGCGTGGCCTTCCACGTGCCGCCGCTGCGCGAGCGGCTCGCCGACATCGCCCCGCTCGCGCGCGCGTTCGCGCTGGCGAGCAGCGCCGCGATCGGGCGCAGCCACTGTCCCGAGCTCTCCGCAGAAGCCCTGAGCGTGCTGGAGAGCTACGACTGGCCGGGCAACATCCGCGAGCTGCGCAACGTGATGGAACGCGCGGTGCTGCTCTGCGACGGCGCGCGGATCGAGCCCGCCCAGCTACCCGCGAAGCTGGCGCGCAGCACGCGCTCGCCGCCGCCGACCGAGAGCGCGACCGCGCAGCCGCTCGATCCGCGCGCGCGTTTACTGGGCGAGCTCGAGCGCCTCGATCGCGACCGGATCGTCGCCGCCCTCGCCAGGTGCGGCGGCAACCAGAGCGAAGCCGCCGAACAGCTCGGCATTTCGCGGCGCACCCTGCTCAACCGCCTGCACACGTACGACCTGCCGCGCCCGCGCAAGCGCCCGTAGCCGATCCGCCCGACATACGATCGGCGGCTGGCGTGTGATAGGAACATCGGTCAGATGTGTGGCGAGGCTCACCCGTCGTCCCGGGAACCCATGAACGCTGCACGACTTTCTCTCATCCTCTCGTTCGTCGCGTTGAGCGGCTGCATCCGGACTCACGGGGGTGACGGCGGCATCGGCGCCAGGGCAGGCAGCGGCGGTGCGCTCGGCGGCACAGCGGGCAGCGGCGGCTCGAGCTCGGGCGGCAGCGGCACCGGGGGATCAGCCGGGACCGCTCTCAGCGCTGGACGTGCCGGAACGGTTGCGATGAGCGGACGCGGCGGCACCGGAGGCACGAGCGGCTTCGGCGGTACGGGGGTCGCTGGCACCGGGTCTGAAGAGCTATCTTGCCGGGAGCGCGCCAGTCGCAGCGCTGGCCTCACGCGACTCAGCGACCGGTGCTTCGCCTGTACCTGCGACGCGAGACCGAGCTCGACCGTCTCCTGTGACCGCGACTGCTGGCGCGTGATCGAGTGTGTGCTCACGAGCGGCTGCGCGAGCTCGGACGTGGTCTGCATCCGGGCGGCGTGCGTGGGTCCGCTCGGCGGCGCGGAGCGATTCACGGCGGCGGTTGGGCTGGTCGTCGCGGTGCCCATCTCGAGCTGCATGGCGGAGTGCTCAATTCCCTTCGACGATCCGTTCGACGCCGGCCAGTGAGCCGCTCGAGCGCAAAGGATTCATGAAAGCAAAGCTCCTCGCCTGCGCCCTGCTGTTCGCCCTGGCTGCCTGCGGCCAGACGCACGGCGACAATCCGGACGACGCCGGTCAGGGCGGCAACGCCGGCCGCGGTGGCCGCGGTGGCTCGAGCGCGCGCGGCGGAGCGGGTGGAACCCCTGCGCGTGGCGGGGCCGGAGGCTCGATCGCGCGCGGCGGAGCGGGCGGGACCGGTGTGCGCGGCGGGACGGGCGGGCTCGGCGCGCGCGGCGGAGGCGGCGGCAGCGGCGGAACCGAGCCCCCTCTGTCGTGCGAGGGAGTGGCCCTGGAGCGCATCTGGGACAACGGCTTGAACGTAAGCGACGCCTGCATCTCGTGCGTCTGCGAGGAGAACCCCGAAGCGACGACGATGTGCTCGTCGGACTGCTGGACGCTGATCGACTGTCTGTTCGACAGCGGCTGCCCGACCGCGGACACCGCCTGCATCCGCAGCGCGTGCGTCGTTCCACTCGGCGGCATGCAGAAGTACACGACGGCGGCCACGCTCGCCGGCCCCGTCCCCGTCACCGCGTGCAGGCCGCAATGCTTCCCACCGATCGACGAGCTCGACGCCGGCCCCTAGTTCTCTGACCGGGACGTATTGATCGCGCCTCGCGCTCGATCCGGCGCCGCCCGCGACGAGGCTCTCTCCTCGACCACCCGACCGCGATGCATCGGCTCGCCCGATGCACAAATTTGGGCGCTGCGGGTACTGAAGGTTGGAGAGCCCGCGCGTAGGCGCGTGACTCGTTCACTCGGACCGCGTCGGACCGGGAGTTCAAGGGAAACACGTTGCTCCAGCTTCCGTCGCTTTTCGGCGTTCGCGCAGGCGAGAGCCTACGCGAGGCGGAGACGTCCAGCGCTGCACGAACGCAGCCGAGCGGCGCGGCGCGGCGCCGGCCGCATTGCATCGCCAGCGATATCGACTACGTTACGACTGCGATGTCGCGAGGTCCGTTTGCAATCCGGGCGGCGCAGTGGGTAGTCGCCGGCATCGCAGCGCTCGCGGCGTGCAGCGACGGGCACGCGACCGACGACGACCGCGAGCGACCCGACGCGCGCGCCGACGCCGGCGAGCGCGGTCGCGACGCCGCGGCCGACGCGCGCGTCGTCCCGCAAGGCCCGCGGCTCTTCGGCATCGTGGCGGCGCAGGTCTATCACGACTTTCCCTCGCTGCTCGGCCTCGGAAACGCCTTCAAGTTCGAGGCCTTCATCGATCCACGGATCGAGCCCGGGCAGGTCGCCAGCTTGCGCGTGCACGGGCCGGATGGCTTCGTGTTCGCCTTCGAGAACCGGCCGTTCTCCGACTTCTTCAACGGCTACGTGCGCAACGCGCGCGTGCACGCGCTGTGGTACCAGGCGGTCGGCGTTGGCTCGCTGCAGGACGGCCGCTACACGATCGAGCTCAGCTTGACGACCGGCGAGCGCGAGGAGCGCTCGCGCGACCTGGTTTCGAACTTCGCGCTGCGCGACTTCTATCTCGCGCACCGCGACGAGCTCGAGTACCGCCCGAGCGGCGGCAAGTCGCCGGCCCACGACACGGTGTTGCGCTGGACGCCCCTCCGCGAGCTCGGTGGTCCCGACGCCTACTACAACGCCTGGGTCTCGCCCGGCACGAGCGAGTACGTCGCGGGCGAAACCCTGCGCGGCGACTCGATTTTCAGTGATGCCGTCGGCGACCCCGATGCCGGTCTCAACCGCGGCAGCTCGCGGCAAGGCAGCCCCGAGCTGCCGTTGCCGCTCGGTCCGCAGACCTGGCAGCCCGAAATCCTCGATGCCAACGTGCTCGACGACATCGACATGATCATCTTCCCGCCGGGCCAACACTTCACCGCGGAGTGACGCTGCCGAAAGACCCCCGCGAGGGCTGCGAGCCGACGCATGGGCGCTGCGCGTTTCAATCGAGATCGAAGCGGGACGCCGCGAACGCGGTGAACTCGACGTAGGAGTCACGGCTCCCGAAGGGCGAAACGGGCCTCACATCGGCGCCGAACCGGACCCCACCGATGCCGATGTCGGCTCGGACCTTGTATCCGCCCAACGGCAGGTACGCACCGTCACCATCGATCGCGATGTAAGAAGGGCTCCACAGCAGCGAGATCATGAAGTGGTTCTCGCGAGCGACGTAGAGACCGAGACCGATGTCCGGCCCCAGCTCGAAGAAGAAGTCGCTCTCCCAGCTCCCGACAGTGATATTCGACGCGCCGACGACCGCGACCCCCAGGAACTCCCAGTGGGCGACGGACGCGTGGACGAGCAAAGAAAGGATACCGACCGTGGGAGCGCCGATCTCGTCCACGCGCATCGCGCCGAGACTCACGAGCGTGGGACTGCGATTCCAGGTTTGCTCGAGCCGGAGCTCTTCCTCTTCGCGCAATCTCGCTCGCATCTGCGCGACCGTCGTGAGATTCAGCTCTCGCTCCGCGCTCAGCAGATACAGGGCCAGCAGCTCGGATGGGACAACCCAGGCCTCGGCGGCGCGTTCGCTCTGCGACGTGACCATGCCCACGATGCGCCAGTTGGCATCGAACACAGGTGAACCGGAGTCACGGTCCGCGACGCTGGCGTTCAAGACCAGCCTGATCGTCGGGTCCGTGGTGCGCTTGACGAAGCGCTCCTGTCGGATCGTGAGCTCGCCACGGTCATACTCGCCGAAGCTGATCGTCTCCCCTGGCTCGAGGGTCTCGGAACGGCGGAAATCGGTCCAGATGAAATGGTATGGGACGCTGGCCCGCACCACGGCGATGTCGAGACTCTTGTCCCAGGCAACGATCTCGGCCTCGTGCTGCGCGTCGTCCGACAGCGTCGAGATGGTGATCCGAGTCGGCCGGGAGCCCTCGGGTAAGACGATGTGTTCCGCGGTGACGATCACGACGTCGTTGGCAAGGCAGGTCGACAAGCACCCCTCGTTGCCATCGCCGACGATCGAACCATTTCGTGTGATCAAGCTCTGCCGGCGCCGGCCCTCGGCGACGACGAATCCCTTGCCCTCCGCGGCAAGGCTCGGCTGAGGGCTCGCGCCATCCGCGCCCGGAACCTCGAACCAGGATTGCACGCGGACGATGAGGCCCTTCGCGGCTTCTTGGTCGAAGAGGTCGGGGTTCGTGAAGTCGCCGAGCGTCGGACATTCGTTCTGCGCCGCGGCCTGCGATCGCGTTGCAACACCGGTGACGGCGATGGCGAGGACCGCGAGTGAGGCCGTTCTCATACCCTGAATCCCATCCAGCGCGCGACGGCCAGCAGGACCACGAGCAGGCCACTGAAAGACGCGAACAGCAGCTGAAGACCGGGCGAGCCGGCGAAGACGTTCAGCCACGAAGGCCGAACGTCGACGCCGGATGACGTCAGCGCAGCGAAGCGTCCTGCAATCATGACGTCCAGTGCATTGCCGGATCGAGACAGCTGTACGACGACTCCCTCGCGCACCGGCGTCAACTTCAAGGACTGTCCTCCGGTCAACTGCACGCGCGCGTTGGGTGCCTCCGGAAATTCGATGACGGCCGAGCGGATAGCCGAGAGCGCGACCTCTCCTTCGTCCACGAGATCGTGGTAGTCGAAGCCGATCGCGGCGACTTTCAGCGGACCGATCGGCGTCGCGGGAGAGAAGTACAGCTCGTCGGTGACCACGCGAATCGAGTCGGAGAGAGGATACGAGAGCACGTCCGGCACATCGGCGACCTTCGCGTGCAGGTTGCCCTGCATCACCGTGATCGGGAGCGCCATGGACGAGTTGGACAGGAAGTTCAACCCATGCTCCGCGTGCTCGTAAGAGACGGCCAACCCCGCCTCGATCGAGGTCGCGTCTCCGATTCCCACGAACGTCGGGTCGTACTTGTCCGCCGAGCCGGAGACCCTGAGGAAGCGGGAGCCTGCCTTCGGCGTCTTGACCAGAGCGCTCGCCTCGCCGGGGACGTCGGCATTTTGCCAGCGGGTCGTCGTTGCCCAGCCGATCTTCTCGCCGAACAGGTGCGTCGTGGCGGTCTCGGCTGCTCCCAAGGTCAAGTCGACCTTGCCCACCTGAACGCGCACGTGCGCCTCGGGATCGTCGACCTTGATCACGCCGGAGATCAGCACCATCAATCCGGTGATCAGAACCAGTCCGACCGGCGCGAGCGTCAAACGGTGTGGCGTGAGCTGGCGTTGCAGCTCGAACAGCTCTTTGAGCTGCGCGAGCTCTTCGACGGCGCGTCGATCGATGCTGCCGTCGCGGCGCGCGGAGGCCATCGTCCTTGCGATCAGGGCCGTCGCGTGCCGGCGCAATGATGCCGCATCTCCCGCACCGCGAAAGGGAGCGAATCGACGCTTCGTAGCTGGCTGTTTGCTCCGCGCCATGAGCTATGGATGGAAGAAGCGGATCTCGGAGCTGACTCCGGTGCGCATGCGATTCTGAGCCGAGAGCTTCACGTAGTACTCGCCGGGCGCTTTCAGCTTCGACTTCAGAAAGGCGATCTGGACGACCCTGCTGGTCGCATCGAACCTTTCCTTCGAGTGCACCTGCTCATCGGCTGCGTTCCTGACGCCGAGATCGACGGCGGTCAGGCGATCGGTACTGTAGAAGGTGGCGATGTATTCGTGCGACTCGGCGGCGCTGTAGGTAGGCACGTAGCGACGGTCGCTGACTTGCGCCAGCACGCCGATCGGAGGCTGTTTCGCGAGATGGGCGGGCTTGGGCCATGTGTACACGCCTTCCGCGGCAGGCATTCTCTTCAGCATCCGGTAACGCTTGTCGACGCTCCACACCTGCAATGAAACCGTCGGCTCCTGCTTCGGCGCTTTCCAGCGCAAGGTTAGTTGCTGTTCGGCGAGCGAAAGCGCAATGACGCCCGACGTGAACGAATGGGGGACCACGTTGCCACCCGCCACGCGCACGACATAGGTGCCCTCGCAGCGATCCCCCCTCCACTTATATCCGGCGTCCCCAGGTGCCGGTGTTTCCTCGCTGCAGGGGAGCTCGGGTTCTTGCGCGTGCCCTGCGAGGTCGAGCGCGGAGCCGATCGCGACCATTCCCACAACGCAGGAGCAAAGCCGTCTCATCACTCACCCCCCGTCATGATCGCCACGCAAGGACGAGCCGTGCGCGCATCCGGCGCAGGCAACGCGGAAGGTACAATGTACGCCCGGCGCAGAGCAGTGCGCGCGATCACACCCGGTCGCCGTCACGCTTATTCCGGCAAACGCCGTACGCTGGCACAGGCCGAGCAGGTCGGGAGCCTTGGATCGAAGGAACGCGCTGGACACGTCCCGGCTGATCGGATCGGGACGCGGTGTGGTCAGAAGCAGTAGCCAGCGCAACCGGTCGATTCGAACCCGGTCGTACCAAGCGGGGTGTCACCGCAGCGGCGATCTCCTCCTGGCGGGCTGATGGCGTGCGTACCGCCGTCGAGCACAAAGGCAATCCGCTGCTCGTTCAGAACACAGACGGTGTCATTGCCGGACTCGCCAAAGAGATACCCAGCGAAGCTACTCGTGGAGATATGGTCGTTGCCCGACCCGCCAAAGATGAAGGCGGTTTCCGGATGATCGGTCCGGAGAAAGTCGCCGCCCCCGCCGCCATAGAGAAGGCCCGTGATCAGCCCGCCATGGATGATGTCGGCGCCGCCCTTACCGTCGATCGTGAGGGTCTTACCGTTGGTGCCGAAGGGGATCGGTCCCAGGGTATGGCCGCAGACGTTGAAGCTGCTGTACGCGGCCACGGCGATGAAGTCGTTGCCCTGTGAACCGTTGATGCGCACATGCTCCACGAGCCACGCGACGGTGGAGAGCCTCTTCAATGTGCACTGCTCACCGGTGTCCGAGTACGCGAGGTAGATCTCATCGTTGAGCCTGCCGATGTACACCCAGCCGTCCGCCGGCATGGTGTACGTGATGTCTGCGAGCGCGGTTCCGGGCAGGACCGTGCCGAGCAGTACGGCAGCGAGCACCATTGGTTTGATCTTCGGCATGTCTTCTCTCTTCATTTGTGGAAGTCAGAAACAGGGGTGGGCACAGCTGGACGTTTCCCAGCCAACGGTGCGCGCGCTTCCCCTCCCGCACCGTCGATCGCCGGGAGAGACCGTGCTGTGCGGTCCCCCGTCGAGCTCCGCCGCGACTCGGTTGGCGTTCAGGACGCAGGCGATGTCGTCGCCGCTCCCGCCTTGCAGAACACCGTCGACGCTGCGTGTGGAGACCACGTCGTTGCCGTCGCCGCCGCCGACTGCGGTGAAAAACGGGCGGTCGGACTGCAGGCTGTCGTTGCCAGCGCCCCCGTCGACGACCAATGCGGCGAACCCGCCATGGATGATGTCGTTGCCCCCGTGACCGAACAGCCTGAGCAGGCTGGGGAGGAGCGGCGCAAGGCTGACTCCGCAGAACGTGGTGGTGGACGTCGCCACCAAGATGGCGTCGTGGCCGTTCGTCCCGTTGATGACCGTGTCCTGCATGATCTCGCTGCTCGGACTCACGGTCTTCCATTCACAGCTCGCACCACCATCGCGCGTGGTGCCCATCCGGATCCTGCCACCGTCGATACCGATCGCGGCCAAGCCGGTAAACGGCATGTTGACGGTTACGGTTGCCAGCGCGGTCGAAGGCAGCGCCGCGCCGAGCAGCGCGATGGCGAGCCAGTTGTATTTTTGGAGCATTGGGACCTCGTTCCTCTCTCCATGCCTACGGAGCAGGGGCCGCGCTTGGCCGCCAAAAGTGAACGCGCTGCCAAATTTAGAGACTGCCGCCCCATTTGGGCGGGGTGGTGGGTGGCCCCGGGCGGGTGGATACTGCCGGCCATGGCCAGACGCAAAGAACAACACGAGCTGCCCGTGGAGTCGCCGATTGCGTTCAACCCGGGATCCAACGGGGAGTTTTGTCCTCGGCCGGACGGGCCGCGCGAGCATCGGGCGTTGCGGATGTTTCGCGAGCTGGTCGAAGAGAAGCACAAACGCGCCGGCATGACGCGGCGCGAGTTCGCCGACAGCGCGTGCGGGATCGCAGCTGCGTTGTTCGTGATCAACAACGTCTACGGCTGCGACGACAAGAACAACGGTGCGGCTGCCATGGACGGCGGCGCCGGGCGCGGCAGCTCGGGAGCGGGCGGCGCGAGCAGCCAGAGCGGCTCGGGCGGCAGCACCAGCACGGCAAGCGGCGGAAGGTCAGGCGCTTCCGCCGGCGGTGCGCCCGCGATGGGCGGGAGTGGCGGGAGTGGCGGAGCGGGCGGCCCGACGGACGCGGGCTTCGGCATCGAAGACGCCATGATGGACGACCCGCAGCGCGCCTGTGAGGTGCTGCTCG
>Ga0190265_10002183_pt1 | contig 13084 bp, 9 predicted proteins | sample Popmic124T_FD_133135 | JGI IMG/M metagenome (GOLD analysis project Ga0190265, IMG submission 133135) | Populus adjacent soil microbial communities from riparian zone of Indian Creek, Utah, USA - 124 T | ecosystem: Environmental > Terrestrial > Soil > Riparian zone | place: USA: Utah | collected... | reverse complement strand
CACGACGGTGCCCGTTGCCGTGGGCGGCGTGCACATCGGTGGTGGCGCGCCGATCGTCGTGCAATCGATGACCAACACGGATACGGCCGACATCGAAGCCACCGCCCGCCAGACGGCCGACCTCGCTCGCGCCGGCTCAGAACTCGTGCGCATCACAGTTGACCGGGATGAAGCTGCCAAGGCCGTGCCGCACATCCGCGATCGGCTCATGATGATGGGTATCAGCGTGCCCCTCGTCGGCGACTTTCACTACAACGGCCATACGCTGCTGGCGGAGAACCCTGCTTGCGCCGGTGCCCTTGACAAGTTGCGGATCAATCCGGGCAATGTCGGCTTCAAGGCGAAGCGCGACCGCCACTTCTCGACGATCATCGATCTGGCCCTGAAACATGCGAAGCCGGTTCGCATCGGCGTGAACTGGGGCAGCCTCGATCAGGAACTGCTAACGCGCCTGATGGATGAGAATGCGGTGTCGCCCAATCCAAAGGATGCCCGTGGTGTGATGCACGAGGCCATCGTGCAGTCGGCCTTGCTGTCGGCCGCACGGGCCGAGGAACTCGGTATGGGGCCGGAACAGATCATTCTCTCCGCCAAGGTCAGCGCCGTGCAGGACCTCATCAGCGTCTATGGATTGCTGGCTCAACGATGCCGCTACCCGCTGCACCTGGGGCTGACAGAAGCCGGCATGGGCTCCAAGGGAATTGTCGCCTCCACCGCTGGCATCGGCATCCTCCTGCAGCAGGGCATCGGCGACACGATCCGAGTCTCGCTTACGCCGGAGCCGGGAGGCGACCGCACCCAAGAGGTGCGTGTCGCGCAGGAGATCCTGCAGACCATGGGCCTGCGCTCTTTCGCGCCGATTGTCGCCGCCTGCCCCGGCTGCGGGCGCACGACGTCAACCGTGTTCCAGGAGCTGGCGAGCGAAATTCAAGGCTACGTGCGCGAGCGCATGCCGGAGTGGCGCGCAAAGTACCCCGGTGTGGAAAGCATGAACCTGGCAGTCATGGGCTGCATCGTAAACGGACCGGGGGAATCCAAGCATGCCGACATCGGCATCTCGCTACCGGGCACAGGTGAAGTTCCGGTTGCTCCCGTGTTCATAGACGGCGAGAAGGCCATGACTTTGCGGGGCGCCAACATTGCCGCCGAGTTCAAGGGTATCGTCGAAGACTACGTTGCGCGGCGCTATTCCAACGCGGAGCAGGCTCCCCAAGACGCCGCAGAATAGCTGCGCCACAGAAAGCGGGCGGGCGTGGACGCAAAGGCTCAGTTGATGAGGCTATTCCCCAGCACTGCGGCCCGATAACTCACCAGCCCTTCTCCGCGTGGTAGTAATTCCACCCGAAGTATTTGTTGGTTTCCTGGTCCCGCGTTGCTGTTTTCACCCAGACGTAAGGCGTTACATGCGCACCATCGTGAGAAACGCGCGTAGTGAATTGTTCCTTGATCAAGGCGCGGGCCGCCGCGAGGTCAAGGGGCGGGTGCGGTCTTCCAACAGGCGGGTAGAGGCGAGCCTCTTCAAGGGGATTGATTGTGTCAATCAAGTCTGGGTTCGCAGTGATCTCCGCACCTGATGCGAGCGATCCGTCTTGTTTCCGCACGAACGTGCCGAAATCGAATATGTCCGCATCGATGTAGTGCCAGCCGTCCCCGAAATTTCCTTCGGCCCCCACGTGCCCAACGAACTGGACAAGCCTAGTTTTGTATCCAATTGCATCCAGGCCATCGACAAGCACTCTGTTGGTCTGTCCGCAGTGCGCAACGCGGTTCCTGAGAAGCCAGATCGGATCGTAGACGGCCTGACCCTCAGTATCGAGGGGAGGCTTCACGGAGTGGGCCATGTGGTTTTGAAGCCACTCCGTCCATCGCTCAACACGTCCCTGGTCTGTCGTTGCGCCAGCGGCGACGCGGGTAACGAGGTCCTGCAGGAACGCGCGCCGATCGAGCGCGGGTTTCAATTCTTCATCGGAAACAATGTGGACTTCGCGCAACCGCTCTGCCGTCGCGAAGGCCAGAACGGGAGGTGCATTCAGCAGCTCGCGCTCTAGGCTACTAGGTTGGATTTCATGCCAAGCCCCGAGACCGGCAAGCGCAGCCGCACAAAATAGCGCGACGCGGATGGCAAAGGGGCAGTGTACATTCATGCCTGAATAGTACCCGGGCGGCATTTGCCCCACACGACTGTGGGACGATTCATGCACAACTATCTGAGCATTTTCTCCAAAAGAGGTTCGTTCTTGGTCGCGGCGAACGTCCGCTTTGGCTCCGATAGGGACCTCTCAGACAGCCACCACGGGCGCCACCTTGCGCCAAGCTGCGCCGTCGATGGACCTCCTGCTCGGGATCCCGCGCTTGCCCAAAACGCAGTACGCAAGCTCGAAAGACAACGAAAATCCCCGAGCAACCGGGCGCGGATGAGGAGAGAAGCTCAATCGGATCAATGGCTGGGGAACTAGGATTCGAACCTAGATTAACGGAGTCAGAGTCCGCTGTTCTACCGTTGAACTATTCCCCAACAGTCAGTCGCGACCGGTTCCCGTGGCTATGTAACAGTGGCACCTGACCGTCGCAAGTTCGCGATTCGCGCGCTTAACGGGGCCTGTTCGCCCCTCAGCTTTACCCGCCCCCCCGAACTGTTAGATTGGTTCGCAAGTCAAACGACAAGGACGCTTCCCATTCGAGGGAGAGAAGCGCCGGAGAAAAATGGAGGAGGGGAAGGACCGCCCCGGCGCGGCAGCGCCGGCCGATCCTAAATCCGATAACGGCCCACTGACCGCGCAGCCCGTTGTTTCGCCGGGCGCGAATGGAGTCGCGCGCCCGGGGTTCGTCAACCGGGCGGGCGGCTGGCGTTCCGGCAAAGCCCGCGAGGACGTGCCCGCGTACGCGGCACTCGATCTAGGAACCAACAACTGCAGGCTGCTGATCGCGCGACCGATGCCACGTGGCTTCAAGGTCATCGACGCGTTCTCTCGGATCATTCGCCTCGGGGAAGGGGTGGCCACCACCGGCAGGCTCTCGAAGGAGGCGATCGAACGAACGCTGGAGGCCTTGAAGATCTGTGCAGCGAAGATGCGCCGTCAACAGGTCCACCGCGCGGGCCTGATCGCGACGGAGGCCTGCAGGCTGGCCGTGAACGCACCGGAATTCCTGGCGCAGGTGCTCGAAGAAACGGATCTCGACATAGAGATCGTGAGCCGCGAGGCAGAGGCGCGGCTCGCCGTCTCGGGGTGTGCGTCGCTCATCGACGCAAATTGCGACCTCGCGCTTGTTTTCGATATTGGCGGAGGATCGTCAGAGCTGATCTGGCTCGATCTGCGGGGCAAGCGGCCTGGCAATGGCGGCCGGATAGATCGCCTGGAAATGCAGGACTGCATCGCCGCCTGGACGTCGCTGCCGGTCGGGGTTGTCACCCTGGCCGAGCGCTACGGGGGAACACACGTTGATGCCGGCGTTTTCAACGCCATGGTGCGCCACGTCGAGTCCCTGTTGGAGCCTTTCGAGCTGGCCCGACAGATGCGTGATCAGATGGGCCACCTCAGCACGCATTTGCTGGGCACATCCGGGACTGTGACGACCATCGCGGGCATACATCTTGGGTTGCCGCGCTATGACCGCAGGCAGGTGGACGGATGCTGGCTCGACATCGCGCAAGCGCGCGCGGTGACATCCCAGCTCCTTTCCTTGAATTATGCGGGGCGCGTTTCGCAACCCTGCATCGGCACCGAGCGCGCCGAGTTCGTGCTTGCCGGCTGCGCCATACTGGAGGCGGTGATCCAGGCTTGGCCGTGCCAGCGCTTGCGCGTTGCCGACCGTGGATTGAGGGAAGGCATTCTTGCGACCTTGATGGCGGAGGACGGCGTGCACGGAGCGAGCCGACCCCAGTCCTGCTTCCGCTGACGTAACATCCATGGCCAGCAAGGATGCGAAGCAGGGCGGACCGGCGGGTGGCCACCGACAGGCCAAGGTGCGGTTGAAGACCGCCAAGCAGCGGTCCGCGTCTTCCCAGCGGTGGCTCGAGCGCCAACTCAATGACCCCTACGTTGCCGCGGCCCGCCGTGAGGGGTATCGATCCCGCGCCGCCTATAAGGTGGGGGAGATCGCGGCAAAGCACCGGTTGTTCAAGGTGGGAATGCGGGTTGTCGATCTCGGGGCCGCTCCGGGAGGCTGGGCTCAGGTTGCGGCGGAGCGCGTGCGGTCAGCCGAAGGGAAGGGGCAGGTCGTGGCCATCGATCTGCTTGATATGGAACCTCTTCCGGGGGTCGATTTCATCCAGCTCGACTTCCTGGCCCCCAATGCGCCCGGGAGGCTCAAGGCCATGCTGCGTGATGGCGTGGCAGATATCGTATTGTCCGACATGGCGGCGCAGGGGACAGGGCACGCGCGTACCGATCATTTGCGGATCATGGGCCTCGCCGAAGCCGCAGCCGCGTTCGCCATAGAGGTGCTCGCGCCGGGTGGCGCCTTCGTGTGCAAGGTGCTTCAGGGTGGTACCGAGCGAGCCTTGTTGGATGGGCTCAAGCGGGCGTTTACCACGGTCAAGCACGTCAAGCCGCCGGCAAGCCGTGCCGAATCGGCCGAGCTTTACCTGGTTGCGACGGGTTTTAGACCTTCGGCTGCCGGCTGATCTGTTACCTGACCCGGCTGCCTTTCCCTGCGCAAGGGCGTCTGCTACATAGCCGCCCAACGATTCCTTTACAGGCGGCTGAGAATGGCCGCGTGCCGGGAGATAAAGGGCCCGGCGCGCTGGTATTCTGCCAACCCGAGGGACGAGGAGAACAGGAATGGCACAGCGGTCCCTTCTGGACGAAACGACTGTGGCGCTCACGTTCGATGATGTACTTCTGCAGCCACGCCCGTCTGATGTGCTCCCCGCCGAGGCCGATGTAGCCTCCCGAGTGACGCGCGAGATTTCGGTCAAGATACCAATCCTGTCATCCGCGATGGACACCGTGACGGAGGGGCGCTTGGCGATCGCGATGGCCCAGGCGGGCGGCATCGGCGTCATCCACCGGAACATGACTCCGGAAGTACAGGCCGAACAGGTGGCGATGGTGAAGCGCTATGTGGCCGGAATGGTGGTCAAACCGGTGACCATCGAGCCAGGGGCGACCTTGCGCGATGCGCTGCGCCTGATGGAGGTGCACAAGATCTCAGGCATTCCGGTGGTGGAGGCCGGCAAGAACGGCAAGCTCGTCGGCATTGTGACGAACCGCGACGTGCGGTTCGCGACCAACGCAGCTACCCCCGTCTCTGAGCTGATGACCAAGAAGCTTGTAACGGTGAAGGATGGCGTCAAGCGCGATGACGCTCAGCGCCTGCTCCACCAGAACCGGATCGAGAAGCTGCTGGTGGTGGACGACGCCTTCCGTTGCATCGGGCTGATCACGGTCAAGGACATCGAGAAGGCGCAGAAATATCCCAACGCCTGCACCGACGAACACGGCCGCCTGCGGGTGGCCGCCGCCACCAGCGTGGGGGACGATGGTTTCCAAAGGGCCGAGCGCCTGATGGATGCGGGTGTCGATCTGGTCGTGGTCGACACGGCGCATGGGCATTCCATCCGCGTTCTCGAGACGGTGGAGCGCATCAAGAAGCAGTCGAACCGCGTGCAAGTTATCGCGGGCAACGTGGCAACCTCGGATGGAACCAAAGCCCTGCTGGACGCGGGCGCGGATGCCGTGAAAGTCGGGATCGGACCTGGCTCGATCTGCACCACGCGTGTCGTTGCCGGAGTCGGCGTTCCGCAACTCACGGCCATCATGGACGCCGTCGAGGTGGCCAAGAAGCACGACGTGCCCGTGATCGCCGACGGCGGGATCAAGTATTCAGGCGATCTGGTAAAGGCACTCGCCGCCGGCGCCGACTGCGCCATGATCGGCGCGCTGCTCGCGGGAACCGACGAGGCACCGGGCGAAACCTACCTATACCAGGGTCGTACCTATAAGGCCTATCGCGGCATGGGTTCGGTGGGCGCGATGGCACGTGGCAGCGCGGACCGATACTTCCAGCAGGAGGTGCAGGACACCCTGAAACTGGTCCCGGAAGGCATAGAAGGCCAGGTGCCGTACAAGGGGCCTGTCGATGGCGTCCTGCACCAGCTCGTCGGCGGCCTTCGGGCGGGCATGGGCTATGTCGGTGCTGCCAATCTGAAAGCATTGCGTGAGCGGGCCCGTTTCATCCGCGTCTCGCCGGCTGGGCAGGCTGAGGCCCACCCGCATGGCGTCGGCATCACCCGCGAGGCTCCGAACTACCAGCGGAACAACTGAGCAGCGGCACGTCTACAAGCGCGCGGGCGAGAGGTCGAAAGTGAACCAAGTTGCGATTTTCTATCCCGTCTTCGTGCAAGTGCTCCTGACGATCGCGGTCTACGGTCTCCTAGCGCTGTCCAGGGCGCGCGCGATCGGCGGGATGAATCGCGGCGGTGGCAACCCGGACTTGGCGCTCGGGCGTGTCGAGTGGCCTGAGGATGCCGTCAAGCGCGCTGCAAACCAGCGCAACCAGTTCGAGCTTCCCGTGCTGTTCTACGCGATCACGGCGTTCGCACTTATTCTGAATGGCGCGGACTTCCTGATGGTCGTGCTGGCGTGGCTGTTCGTGCTGTCCCGCATCCTGCACGCCGCTATTCACATTGGACCGAACAAGGTTCGGTGGCGTTCCCCCGTGTTTGCGGTTGGCTTCCTCATTGTCGCGATCATGTGGGTGAAGCTGTTCTTTCACGTCGTAACGCGCGGGGTCGTTGCCTGACGTCATGCGGCCCGGTGCGCAGATCAGGGCGGCCATCGAGGTCCTCGAGGAGGTCCTGAACCGGCATCGGCCTGCCACCGATGCTCTTTCCGATTGGGGCCGCGGCCATCGGTTCGCCGGTTCGGGCGATCGTGCCGCCATAGGTAACCTGGTCTTCGACGTCCTGCGCCGTCGCCGGTCGCTTGCCGCTCAGATGGGCGAGGACACTGCGCGCGTCTTGGCCCTGGCCGCTGCGCCGGAGGCTTTGGGCCTGTCGCCGGCCGAGGTTGTTGGGGCCGCCGCCGACCCCGCGAGCCCGCATTCGGTGGGAGCGATCACCGAGGGTGAGCAGGCTGCCCTCGCGCGCTCACTGAGCGAGGATGTGCCCGCTGCCGTGCGCGGCGATTTTCCGGATTGGCTCTCGCCTTCCCTTGAACGCGCCTTTGGACCTGCAGCGGCTGCCGAGGGAGCCGCGCTCGCCCGCCGGGCCCCCACCGACCTGCGCGTCAACACGCTCAAAGCCGACAGAGCGAAGGTCTTGAAAGCGCTATCGCGCTACGCACCCGTAGAGACGCCACTGTCGCCCGTCGGCGTGCGACTGTTGCCGCCGGCCGGTTCAAGGCGGTCCCCCAATGTGGAAGCCGAAGTCGCTCATGGCCGCGGCTGGTACGAGGTGCAGGACGAAGGATCGCAGATAGCCGGCCGGATGGCAGGCGTCGCGCCGCGTCACCAGGTGCTCGATATCTGTGCGGGCGCGGGCGGCAAGACGCTGGCGTTTGCCGCCGCCATGCAAAATACGGGGCAGGTCTACGCCTACGATGATGACGCGCAGCGGTTGCGCCCGATTGTCGAGCGGTTGAAGCGAGCCGGCGCCCGCAACGTCCAGGTGTTGCAGGCGGGTGATGGCGAGGCTTTGGCTCTGCTGGGGCCCCGTTTCGATGTGGTTTTCATTGATGCCCCCTGCTCCGGCACGGGCGCATGGCGCCGGCGGCCGGATGCCAAGTGGCGCCTCAAGCCGGCCAATGTCGAACAGCGCAGGGAGCAGCAGCGCGCAATCCTTGATGTCGCGGCACCGCTGACCAAGCCGGGGGGCAGGCTCGTCTACGTGACCTGCTCGGTGCTCCCCGAGGAGAACGAGGACCAAGCCGCGTGGTTCACCGCAAACCATCCCGCCTTCCGCGCATTGCCTTGGCGCCCACTGTGGGAAGCGGGTGTCGGCGGCGAGCCGCCCGCGTCGGCGAGCCCAGGTGAGCACGGGTTGCTGCTTACGCCCGCTCGGCACGGCACGGATGGGTTCTTCATCGCAGCCTTCGAGCGTCAGAGCTGAGTGTTGCCCGCCGGTGCGCCCCTTCCGGGAGCTTGAGTCCGATATCCATCGTCCACAGTTTAGTATTTGACATGGAGAGTCGGCGTACTAAGGATCGCGTTTCGTTGAGGCTGCCGGGAATTGCTGCGCGCACGCTTGCGCGCCTCCCCGGCGCCGGGCCGTGGCGGATAGCGCCAGCCGGCAGTGCCGTAGCGAGGAGGACTGCAGTCCATCATGGTTATGCCTAGCAAGGCCAAGCGTCCGCGGCGCTTGCCCGCTCGCTCCTGCCTCGGTCCGGTCGCCGATCTGGAAGCTCATCTTCCCGAAGAGTGGTGGCGCAAGCTTTTCAACGCGCTTTACGTGAAGACCGACGGAGATGTGGTCGAGAACGTCGAGAATACGCGGCGGGAAGTCGACTTCATCGTCGCCTCGGCGGCGATACAACCCCACAGCCACATCCTTGATCTGTGCTGCGGCCAAGGCAGGCACTGCCTGGAGTTGGCTCGGCGTGGCTACAAGAACGTGATGGGGCTCGACCGGTCCCGCTACCTCGTTCGGCTCGCCAAGAAGCGCGCGCAAGCGGAGGGGCTGCAGGTCCTTTTCAAGGAGGGCGACGCACGCAATCCGCGCCTGCCGGAGAGCAGCATCGATTGCGTTGCCATCATGGGCAACTCTTTCGGCTACTTCTCCAACAAGCAGGATGACGAGAAGGTCCTGACGGCCGTCGGCAAGATCCTGCGTCCAAGCGGACAACTCGTGCTCGACATCACCGATGGCGAGCACATGCATGAGAACTTCGACAGGCGCTCGTGGGAGTGGATCGACGAACACCACTTCGTCTGCCGTGAGCGCTCGATAAGCCAGGATGGGGAACGCCTGATCTCACGCGAGGTTATCGTGCATGACGAGATGGGCGTCATTGCCGACCAGTTCTATGCGGAGCGCCTCTACACCCGCGAAAGCATCGGCAAACTGCTGGAGAAGACCGGCTTCCGCAATGTTCGCCACCATGGGCATGCGGAGGCGCTGTCTGACAGGGATCAGGACCTCGGCATGATGGCGCGGCGCATCCTGCTGTCGGCCGACGCGCCGCTGCTGCCGGTGCGCAAAGGCCGAGGGAAACTACAGGCTCTCGATGTCACGGTGCTGCTGGGCGACCATCGGCTGCCGGACCAGATAAAGCGCGGTGGTGCTTTCAATGACGAGGACATGGAGACCATCCGCAAGCTCAAGGACGCCTTGAGCGAACTGCCGAATTACAAGTTCCGTTACCTGGACAATCACAGCACACTGGATCGCGACTTGTCGGAACTGCGGACCGATCTCGTTTTCAACTTGTGCGACGAGGGCTGGAACAACGATCCCTTCAAGGAACTGCATGTGCCGGCACTGCTCGAGGTGCTCGGCATCGGATACACGGGGGCCGGTCCGGCGGCGTTGGCCGCCTGCTATGACAAGGGGCTGGTGAGGGCTGTTGCGCAGTCGCTGGATGTGCCGGTTCCGCTGGAAAGCTACGTTCGCCCGGGCGACCAAGGGGCGACACTTCCTTCCGTGTTTCCTGCGCTGTTGAAGCCAAACCAGGGCGACAGCAGCGAGGGCATCACCAAGGACGCTGTCGTCGCCAACGAGAAGGCCTTGCTCGACTACCTGGATCGCCTGCGGGCCGATTTCCCGCGCCGGGGCGTGCTTGTGCAGGAATTTCTCAACGGCACCGAGTTTTCGGTGCAGATGATCGGAAATCCCGATCAGGGATTGCGCGCGCTTCCGATCCTCGAGGTGGACTACTCCAAGCTCGACGAGAAGCTGCCGAAGATACTCGGCTATGAATCCAAGTGGGAGCCTGACAGCCCATACTGGACCCAGATCACGTATCGGGAGGCGACACTTTCCGACCAGGAGCAGCAGCAGCTCATCGACCATTCATCGCGGCTGTTCGAGAGGCTGGGCTGTCGCGACTACGCGCGCTTTGATTTCAGGGCTGACGCGAAGGGCGAGCTCAAGCTGCTGGAGGTCAATCCCAATCCCGGCTGGTGCTGGGATGGTAAAATGAACCTGATGGCCGGCTTCCAGGGCATGCGTTACTCGGAACTGTTGGGACAGATCCTGCAGGCTGCCGTCGAGCGCCTCGGCATCACGGCCAAACCGGCTCAGGCAGCCGCCAACGGCACGGGTCACGCGGTCGCGGCAGAGTGACAAGGATCTCCCTTGTCGGTCTCCTTGTTGCTGGGCGCGGGAGCCTTCTCGGATAGGACGCAGAATGACTGCTCGCCGAGCTTGCGGTCGCTCTGCCAGATCTCGAATATCCAGCGACCCGGTACTATCTCCCAATCCATCTCGAACTGGTAGCCGACAATCGTCGCGCCGCCGAGAAGCGAGGGTGAGGGCCGCCAGCGTTCGCGGCGCGTACGTTTTCCGGACGTGGGATTGAGCAGGCCCGGCTCCGGCAAAATGACCACGATCTCTATCGCGGCCTGCGCGCCCGCCGGTCCGCCGATCAGCGCATACTCAAATCCGAAGCTCGTTCCGAGCTTGCCTCTTACGGTCGTTGTGGTTTCGAGCTTGCGGATGGAGCCGAGCCTGTTGGTCTTCCCCATTGCCGTGGCAGGCTGCGCCACAGTCCCAATGATCTGCGCGGCATAGGTGCCGGCCCAAATGATCTGAGCCCGTTCGGCCCGCCCCGCCTCCACGAAGGATGAAAAAATCAGCAAGCAGGGCGTCAAGAGAGCGACCCAGCAGAGATGCGCCAAGAGGCGCGCGCGCTTGAGCTTAGAGACGGCGGTTTTCATGGATGCCTTCGACAGCAAGGCGGGAGAACGGGCGGGCCGCATAGAACCACGTCAGGGTCTGCCGGAGGATTGTGGCAACTGGGCAATTTGCGGGTGGTGTGTTCCGTCATCCGGTTGTCTTGACCGCCGCTGGCGCCAATGGTCTATCCAAAGCTGCTGCTGCAACCGATTCCTGCGGCGCCCGCGTAAACGGCGATCATGAGAAATGACCGATACCGTACTCATCATCGATTTCGGCAGTCAGGTCACGCAGTTGATTGCGCGACGCGTGCGCGAGCAGGGGGTCTATTCCGAGATCGTGCCGTTCAACAACGCGGAAGCCGCCATGGAACGGCTGAAGCCGAAAGCGGTCATCCTGTCCGGCGGACCCGCGAGCGTCACGGAGTTCGGGACGCCGCGTGCCCCCGACTGGGTTTTCAAGGCGGGCTTGCCGGTGCTCGGAATTTGCTACGGCGAGCAGGCGATGGTGGAACAACTCGGCGGCAGCGTCGAAGGCGGGCATCACCGCGAATTCGGACGCGCCGAGCTGAGCGTTACGGGTGACAGCCCGCTGTTCGAAGGCTTTTGGAGGAAGGGAGAGACAGACACCGTCTGGATGAGTCATGGCGATCGCGTGACGCGCCTGCCGGCGGGCTTCAAGGTGATCGGCATCTCCAAAGGCGCGCCGTTCGCCGCGATCGCAGACGAGACACGCAAGCTCTACGCTGTGCAGTTCCACCCGGAAGTGGCACATACGCCCCGAGGCAGCCAGCTTATCGGCAATTTCGTGCGGCGCATCGCCGGACTGCCGGGCGATTGGAGCATGGCGCATTTCCGCTCGAGCGAGATCGCCAAGATCAGGGCGCAGGTCGGAAAGGGCCGCGTCATCTGCGGACTGTCAGGTGGGGTCGACAGCGCCGTGGCGGCGGTTCTGATCCATGAAGCGGTCGGCGATCAACTCACCTGCATCTTCGTCGACCATGGATTGCTGCGTTTGAACGAGGCCAAGGAAGTGGCCTCGTTGTTCCGCGGCCATTTCAACATCCCGCTCGTGCACGTGGATGCGAGCGAGCGCTTCTTGAAGGCGCTGAAAGGCAAGAGCGATCCGGAGGTGAAGCGCAAAACGATCGGCGCCTTGTTCATCGAGGTGTTCGACGAGGAGGCTAAGAAACTTGGGGGCGCCGAGTTCCTGGCGCAGGGGACGCTCTATCCGGACGTGATCGAGAGCATCTCGTTCACGGGTGGGCCCTCGGTCACCATCAAGTCCCACCACAATGTGGGCGGGCTGCCGGAGCGCATGAATCTCAAGCTGGTGGAGCCGCTGCGCGAGCTGTTCAAGGACGAGGTGAGAGCGCTTGGCCGTGAACTTGGCCTGCCCGAGCATTTCATCGGACGCCATCCGTTCCCTGGACCGGGGCTTGCCATTCGCATCCCGGGCGATGTCAGCGTCGAGAAGCTGGACGTCCTGCGCAAGGCGGATGCGATCTATCTCGACGAGATCCGCAAGGCGGGCCTCTACGATCAGATCTGGCAGGCTTTTGCAGTGTTGCTCCCGGTTCGCACTGTCGGCGTGATGGGCGATGCCCGCACCTATGATCAGGTCTGCGCGCTGCGCGCGGTGACGTCTACCGACGGCATGACCGCCGACTACTATCCCTTCCCGCACGAACTCCTCGGTCGCACCGCCACGCGCATCATCAACGAGGTGAAGGGGATCAACCGCGTCGTGTACGATGTGACATCGAAGCCCCCGGGGACCATCGAGTGGGAGTGAGCTTGGGCCATCTGTTGTCGGTCGCGCTGCTGGATGATGCGTCTTTCTAATCGGCGATTTGCGAGCACGTTTTTCGCGTTGGTGCTGTGGGCCATGCTGCCCGCGCCGTGCTCTGCCACCGACATCACACGGCTCATGGCGGAGGGGCGCGTCCCCGGCGTCTCAATCGCATTCGTGCGCAACGGCAAGCTTGCCGGGCTCAGGCAGGCCGGAGTTCGCAACGCGTCATCGGCGGCTACCATCGATGCCGAAACCGTTTTTGATGCCGCTTCCCTCTCGAAGCCCGTGTTTGCCTACATTGTGCTTCAGCTGGTCGACGCCGGCGTGCTTTCGCTCGATGAGCCCCTCGCTCAGCATGTCCCGGATTTCGTTTCCGACGATCCGCGGGCAGCCGGGATCACGGTTCGCCACGTTCTCAGCCATACCACCGGGCTGCCCAACTGGCGCGGCAAAGGAAACCCGCTCAAGACGCAGCTCGGGCCGGCGGAGCGCTTCAGCTACTCGGGTGAGGCATTT
>Ga0190265_10002182_pt1 | contig 13085 bp, 9 predicted proteins | sample Popmic124T_FD_133135 | JGI IMG/M metagenome (GOLD analysis project Ga0190265, IMG submission 133135) | Populus adjacent soil microbial communities from riparian zone of Indian Creek, Utah, USA - 124 T | ecosystem: Environmental > Terrestrial > Soil > Riparian zone | place: USA: Utah | collected... | reverse complement strand
TCGGCGCCGGCAAGATCATCGAGGTCGCGACCTTCCGGCGCGACCCGACCACGCGCGAAGGCGGCGCGGCCATCCTGTTCGACGACGCGCCGCCCGCCGCGGGAGAGCCGTCGCTGTGGCCTGCGCCCAAGGAGCGCGGCGACGACGCGGACCTGCTGATCCGCCAGGACAACACCTTCGGTCTGCCGCACGAAGACGCGATCCGCCGCGACTTCACCATCAACGGCTTGTTCTACGATCTCGAGCGCCAGGAAGTGATCGACTACGTCGGCGGCGTGCGCGATCTGCGCGACGTGGTCGTGCGCACGATCGGCGATCCCGACGTGCGCTTCCGCGAGGATCCAATCCGAATTCTGCGCGCGATCAAGTTCAGCTCGCGCCTCGATCTCGGCGTCGCCCCCGACGTCTACGACGCGATGGTCGATCTGCGCGATGAGCTGGCGCGCAGCGCGCCGCCGCGCGTGTTCGAGGAGATGCTGCGCCTGTTGCGCGGCGGCGCCGCCGAGCGCGCGGTCTATTTGTGCTGGGACGTCGGCGTGCTCGGCGTGGTGCTGCCCGAGCTCAGCGCGCACCTCGAAGACCAGGCCGAAGGCAGCGATGAGCTGTGGCGCCGGCTGATCGTCGTCGACGAGCTGCACGGCGAAGGCCGGCTGCCGACCGACGCCGTGCTGATCTCCGCGCTGCTCTACGGCCCGTTGCAGGAAGCGGTGTACGGCGCGCGCGATCCCGGCGCCGCGTTCGAGGAGTTCTTCGGCGACATGGTCACGCGCCTGTCGCTTCCGCGCCGGATGCGCGACCGCATGCGCCTGATCTTCGCTGCCCAGCGCCGCCTCGAGCGCGGTCAGCACGGCAATTTGCGCCGCCGCGAGTTCTTCGAAGACGCAGCGCTGCTGCTCGAGATCAGGCTGCGCGCCGCGCGCAAGCCGCTGCCCGGCTGGCTCGAAGACCTGCGCAGCCACTGAGGCGGTCAGAACACGAAGAACAGGTCGAAGTCGGGGATCAGCGTGCGCTCGGGCAGGACGAAGTTCACCAGCGGCAGGTTGTAGTTGCCGTAGCCCAGGCCGGCGCGCAGGTTGACCTCGCCCCAGGACAGGTGGATCCCGGGCACGATCGAGAAGCCGTCGCGGACCACGAACTCGCCTCCGGTGACGTCGCTGTGCACGGCCACGGTGGTGAAGTCGTCGGGATACACCCGGGCGTTGGCCTGCGCGAGCACGCGCTGCAGCACGAGCCAACGCACGTGCACGAGCAGCGCAATCACGCGCGACAGCCGGATCTCGCCCGTCGCCGTGAGCTGGAGATTGTCGGTCGCGCCCTCGACCGCGCCGTCGAACGCGTCCATCGCGAGCGCGCCATCGACGTCGACCTCCGTGTACACCACGCTGCCGCTCAAGCTGAGATCGGTCATGCGATGGGAGACGAAGGCTTCGAGCGGCAGCGCCGTGACCACCGCGTTGCCGGCCTGCTCGTCGAGCCAGGAGAGCCGCGAGCTGTCGAAGTAGGCGAAGCCTGCCTGCAGCGCGAGCGCGACCGGATCGCTCGGCAGCAGGCGCAGCTTGGCGTGCACGGTCGCCGCGAGCAGGGCCCAGGGCAGCGTGTACGTACCCACGGTCGCGAAATCGAGCGGGCTGTACTGCAGCTTGAACAGCCCCGCGCGCAGGCTGCCGCCGTCCATCGTGTACGCGGTGTCGTCGGTCGCGCGCTCGCGCTCGGTGTGATACGCGCGCGCCGTCCCGGCGCAGGTCGCGGTCCAGGCGAGCGCGCCGAGCAGCGCGAGCGCGCGGCCATCGCGGCGTCTCACGGCAGGCTCAGCTCCGCGCCGTCCGCCCCGGTGCAGCGCCGCGCGGCGACCTCGCAGCTGAACGTGCCGTTGGTCGCGCGCGCTCGCACGCTGCCGCCGCGCGTCGGATCGATCGCGACCAGCACGTGTCCCGAGTCGACCGGCACGATCAGCTCGAGCGCGCGCGTGCGGACGTCGATCCGGAAGTCGAGCGCAGTGACGACCTCGCGTCCGTCGACCGCTGCTCGGGCCGCGAGCTCCACCACCACGGGCTGCTCGAGGTTGGGGAGGTCGTCGATCTCCACGCCTTCGCCGATGAACATGCGCACGTCGCTGTCGCCCGGGTCGCTGGTCGTGCCGTCGAGCTGCACCTCGCGGCCGCTCATGAGATAGCGGCAGGCCGTCAGCGTGCCCCACACGACCGGATCGATCTCGCCTCGGTCGAAGCCGGCGATCATGTACAGCTCGCCGTTGTCGGGGCTCGGCACGGGGGCCGCGCCCCAGCCGTCGCAGGTGCGCCAGACCTCCACGTAGCCCGCGCCCGGCAGGGTCAGCGCTTGCTGCCGCACCGCCAGCTCGCTCGCCGCGGCGCGAGTCTCCGCCGCGCTGTTGCGGTTCACCTGCGCGAGCCCTGCGCTCAAGTTTTGAATGAAGGTGCGATCGATTCCGATCGCGTCGACGGCCGTGACCAGCGCCGAAGCTCGCCCCAGGAGATCGTCCACGCTGGCGAGCGTGATCGGCGCGGTCGGCGCGTCGTACGCGTCCAGGGTGCGCATCGCGGGAGCCTCGGGCTTCTCCAGGGCGCGCGTCCGGTCCTGATCGGCGCAGCTCGCCAGGGCGACGCATGCGCCGAGCGCGCGGAGCGCGTCGTGAGAGAAGCCAAGCCGCATGCGGGCAACCGTATCCACCGCGCTCGGCTGCGCCCGATGCCGGCGCGTTAATCGTCTATTCGGGGTGCGCGACGATGATTCGGAAGTGGTGCTCGTCAAACGCGGCGCGCTCTTCGGGGCGCTGCAGCGGGAGCGCGGTGACGGCGATCAAGACTGCGCGCGTGTCAGGGGTGAGCTCGATCGGTAGAAAGCTCTCCGGCAGCTTGCGCGGCGGCGCCGCGATCGTGCCGAGCGACTGGCCGCGCTCGTCCAGGCGGGTCGCGAGCAAAGACCAGCGCGCATCCGGCTCGGCGCGCAGCCAGACGCGAAGCGGGCGGTCGGGACGCACGGCGGGCGCTTCGATCCGCACGTACGCGCTGCCGTAGCTGGCGAGCGGCTCGCGCGAGCCCACCGCGAACGGCAGCTTCGCCAGAGTGCCTTCGGCGAGCAGCGTCACGCGCGTGAGCGCACCGAGCCCAAGGCCGAGCGCTTCGGGCGCGAGCGCGCGCTGCATCGCCAGCTCCTCGGCGTCGGCGTCCAGCGTCTCACCCGCGCGCTCGAGCACGCGCTCGAGCGCTTCCCACAGCGTCGGACGCGCGTGCAGCTTGCTCGGACCATCGCTGCGCTGCGCGGCCAGCTCCCAGAGCCCGCGCACCAGCTCACCGCTGCCGCCGTGGTGGCGAAGATCGAGCCAGGCGAGCCATTGCGCCGCCGCGGCGATCTGCGCGGGCTCAGCGCCGAGCGAGCCCAGGCGTGGTTCGCGCTGCGCTTGCTCGGCGTCGAGCTCGCAACCCCACGTGCCCTCGGCCAGCCACACCGCGACCGCCGCGCTCGCCTCACGCAGCTGCGGCGCCTCGGCGGGATCGCGCGCGAGCAGCCCGGCTTCCGTCAGGGCCGCCAGCGCGCAGGCCGAGAGCGCTTGCTCCGGCAGCGAGCGATCGAGCAGCGCAAACGAGCTGGCGCTGTCGAGCGGCGTGGCGCTGGCCAGCTGCTCCGGATACGCCACGGCCGCACGCTGCGCGCCGGCGACCAGGTACACGTCGTGCTCCAACGTTCCGCCGGCGCCACCGTCGGAGTAGGGCAGGGGCCAGCCCGAAAGCAGCAGCCAATCGTATGCGCGCCCGAGCGCGGCCAGCACTTGGGGTGCGCGCGCGGCGTCCTGGCGCGCCCCGTGTACGCAAAGCGGACGCTCGAGCGCGCACCAGACGACCTCGCCCCGCGCGGGGCGGATTTGCTCGGCGTCGGTCGCGAGCGCGGGACCGCCGTCGAGCGCCACGATCGGCCCGCGATACGGCCCACGGGCGGTCAGGTGCTCGGCCAGGGCTTGAAACGGGCTGTCCTGAGCCGCCGCGGGACCGGAAAGCAGCGAGAGCAGCAGCGTTCCGACCAAGCGAGTGCGTCCGCGCATCACCACGTGTTGTACACGAGCGAGCGAAGCGAGCCCCGCGGATGGGTGGGGCCCCCGACGGCTTTGCCGGCGGGTCGGGAAGGGCGCGTGCCCTTCCCGATATCAAACCGATAATGTTGCCGCACCTCGAAAACTTTGGCTCAATGGCCGTCTTGGCGATGACGACCTCCGACTCGAGCTTCGATCCCGGGGCGTTCTTTCAGTTCGACCTGGCCAAAGGCAACGTCCGCGCCCGCGGCGGCTCGCGCGTGCTGGTCGTGACCGAGGGCGTGCTCGGGCCGCTGATCAACACGGCGGTCTCGAACGGCGACCTGACCGCGATCCGCAGCCTGGGCAGCCAGCTCGCGCACATCGCGACCACTTCGATGAACGCGCAGCCCAACGCGGCCACGCCCGAAGAGGTGATCGGCCACGCCGGCGGCGTGATGTCCCTGTTCGGCTGGGGCCGCTTGCGGCTCGAGCACTGGGGCGAAGCGCTGGTGCTGCACGTCGAAGGCATCGCGCCACTCGACGACGACAATCTCGCGGTCGCGGCGCTGCTCGGCGGGTTGTTCTCGACCCTGTGCGCGGTCGAGGTGGCCTGCGTCCCGGTGGCTCAGACCGGCCGCTACATGATGGTCGATCCGCGCATCGCGGAGCAGGTCTGGAACTGGTCCAAGGAAGGCGAGAGCCTGGCGGCGATCGCGTCCAAACTGGTGGCGACGCAGCGATGAGCATGACGAGCATGCAGCAAGTCGAGCGGTTGCAGGCCTTGCTCGAAAAGGTGAAGCAGAACCGCAGCGCGGCGCGCGAAGCTCCGGCCAGCGCGGCGCGCGCGCCCATGGCTGCCGCACCCGCGGCCGCGCCGAGAGCTCCGGCCCCTGCGCCCGCAGCGGCGCCGTCTCCGACCGCGCGCAAGCCCGCGCAAGGAGCACCCACCACTCCCGTCGGCATGCCCACGCCGGCACGCCGGGCCCCTGCGATCGAAGAGGAGCTCGATTTCTCGTCGTTGCCGCCGCCCGGCGCGTCGCGCGCCCCCGCGCAAGAGCCCGCGTTCACCCCTGCCGAACGCCGCACGCGTCCCGGCGCGACCCCGCTCGAGATGGCGGTCGAAGACACGCTCGACCGCCCCGCAGTCTCGCCCGTGCTCCCGCAGCAGCCCGCGCGCGCTCCCGTGCCCGCCGCGCAACCCGTGGCAGCGGCCGCGCCCGCTCAACGCCGCGACGGCGTCGTGCTGGCCGATCCCACACCGCCCACGCCGGGACGGCCGATCGCGCAGACGCTGAGCAAGCAGCCCCCGGTCCTCCCCGTCAGCTTCGGCGACCTGCTCAAGCGCTCTCTCTCTCTGCGGCCTCGGTAGCGCTCGCGCGCGTGAGCGACGGGGGGCCTTTGCCCCCCGAATTAAGCTACATATCGGGCCATGCTGCTCGCGATCGACGTCGGCAATACGCACACGGTGCTGGGGCTGTACGACGGCACCAAGCTGATTCACCACTTCCGCATTCAGTCCGAGCGCGGCCGTACGGAGGACGAGTATCACGTACTGCTCGCCACCTTGCTCAACATCTCCGGGCTCGAGCCCGAAGAGGTCGACGCCAGCATCCTCGCCTCGGTGGTCCCGCCGCTGACCGATCGACTGGTGCGCTCGGTGCGCCGCGCGTTCGAGCACGAGACCATCGTGGTCGGTCCCGGGATCAAGACCGGCATGCCGATCCTGTACGAGAACCCGAAGGAAGTCGGCGCCGACCGCATCGTCAACGCGATCGCCGCCTACGAGCGCGTGCGCTCGGGCGTGATCGTGGTCGACTTCGGGACCGCCACCACGTTCGACTGCGTCTCCAATCGCGGCGAGTACCTCGGCGGCGTGATCGCCCCCGGCATCTCGCTCAGCGCCGAAGCGCTCTTCGCCAAGGCCGCGCGCCTCTCGCGCATCGAGATCGTGAAGCCTCCGCACGCGCTCGGGCGCAACACCACGCACTCGATGCAATCGGGGCTGATCTACGGCTACGTCGGCCTGGTCGACGGTCTGGTCGAACGCCTGCAGGGCGAGCTCGGCTACCCCTGCGCAGTGCTCGCGACCGGCGGCGAGGCCCCACTGATCGCTGCCGAGTCCAAGACCATCCAGGAGACGGACGAGTTCCTCACCCTCGACGGCCTGCGCATCCTCTACGGCCGCCAGAAGTAAGAGAAATCAACACGAAGTCGGGAAGGCGGAAAGCCAAATTAGATTTTCTGACTTCCCGTCTTCCTGTGCACTCTTCACTGCGCCCGCAGCAGCGCCAGCAAGCCCGCCACGCTCGCGGCGATCACCACCAGCGCCAGCGCGTACACCAGCAAGTCGGCGTCGAAGCCGCGCTGCGCCGCTTGTGTGCTGCGCTGCGCCGGCTGTGGCTCGGCGTTCGTGGGCGCGCTCGCAGGGGCGCTGACGGCGAGCTCGGCGGTCGCGCGATCGGTCGGGCTCAGGCTCGGGCCGAGCGGCGCGACGTCGGGCTCACCGGTCAGCGCGTCCATCGATTCCTCGGCAGGCTCCTCGAACAGCAGGCGCGTGGCGCCGAGCACCAGCTCGTCGTTGTCGCGCAGCCGCCGCTCCACCACGCTGCGCCCGTTGATCGTCAGCGGCGCGCTCGGCTCGAGCGCGCGGATCAGCACACCGTCGAGGTCGCGCACGACTTCCGCGTGCTCGGCCCGCAGCGCGGCATCCGGCAGCACCAGCTGACAGCCGGCCGCCGTCCCGATCAGCAGCTTGCACGGCGGCGCCGGAATCGAAAGCGCGTGCCCCGTCTGCGGCCCGGTCAGCACCGCCAGGTGCGGCCCCGGCAGCCGCTCGCCCGCGCGCGACCTGCGAAACAGCCTGCGCGCGAGCTCCGCCGTGCGCTCGGCCGTGGTCGGACGCGCGCTGACGACTCCGCTCTGGAAGCGCAGCGCGTACGCCCCGATCTCGATCACGTCGCCGTCGGCGAGCTTCTTCTTGCGCTGCGCGGTCAGCGCGACGCCGTTGACGCGCGTCCCGTTGGTCGAGCCGTGGTCGACGATCGCGTAGCCGTCCTGCTCCGAGCGCACCGTGGCGTGTGCATCGCTGATGCTGAGATGCGGGATGCGGACGTCGGCGCCGGGGCCGCGCCCGATCGCGATCCGCTCCTGGTCGAAGTCGTAGTGCAGCTCTTCCGGCAACGGCCCGTTCTCGCCGGAGCGAATCGAGAGCCGCACACCCATGCAGCGCAGCGTCCTCAGCTCGGGGCGCTCGGTCAAGAACGCGTGCGTTCGCCGAAAACTGGACCTCCCGCGCCAGGGATGCGAGCTGTCTGCATAGCCCCTGCCCGGGAAGGACGCGCATGTCAGATACGGCGGATCGACCGAACGAGCGTAGCGAACGGGTGCCCCTGAGCATCCCGATCGAGCTCGGTCACGGCGACTTCGAAGACAGCTTCGAAGCCGACGGCGTGAACCTGAGCAAGGGCGGGCTGTCGATGCGGGCCGCGTGCCTGCCCGACCCCGGCAGCCGTCTGTCACTGCGCTTTCGCTGCGAGCCGAGCGGCCGCCTGGTGAGCGCCCAGGGCGAAGTGGTCTGGGCACATCTCGACGGCGAGCACCGCGGCGAGTTCGGCCTGGCCTTCGTCGACCTCGACGCGCAGACCGAGTGGCTGATCGAGGAGATGATCGCCGAGCACGGCGCCGGCAGGGCCCAGGGCGAGGGGCCCGACAGCGACGAAGAAGGTCCGCGCGTCGCGCAGCTCGAGCTCGAAGGCAGCTCCGAGCCGATCGCCGCGCGCGTCGTGCGCGCCGAAGGTGATCACGTGGTGTTCGAGCAGCGCCTGGACCTGCTCAAGCTCGGACGGGGCGTGCGCGCGTACGGCGAGGGCGAGCAGGCTCACGCCGGAGCGATCGCCGCCGTCGAGCTGCGCATGGTCGGCAACGTGCCGATGCTCGCGGTCACGGTCGCGTTCGACGCTGCCGACGGCAGCACGCCGCGCGGCACGCTCGAGCACGACACCGAGCCCGACCTCGCCGCGCCCGCTGCTGCCGCCGCCGCCGCGGCCGACGCTGCCGGCGCGCATCCGAGCCCAACGCTGGTCGAATTCCAGCGCGCGCGGCCCCCGTCGATCCACCGGACAGCGGTCCCGGCATCGGAACCGTGCTCCGAACCGGATCCGGTCTCCGAATCGGTATCCATGTCCGTAGCGGACTGCGATGTCGACTCCGATCCCGATTCCGCGTTCGCCGCCGCCGACTACGACGTGCACGAACGGCCGACCTTCGACCCCACGGCGCAAGCCGCCCAGGCCGTGCTCGCCGCGCGTTCGGTCTCCGCGCCGCGCGTGGCTCGCGCTGCGCATTCCGAGCCGGCGCCCGCGCCGGTGCGCAAGTCGCAGCCGGCGCCGCCTCAGCTCGAGCCGACGGTGGTCGTGGCCACCGAGGGCGCGCGCCGCTCGGCCCCACCGGCGGCGCCGGAGCGCGAGTGGTCCAAGGCTTTTACGCTCGACGATCCCAGCGGCGACCCCGAGCCCAACATCGAGCCCGAACAGCTCGATCTACCGCCGTTCGAGCCCGAGCCACCCGCGCTGCAGGTCGCGCTGGTTCAGCTGTGGCGAGTTTTGCGCCGCCAATCGCGCTTGCTCGCGAGCGCGCTGCGCACGCTGCTCGCGTCCGCCTATCGCAGCGCGAGCCCGGAGGTGCGCGCGCACGTGTTGCGCGCGGGCGGCGCGGTCAGCGGCCTGTACGACGGCCGGATCGGCCCTCAGATCGGCGCCCTGCGCCGGCTCGTGCTCGGCAAGCTGGGCGCGCGCCGCCGCCGCAAGACCGGCTCGCCGCAAGCCGCCGCGCAACCGGTCGCGCGGGCGGGCCTCGGCCGCACCGTGCTGATCGGCGTGCTCGCGGCCGGCGCGATCGGCTTCGGCGTGTACGCATGGGCGCCCGCATCCGACGACGCGCCGCAGCTGCATCGCAGCCTCGATCCGAGCGCGGCGGCGAACGCGCTCTCGCCGGTCTCGTCCACGGCTCCGGTCGACCTGATCGGCGCGCCGGCCTTGGTCGCGCCCGATCCCAAGCACGTGCCAAACGCGCACGCCGTCCCGCCGTCTTCGCCGTTCGCGGTCGACGTGCGCGACGCGCGCGACAAGGCCGGCAGCGCGCGCAAAGCCACCGCTGCGCCTGTATCCGCGCCTGCGATCGCGACGACGACGAGCGCCGCGCCCGTGCCGGGCACCGCTTCAGCTGCCGGGAACGCCCCGCGCAAGCTGCGTTTTGGCGCCGCCCAAGCGCCGCGCGGACGTCGTTTCGCGCTGCGCATGAGCGGCAAGATCCAGAACCTGAGCGGCAGCGACGACCCCGGCGGCTTCACCGTGCACGCGGCCGGTTGCCTCGCGCTCGACAAGGCCGGGCCGATCGCCAGTGCTCACGGCGCGGTCGAGCGATCGATGGTCATCAACCGCGGCGACCGCGCGGAGCTCACGATCCGCTTCGACCAGGGTAAGCGTCCCGCCTACCAGGTTGTGGCCGAGGGCTCGACCCTGTACGTGACCATTCAAGACCTGTGACTGAGCCCCGAGCCCGGGACGTGGTCCTCGCCAGCCGCCTAGCGGCAATGGGCACAGCGGGCTGGAGTGCGGAGGATTGCTGGGGATCTCCGGCCCCGCCCACAGGGCGTGAATGTCCACGTTTGGGGATATATCGGATCCTGCCAAGGTGTGGCGCGGTCGGTTGGCCGCTTCGCCTATACCTCAATAAGATCAGCCAATTGGCCGGATATCGCACCTTCCCCTACGCTGCGGGAATATTGTGCGAAAAGGGCATATACCTGTTGTTTCTCATCGGCCCATGTAACAGAGTCACACACAGGTCTTTGGCGCGGTGGGTAAGCCGAGCGTTTCAGGAGGTCGTGCAAAAATGGATCAGTGGAGCCAACTCAGGGTCGCCCAAGCGAACCGCCTACTCGTGCTGGCCATCGCGGCCCTCGCGATCGCAGCCGGCTGTGCAACCGATGAGCCGACAGACACCGCGCCCGACATGCCGGTGCTGAACGGTCCGATCGCGGGCTCGGGCGTGGCGGTCAACCAGCCCGGAGCCACCGCTGGAGCGGCCGGGCCGGGCGTCGGCCCCGGTGTCGTCGGCCCCGGCCCCGGCGCCGGCACGTCGATGCCGTGCGAAGTCGAGATGGCCGTCAAGACGGGCTGCCAGAGCTGTCACGGCGCGATGCTGATCGGCGGCGCACCGATGAAGCTCATGGCGCTCTCTGACTTCCAGCGCGACTACACCGTCCTGACGACTCCGCAGCTCAAGGGCAAGTCGATGAAGATGTACGAGTTGGCGCGCATCCGCCTCAACCGCGAGATGGGCACCACGCCGATGCCGCAGGGCACGCCGCTGAGCGCGGCGCACTTCAGCTCGCTCGATGGCTGGCTGCGCGGCGGCGCTCCTGCCGGAGCCGCATGCGGCAGCGCGACCAAGCCCGGCGACGTGAACCCGGGCAACATGACCGCGGGGGCGGGCGGCACTGGCGGCGCGGGCGGCGGCAACGTCCAGGGCGGCGTGGGTGGTACGGGGATAACGATGGGCGAGAACAGCCAGTGCGACATCGCGGGCGCGTTTGACCCGCTGGTCGCGCGCGACGGCGAGACTTGCTACGAGTTCAAGACCCACGGTGAGTCCGGCGCGACCGACACGACCGAGTTCAACGTCCCGGCGTCGGAGAGCTACTCGCAGTTCTACTTCAACGTGCCGTGGCCGGCCGGCTCGGTCGCGACGCGCTTCGGCTCGCGCTTCGATAACCTGCAGGTCTTGCACCACTGGCTCGCGTTCTCGAGCATCTCCGGCAACCCGGCCGGCACGGTCGCCAAGAACGTGACGGGCACCACGCTCGGTGAGGCCGCCGAGCTGATCGCAGGCTGGGCCGTCGGCGGCTGCACCACGGAGTATCCGAACAACGTCGGCGTGGCGCTGCCCGACAGCGGCAAGATCATGGTGCAGTGGCACCACTACAACAACACGGGCATGACGCAGACGGACGGCAGCGCGGTTCAGATCTGCACGGTCCCCCAGGGCATGCGCGAGCACAAGGCAGGTCTGACCTTCCTCGGCACCGAGGACATCTTCCTGGGCGCGGGCAAGCCGACGGCGGTTGGCTCGTGCGTGAACATGTCCGGCAGCGACATCCACATCCTCGGCTTCACCCCGCACATGCACACCATCGGCATTCACATGAAGTCCGAGGTGATGAACCCCGACGGCAAGTCCGAGGTGGTGTTCGACAAGCCGTTCATCTTCAACCAACAGGTCAACTACATGCAGAACCCGGCGTACGTGCTGAAGCCCGGTGCGCGCATCACGTCGACCTGCACGTACCAGAACGACAGCGGCGTGCCCGTGGCGTTCGGCCAGTCGACCGAACAGGAGATGTGCTACCAGTTCACCGTCGCGTACCCGTACGAGGCGCTGAACCGCGGCAACTTCAGCCTGATCGGCGCGACCAACACGTGCTGGGGCGACTTCTAGTGCCCGTGCTGACTGCGCGCTGAAGCAGTCACGTCCTGAAGAGGGAGAGGCTTCGGCCTCTCCCTTTTCGTTTAAGCACCGTCACCCCTCGCGCGGGTCGGGCCGGCAGGCGAGCACCACCTCGAACGTGGTGCCGAAGCCGACCTCGCTCTGGGTGGTGATCTGGGCCCGGTGCTGGTCGAGGATGTTCTTCACGATCGACAGGCCCAGGCCGGTGCCCTTGCCTTCGCCCTTGGTGCTGAAGAAGGGCTCGAAGATGCGCTGCAGGTTGTCTTCGGGGATGCCCTTGCCGTTGTCGGTGATGCGGACGGCGAGGCGCCCGTCGCCGCCGCTCATGCTCTGAACCACGATCCGGCCCGCGCCGAGCGGCAGGGCGTGGCAGGCGTTGGTCAGCAGGTTCACGAACACCTGCACCAGCTGGCCCTTGACGCCGTAGACCAGCGGCAGGCTCGGGTCGTAGCGCTTGTCGATCTCGGCGCCGGTCTCCTGCACCAGGTGCTCGCAGAACACCACGGCTTGATCGAGCAGCTCGTGCACGTCGAGCGCGGTCGGGCGTTCGCTCGAGGGGCGGGCGTACGACACCAGGTCGCGCGTGAACTTGAGGATACGTTCGGCGCTGCCGTTGATGCGGCGCAGCTTCTCGATGTCGGCGGGAGCCGCCGACTGCTCGATCGCGCGCTTGAGCAGGTAGTCGCCGTAGACCGAGATGCTGGTCAGCGGGTTGTTCAGCTCGTGCACGATGCCGGCGGCGAGCTGGCCCAAGGTGGCGAGCTTCTCGGCGTGGATCACCTGGCCTTCGAGCTCGCGCAGCTCGGTCACGTCGCGATAGATGTAGATCACGCCCTCGACCTCGCCATCGGCGCTGAGGATCGACGCGGTGTTGACCGCGACTTGCGCGAAGCTGCCGTCGCGGCGCGGCAGGCGCACGTCGACGTTGGTGCTGGCTTCGCCGTGCAGCGCGCTGATGTAGACGGGCAGGAGCCGGCGGCGCTCGGTCTCGGGCAACAGGCCGAGCCACTCGCGGCCCAGGATGTCTTCGCGGCGGAAGCCGGTGATGGTCAGGAACGCGCGGTTGGCGAAGTCGACCTCGCCGCTGCGGCCCATCACCATGATCGGCGCGTTGGCGTGGTCGAGCAGCTTGCTCAGATAGTCGCGCAGGTAGACCGACTCGCGGTGCAGGCGGCAGTTGCGCAGCGCGCTCGACAAGTGCACGCCGAGCTGAACGATCAGCGGCTCGTCGCCCGCGGGCACGCCGACGCCGGATGCGTATTCGATCGCGAGCGCGCCGAGCACGCGTTCGCCGTCGAGCAGCGGTACGTCGATGCCTGCGGCGCCGTTCACGAAGATCGGCCGGTACGCGTCCACTGCGCTCAGCAGCGCGCCGCCCGAGAGCACGCGCACCGCGTGGCGCTGGATCGCCTGCGCGCTCAGCTCGATGCGCTCGCGGCGCTCGGGACGCAGCCGGCCGGTCGCGTACACCATGCTCAGCTCGCTGTTCTGCGGATCGAGCAACCGCACGCAGCACATGCGGTTCGGGAACAAGCGGCTGAAGCGCTCGACG
>Ga0190265_10002181_pt1 | contig 13090 bp, 8 predicted proteins | sample Popmic124T_FD_133135 | JGI IMG/M metagenome (GOLD analysis project Ga0190265, IMG submission 133135) | Populus adjacent soil microbial communities from riparian zone of Indian Creek, Utah, USA - 124 T | ecosystem: Environmental > Terrestrial > Soil > Riparian zone | place: USA: Utah | collected... | reverse complement strand
GGTCCCGGTCACGGTCACGGTCCCGGTCCCGGTCCCGGTCCCGGTCCCGGTCCCGGTCGCGGTCGCGGTCGCGGTCCTCGTCCTTCTCGTCCTCCACGGTGGTGGTCATCGTCCCCTCGGTCGGAGGCGCCGTCTCCTCGTCGGCGGTCGTGCCGTCGGTCGGGGGCGGGGTCTCGCCGTCGGGGGTGGTCTCATCGGGCTGTTGCCCCTCGAGGAGGTCCTCGATGCGCTCGTTCTGCACGAACGTGTCGACGCGGAGCTGGAACTCCTCGCGGAGCTCCGACACGGCCTCCTCGGTGGTCTGGCCAGGGCGGGGCTCGTAGCGATCGATCAGGCCGGCGAGGCGCTCCCGGAGCGCGGCCACCTCGGCGGGGTCGGCCCCCTCGGGCGGCTGCCAGTTGGCCAGGTTGGCCGCGAACGTGGCGCGCGAAGCCTCGAAGTCGGCGGCGGTGGGCGGGTCGGCGCCGCTGTACTGCGGCGGGACGACGCCGGTGTTCTGGGGCATCGTGACGCGCGGGTCGGGAGCCGGCGGCTCCGTCCCGGCGGGCGCGTCCGTCCCGGTGGGCGCGTCGGGGCTCCGGTCGTCGTCCTGGCCCCGGTCGTCCTCGTTGTCCTGACCCCGGTCGTCGTCCTTGTCGTCGTCATCGTCGTCCTGCCGGCCTTGGGTGGGCGCGGTCGCACCACTGCTCCCACCGACTCCCTCGGAGACGCGGCCCTGCTGCCCCCTCGGATCAGGCATGCCGCCCTGACCGGGGCCGTCGTCGGACATCGGGGCCTGGCGGGCCGCGGCCGGCGCGGCCGTGGCCACACGGCCGCCGCCATCGTCGGGCACCTGGACCTGGCGGACCGCAGTGGGCGCTGACCGGCCGCCGCCGCCGCCACCACTACCGCCGCCACGGCCACCACCGCCGCCACCCCCGCCTCCACCACCGGCATCGAAGGCGTCCATCGACTCCGCGGGAGGCGCCGGGGGCGCCGCGGCAGGATCAGCCGGCGGGGGTTCGGCGGGGGACGCGGTGTCGGCGCCGAAGATGGCATCGGTCACCTGGTCGTGCCAGAGCAGACCCGCCCCGGCGACACCGGCGGCGGCCGCTGCCCCGGCGGCGATCTTGCCGGCCGTCGACATCCCGGCCTCCTCCGGCTTGTGCTTGCCCGGCTCGGTCCGCCGAGCCTTCGCCTCCGCCGGCTTCTTCTTGTCGCTCGACCCGCCGCCCGAGGGGGCGGCCTTCGTGGGGTCGTTGGTCGGCGCGCCAGCGCCACCGCCTCCACCGGAGGGCGGGGGCGGGGGCGGGGTCGGGGTGCTGGTGCTCACGATGGGCTCCTGTGGTTCCGGGATGGCGTTGCGAGGTGTCGTGGCGGCCCCGAGGACCACCACGAGCTTGGGATCGGAGTCGACGAGCAGCGGCCGTCCCGTGTGGGACGCCACCAGCTCGGCGACGAGGGGCATGCGGCTCGAGCCGCCGACGAGGACGATGCCGGCGAGGTCGCCGAGCGTGAGCCCGGCCGACGCGACGACCCGGTCGAGGGCCCCGAGCGTCTCGGCGAGCCGGGGTCGGACGGCCGTCTCGAGCTCGTCGCGGGTCATCCGCACCTGCGTCTGCAGGCCGGGCACCGCCACGGCGATCGTCGTCTCGGTGTCGACCGACAAGGCCTCCTTGGCCGCGGTGCAGTCGTCCCGCAGGGCCTGCACGGCGCGCCGGACGCCGTCGTCGGTGGTGTCGAGCTGTGCGAGGGCACCGTCGAGCACGGCGTTCACGTGGGCGAGGACCGCCTGGTCGAGGTCGATCCCGCCGAGCCGCTCGAGCCCCTCGGGTTGGCCGAGCAGCGTCGAGCGGCCAGCGGCGACGCGGACCACCGCGGCGTCGAAGGTGCCGCCTCCGAAGTCGTAGACGGCCACGGCGTCGCCGTCGGCCAGCCGGCCCTGCCGGGTGTGGTGCTGGGCTGCGGCCACCGGCTCGGGCACGAGGCCCACGGTGGGGAGGCCGGCGACGCGGCCCGCCTCGCGGAGCAGGTCGAGCTTGTACTCACCCCAGGCCGCCGGATGGGTCAGCACCACCGAGCCGAGGTCGTGCCCCGCTGCGCGAGCGGTCTCGAGCACGCCGGCCAGCAGGTGGCCAGTGAGCGTCTCGGCGCCGTACGGGGTGCCGCCGACCACGATCGGCGTGGTGTCGCCGAGGCGGCGCTTGAACTCCCGTGCCCCACTGGCCGGGTCGACGGCGGCGGCACGGACGGCCCGCCAGCCGGCGACGACGGCGCCGTCGACGACGGCCACGACGCTGGGCATGGCCACCCCGTGCTCGCCGAGCGAAAGGGGTTCACCCGCGACGGAGGCGGCGGTCCAGGTCGTACCGAGGTCGACACCGAGCGCGGCTCCCGCAGTCACGGCTTCGACGGTAGGCCATCACCCCAGCGCCGTCGCCGGGTGATCCCCCGGTTCAATCCCCGGGAAGGTCGTCGAGGTCGAGGTGGGGCACCGAGGGCTGGTCCTCCAGTCCCGCGAGGAGCGCGATCTGCTCGTCGGTGAGCGTGGCGTCGTCGACCTCCACGGAGGCCCACGGGTCAGGAGCGTCGGCGCCCTCGTCGAGCTCGGCGAGGTGCCGCTCGATCGCGTCCCAGAAGCTCACGGGCGTCTCCTCATGCGGTCGTGCTCCTCGTCGCCACCCGCGTGGCCAGCTCCGTGCGGGACCGGATGGCGAGCTTGCGGTAGATGGCCTGGAGGTGGAAGTCGACGGTCTTGGCGCTCAGGAACAGCGTCTCGGCCGCCTGACGGTTGGTGAGCCCGGAGGCCACGGCCTCCGCGACACGCAGCTCGGCGGCGCTGAGCGCAGCCGCCAGCGCGTCGACCGGTCCGGTCGCCATGCGCCGCTCGACGTCGGCGAGCACGCTCTTGGCTTCGACGTCACCTCCCGCCGCGGCGACGACCGCCACCCGGTGGGCGGCCGCCAGGTCGAGGACGTCGAGGTGCTCGACGACGGCAGCGACGAGGCGCCGCGTGCGCGCCATCGCGTCGACGGACAGGCGCGCGGCGTGCTCGAGCGCGGTGGCCGCCGCTCCCGGCGCGCCACGGCGCCGTTCGGCGTCCGCGACGAGCTCCAACATCGACGCGACGTCCTCGTCGGGGGCGGCGCACGACGCGACGAGCTGCCAGGCCCGTTCGGCGGCGTGGGCCGGTTCCGTGAGCGACGCCGCAAGGGCGCGGTGCGCGGCGCGGCGGCTGGCCGCGGCCACGAGCCGGTAGGAGAGCGGCCGGAGCAGCGTGTGACGGAAGCGCACCCGATCGCCCTCCACCACCACCACGTCCGCTGCCTCGGCCCGGTCGACCCCGCCGGTGGGCTCGCCCAGCACGGTCAGCGCCTCTTCGATCGGCGCCACGAGCCCCGTCCGATCGGCGGCCACCACGACGAGGGCTCGTTGCACGTCCTCCGGGAGCGCCTCGATCTCCTGCTGGAGGCGACCGACCACCAGCACGGTGGGGCGGGGGGCGTCGGGCAGGGGCACGGAGCCGTCGCGCTCATCGGCGGTGAGGGAGCGGGCCAGCTCGACGGCCAGCAGCGGGCTGCCGTCCGCCCACGCCGCGAGGGCGTCGGCGACCTCGGGCGTGCAGGGCACTGCGCCGGCGACGATCGCGGCAAGGGCACCCCGCGCCAGCGGCGGTAGGGGAAGGACCGCGGTGGTCACGGCGTCGAAGGGCCCATCGCCGGGCCCGGTGGTGGCGATGGCCCCCACCGCGTCCACGCCGAGGCGGCCGAGCGCGAAGGCCAGAGCCTCGGCCGACGCTGGATCGAGGCGATCGGCATCGTCGAGGAGCAGGAGCATCGGCTCCGCCTGGGCGGCTGCGGTCAGCGTGTGGAGCACACCCAGCCGGACCTCGAGGGGATCCACCGCGGCTCGTCGGAGCGACAACGCCTCACGCAGCGCCTCAGCGGGCTCGTCTCCCGAGGGCGCGATCGGTCGCAGCAGGCTCGACAGGCCGGAGAAGGCCGGCTCGGCGGCGCCGTCGATGCCCCGCGCCATCAACGTCCGCACACCCGCGGCCCTCGCCATGTCACGCGCGGCGTCGAGGAGCGACGACCGGCCCGACCCGGGCTCGCCGCGGATGGTGAGGACGAACGGGCGACCGCTGGGCACGCCGCTCAGGAGCGACGAGATCAACCCCGTCTCGGCCTCTCGCCCGATCAACGTCAGCCGCCGACTCGCCCTCTCACGGCAGGTCGACGCAGCTGGGCTGCGGGTCGTCGTCGAGAGAGTGATCGTGGTCGGCCACCACGGCGCAGAGCTGCTCCGCCCCGTCGGGTGCGTCGCTGGGCCGCAGGCCCTCGGCGTCGTGGACGAGCTTGTTGCCGTCCGCGTCGACGTCCCAGATGACCCACGGACCGAGCCCTGGATGACCGGCTTGCGCGAGGGACACGGTGTTGAAGAAGAAGTGGATGTGGTGGTCCGTGTCGTCGCCCTCGATGAGCGGCTCGTACCCGATGGTGGTGTACTCCGCGACGAACCCGTCGCTGTCCTCGGTGAGGCTGTCGATGGTCACACAACGCCCGCTGGACGATTGGCAGTCACCGGTGGTGTCGTCGGCGATCGAGGTCGTGGTGGTGGTATCCACGGTCTCGGTCGGGTCGTCGTCGTCACCGCCGAGGACGAGGACGAGCCCGACGACGATCGCCACGATCGCGGCCGCGACCGGGATGAGCACCTTCGTGGGGACCGAGGAGCCCTTCGGCGAGCCGGGCGGTGGGGTGGCGGCAGGGGCTGGGCCGTCCGGGGTGGCCGGCGGGGGCGTCGCCGGTGGGGCCGCGGCAGGCGGCGGAGCTGCGCCCTCGCCCGCCGGGGGCACCACGACGGGCGGGGCCCCTCCCTCGTCCGACGGCTCGGGAGGTGGTGCCGCCACGTCCACCGGTTCGGTGGGCGCGCCGGCGCCGACGTCGCCTGCGTCGTCGTGCAGGTGGAGGCGGGCGACCCGCGCCGCGCCGAGTGCAACGGTGTGCTTCGGGTGGGCATCGAGCGCGACCGGCCGGCCGAGCTCGCTCACCAGCTCGTTCACGAGCGGGATGCGCGAGGAGCCACCGGCGAGCACGATCGATCGGATGTGCCCGGTCGTCATGCCGGCGGTCTCGATCGCGCGACGCAACGACGCCACCGTCTCCCGCAGGGCGGGGCGCACCGCGTCCTCGAGCTCGGTGCGGGTCAGGCGCACCTGCGTCTGCAGACCGGGCAGCATCACCGGGATCGAGGTCTCGCTGTCGTCGGACAGGGCCTCCTTGGCGGACACGCACTCCTCGCGCAGGCGGGCCATCGCGGACCGCACCGCCGGATCGTTGTGGTCGAGGCCCTCGAGCGCCTCCCCGAGCACCCCGCGCACGTGCGAGAACACCGCTTCGTCGAAGTCGATCCCGCCGAGCCGCTCGATGCCCTGTGGCTCGCCCAGGGTCTCGAAGCCGTCCTCCGTGCGGCGGAGGACCGCGGCGTCGAACGTGCCGCCGCCGAGGTCGTAGACGGCGACGAGGTCGCCGAGCTGCAGGCGCTCGCCGGCGGCGAAGTGCACCGCGGCCGCTTCGGGCTCGGTGACGAACCGGGCGCCGCCCAGTCCCGCCAGCTGAGCGGCCTGCTGCAGCAGCTCGATCTTGTAGGGACCCCAGTTTGCCGGATGGGCGATGGCGACCGACTGCGGGGGGCCGCCATGGCGCTCGGCGACCTGGGCCACCACCTGCTGCAGCACCGCCGCCATGAGCCGCTCGGCCGAGTACGGCGTGTGGCCGAGCATGATCGGCGTCGAGTCACCGAACCGGCGCTTGAACTCGCGGCCGAAGCGATCGGGCTCCGCCTGCCCCCGGCGAAGGGCGACGTCGCCGATGATCATGTCGCCGTCGTCGCGGAGGAACACGACCGACGGGATCGTGGCGGCGTGGTTGCCGAGGCTCACGACCTCGGTGCGAGCGTCGAACGAGACCGCCACCGCCGTGAAGGTGGTCCCGAGGTCGATGCCCAACGCGTACGCCATGGACCTGGAGCGTACGCGACGCCGTCCGGCTCAGGCTCCCGCGGCCAGGAGATCCTCTCGGGTCAGCTGGGCGCGGGGCGGCTTGGCGGGGTCGCGGGGTCGCTCGATCGCGGCGGCGTCGGCGAGGCGGCGCAGCACCTCGGGGTCGCCGAACACCTCCTGCGGGGTGACGAGCAGGCTCATGGTCCGCGCCACGATGACCGCCAGCTCCGGATCGCCGGACGCGGCGATGCGACGCAGGGTCGCGAGGTCGAGCCGCGGCGCCGGCGCAGCGCCCTCGGCGGCAGGCCGCGGCACGGCCTCACCGGCCGGCTTCGCCGCTGCGGCGTCGGTCATCACCGAGATGTCGAACCACGGCTCTACCCGCGTGGCGCTGGCCGTCTCGTAGTCCCGAGCCGCGGCATCGCGGTCGTCCGGGTGCGCCACCAGCGCATCGACGACGAGGACCGCCTGGAGCACGGCGAGCGAGGAGCCGCGCCCGTAGAGCGGGTTGGTGCACGTGTGCGCGTCGCCGATGGCGAAGAACCCGTGGGCGAGGGGCGCACCGGACGCGTCGCGGAAGCGCCGGATCCGGTTGATGAGACCGCCCATGGCCTGCACCGGCGTCATCGGCGTGCCTCCTCGGCTGACCACCGGCTCCATCTCCCGGAACAGCGGCAGCACGGCCTCGAACCGGTCCGGGTCGGCCAGGTGGGCCCGCAGCTCCGCGTCGCGCGCGTCCACCGCGAGTGTGGCCGAGTAGGTGCCGTTGTCCGCGCCGGCGACGACGAACCCGAGCCCTGCCCGGCGACCGCCCTGGTAGCCCATCGGCACCTCGGCGCCGGCGGCACTGCGGTAGAAGCGCGACAGGTAGATGGTGCCGGTCGGGTGCTCCTCCTCGGGCACGTCCGAGCCATGCTCCGCGAACCAGCCGGGCACGTCGCCGCGCCGCCCAGTGCTGGCCACCACCACATCCGCGCACAGCTCGGTGCCGTCGTCCAGGCGGACACCCCGCACGTCGAGCGGTCCCGCTCCCCCGCCGCCGCCCACGAGCAGTCCGGCGACCCCGACCCCTACTCGGAACGTGACGGCGGGCTCGGCCAGCGCGCAGCGCCGGAACACCCACTCGAGGGTGGTGCGACGGCAGCACAGGACCTGCAGGTCCTCCGCGTCGCGGGCGTAGGTCGGCGCGTCGGGCGACACGGACGGCGGCATGATGCTCAGCTCCCCGACGCCAGCGGCGACGAGCGCTGCCAGGACGTCTGGGTACCTGTCCCGCAGGATCACCCTGATCAGAGCGGGGAAGCCGTGGGTGTGGCGCACCTGGGGGGCGCCGCGGCGATCCCACTCGAACGCGCCCTCGACGTCGTCCGGCATCGGGGTGTCGTCGCGCTCGACGACCACGACCTCGTAGCCGATGCGCGACAACGCCATCGCTGCGGCCAGCCCGCCGATCCCGGCGCCGACGACGATCGCCTTCGTCAACGGTCGTCGAGGAAGGGGTAGCGGGCGCGGGTGGCCGCGACGACCTCGGTGTCGACGTCGGCGACGAGCACCGTCTCGGCGGCGCCTTCGCCGTCGGCCTCGGCGTCGCCGAACGGCCCGATCACGCAGCTGTCGCCCACGTAGTCGATGCCGCCGCCGTGGCCGACACGGTTGACGCCGGCGACGTAGGCGAGGTTCTCGATCGCTCGGGCCCGGAGCAGGGCCTGCCAGTGGGCGCGCCGCTGCTCTGGCCACGACGCGACGCAGACGTAGAGGTCGGTCGCCGCAGCCCGCGCCCACCACCGGTCGGCGAAGCGGAGGTCGTAGCAGACGAAGGGCGTGACCCGGACGCCGTCGACGTCGACCGTGATCTCCTCGGAGCCGGGGGCGTAGTGCTCGTGCTCCCCGCCGTAGGTGAACCCGTGGACCTTGGCGTACCGGTGCTGGGTGCCGTCGGGCCCGGCCAGCACGAAGCAGTTCGTCGGTCGATCGTCCCCGGGGGCGATCTCGGGCACCGAGCCCCCGACCCACACCCCCCACCGGCTGGCCTGGGTGGAGAGCCACGCGGACGTGGGCCCGCCCGCGGGCTCGGCCACCTTCGCGGCGTCCATCGAGAAGCCCACCGCGAACAGCTCGGTGGCGAGGATCAGGCGCGCTCCCTGGTCGGCGGCCGAGGCCACGAGCGGCTCGAGGTGGGCGAACGTGCCCTCGCGGTCCTCCCACACGATGTCGTGCTGGAGCAGCCCGACCCGAAGGGTGCTCACGCCGTGAGGGCCTTGAGGCGAGTGATGGCCTCGTCGAGCACCTCGTGGCGCTTGCAGAAGGCGAACCGCACGAGCGAGCGACCGGCCGATTCGTCGTCGTAGAACACGACGCTGGGCACGGCCGCGACGCCGCAACGCTCGGGGAGGGCACGGCAGAAGGCCAGACCGTCGTCCTCACCGATCGAGCGGACGTCGACCGTCACGAAGTACGTGCCCGCCGGTCGGTGGACGTCGAAGCCGACCGCCTCGAGGCCTTCGCAGAGGTGGTCGCGCTTCTCCCGGAGGTCCTCGGCCAGGAACGCGTACACGTCGTCGCCCAGCCCGAGGCCCAGGGCCACCGCCGGCTGGAACGGCGCGCCGTTCGCGAACGTCAGCCACTGCTTCGCTGTGCGCACGGCAGCGACGACCTCCGCCGGGCCGACGGCCCATCCGACCTTCCAACCGGTGAACGAGAACGTCTTGCCGGCCGACGAGATCGTCAGGGTGCGCTCCGCCATGCCGGGCAGCGACGCCAGGGGGATGTGCTCGGCGTCGAGCACGAGGTGCTCGTACACCTCGTCGGTGACCGCGAGCAGGTCGTGCTCGACGCACACCGCGGCGATGACCTCGAGCTCGGCGCGCGAGAAGACCTTGCCCGTCGGGTTGTGGGGCGAGTTGAGCAGCACGAACCGCGTGCGGTCGGTGACCGCGGCGCGGAGGTCGTCGGGCTCGAAGCCGTAGTCGGGCGCACGCAACAGGACCGTGCGACGGGTGACCCCGGCCAGCGCGGCGTCCGCCGCGTACGCGTCGTACCACGGCTCGAACGTGACGACCTCGTCGCCCGGCTCGCACAGCGACAGGAACGCTGCCGCCAGGGCTTCGGTGGCTCCCGCGGTGACGAGCACCTCGGTGTCGGGGTCGACCTCGATCCCGTAGAACCGCCACTGGTGATCCGCTATGGCCTGCCGCAACGGCGCGATGCCGATGCCCGGCGGGTACTGGTTGTGGCCGGCCCGGATCGCGTCGACCGCGGCCTCGGCGATCACCGCCGGCCCGTCCGTGTCGGGGAACCCCTGCCCGAGGTTCACCGCGCCGGTGGCGACGGCGAGCGCGGACATCTCGGCGAAGATCGTCGTGCCGAACCCGTGCAGGCGCGAGGCGAGGTGGCGAGGCTCCATGGCGGCCCAAGGGTACGACGTCGCCCCTGGCGTTGTGCCAACCTGGCTGGGGGAGGTGCCATGGGAACGCGCGCTGCTGCGACGGAGCCGGCGAGGCAGGTCGAGCCTTCCGAGGGTGGCATCACCTTCGGGCAGGTCGTGCGCATCAGCGCGGCGCTGACGACGGCCGGCGCCGGGGTGCTCCACCTCGACGCGGCCGGGGACCACACCGACCACGCGCACGTCGCGGCGTTCTTCGTGATCGTCGCCGTGGTGCAGCTCCTCTGGGCGTCCGCCGCCGCACGGCGGGAGACCGACAACCGTGCCTTCGCCGCCGGCCTCCTCTTCAACGCCGGCGTGCTCGCGGTCTGGGTGGTCTCGCGCACCGTCGGCCTCCCCGACCTCATCCCCGACGTGGGTGGTGTCGAGCCGATCGGCATGAAGGACGCCGCCGCCTCCGGCCTCGCGTTCGCGGCCCTGGCCGCCGGAGGGATCGCGCTGTCGATGCCGCCCGCTGCAGCAGCCGCCCTCGTCGCGCCCCGATCGGGCGAGCGGATCCTCCGGGCGATGGCGGTGGCCACCCTTGCGGCGACGATCCCCGGGGCCCTCGCCTCCCACGAGCACGGTGCCCACGGCCATGGCGAGGACGCCGCGCACGCCCATGGCGACGCCGCGACCGCCGACCTGACCGGCGCTGTGGAGGTGCACAGCCACGACGGCGTGGCTCCCGACGACCACGCCGCGCTGGAGAAGGCGGACGAGTCCGCGACCTCGACGCACGTCCACGCCGAGGTCCTCGAGGGCGACGGCCACCCGGCCGGGACGGGTCACGAGCACGCCGCCGCGGGCACGACCACGCTCGCCGCCGCCCGCGTCGCCGGCGAGAGCGACGGCCACGGGCACACGACCGGCAGCTCCCCCGCGGTCGCCCACGACCACGTGGTGACGGGCACGCCCGTGGCCGCAGCGGCCGCCGTCGATCCGATGGCCGGGCCGGGCACCGTCACCACCACGCGCATCGGGCCGTTCGCGCTGCTCCCGACGATCCCGGGGATGAAGACGCCGCACCTCTCGCCGGCGATCCCGCGGATCGCACCCGGTGAGCTCAACCTCGTCCCCCTCCTCGGCGTACCTCCGCCCTGCGAGAGCTGCTACGTCCTCGGCCTGCAACCCGACCTCGTGTACCTCGACGGGACGCCGGCCAACCTCGACACGGGTCCGATGCTCCACCACACGGTGTGGGCCGACCCGAGCCGCCCCGATCCGGTCTGCGGCGCGAGCTCGGCCATCGGCCTGCTGGGCCACCGCGTGTTCGCGTCGGGCAACGAGCGCACCGGCTTCGCGCTGCCGGACGGCTTCGGCATGCCGGTCGGTCAGGGGCTGTGGCGTGGTGCGGTCGAGCTGATGAACACGTCGCACGACCTCAAGCTCGTCTACGTGCAGCTCACCGCCCGGTGGCTGCCGCGCGCGACGCCGGACATCAAGCCGGTCACCTCGGTGTGGCTCGACATCGACAGCTGCGGCGACTCCGAGGTCGACATCCCGGCCGGCGTCACGGACATCCCGTGGGACTGGACGTCGAACATCTCCGGCCGCGTCATCACCGCGGGCGGACACCTCCACGACGGCGGCAAGTGGCTGGGCTTCACCAACGACACCACGGGCGAGCACGTCTGCACGTCGGTGGCGGGCTACGGGGCCGACCCGAGCTACCTCGGCTCGCTCGACTCGATGACGACGTGCATCTGGGACCGCCTGGGCGTCATCCGCGTCGGTGACATCCTCCGCTTGAACGCGCACTACAACACCACCGCGCCCGCGACCGGGGTGATGGGGATCATGGTGGTGTTCGTCTACGAGACGGACGATCTGACCGCGGGCCGACCATCGCCCTATCCGACCGAGCCGCCACCCGACGGCGCGGCCCAGGCCGCCCCGCACCAGCATTAGGTCGCATCGCCCGGCACTACGGTGAGCCGATGGTCGACATCGGGGGTTGGGTCGAGCCGGGGTGGGAGAAGGTGGCGGACGCGTTCCGGGCCAACTTCGACGACGGCAAGGAGCTGGGCGCGGCGGTCGCGCTCTACCAAGGGGGTCGGCCCGTGGTCGATCTCTGGGGCGGCGTCGCCGACGGCACCACCGGACGCCCGTGGGCAGAGGACTCGATCGTCCTCGTGTTCTCCTCCACGAAGGGGATGACCGCGATCCTCGCCCACATGCTCGTGGAGCGAGGCCGGCTCGACCTCGATGCGCCCGTCGCCACGTACTGGCCCGAGTTCGCGGCCAGCGGCAAGGAGGCCATCCCGGTGCGGTGGCTGCTGTCGCACCAAGCCGGGCTGCCCGCAGTCGACACCCCGCTCTCCCAGGACGAGATCTGCGCGTGGGATCCGCTGATCACGGCGCTCGAGGCGCAGGCGCCGATGTGGGAGCCGGGGAAGCACCACGCCTACCACGCCCTCACCTACGGCCACCTGGTCGGCGAGGTGCTCCGGCGCATCACCGGCAAGACGCCGGGCCGCCTGTTCGCCGACGAGGTGGCGGGCCCGCTCGGCCTGTCGGCGTGGATCGGCCTGCCCGAGGCCGAGGAGCCGCGAGTGGCCCGACTCGAGCCGGCGCCGCCGATCGAGGACGAGGGGCTCCGCCAGATCATGGAGATGTTCGTCGGCGAGGGATCGCTGTTCGATCGCTCGGTGCTCGGGTTCCCAGTCGACCTGGTCACGCCCGACGGCGGCGCGTTCGGCAGCCGCCAGGTCCGCGCCGCCGAGATCCCGGCGGGCAACCTCGTCACGGACGCGCGGTCCCTGGCCCGCGCCTACGCCGCCACCGTCGCCGAGGTGAACGGTGTGCGGCTGCTCTCCCCCGAGACGGTCGACGCGGCTCGCGTCATCCAGACCGACACCTCGGAGCCGTGGGGCCTCCCGCCGGGGTTCGAGATGTTCGGCACCATCGCGGCGCTGGGCTTCCAAGTGTCGACCGACCTGTTCCCGGTCCTCGGGCCGTCGTGCTTCGGCCACGGCGGCGCCGGGGGCTCGGTGGGCGTCGGCCACGTCGACCACCAGCTCGGCTTCGCGTACGTGATGAACCAGATGCGGACCGAGCTCCCCGGCATCCCCAGGAGCCAGCTCCTCATGGACGCAGTGCTCGCCTGCCTCGACTGAGGCAGGTCGGGCGCCGGCCAGCGTCGACGCTCAGATCGTGATGACGACCTTGCCCCGGGCCTGGCCGTCCTTCACGTGGGTGATGGCTGCCCCCACCTCGCTCAGCGGGTAGGCGCGTTCGATCGTCGGGGTGACCTGGCCGGACTCGACGAGGCCGGCGAGGTTCTGCAGGTCCGCTGTGTTCTCCTTCGAGGCGAGCATGCCGAGGCGCTGGCTCACGAACGGCGACAGCAGGCCTGCCCGCACGGAGCGGTCGAAGCCGCCGAGCCAGCGCCCGCCGGTCTCGCCGCCGACGATCACGAGCGTCCCGCTGCGGGTGAGGGCTCGCCGGAGGTGGGCGAGACGGCGGTTGCCGCCGATGTCGAGGATGACGTCGTAGCGCTGGTCTCCGTCGAGGGCGTCGCGACGGGTGTAGTCCAGGACGTGATCCGCGCCGACGGCCCGCACGAGATCGACCTTGGCCGTGCTGGCCACGCCGGTCACCTCGGCGCCGGCCGCCTTGGCGATCTGCACGGCGAACGTGCCGACCCCTCCCGATGCGCCGATGATCAGCACCTTCTGGCCCGCCTG
>Ga0190265_10002180_pt1 | contig 13092 bp, 14 predicted proteins | sample Popmic124T_FD_133135 | JGI IMG/M metagenome (GOLD analysis project Ga0190265, IMG submission 133135) | Populus adjacent soil microbial communities from riparian zone of Indian Creek, Utah, USA - 124 T | ecosystem: Environmental > Terrestrial > Soil > Riparian zone | place: USA: Utah | collected... | reverse complement strand
GGACGAGGTGTGGGCGGTCGGTGGCGCGCAGGCGGTGGCGCTGCTGGCGTACGGCGGCACCGACACCGACGGCACCGAGCTGGAGCCGGTGGACATGGTCACCGGGCCGGGCAACCTGTACCTGACCGCGGCCAAGCGGCTGCTGCGCGGCGAGATCGGCATCGACTCCGAGGCCGGCACCACCGAGATCGCGGTGCTGGCCGACCACACCGCCGACCCGGTGCACGTGGCCGCGGACCTGATCAGCCAGGCCGAGCACGACCCGAACGCGGCGTCGGTGCTGGTCACCCCGTCCGCGGAGCTGGCCGACGCGGTCGAAGCCGAGCTGGAGCGGCAGGTCGCGGCGACCAAGCACACCGAGCGGATCCGTACGGCGCTGTCCGGCCCGCAGTCCGGCACCGTGCTCGTCGCCGGCACCGACGACGGGATCGCCGTGGTCGACGCCTACGCCGCGGAGCACCTGGAGATCCAGACCGTGGACGCCGCCGCGGTGGCGGCCCGGGTCCGCAACGCCGGAGCGATCTTCGTCGGGCCGTGGTCGCCCGTCTCGCTGGGCGACTACTGCGCGGGCTCCAACCACGTACTGCCCACCGGCGGCTGCGCCCGGCACTCGGCCGGGCTCTCGGTGCAGACGTTCCTGCGCGGGGTGCACGTCGTCGACTACACCGAGGCGGCGCTGCGGGAGGCGGCCGCCGCAGTGGTGACGCTGGCCGCGGCCGAGGACCTGCCGGCGCACGGCCAGGCCGTGACGGCGAGGTTCCGGGTGAGCGAGCCTGCGAGCGAACCACTGTCACAGCGCCTTCGCGAAGTGCCGACCGAGCGCAGCGAGGGAGTGCGATGAGCCCCGCCGTCACCCTGGACCAGCTGCCGCTGCGCGACGACCTGCGGGGCCGCACGCCGTACGGCGCTCCGCAGCTGGACGTCGCGGTCCGGCTGAACACCAACGAGAACCCGTACCCGCCGCCGCCCGCCCTGGTCGCCGACGTGCTGGCTGCGGTGGGCGACGTGGCGAGCGGGCTGCACCGCTACCCGGACCGCGACGCCCTCGCGCTGCGCACCGCACTGGCCGGCTACCTGGCCGCCACGACCGGGGTGCCGCTCGGCGGCGAAAGCGTCTGGGCGGCCAACGGCTCGAACGAGGTGCTGCAGCAGATCCTGCAGGCCTTCGGCGGCCCGGGCCGCCGCGCGCTGGGTTTCGAGCCGTCCTACTCGATGCACCCGATCATCGCCGCCGGCACCCGCACCGAGTGGCGGCCGACCCCGCGCCGCCCGGACTTCACCGTGGACGTCGAGGCCGCGGCCGTGCTGCTCGCCGCCGAGGCGCCCGACGTGGTCTTCCTGACCAGCCCCAACAACCCGACCGGGCAGTCGCTGGACCCGGCCGAGCTGGCCGTGCTGATCGACGCCGCGCCCGGGATCGTCGTCGTCGACGAGGCGTACGCGGAGTTCTCCGACCACCCCAGCGCGATCACGCTGCTGGCCGAGCACCCGGCGAAGTTGATCGTGTCCCGGACGATGAGCAAGGCGTTCGCCTTCGCCGGCGGCCGGCTCGGCTACCTGGCCGCCGCACCGGCGGTGGTCGACGCGCTGCAGCTGGTCCGGCTGCCCTACCACCTGTCCACGCTGACCCAGGCGGCAGCTCGCGCCGCGTTGCGGCACGCCGACGACACGCTGCGATCTGTTGCATTGCTACGCTTCGAGCGGGATCGTGTCGAGGCGGAGCTCGCCGTGCTCGGCTACGACGTCGTCCCCAGCGATGCGAACTTCATCTTGTTCGGGCGGTTCGCTGATGCGCCGCGCGGGTGGCAGGCCTTCCTCGACCGCGGGGTACTCATCCGGGACGTGGGTATATCGGAGCGGCTGCGGGTCACGGTCGGTACTCCCGAGGAGAACGACGCGTTCCTGGCGGTTGCCGCCGACGTCGCTGACAAGGAGCTGTTGTGAGTCGAGCTGGTGAGAATCGGGTCGGGCGGGTCGAACGGATCACCAAGGAGACCAAGATCCAGGTCGAGATCGACCTGGACGGCACCGGCATCACGAACATCGCGACCGGGGTGCCGTTCTTCGACCACATGCTCGACTCCCTCGGCAAGCACGGCGCGTTCGACCTGACCGTGCGCGCCGAGGGCGACATCGACATCGACTCCCACCACACCGTCGAGGACGTGGCCATCGTGCTGGGCCAGGCGGTGCGCCAGGCGCTGGGGGACAAGAAGGGCATCCGCCGCTTCGGCGACGCCTGGATCCCGATGGACGAGGCGCTGGCGCACGCGGTGGTCGACGTCTCCGGGCGGCCCTACATGGTGCACGCCGGTGAGCCGAAGATGATGCGCGGCTTCGTGATCGGTGGGCACTACCCCACGGTGCTCAACAAGCACGTGCTCGAGTCGCTGGCCTTCCACGGGCACCTCGCGCTGCACGTGCGGGTGCTGGACGGGCGGGATCCGCACCACATCACCGAGGCCCAGTTCAAGGCGGTGGCGCGGGCGCTGCGGGCGGCGGTGGAGCCGGACGACCGGCTGACCGGGATCCCGTCGACCAAGGGCGCGCTGTAGCGCCCGCCGCCCGTAGCCCGCACGGGTCGGGTTACTCGCGCGCGTCCGCAGCGGCCCGGCCGGCGACCAGCACTGCGGCCAGCGCGAGCGAGCCGGCCACCGCCGTGCCGGCGACGTAGGCCACCGGGCCCGAGTCGACCAGCGCGGCGAACAGCCCGCCGGACACGGCCAGCACCACCGCCGCGAACAGCGCGTCCGCGATCTGCAGGGCGGAACTGTTGGTGCCCTGCTCGGTCGGCGCGGACAGCTCCAGGGTGAGCACCGACAGCGTCGGATAGACCAGGCCCATGCCCAGGCCGGCGCCCGCCCAGCCCAGCACCCCGACCACGAGCGGCACCGCCGGCACGACGGTCGCCCCGGCCAGCAGCACGCCCAGCCCGAGGAACGCCGTGCCCGCCCGCAGCAGGATGGTTCGCGAGGGCGCGTGGTCGCGGCCCTGGAACCAGGACCCGGCCGACCACGTCAGCGCGGCCGCGGTCAGCACCAGGCCGGCCGTGGTCGGCGACAGCCCGCGCTCCCGGGAGAGCAGCAGCGGCAGGAACGTCTCGGCGCCGAAGAACGCGGCGGCGATCAGCCCGCGGAGCAGGACCACACTGGGCAGGCCCGGCCGGGCCCGGAACGTGCCGGCCGGCAGCAGGCGGGGCCCGGACACCGCCACCGCGGCCAACGCGGTGGCACCCAGGGCCGCGGCGACCGGCCCGGAGAGCTGGCCGGCCTGGTGCAACCCCGTGGCGCCGACCGCGGCGCCGACCGCCCACAGCACCCGCCGGGCCGGCCGCCCGACGGCGCCCTCGACCCGGTCCGCGCAGCCTCGGCACCGACCCAGCCCCGGTTCCACCAGCAGCGCAGCCGGCACGGCCAGCGCCGCGGCCAGCAGGAACACCCACCGCCATCCCAGCAGCTCGACGATCAACCCGGCCAGCGGCGGTCCGGCCACCGCCGGCAGCAGCCAGGCCGCGGCGAACGCCGCGAACATCCGGGGCTGCAGCGCGGCCGGCACCACCCGGCCCACCACCACGTACAGCGCCACCGAGAACAGCCCGGTGCCCAGCCCCTGCACCGCCCGGCCGGCGGCCAGCGCGGTCATCGACGGGGCCAGCCCGGCGATCAGCAGCCCGAGCACGAACGCGGCCACCCCGACCCGCATCGACGCGGCCGGGCCGCGAGCGTCGCTCCACACCCCGGCCAGCACCATGCCGATCACGCTGGTGGCCAGCGGCAGCCCGAAGGCCAGGGCGTACGCCGCGACGCCGTCCAGCGCGGCGGCCGCCGTCGGCATCGCGGTGGCCACCGCCATCGCCTCGAACGCGCCCAGCGACACCAGGGCCACCGAACCCACCGTCAGTGTCCGCAGCGGGCCGCTGAGCAGGGTCACTGGCTCCGGGGGAGTGGTCGGGGCGCTGGTCGTCGCGGTCATGACGACAACCCTGCAACCTGAACCTCGGTCGAGGTCAACGCGGTGCGGCCGGGGTCACGTCCGGGGCGACAGCGTGCCCGCGCTGAGCGTCGGTCAGGCCGCGTACCGGGCGGGCGGGACGTCCGGTGGCGCGCCGGCGCCGGCCGGCAGGTCCGGGCAGGTCCGCTCGTAGGGGACGTCGTCGAGCAACCGTTTCCACTCGTCCATCGACAGGTTCCGGTTCACCAGCGCGCTACCGGCGGAGAGCCACGAGGTGAAGTGCGGATCCCACAGCCGACCGGCACCCGCGACGGTCGGCCCCGGCCCCCGTGGTCACGAGCCCAGTACGCTTCGGACGTGGCGCGGATAGTGGTGTTGGACTACGGATCGGGCAACCTGCGCTCCGCGGAGCGCGCCCTGCGCCGGGTCGGCGCCGACGTCACCGTCACCGCCGACCGGGACGCCGCGCTGGAGAGCGACGGCCTCGTCGTGCCGGGTGTCGGTGCGTTCGCGACCTGCATGTCCGGGCTCGCGGCCGTCGACGGCCCGCGGATCATCGAACAGCGGCTGGCCGGCGGCCGGCCGGTGCTCGGGATCTGCGTGGGGATGCAGGTGCTGTTCGAGCTGGGCGTCGAGTTCGGGGACCGCACCACCGGCTGCGGGCAGTGGCCGGGCACCGTGGAGCGGCTGAAGGCCGACGTGTTGCCGCACATGGGCTGGAACACCGTGCGAGCCCCCGCCGGATCGGTGCTGTTCGACGGGCTGGACGCGGACACCCGCTACTACTTCGTGCACTCGTTCGGGGTGCGGCGCTGGGAGCTCGAGCCCTCGACGGCGATCCGGCCGCCGCTGGTCACCTGGGCACACCACGGCGAGGACTTCGTCGCCGCGGTGGAGAACGGCTCGCTGGCGGCCACCCAGTTCCACCCCGAGAAGTCCGGGGACGCCGGGGCGACGTTGCTGCGCAACTGGCTGCGCGACGTGGTCGGTTGACGCCGGTGCGGGCTGCCGTGGTGTCACCCGCGCGTCGCGCGCCGGGTCGGACCCGGCCGGCCCGAGGCCACCGGTGACGCTGGGTAAGCTGCGCGCCGTGAGCTTCACCCTGCTGCCCGCCGTGGACGTCGCCGAAGGCCAGGCCGTCCGCCTGCTCCAGGGCGAGGCCGGCACCGAGACCGGCTACGGCGACCCGCTGGATGCGGCCATGCAGTGGCAGCGCGACGGCGCCGAGTGGATCCATCTCGTCGATCTCGACGCCGCCTTCGGCCGCGGGTCCAACGCCGAGCTGCTGGCCGCGGTGGTGGGCAAGCTCGACGTGGCCGTCGAGCTGTCCGGCGGGATCCGCGACGACGCCTCCCTGGAGCGGGCGCTCTCGACCGGCTGCGCCCGGGTCAACCTCGGCACCGCGGCCCTGGAGGATCCGGCCTGGTGCGCCCGGGCCATCGCCACCCACGGGGACCGCATCGCCGTCGGTCTGGACGTGCGGATCACCGACGCCGGTCACCGGCTGGCCGCCCGCGGCTGGACCACCGACGGCGGCGACCTGTGGGAGACCCTGGCCCGGCTGGACCGCGACGGCTGCGCCCGGTACGTGGTCACCGACGTGGGCAAGGACGGCACGCTGCGTGGGCCCAACGTCGCGCTGCTACGGGCGGTGGCCGCCGCCACCCCGGCCCCGGTGATCGCCTCCGGCGGCATCGCCGCGGTGTCCGACCTGGTGACGCTGGCCGAGGCGGCCGCCGCCGGGGCGAACATCGAGGGCTCGATCGTCGGCAAGGCGCTCTACGCCGGCCGGTTCACGCTGCCGCAGGCGCTGGCCGCGGTCCGGGCGGTCCGGCCCGCCGGCCGGGCGGTCGGATGAGCGAGCGTGCGAGCGCGTCGGCACCACGGCGCGAGCGGGCATGAGCGTCGCGGTCCGGGTCATCCCCTGCCTCGACGTCGACGCCGGACGGGTGGTCAAGGGCGTCAACTTCGCCGACCTGCGCGACGCCGGCGACCCCGTGGAGATGGCCCGGATCTATGACGCCGAGGGCGCCGACGAGTTGACCTTCCTCGACGTGACCGCCTCGTCGGGGGAGCGGGCCACCATGCTCGACGTGGTGCGCCGCACCGCCGAGCAGGTGTTCATCCCGCTCACGGTCGGCGGCGGCATCCGCTCGGCCGGCGACATCGACATCCTGCTGCGCGCCGGCGCCGACAAGGTCAGCATCAACACCGCGGCCATCGCCCGGCCGGAGCTGCTGGCCGAGGCGGCGCGCCGCTTCGGGTCCCAGTGCATCGTGCTCTCCGTCGACGCCCGCACCGTGCCCGACGGCGGCGCGCCGACCCCGTCCGGCTGGGAGGTCACCACCCACGGCGGCCGCCGCGGCACCGGCATCGACGCCGTCGAGTGGGCCGCCCGCGGCCAGCAGCTGGGTGTGGGGGAGATCCTGCTGAACTCGATGGACGCCGACGGCACCCGCGCCGGGTTCGACCTGAAGATGATCGCTGCGGTGCGCGCGGCGGTGGAAGTGCCGGTGATCGCGAGCGGCGGGGCGGGCGAGATCGAGCACTTCGTGCCGGCCGTGCGCGCCGGCGCGGACGCGGTGCTGGCCGCCACCGTCTTCCACTTCGGACATTTCCGGATCGCCGAGGTCAAGCGGGCGCTGCGGGCGGCGGACGTGGAGGTCCGGTGAGTCGTCCGGAGAACTCGGCGCTCGATTCCGCGATCGCGGCCCGGCTCAAGCGCAGCCCCGACGGGCTGATCTGCGCCATCGCCCAGCAGCGGGGCACCGGTGAGGTGCTGATGGTGGCCTGGATGGACGACGAGGCCCTGCGCCGCACGCTGACCACCCGCCGGGCCACCTACTGGTCGCGCTCCCGGGCCGAGTACTGGGAGAAGGGCGCCACGTCCGGGCACACCCAGCAGGTGCACGAGGTGCGGCTGGACTGCGACGGCGACACCCTGCTGGTGATCGTCGACCAGACCGGGGCCGCCTGCCACACCGGCGCCCGCACCTGCTTCGACGCCGACGTCCTGCTGCCCGCCCCCACCTGACCACTCCCGGTCGGGGTCAGGGGAGCGGGCCGGTGAGGTAGCGCTGCAGGGTCGGGGCCACCGCGCTGATCACGGTGGCGTGGTCGGCCGAGGCCAGCGGCTCCAGCTTCAGCACGTAGCGCACCAGCCCCATCCCGAACAGCTGGGAGCCGACCAGCCCGGCGCGCAGGTCGGGCCGGTCCGGGGCCACCGTGGCCACGATCCGCTTGACCATCACGTTCCCGATGAACTCGCGCAGCATCCTGGCCGCGTCCTCGTGGCTGGCGATGCTGCGCAGCACGGCGGCCATCGGCCCGCCACCGGTCTGGTCCCAGATCGTCAGGAACCGCTGCACCATCCGCTCGCCGAGCCGCTCCGGGTCGCCGGGCACGATCTCGGCCATCACCACGGCCGGGTTGATCGGCAGCTGCAGCGCCTCGGTGAACAGCGACTCCTTGCCGCCGAACCAGTGGTTGACCATCGCCGGGTCGACCCCGGCCCGGTCGGCGATCATGCGCACGGTCGCGCCCTCGTAACCGCGCTGGGCGAACTCGACGCGGGCGGCGGCGAGCAGCTCGGCCCGGGTGTCACCACCACCCGGGCGTCGCCCGCGCCGGCGCGCCGGTTCGGGACCCGCACCGTTCTCGCCGCGACCACCGTCGCCGGCGTCGATGCCGTCGGCGACGGCACCGGCGCCCGTCCCGGCTGCCGGCGCTGCTGTCTCACGGCCCCTCACGTCCCCATTGTCACCGACGTCCGGCCCTGCCCGCCCGCTGTGTCGGCGGCACCGGCGCGGCTGGGAGAATGGGCGCATGTCCGTCCCCGCGCCGACTGTCGGCTCCGCCGGTGCCCTCGGTGCGGTCACCCCGGGTCGCGAGGAGTTCCGCGAACTGGCCGTCGAGCACCGGGTGATCCCGGTGACCCGGCGACTGCTGGCCGACGACGAGACCCCGGTCGGGGTCTACCGCAAGCTGGCCGGTGACCGCCCCGGCACGTTCCTGCTCGAATCGGCCGAGAACGGGCGCTCCTGGTCCCGCTGGTCCTTCGTCGGGGCGCGCTCGGCCGCGGCGCTGACCGTGGTCGACGGCGAGCTGACCTGGAGCGGCGAGGTTCCCGCCGGCCTGCCGCGCACCGGTGATCCGCTGGCCGCGCTGCGGACGGTGATCGAGGAGCTGCGCAGCGAGCGGCTGCCCGGACTGCCCCCGCTGACCGGCGGCATGGTCGGCTACCTGGGCTACGACGTGGTGCGCCGGTTGGAGCGGCTGCCCGAGCTGGCCGTCGACGACCTGCGCATCCCTGAGCTGGTGATGCTGCTGGCCACCGATCTGGCCGCCGTCGACCACCACGAGGGCACCATCACGCTGATCGCCAACGCGATCAACTGGGACGCCACGGACGAGCGCGTCGACGAGGCCTACGACGACGCGGTGGCCCGGCTGGACCGGATGACCGCGGAGCTGGCCGCGCCGGCCGCGTCCACGGTGGCCGTCTACGGCCCGGCGGAGCCGCGCTTCACCCGGCGCCGCAGCCCGGCCGAGCACCACGCCGCGGTCGAGATCGCCAAGCAGCAGATCCGCGACGGTGAGGCGTTCCAGGTCGTGGTGTCGCAGCGGTTCGAGTCGGCCTGCCCGGCCGACCCGCTGGACGTCTACCGGGTGCTGCGGGCCACCAACCCCAGCCCGTACATGTACCTGCTGCGGCTGGAGTCCGCGCCGTCGGCGAACGGCCCCGGGGAGCGGTTCGACATCGTCGGCTCCAGCCCGGAGGCGCTGGTCACGGTGCGCGACGGGCGGGCCACCACGCATCCCATCGCCGGCACCCGGTGGCGGGGCGCCACCGACGAGGAGGACGTGCTGCTGGAGAAGGAGCTGCGCACCGACGAGAAGGAGCGGGCCGAGCACGTGATGCTGGTCGACCTGGGCCGCAACGACCTGGGCCGGGTCTGCGCCCCGGGCACGGTGAAGGTGCACAGCTTCTTCTCCGTGGAGCGCTACAGCCACGTCATGCACCTGGTCTCCACCGTCACCGGCACGCTGCGCGCTGAGTGCAACGCCTTCGACGCGGTGATCGCCTGTTTCCCGGCCGGCACCCTGTCCGGCGCCCCGAAACCGCGCGCCATGGAGATCATCGAGGAGTTGGAGCCGACCCGGCGCGGGCTCTACGGCGGCATCGTCGGCTACCTCGACTTCGCCGGCGATGCCGACACCGCCATCGCCATCCGCACCGCTCTGGTCCGGGACGGGGTCGCCTACATCCAGGCCGGCGGCGGGATCGTGGCCGACTCGGACCCGGTGGCCGAGGACACCGAGTGCCTGAACAAGGCGCGCGCGGTGCTGTCGGCGGTGGCCACCGCGGCCACCCTGGAGCGGCCGGCCGCGATCGGCGGGTCGGGGGTGCGCGAGCACCCCGCCGCGCCGTCGTGACGGGCCGGCGGTCGGCGGGTCGGCGGTCGGCGGGGCGGCGGTCGGCGGGGCGGGCACTGGGGCTCACCGCCGCCGGGCTGGTCGCGGCGGCCGCGCTGCTCTGGTGGGGGAGCGCCGCGGTGTGGTTCGCGGTGCACCCGCCCGGCCGGCCGGTGGTCGAGCTGACCGGCGTCCAGGTCTCGGCCGCGCCGGGCAGCACCGCGCTGCTCGCGCTGGCCGGGGTGGCCGGGGTCATTGCCACGGCGGGCCCGCTGCGCCGCGGGATCGGGCTGCTGCTGGGCGCGGCGGGGGTGGTGGTCGCCGTGCTGATGGTTCGGACCGTGCTCGGCGGTGTGCCCGCCGAGGCGCGACCCGCGGCTGCGCCCGGCGCGGTGCCCGCCGGGGCGGCGCCGGCCGTGCTGCCGGTCGAGGTCGGCGCGGCATCCTGGCTGGCCGTGGCCGGCGCCGTGGTGCTGGGCGCGGTCGGTGCGTTCGTCGCGCTCCGGGAGCCGCGGCTGGCCCGCCTCGGCGCCCGCTACGACCGGGACGACGCGCGCCGCGTCGAGCTCGACCCGGACCGTGCGGCGTGGCAGCAGCTCGACGCCGGTCGCGACCCCACGGCCGACCCCGCGTTCGACGCCGCGGTGGATCAGGGGGAAGATCCTTGCGACGACAAGCGGAGCCGCGCCGGGTAGGTCGGCTTTTGTGGATCTTCGGGAGCGGTCGGTGGGCCGCGCGGCCCGTCGACCAAGATCCACTGGTCACCGCCTAGCATGGTTTCGCCGTCATCATCTTCACAGCTTCGGACGCCGGTCCGGACGCAACCGAGAGGAGGCCACCGCGATGGGGCACAGCGGAGGCAGCGTTCTCGACTCCATCGTGGACGGTGTTCGGGCGGATCTGGCGGAGCGGGAGTCCGCGATCGACTTCGCCGAGATCAAGCGGCGGGCCGTGGCCGCACCGCCGCCGCGGGACGTGATGGCGGCACTGCAGGCCCCCGGCATCGGCGTGATCGCCGAGGTGAAGCGGGCCAGCCCCTCGCGCGGCGAGCTGGCCGCCATCGACGACCCGGCCGAGCTGGCCACCGAGTACGCCGCGGGCGGCGCCCGGGTGATCAGCGTGCTCACCGAGGAGCGCCGCTTCGGGGGGTCGCTCGCCGACCTGGCCGCGGTCCGGGCGGCCACCGACGTGCCCCTGCTGCGCAAGGACTTCATCGTCAGCCCCTACCAGGTGCACGAGGCCAGGGCCTACGGCGCCGACCTGGTGCTGCTGATCGTCGCGGCGCTGGAGCAGAACGTGCTGGACGCGCTGCTCGACCGGGTCGAGTCGCTCGGCATGACCGCGCTGGTCGAGGTGCACACCGAGGAGGAGGCCGACCGCGCGCTGGAGGCCGGGGCCACCGTGATCGGGGTGAACTCGCGCAACCTGCACACCCTCGAGGTGAACCGGTCGATCTTCGCTCAGCTCGCGCCGGGGCTGCCCAGCGGCGTGCTGCGGGTCGCCGAGTCCGGGGTGCGCGGGCCGGCCGACCTGCTCACCTACGCCGGCTGGGGCGCCGACGCGGTGCTGGTCGGGGAGGGCCTGGTGACCAGTGGCGACCCGCAGGCCGCGGTGCGCGGCCTGGTGGCCGCCGGGTTCCACCCGTCGTGTTCGAGAATGGCGAGATGACGAGCAGGTCGACGGTCGGCAGCAGCAGTAGCAAGGCGAGCGACGGGATCGGTTCCGCCCCACAGCACGAGCCCGACCGGCGCGGGCACTTCGGCCGCTACGGCGGCCGGTTCGTCCCGGAGGCCCTGGTCGGGGCGCTCGACGAGCTCACCGCCGCGTTCGAGAAGGCCCGCACGGACCGGGACTTCCTCGACGAGCTGGACCGGCTGCACCGGGACTACTCGGGCCGTCCCTCGCCGCTCACCGATGCCGCGCGGCTGGGCGAGCACGCCGGCGGCGCGCGCATCCTGCTCAAGCGCGAGGACCTCAACCACACCGGCTCCCACAAGATCAATAATGTGCTGGGCCAGGCGTTGCTGACCCAGCGCATGGGCAAGTCGCGGGTGATCGCCGAGACCGGGGCCGGCCAGCACGGGGTGGCCACGGCCACCGCCTGCGCGCTGCTCGGCCTGGAGTGCGTGGTCTACATGGGCGAGGTCGACACCGAGCGGCAGGCGCTCAACGTGGCCCGGATGCGGCTGCTCGGCGCCACGGTGGTGCCGGTCAGGACCGGGTCGCGCACCCTCAAGGACGCGATCAACGAGGCGCTCCGGGACTGGGTCACCAACGTCGACGACACCCACTACCTGCTGGGCACCGTGGCCGGCCCGCACCCGTTCCCGACGATGGTGCGCGACTTCCACCGGATCATCGGCCTGGAGGCCCGTGAGCAGGTGCTGGAGCGCACCGGCCGGTTGCCGGACGTGGTCGCCGCCTGCGTCGGCGGTGGCTCGAACGCGATCGGGATCTTCCACGCCTTCCTCGACGATCCCGGCGTGCGCCTGGTCGGCCTGGAACCCGGCGGCGACGGGATCGCGACCGGCCGGCACGGCGCGACCCTGACCGCCGGCTCGCCCGGGGCGCTGCACGGGGCGCTGTCCTACCTGCTGCAGGACGACGACGGCCAGACCAGCGAGTCGTACTCGATCTCGGCCGGGCTGGACTATCCCGGCGTCGGACCGGAGCACGCGCTGCTCAAGGACCTGGGTCGCGCCGAGTACCGGCCGATCACCGACACCGAGGCGATGGAGGCGTTCGCGCTGCTCTGCCGCACCGAAGGCATCATCCCGGCCATCGAGTCGGCGCACGCCATCGCCGGCGCGCTGACGCTGGGGCGGGAGCTGGGCCCGAGCGGGGTGGTGCTGGTGAACCTCTCCGGCCGGGGGGACAAGGACGTCGACACCGCGGCCACGTGGTTCGGGATGATCGACCGCGACGAGAGCGCGGAGCAGGCCAGCGGTACCGCCATCGCCGAGGGTGCGCCCCCGGAGCCCGCCACCGCGAGCAGGCCCGACCGGGCACCGGCCGGCGCCGACACCGGGAGCGTGCAGCGATGAGCGTGCTGGCGAGCGCATCGGTGTCGCAGCGCCTGCGCGCCGAGACATTCACCGATGGGCCGACCGAGCGCAGCGAGGGAGTGCGATGAGCCCCGACGGCTCCGGTCCGGTCGGGGAGATCTTCAGCGGCTGCCGGGCCGAGGGCAGGGCCGCGCTGGTCGGCTATCTGCCGGCCGGCTACCCGTCGGTGGACGGCTCGGTCGAGCTGCTGAACGCGCTGACCGCCGGCGGCTGCGACCTGCTCGAGGTCGGGGTGCCCTACTCGGACCCGGTGCTGGACGGGCCGACCATCCAGGCCGCGGCCGAGGCCGCGCTGGCCGCCGGGACGCGGCTGCGGGACGTGCTGTCGGTGGTGGAGCGGGTGTCCGCGGCCGGTGGCCGGGCCGTGGTCATGACCTACTACAACCCGGTGCTGCGCTACGGCGTGGACGCCTTCGCCCGCGACCTCGCCGCGGCCGGCGGCCTGGGTGTGATCACCCCGGACCTGATCCCGGACGAGGCCGACGAGTGGCTGGCCGCCTCCGACCGGCACCGGCTGGACCGGATCTTCCTGGTGGCGCCGTCGTCGACCGAGGAGCGGATCGCGGCCACGGCCGCGGCCACCCGCGGGTTCCTGTACGCCGCCTCGACGATGGGCGTCACCGGAGCGCGGGACAGCGTGGCCAGCGCGGCGCCCGGCCTG
>Ga0190265_10002179_pt1 | contig 13092 bp, 13 predicted proteins | sample Popmic124T_FD_133135 | JGI IMG/M metagenome (GOLD analysis project Ga0190265, IMG submission 133135) | Populus adjacent soil microbial communities from riparian zone of Indian Creek, Utah, USA - 124 T | ecosystem: Environmental > Terrestrial > Soil > Riparian zone | place: USA: Utah | collected... | reverse complement strand
GAGACCAGGGCGATCTCCGCGCCGGAGAAGACACCGCCGATCAGGACGAAGACGACGACCATGACGATGTTGAGCCAGACGTCGCTCACCGGCGGCGTACTCCTCGGAGGTTCGTGGGTGGGGGCGTGCGTCCCCCATGGTGCCTGGTCCGCACCGCCCGGGGCCCCGGCGGAGCGTCCCGGCCCCCTCGCCGGGGTGCCGGCCCGCTGCGGAGGTGACGTTTCTCTCCGGAACTCACCGTGACCTTGCGCGCACCGTTAGTCTCGGTCGGGTAACGAATCGTGATCATGCAACTCCGTGAGGTCAAAGCGTGCACCAGTCCCCTGAAGGTCCTCCGCTCCTGCCCGGCGTGGCCAGGGCACCGAGCCGGCGGTCCCCCGCCCGCCGCGTCTCCAGCCGCCGCAGCGGACGGCTGGCGCTGGGCGTCTGTCTCAGCACCGTGGTGACCTCGCTCGTGCTGGCGATGCCGGTGATGGCCGGCAGCGGGTCCACCACGCCGGTGGTGCTGGGCCAGGACGGCGGGCCGCTGTCGTCGGAGACGTTCGCCGGCCTGACGTCGGCGGCGACGTTCTCCTCCGCCACCGGTGAGGCCTCCGCCGCGGCGTCGGCGACCTCGGGACGCGAGACCCCGGAGCCCTCCGCCGCTGCGGCCGTGCCGACCACGCCAGAGGCCCCGGCCCCGACGACGACCGCGCCGGCCCCGCCGGTCGCGCCGGAGCCCACGCCGGTTCCCGAGCCGTCGCCGGAGCCGGCCCCCGCGCCTGCGCCCGCTCCCCAGCCGGCCCCGGTGGCCGCGGCCGCGGCGCCGGCCCCTTCGGACGGCAGCACGGAGGGCCAGGTGCTCGCGCTGGTCAACGCCGAGCGCGCGGCGGCCGGTTGCGGAGCCCTCACCGCGGACGGCGGGCTGGCCTCCGTGGCCCGCGCGCACAGCGAGGACATGCGCGACCGCGGCTACTTCGACCACGTGAACCTCGACGGGCTCGACCCCTTCGACCGGGCCGACCGGGCCGGTGTGAGCGCCCGGGCCGAGAACATCGCCTGGGGTCAGCAGAACGCCGCCGAGGTCATGGACTCGTGGATGACCAGCGCCGGGCACCGGGCGAACATCCTGAACTGCGGCCTGACCCGCCTCGGCGTCGGCGTCGCCCAGGGCAGCGGCGGCCCCTGGTGGACCCAGCTCTTCGGCTGACCTCACCCTCCCCGCCGGCCGCTCGCCGAGAGTGCGGTTTCCGGGGTTTCGGATGGCCCTAGCGGCCGGATTCCCCACACTCGCGGCCGGCCAGCAGCGCCCTGAGCGCGGCAAGCAGGGAGTCGACGTCATACAGATCGCGCGCGGTGACGTGGAAGACGACCCATCCGGCTGCGGCCAGCCGGTTGAGCCGCCGGCGATCGCGCCCCAGTTGACCGGCTGCCGCGTGCCACGCGCCGTCGTACTCGACCGCGACCCGGTGAGCCGGGAAAGCGAGGTCGACCCGACCAGCGAACGCACCCGTCGCATCGCGGACCGTGAACTGCGGAACTGTGACCAGTCCGGCCAGCGCGAGGATCACCCGGAGTCTGGACTCGGGCTGGGACTCCGCACGAGGGTCTGCCAGTGAGGCGGCCTGACGAGCCCGTCGGGCGCCGCGCACGGCCGTGAGGTCCGCTACGGCGTCACGGAGCTCATGGAGGCCGACGACCCCGCCGGCGAGGAGCACGTCCAGAGCCGGCACGGAGTCGAGGACCGGATCGGTACGGACGATGTCCAACGCCGTCCGCAGGCCCGTCGTGAAGGCGAAGGCGCCGCTCCGCGTCACGTCGGACCCGGGCAACGGCACGCGCCGAACACGGAGGCCGGTCACGGGACCGAACTGCCTCGCCGCGGGGATGGAGACCTCTACCGGGTGCTCCGGTCCCACCAGTTCGGTGGCACCGTGCAGGTAGGCCGCCGTCCGGCCGCTGAAGACCGCCCACGCCGGCACGAGAAGCCGCGCGCCCCGCACACGGAGACCGTGCGACTCGGGCAGGCTCGCGTCGGCGTAGATCCCCCGGAACAGGCGCCGCCACGCAGAGCTCCGCAGCGCGTCCGGGGTGAGGAGGCCGTCCGCCAGCACGTCACCGCTGCGGAACACCGCCCCCCGAAGAGCGGGTGGATGGTGTGGCGCGGGCACCAGACGAGGCTGCCGGAACGGGCGACCGGACGCCGTCGTCGTCCACAGGCTCGCGACTGTGCGGCTGTCGGGCTCTCCGGGGCCTTGAGGCCCCGGGATCCGCAGACTCGGCGAGCCCTGGGCGACGCGGACGCGGTCTGGACGTGCGACGGCCCCCTCACCAGTCGGTGAGAGGGCCGTCGTGCGTGCGGTTCGTCAGGCCATGGCCTTCTGGAGGTTGGTGTCGATGGCCGCCAGGAAGTCCTGGGTGTTGAGGAACGGCTGGTCCTTCGAGATCAGCAGCGCGAGGTCCTTGGTCATCTGACCGCTCTCGACGGTCTCGATGCAGACCCGCTCGAGGGTCTCGGCGAACCGGGTGACCTCGGGGGTGTTGTCGAGCTTGCCGCGGTGGGCGAGGCCCCGGGTCCAGGCGAAGATCGACGCGATCGGGTTGGTCGACGTCTCCTTGCCCTGCTGGTGCTGGCGGTAGTGCCGGGTGACCGTGCCGTGCGCGGCCTCGGCCTCGACCGTGCGGCCGTCGGGGCTCATGAGCACCGACGTCATGAGGCCGAGCGAGCCGAAGCCCTGGGCCACGGTGTCGGACTGCACGTCACCGTCGTAGTTCTTGCACGCCCAGACGTAGCCGCCCTCCCACTTGAGGGACGCGGCGACCATGTCGTCGATGAGCCGGTGCTCGTAGGTGATGCCGGCGGCGTCGAACTTGTCCTTGAACTCGCTCTCGAAGACCTCCTGGAACAGGTCCTTGAACCGGCCGTCGTAGGCCTTGAGGATCGTGTTCTTGGTCGAGAGGTAGACCGGGTACTCGCGCTGCAGGCCGTAGTTCAGCGACGCCCGCGCGAAGTCGCGGATCGAGTCGTCGAGGTTGTACATCGCCAGCGCGACACCCGAGCCGGGCGACTGGAAGACCTCGCGCTCGATCGGCTCGGAGCCATCCTTGGGCGTGAAGGTCAGCGTGAGCGTGCCCTCGCCGGGGAAGCGGAAGTCGGTGGCGCGGTACTGGTCACCGAAGGCGTGACGGCCGACGACGATCGGCTTGGTCCAGCCCGGCACCAGGCGCGGCACGTTCGACATGATGATCGGCTCGCGGAAGATGACGCCGCCGAGGATGTTGCGGATCGTCCCGTTCGGCGAGCGGTACATCCGCTTGAGACCGAACTCCTCGACCCGCGCCTCGTCCGGCGTGATGGTGGCGCACTTGACCCCGACACCGTGACGCTTGATGGCCTCGGCCGCGTCGACGGTGATCTGGTCGTCGGTCTCGTCGCGCTTCTCGATGCCCAGGTCGTAGTACTCGAGGTCCACGTCGAGGTACGGGAGGATCAGCTGGTCCTTGATGAACTGCCAGATGATCCGGGTCATCTCGTCGCCGTCGAGCTCGACGACCGTGCCCTCGACCTTGATCTTCGCCATGCGTTCTCCTTGTGCTCCTGTGGCCCCGCTGCAGGGCCCCGCGGCGAGCGTGCGAGCCGCGGGGGGCAGCGGGGTCCTTCTTCAGAGGTCGGCTACGTCAGCCTGCTTGGCGCGGACGGCCTCGGCGGCCTCGCGCAGCCCGGACAGTTCGCTCTCGGACAGGTCGCCCTCGACGACCTTGCGCACGCCCTCGCGACCGATCTCGGCCTCGACGCCCAGGTAGACGCCGTTGATCCCGTACTCGCCGTCGACCCAGGCGCACACCGGCATGACGGCGCCGGAGTCCTCCATGACGGCCTTGGCCATCTGGGCGGCGGCGGCGGACGGCGCGTAGTAGGCCGAACCGGTCTTGAGCAGCGCCACCACCTCGGCGCCGCCGTTGCGGGTGCGGTCGACGAGGTGGTCGATGCGGTCCTGCGCCAGCACGTCGGACAGCGGCTTGCCGTCGACGGTGCAGCGCGAGGGCACCGGAACCATGGTGTCCCCGTGCGACCCGAGCGTCAGGGTCCTCACCGAGGAGACCGGGACGCCCAGTTCCTCGGCCACGTTGTTGCTGAAGCGCGCGGTGTCGAGCATGCCGGCCTGTCCCATGACCCGGTTCTTCGGGAACTGGGTGGCGAGCTGGGCCAGCGCCGTCATCTCGTCCAGCGGGTTCGAGACGACGATGATCACGGCGTCGGGCGAGGTGCGGGCGATGTTCTCCGCGACCTGCCGCACGATCTTCGCGTTGGTCTCGATGAGGTCCATCCGGCTCATGCCCGGCTTGCGCGGGAGGCCGGCGGTGATGACGACGACGTCGGAGTCCTCGGTGCCCTCGTAGGAGCCCCCACCGACGCCGACGACCTTCGTCTCGAAGCCCTCGATCGGCCGCGACTGGTTCATGTCCAGCGCGATGCCTTCGGGCTTCCCTTCGACGATGTCGGTGAGCACGACGGTCTCGAAGATGTCGTACTCAGCGAGCCGGAGTGCAGTCGTCGAGCCGTAGAAACCGGCACCGACGACGGTTACCTTGCCCTTCCGCGACTTCTCTGCCATGGCTGAGAACCTATCGCCGCGCGCGCTCCCCCGCCCGGGCGGGGCTGGCCCCGCTGCAGGGGCCCGCCGCGAGCCTGCGAGCGGTGGGGGGCAGGGGGGTCCTTCATCAGGTCGACGGGATCGTCAGGGCGATGACGGTGAGTGCGGCCCCGGCACCGGCCATCAGGACGACGTCGACCGGCCGGCTGCGGACGGCGAGGAAGCCTGCCCTGCGCTCCGGCAGGAGCAGCCGCAGCAGCCCGGCGACGACGAGCGCGAGCCCGATGACCACCAGCCCCCGCCGCCAGTGCCCGACGGTGACCACCACCAGGCCCACGCCCACCGTGACCAGGACGGCCAGCAGCGGCAGCTGGCGCAGCAGCCCCGCGAGGAACGGCCGGCGGACGTAGAGAGGTGGCCGCGTCATGCTCAGGCGCTCAGCGCCTCGAGCGCCGCGGCCTGCTCGGCGGCGAGGACGACGTTCTGCAGCAGCATCGCCCGCGTCATCGGCCCGACGCCGCCCGGGTTCGGCGCGAGGTGCCCGGCGACACCGACGACGTCCAGGGCGACGTCACCGGCGATCTTGCCGTCGACCCGGCTCACGCCGACGTCGAGGACGGCGGCGCCCGGCTTGACGATGTCAGCCGTGATCAGGCCCGGCACGCCGGCGGCCGCCACCACGACGTCGGCCGATCGCACGTGCGCGGCGAGGTCCCGCGTGCCGGTGTGGCAGAGCGTCACGGTGGCGTTCTCGGTGCGCCGGGTGAGCAGCAGGCCGAGCGGCCGCCCGACGGTGATCCCGCGGCCGACGACGACGACCTCCGCGCCGGCGATCGGCACGTCGTACCGGCGGAGCAGCTCGACGATGCCGACCGGCGTGCACGGGAGCGGCCCGGGGACGTTCAGCACGAGCCGGCCCAGGTTCACCGGGTGGAGGCCGTCGGCGTCCTTGCCCGGGTCCATCGCCTCGAGGACCGTGCTCTCCTCGATGCCCGCCGGCAGGGGCAGCTGGACGATGTAGCCGGTGCAGGCCGGGTCGGCGTTCAGCTCCGCGACGACGGCCAGGACGTCGGCCTCGGTGGCCGTGGCGGGGAGTTCGCGCTGGATGCTCGCGATGCCGGCCTGCGCGCAGTCGGAGTGCTTGGCGTCGACGTACCAGCGGCTGCCCGGGTCGTCACCGACCAGCAGGGTGCCCAGTCCGGGCCGGTGGCCGGCCGCGGCGAGGGCGGCCACCCGCTCGGCGAGCTCGACGCGGATCGCCGCCGCGGTCGCCTTGCCGTCGAGGATCGTCGCGGGCACGTCGGACAGTCTGCCCGAGGGCCCCCACGGAGGACCGCGCGGACCTACGCTCCGGCAGCAGCGCGTCCCGCGCCCGCCGACCGCCGGAGGTACGTAGATGACCGAGCGCGAACCCGCGCCGTCCACCGGGTCCACCGCGTACCCGCCGTCCCAGGGGGGCGACGCGGGCTACACGGCGCCGGACTACTCCGCGAAGCCCGTGGCCCTGCGGGGCCCCGAGAGCCTGGGCGGCCTGCTGCTCATCCTCGCCGGCATCGCGGCGGCCATCAGCCTGATCCTGGACTGGATCGACGGCGACGACGTGTCCGGGTGGGGCCTGGTCCGCGAGGGCTTCGACGACCTCGGCGGGATCGTCGACACCGGGCTGTGGCAGCCGCTGGCGATCGTGCTCGGGGGCGGCGTCCTGTTCGTGCTGGGCATCCTGATGTGGCTGCCGATGCGCAGCCACCGCGCCCTCGGGCTCGTCGGCCTGCTGGTCAGCGGCGCGGTGATCGCGGGCCTGCTCGTCCCGCTGGTCGACGCGGGCTGGGACCTCGGGCTGTTCGGTCCGGGCTTCTGGTGCGGGATCGCGGTCGGCGTCCTCGGCCTGCTCGGCAGCCTCAAGGCCCTCCTCACGGGCAAGAAGTACGCGCCCTAATCGCCCACGAGGGCGCCGTGGGCGCGGGTGAACTGGACGGACTGGGCGAGGTCGAGCCGCACGCCGGCCAACTCGAAGGATCGCCAGTTGATCTCGTCCGTGGAGGCGCCCGACAGGTCGGCGCCGCGCAGCCTGGCGCCCTGGAGGCGGACGCGGTCCAGGTCGGCGTTCCTGAGATCGGTGCCGCGCAGGTCGGCGTCGGTGAGGTCGGCGTCGCGGAACCGCTGGCCGGACAGGTCCAGCGCGGAGAGGTCGGCACCGCGCAGGGCGGCGTAGCTCCAATCGCACTCGATCGCGGTCATGGGCCGCAGCTGGGCGCCCGGGAACTGCGAACCGGTGAGCTTGCAGCCGTCCCAGGTGACGTCGATCAGCTTGGCCCGGTCGAAGCGGCACGACAGGAACGCCGAGCCGACGTGCCGGGAGCCGCCCATCCGCACCCCGGTGAGGACGCACTGGTCGAAGACGCACCGTCGGGTCACCAGCTCCTCCAGCCCGGCGTCGTCGAACCGGCAGCGGGTGAACGTCACGCCGTCCAGCTCGGCGCCCCACCAGTCGACGCGGGCGAGGTCCTCGCCCTCCACCTCCGCGCCCACCTCGGGCGGGCCCAGGTGCGGCCGCGACGAGTGCCGCATGGTCAGGAGCTCGCTTCCGGTGGGTCCTTCGTCAGTGGGTGAAGTGGCGGGTGCCGGTCAGGTACAGCGGGACGCCGGCGGCGGCCGCCGCGGCGACGACCTCCTCGTCGCGTACCGACCCGCCCGGCTGGACGACGGCGCGCACCCCGGCCTCGAGCAGGACCTGCAGCCCGTCCGCGAACGGGAAGAACGCGTCGGACGCCGCGACCGAGCCGGTGGCCCGCTCCCCCGCGCGCGACACCGCCAGCCGGGCGGCGTCCACCCGGTTGACCTGCCCCATGCCGACGCCGACGGTGGCGCGGTCGTGCGCCAGCAGGATCGCGTTGCTCTTCACGGCCCGCACCGACCGCCAGGCGAAGACCAGGTCGTCGAGGCCCGCGGCGTCCAGCGGCTCGCCGGTCGCGAGCGTCCAGGTGGTCGGGTCGTCGCCGGGAGCGTCGAGCCGGTCCATGACCTGCAGCAGCAGGCCCCCGCTGATCGGCCGCATCTCGGCCCCGGGCGCCGGGAGGTGCGGGAGGCGGAGCAGCCGGATGTTCTTCTTGCCGGTCAGCACCCGCACGGCGTCGTCGGTGAAGGACGGCGCGACGACGACCTCGGTGAAGACCTCGGCGACCTGCTCGGCCATCGTCAGGTCGACCTCGCGGTTGGCGGCGATCACGCCGCCGAACGCCGAGATCGGGTCGCAGGCGTGGGCCTTGCGGTGCGCCGCGGCGATGTCGGTGCCGACGGCGATCCCGCAGGGGTTGGCGTGCTTGATGATCGCGACGCACGGGTCGTCGTGGTCGTGGGCGGCCCGCCAGGCGGCGTCGGTGTCGACGAAGTTGTTGTAGGACATCTCCTTGCCGTGCAGCTGCTCGGCGTGCGCCAGGCCCGGCTGCCAGCCGCGGTACAGCGCCGCGCCCTGGTGCGGGTTCTCTCCGTAGCGCAGGACGTCGGCCCGCTCCCAGCTCGCCCCCACCCACGCGGGGAAGCCGCTCTCGTCGTCCGGCGCCACGACGTTGCCCAGCCACGAGGCGACGGCGATGTCGTAGGAGGCGGTGTGCCGGAACGCCGCGGCGGCCAGCTTCTGCCGCTCGGCGAGGGTGAAACCGCCGGCGCCGACGGCCGCGAGGACGTCGGCGTAGCGGGCGGGGTCCACGACGACGGCGACCGACGGGTGGTTCTTGGCGGCCGCCCGCACCATGGCCGGCCCGCCGATGTCGATCTGCTCGACGCACTCGTCGGGGCTCGCGCCGGAGGCGACCGTCTCGGTGAACGGGTAGAGGTTCACCACGACCAGGTCGAAGGGGGCGATGCCCAGCTCGTCCAGCTGCGCCACGTGGTCGGCCTTGCGCCGGTCGGCCAGGATCCCCGCGTGCACGGCGGGGTGCAGCGTCTTCACCCGGCCGTCCAGGCACTCCGGGAATCCGGTGACCTGCTCGACGGGGGTCACCGGGATGCCCGCCTCGGCGATCCGGCGGGCCGTCGCCCCGGTGCTCACCAGCTCGACGCCGGCGGCGGCGAGCCCGGCGGCCAGCTCCTCGACCCCGGTCTTGTCGTAGACGCCCAGCAGGGCGCGGCGGATCGGGGTGCGGTCGCTCATCGGTCGCTCTTCCTCGTCAGGTCGGCGGTGACGAAGTGCGCCACCGTCTCCACCAGGAGCTCGCGCTCCACGTCCTTGATCCGTTCGTGCAGCACGGCCTCGTCGTCGTCCGGGCGGACGGCGACCTCCCGCTGGGCGAGGACCGGCCCCGTGTCGAGCCCGGCGTCGACCACGTGGACCGTCGCGCCCGTCACCGTCGCCCCGGCCGCGAGCGCGTCCCGCACGGCGTGCGCGCCCGGGAAGGCGGGCAGCAGCGCCGGGTGCGTGTTGATCAGCCGGCCGCCGAAGGCCTCCAGCACCGCCGGGCCCACCAGCTTCATGAAGCCCGCGGAGACGACGAGGTCGGGTGAGAACCCGATCAGCGCGCCGGCCAGGGCGCGGTCCCAGGCGGCCCGGTCGGGCTGCTCGCGCAGCGCGCAGGTGAACGTCGGGATGCCGCGGCGCCGGGCGTGCTCCAGCCCCTCGGCCGCCCGGTCGCTGCCGACGACGACCACCTCGGCCGGGTAGGCCCGGTCGTCGGTCGCGGCGAGCAGGGCCGCGCAGAGGGACCCGGTCCCGGACAGCAGGACGGCGACGCGGGCCCGCTCGACGGACTCGGGTGCGGGCACGCGCACGACCCTATAAGGCCCCCCTCGTCCCGCTCCCGCCTCGCCCGCTCGACGCAAGCCCCCGGCCCCCTCGCGGGGCGCGCCGCGAGCCGTGGGGGGCGAGGGGGTCCTTCCTCAGCCCAGCGCCCGCCAGCGCGTGACGGCCGCCGCGACGGCCGCGGCGATGCCGGCCTGGGCGGCGATCGCGATGCCCGTGGCGATCGGGGGCGCGCCCACCTCGGCGAGCGCGCCGTCGCCCAGCGAGCCCCCGCCCAGCCAGACCAGCACTCCCCCGGCCAGCCCGAGCAGCACGCCGGCGAGGACCCCGTCGAGGCCGGCGACCACCGAGCCGCCGTGGTCCTCGCCGAGCCGGCGGCCGACCGCCGTCCCGGCGACCAGACCCGCGAGGACCGGGATGGCCTGGGAGACGAAAGCGATCAGCGGGACCGCCTGGGTGTCGGGCAGGGCCGCGAGCATCGGGAGGGCAGGGACGGCGTCGAGGGTGACCCCGTGCACCGACACCAGCGTGCCCGAGCCGACGTGGAACCCCGGGCCCGCCGCGAGACCGAGCACCGCGGCCGCCGCGTTGGGCAGGAGGAGCAGCGCCAGCCCGACGAGCCCGACGGCACCCGCGCCCGCGCCGCCGAGCGAGCCCGACAGCGCCGCGTACCCCCCGGCGTCGGACACGGTCGCGACCGCCACCACGGCGGCGCACATCGCGAGCGCGGCGAGCAGTCCGGCGACCACGCCGCGCAGGACGGCCCTGGTGGGACCTCGGTCGAGGACCGGGTCCAGCAGTCCCGACTCCCGTGCCACGCCCCAGCCGGTGGCGGCTCCGGCCAGGAGCGTGGCGCCGATCGCCGTCCGGAGGAGACCGACCCGGGCGTCGGGGGCATCGATGACGAGCGCGAGCACGACGGTGAGCAGCACGTGGACCGCGGTTCCGATCCCGACCGCGCGGGCGGCGTCGCCCCGGCCGACCGGGGCGCGCAGGCGGGCGAACCCCCGGCCCGCCTGCGAGAACCCCCAGGCGAGCCCCAGGGTGAGCAGCAGCGGGGCGAGCACGAGCGGACCGGAGGCGAGGCCGAGCTCCCCGCCCTGGGCGAGCAGCAGCAGGCGGCCGGCCAGGACGACGGAGTCGCCGACGGACTGCCCGCCGACGGGATCGAGGGTCTGGACGACGACGAGGGCGAGGCTCAGCCCGGCGAGCGCGGCCACGCCGACCGCCAGCGACGCCGCCCCGGCGAGCGCGACGAGCGGGAGCGAGCCCGCACGGCCGACCCGGGGCAGGCGAGCGAGCAGGGAGACCACGTCCCCACTCTCGCAAGAGGAGGCCGCGGACGTGGCCGCACGCGCCGGGACCGACACCGATATCGGGCGGTCCCGGCGCCTCGATCAGGCGGGAGGCCGCTCGCCGGAACCGGGAGTGCCCGAGCCCTCACCCGACGCGGTCGAGCCCCCCGGCGACGGCGGGGACGGCGCGGCGGGCGGCGGCGGAGGCGGAGGCGAGTACGGCTGCTGCGCCGGCTGCCCGTACGGCTGGCCGGGCTGGCCGTACCCCTGCCCGGGACCCGGCTGGCCGTAGGGCTGCTGCTGGCCGGGACCCTGCTGCCCGTACGAGGGCTGCTGCCCACCGGGCTGCTGACCGCCGGGCTGTGCACCGCCGGGCCGTTGGCCGAAGTCCGGGGCCGGCTGGTTCGCCCACTGCGCCGCGTTGGACAGGCCACCGGGCAGGGCCGGGCGGTTGCGGATCTCGGGGATCAGCGACAGGCCCGCGATCACGAGGATCGCGGTCGCCGTCAGGAAGCCGAGCAGCGGCCACACGGTGAAGCCGGTGTCCATGCTCTCCAGCCAGGCGAACAGCGTCAGCAGCCAGGCCAGCGCCGCGAGCCCGACGGTGACCCACGAGCGCGGGAAGCCGAGCCGGAGGTCGACGAAGGCCGGGAGCAGCGCCCACGCCGTCGCCAGGACAAGGAGCACGAAGGCCGACGTCACGTTGCTGAAGTCGAACCCGCTGCGGCTGAAGCTGAAGAAGTCGTCCCCGAAGGTCTCCCACGGGAAGAGCGCCCAGACGAAGTACAGGATGGTCCCGACGGCGATGACGTAGTCGGCGATCTTCAGCCGCTTGAGGTCGAAGGAGAAGCCGTTGCCCGCGGGCCGTCCGTAGGTGTGCGGCTGACCCCAGCCGGGCTGCCCGTAGGGCTGGCCGTAGCCGGGCTGCGGGGCCGGCGGCTGCCCGTACCCCGGGGGCGGGCCGTACCCCGGCGGCGGGCCGTACCCCGGCGGCGGGCCGTACCCCGGCGGGGGTGCGTAGCCCGGCGGGGGTGCGTAGCCCGGCGGGGGCTGTCCGTACCCGGGCGGCGGCGGCTGGGAACCGGGCTGGGGGGCGGCTCCGGGCTGGGAGTGGGGGGCGGGGACCGGCGGGGTGCCGTGCATCGGCGAGGGCTGCCCGTACGGCGGCTGGCCCGGCGGCGGCTGCTGCTGGTGCCCCTGCTCCGGCGGCTCGCCCGCAGGCGGCTGGGGAGGCTGGCTGGAGGTCATCTCAGGGCTCTCCTCGCAGAGCGTCGGGGGTGCGAGGCGCATCGTGGCTGCGCTCGGACGGCGCGGGCAACGTCGCCTCGCGCGTCGTCGTCCGAACGTGATCTTCGCAGGGCGCCGGAGACACCGCTGCCCGGTGTCCCCCGAAGAGGGGCACCGGGCAGCGGTGGGACGGAACTCAGCGTCAGGAGGCGACGATCTCCCGCATGAGGCGCGCGGTCTCCGACGGCGTCTTCCCCACGCGCACACCGGCGGCCTCGAGGGCCTCCTTCTTGGCCTGGGCGGTGCCGGCCGAGCCGGAGACGATGGCGCCGGCGTGGCCCATCGTCTTGCCCTCGGGTGCGGTGAAGCCGGCGACGTAGCCGACGACGGGCTTGGTGACGTTGGCCTTGACGAAGTCGGCGGCCCGCTCCTCGGCGTCGCCACCGATCTCGCCGATCATCACGATGGCCTCGGTCTCCGGGTCGTCCTGGAACGCCTGGAGGCAGTCGATGTGCGTGGTGCCGATGACCGGGTCGCCACCGATGCCGACGGCGGTGGAGAAACCGATGTCCCGCAGCTCGTACATCATCTGGTAGGTCAGCGTGCCGGACTTGCTGACCAGGCCGATCTTGCCGGCCTGCGTGATGTTGGCCGGGATGATGCCGGCGTTCGAGCGGCCGGGGCTGATCAGGCCAGGGCAGTTCGGCCCGATGATCCGGGTCGAGCCGCCCTGGGCGTGCGCCCAGAAGTAGGTCGAGTCGTGCACCGGGATGCCCTCGGTGATGACGACGGCGAGGCCGATACCGGCGTCGACGGCCTCGATGACCGCGGCCTTGGCGAACGGCGGCGGCACGAAGATGACGCTGACGTCGGCGCCGGTCTCCTTCATGGCCTCGGCCACGCCGCCGAACACCGGGACGCTGGCCCCGTCGAAGTCGACGGTCGTGCCGGCCTTGCGCGGGTTGACGCCACCCACGATGGCGGTGCCCGAGGCGAGCATGCGCTGGGTGTGCTTGCTGCCCTCGGAGCCGGTCATGCCCTGGACGATGACCTTGCTGTTCTCGTTGAGGAAGATCGACATCTCTTGGTGTCCTGTCGGTTCGTGGGCGGTCAGGCGGCGAGTTCGGCGGCCCGGCGCGCGGCGCCGTCCATCGTGTCGACCACGGTCACCAGGGGGTGGTTGGCCTCGGCGAGGATCCGGCGGCCCTCCTCGACGTTGTTGCCGTCGAGCCGGACGACCAGCGGCTTGGTCGCCTCGTCG
>Ga0190265_10002178_pt1 | contig 13096 bp, 11 predicted proteins | sample Popmic124T_FD_133135 | JGI IMG/M metagenome (GOLD analysis project Ga0190265, IMG submission 133135) | Populus adjacent soil microbial communities from riparian zone of Indian Creek, Utah, USA - 124 T | ecosystem: Environmental > Terrestrial > Soil > Riparian zone | place: USA: Utah | collected... | reverse complement strand
CCCCTTCTGCACGGCGATCTCCTCTTCGACATCGGCGAGCTTGTCCTTGCCGAAGAATATCTCGTTGCCGACGAAGAAGGTCGGCGCGCCGAAGGTGCCGCGCGCGACGGTGGCTTCCGTGTTCTTGAGTAGCTTCTCCTTCACCTCTTGGTCCTGGATGCGCGCGAGCGTGCGGGCGCCGTCCAGCCCGGCCGCGTCGAGCGCGGAGCGGATCACCTCGGCATCGTCCATCTTCAGACCCTCCTCCCACATGCCGCGGAAGGCAGCATCGACATACTTGTCGAACTGCCCGTCCATCTCCGCCGCGACGGCGCCGCGCATGATCTGCACGGTGTTGACGGGAAAGTTGGGGTTCATCTTGAACTTGGTGAGACCGTGCTTCTTCACAAAGCGGTAGGACTCGATTTTCATGTAGTCGAGCTTCGCCTTGGTGTCCTTGAATGCCACGATGGGCGAGGCGTTGTTGGCGAGCTTGAACACGCCGCCGAGCAGCACCGGCACGTACTGGAACTTCACGCCCGTGCGCTGCTCGATCTGCGGGATCACCTTGTGCGCGAAGTAGGCGTTGGGGCTGCCGAAATCAAAGTGGAATTCGACCTTGGGTGTCATGCGCTTCTCCGTTCATTCCTCAAAGTTTCCCCTCCCCCTTGCGGGGAGGGGCAGGGGTGGGGGTAAGCTTCGAAAGATCGGCGCGAGAAATCCCCCCACCCGGCGCTTTCGCGCCACCCTCCCCGCCAGGGGGAGGGAAGGGAACCCGCAAAAGGGTCGGAAGAAAGCTTCTCACCACGTCTCCAGCCAGGGCCGCAGGTCCATCTCGTGCGTCCAGGCGCTGCGCTGCTGCAGGTGGAGTTGCCAATAGGCTTCCGCAATCGCATCGGGGTTCAGGATGCCGCCCTGGTCCTTGAGCTTGTAGCGCTCGGGGAACATCTCCTGGATGAACTGGGTGTCGATGGCGCCGTCGATGATGACGTGCGCGACGTGGATGCCCTGCGGCCCCAGCTCGCGCGCCATGCTTTGCGCCAGCGCGCGCAGCGCGTGCTTGCCGCCGGAGAACGCCGAGAAGCCTGAGCCGCCGCGCACGCTGGCGGTCGCGCCCGTGAACAGGATCGTGCCGCGGCCGCGCGGGAGCATCGCCTTCGCCGCCTCGCGGCCCATCAGGAACCCTGCGAAGGCACACATCTCCCACACCTTGAAGTAGACACGCGCCGTGGTCTCGCGGATCGGGAAGCGCACGTTGCCGCCGATGTTGAACACGGCGACCTCGACGGGCCCGATGTCGCGCTCGATCTCCTCGATGAGCGCGCTCATCTGCTCTTCCTTGCGCGCATCCGAGCCGAACGCGCGGGCCTTGCCGCCCTCGCTCTCGATCTGAGCCACCAGCGGCGCCAGCTTGTCGGCATTGCGCCGCGTGACGCAGGCGGTAAAGCCCTCGCGCGCAAACCTCCGCGCGATCGCCCCGCCCGTTGCATCGCCCGCGCCGATGACGAGGGCGACCTTGTTTCCCGGCATGCGCGCCATCCCTTCGTTGTCATCCCGACACTTGTTGCCGGGATCCACCTATCTGCTAGCGCCGGAGCGAGCCGATGGATGGATCACGGGCACGAGGCCCGGGATGACAATGTCCGTTCTAAAACAGAACCCGCATGTTGAGTTCCAAATTGGAACCTGTCAACATGGATGTCTGCACTGCCAAGGCAAAGCCTTGGGATAGCCGCACGGGTGCCGGGCTGGTCGAGGTAGGCGTCCGCCCCGAGGCTCTCATGCCTGCGCGAGAGTTTGCGAGCGGAGGAAGACGAAACGCATGCGATGGTCGGAGCTCAGCCGTGAGACCTGCTCGGTCGCGCGCACCGTGTCGGTGATCGGCGACCGCTGGACGCTGCTGATCCTGCGCGACTGCTTCCTGCGCGTGCGCCGCTTCGAGGACTTCCAGGCGCGCCTCGGCATCACGCGGCACGTACTGGCCAACCGCCTGCGCAAGCTCGTGAAAGCCGGCGTGCTCCGGCGCGAGATGTACCAGGCCCGCCCGCGCCGTTACGAGTATCGCCTCACCGACAAGGGCCTCGACCTGCAGCCACTGATGTTGTCCATCGTCCACTGGGGCGACGTGCACATGGCGGGCAAGCGCGGCCGGCCCATGCTTTACGAGCACCTCGATTGCGGGCACACCTTCGACCCCGTGCTCACCTGCTCGGTCTGCAACGAGCAGCTCAGCGCCCGCGCCGTCCGCGTTCGCCCGGGGCCTGGGGCAGGGCGCTCGCGGCGCAAGGAGGCCTCCGTTTCCACATGACCGAACCCATCGCCAACGAACGCTTTCCTTACTTCGGCGAGGAGCACACGATGCTCCGCTCAACGCTCCGGCGCTTCATCGCCGGCAAGGTGCTGCCGTTCGGCGACCAATGGGAGGAGGACGGCTTCGTGCCGCGCGAGGTGCTGCGCGAGATGGGGTCGCTCGGCCTGCTCGGCATGCGCTACCCGCCGGAACACGGCGGCGCGGGCCTCGACACGCTCGCCAACGCCGTGCTCGGCGAGGAAATGGGTCGCTCCACCTACGGCGGCTTCGCGGTGACGGTGCTGGTGCATACCGACATGGCCTCGCCGCACCTGTTCCACGGCGGCAGCCGCGCGCAGCTGGAACGCTGGATGCCGGACATCACCGCCGGCCGCAAGATCACGGCGGTAGCGATGACCGAGCCGGATGCGGGCTCCGACCTCGCCTCCATGCGTTCCACGGCCAAGAAGGCGTCCGGCGGCTATGTGCTCAACGGCACCAAGATGTTCATCACCAACGGCGTGCATGCCGACCTCACCTTCGTCGCCGCCAAGGCGGGCGAGACGGGCCGCAACCACACGCTCAGCATGTTCGCCATCGAGAAGGGCACGCCGGGCTTCCGCGTCGCGCGGCCGCTGAAGAAGACCGGCTGGCTCTCCAGCGACACCGCCGAGCTTGTGTTCGAAGACTGCTTCGTGCCGGAGGAGAACCTGCTCGGCGAGGAAGGCCGCGGCTTCTATGCGCTGGTGAAGAATTTGCAGAACGAGCGCATCGTGCTTGCCGCGCAAGCGCTGGGCGAAGCCATGAAGGCGATCGAGCTGACGCTGGAGTGGGTGAAGCAGCGCCGTGCGTTCGGTGCTTCGCTCTGGGACAAGCAGACCATCCGCCATCGGCTCTCGATGCGCTTGGCTCAGGTCGAATCCGCCCGCGCGCTGCTCTACAACACCGCGTGGCGCGACACCCAGCAGGAGAACGTGGTGAAAGAGGTGTCGATGCTGAAGGCGCTGGCCGGCACGCTCGTCAACGAAGTCATGTACGACTGCGTGCAGTTCCACGGCGGCATGGGCTACATGCGCGAAACCGCGGTGGAGCGCATGTCCCGCGACGCCCGCGTCCAATCCATCGGCGGCGGCGCCACGGAGGTGATGCTGGAGGAGGTGGCGAAGCGGATTTGAGGGTGGGGCTGCGGGTCGCCGGGCCCACGCACCGCGGCCGTTGCCCGATCCAAACGGGTGCGGTCACTCCGAGATGAGCTGGATGCCTCTGAAGAGGTTCACGCCACCAAAGGCAACGAGCACGATGATTGCAACGGTGTAGTACGCTTGCACGGCATCGCTCTTGAGGAAACTGCGCACCTGCCCGCGCCTGGGCAGCGCAATCCAGAACGCCATGGCGCCCAACAGAAGCGCTCCAACGCCTGCAACGAAAGCTGTCATGCATCCCTCCCCTTGTTCAGAAAGGGCCTGCGCTGGTCAGGATCAGCTCAGCAACGCCAACCAGCCCATCGTCCCTCACTTCGATCTCGCGTCGATCGGGAATTATTAGCGAGCTTGCGGTCGCTCCAGCACCCCGGAAACTTCGACCAGAGTCATACGGGCCCGCGCACCATTCACGCTGGAACGGGGGGCGCTGCGATCGCATCAGCTTGCGTGGTCGGCGCAGCAGAAAGCTGGTTAGAATGCCGGCCCGAGCCAGGAGAACCGACCATGACCGAGCAAGCGCAAACCGATGCGGCGCGGGCCGCAGAACCCCGCGCACTCCGCCCGGTGACTCAGGTCGAGATCGACCAGCGCGTGTTCGACCTCTACGACGAGTACTGCCACGGCCGCATCGACCGGCGCGAATTCCTGCTGCAGGCCGCGGCCGTGACGGTGGGCGGGCTCGCGATGGCGCAGGCGCTGCTGCCGCGCTACGCGCAGGCGCAGACCATCTCCTTCACCGACCAGCGCGTCAAGGCGCGCTACGTGAGCTACCCATCGCCGGGCGGCACGTCCGGCACCATGCGCGGCTATCTCGTGCAGCCCTCCGGGCAGGGGCCATTCCCCACCGTGTTGGTGATCCACGAGAACCGCGGGCTCAACCCTTACATCGAGGACGTCGCCCGCCGCGCCGCCGTGGAAGGATTCCTGGCGTTGGCGCCCGATGGCCTGTCGCCGGTCGGCGGCTACCCGGGCAACGACGACGACGGCCGCACGCTGCAGGCGAAGCTCGACCAGGCCAAGCTGCGCACCGACATGCTCAACAGCGCGCGGTATCTAAGGGGGCACGAGCTCTCGACTGGTAAACTTGGCGTCACCGGCTTCTGCTGGGGCGGCGGGACCGTCAATCTCCTGGCCACCGCGCTCGGGGCGGACATGCACGCAGGCGTGCCGTTCTACGGCGCGGCGGCGGAGACAGCTGCCGTCCCATCCATCAAAGCTGCCCTGCTGATCCAGTACGCGGAGAACGACGAGCGCATCAACTCCATGTGGCCGGCGTTCGAGGCGGCGCTGAAGGCCGCGGGCCTACGGCACGAGATGCACACCTATCCCGGTACCCAGCACGGCTTCCACAACAACTCCACGCCCCGCTACAACGAGGCGGCGGCCAAGCTCGCCTGGGATCGGACAGTCGCGTTCTTCAAGAAGCACTTGGCGTGAGACGCTTCCAGGTGCGCGGCTTTCCACTCAATGGAGCAATGCGCCTTACTTCGCCGCGTAGTGGTCGCAAGTCGTCTTGCCGGCGCGGCTCCTTGAGCCGGAGATACTGACGTCGGCGGTGCAGGTCTCGCCGGTCATGTGCACGACATAGAGGTTGCGGAAGCAGCGGTAGTCGGCGTCCCCCTCAGGGCGGTTGCAGGTTGTGATCAGCAGCGTGATGTCGTTGCCTGTGCGCGCGATGGAGCCCTTCTGATAGCTGCTGACATTGATCCACTTGCCCTTCTCGCGCGCGTCCAGCGAACGCGAGGTGCTTTCCCTGGAACGCTCCACCGCACCGGGAATGGCGGCAAAGCACATGTCGCCGACCCTGGCTATGATGGCCAGGTTCAGCCGTCCGGGGTTGCCGAGCCGCACGCAGTAGCGGCCGTCCTTCATGTGCGCGAGGTGAAAGCCCCAGGTCGACCCGCGAGGGCCGCCGTCGTCGAAGATGACTTCGTAGACCACGCGCACGATGCGGCCATCGACCGGTGTCTGTGCCTTCGCGGCCTGTGCCGCGCAAACGAGCACCGAGGCGAGCAGACCCACGACGACCCCTGCCCCACGAGAACCCATCGGAGCCTCCAAAAGCCGGAACAGATATGACGCGGGCTGCACGCTGGTCCCTGAATCCGGCCGCATTGCGGTACGGATGAGCGGTCGTTTCTCAGTTTGCCGACGGTGGGTTAGCTTCCCTGTGCTAGCGCCGGGAACGTCATGCAGCCGATAGCCGCCGAGCACGGACTGGATGGGGTCGAGATCTTCCAGGATCTCGCGCCCGAGGAGCGCGCGAAGCTCGCCGCCGAGCTTGAGACGATCAGCCTGCGGCGCGGCGAGGTTCTCGTCCGTCAGGGCGAAATGGCGGATGCGCTGTTCGTGGTCGTTACCGGCCGCTTCACGATCACGCTCGCGGGGCAGCAGAGGATCATTGCCGAGATCGGCCCCGGCCAGCCGATCGGCGAGATCGCATTCCTGGCGGGCGGCCCGCGCACGGCCACCGTGACGGCGCTGCGCGACAGCGTGGTGCTGCGCCTGGGCCGCGAGGATTTCGACATGCTGGCCGCCAGGAACCCCGGCATCCTCCGCACCCTCACTGTCACGCTGGCCCGCCGCATGGCCGGAGCGAACGTCAGCGTGGCCCCGCCCCCCGATCCGCGTCCGCGCACAATAGCGCTGATCCGCGCCGGCGGCGGGTCCGTCCCTCAAGTGTTTGTCGAGGGCCTCGTGCAGGTGCTCTCGCGCTCACAACGCAATCTGCTCCTGCGCGCGGAGACGGCGAGCCGGTTTCTCCCTGCCGGCGCGGACCTCGACAGTGCCGAAGCCGCGCGTGCGCTCAATGCGCTGGAAGGGACCTGTGACCACGTCATCTTCCTGGCCGAAAATGATCTCACCCGCTGGTCGGAGAAGGCGATCCGGCAGGCGGACCTGGTGCTCAGCGTTGCCCCGCACGATGCCGATGCCGGACTGAATGCGCTGGAACGGCTGGCCCTGGAGCTGCTGCCACCCGACGCACACCGGCTCGTGCTCCTGCACCCGACACGCAGGCCCCTCAGCGGCACGGCGCGCTGGCTCACGCACCGCAAGGTCGCGATGCACCATCACGTCGCGCTGGACCGTCCCGGCGACATGGAGCGCCTTGCCCGCTTCATCAACGGCACGGCATTGGGTCTTGTCTGCTGCGGCGGAGGGGCCTACTGCGCTGCGCATGTCGGCCTCTACAAAGCGCTGCTGCAGTCGGGCCTGGAGTTCGACATCCTCGGCGGCACGTCAGGCGGCGGCGCCATGACCGCAGCGTTTGCCATGGAGACGGAGCCCGACAACGTCGACCGCGCCATCCACGACATCTTCGTCACCAACAAGGCGATGCGCCGCTACACGTGGCCCCGCTACAGCCTGCTCGATCACACCCACTTCGATCGCCAGCTCGCCAACCACTATGCGGGCATCGACATCGAGGACCTGTGGGTGCCCTACTTTGCCGTCTCGACCAACCTCTCCAGCCACACGCTGCATCGTCATCGGCGCGGTGACCTGTGGGCGGCGGTGCGCGCGACCGGTTCCGTGCCCGTGCTGCTGCCGCCCTACTACACCGAGGACGGCCACATGCTCGTCGACGGAGCCATCATGGACAACGTGCCCATCAGCGTGATGCAGGAGTTGAAGAGCGGGCCCAATGTGGTCGTCAGCTTTGAACTGCCGGCGCTGGAGCGGTTCGAGGTCGCGTACGGCAGCTTGCCGGGCCGCAACCAGCTTCTGAAGCGCATGCTGTCACCGTTCGCACGCAGCGCGCTGCCGCCGGCGCCCGGCGTCGGCACCGTGCTGATGCGCTCCATGATGGCCAACCGGCAGGATTTCGAGCGCCACTTGCGAACCACCGACCTCCTGCTGGTGCCGCCCATTCCCCGCGGCATGGGCGTGCTGGACTGGAACCGCCACTACGAACTGTCGCAACAGGCGTATGGTTGGGGGCTGAAGGAAATCGCAAGGCGTCGCGCGGAAGGCCACCCTGCGCTGGACGGGAGGGGGAGTCAGTGACATCGCCTGATACCAGCTATTCGACGCCACTCATCTCCCTCGACGCCGTCGCCCTGGATACGGAAACGACGGGGCTGGATGCGCGCATCGCCCGCCTCGTGCAGGTCGGCGGCTTAAGAATCAGACAGGGTGCACTGAACCCCGAGGAGCGCTTCGAGAGCCTGGTCAATCCGGGCGTCGCTATTCCCAAGGTGGCGACCACCATACACGGCATCAGCGACGGCATGGTGGCCACCGCACCGGAGTTTGCCGACATCGCGACCGGCCTGGAGAGCTTCATCGGCTCCTCGATCTTGGTGGGCCATACGATCTACTACGATCTTGCCGTGATCGATCGCGAGTACAGCCTCGCGGGACGCAAGGGGCGGCCCGATTGGCGTGGCCTCGACGTTCGCATGCTGGCGCGCCTCGCCTCTCCCTCGCTGGCCGATTACAGCCTCGACCGTCTCTGCGACTGGCTCGGCATCGAGCTGAAAGGGCGCCATACCGCGATGGGAGACGCGGAAGCCGCCGGCCGCGTGTTCCTGGCTCTCATTCCACTGTTGCGCGATAAGAATATTCGAACGCTCGCCGAGGCGCAGGCCGCAAGCCGCGCCCTGGCAGAGGACGAATCGCGCACCGGCACGGGGTTCCTGCCGGAGCGTCCGCGCCCGCCGGATCAGACGAGCGCGGTCGCGCGCATCGACAGCTTCCCCTACCGCCACCTCGTGCGGGACGTCATGAGCGCACCGGCACTCTTCGCCGAACCGCATGCCGCGCTGCGCGAGGCGGTGCGGGTGCTGATCGACAATCGCGTGAGCAGCTTATTTGTCCGCGCGCCTTCGGGCGAGACGGGGATCGTCACCGAGCGCGACGTGCTGCGCGCCATCCACGAGGGCGGCGAGCAGGCGCTGGCGGCGCGCATCGACACCATCATGAAATCGCCGCTGCAAACCGTCGCGGCGGACGCCTTCCTGTATCGCGCCATCGGCCGCATCGAGCGGCTCGGCTTCCGCCATCTCGGCGTGACCGACGACCAGGGCAACGTCGTCGGCGCGGTCACGACGCGCAACCTGCTGCGCCATCGCGCGACGACAGCCATCATGCTGGGTGACGAGATCGAGAGCGCCACCAATGACGCCGCGCTCGGGGCCGCCTTCGCCAAGCTCCCCCTCATGGCGCGCAAGCTGATGGAGGAGAGTGTCGACCCGCGCACCGTCTCCGCGGTCGTCAGCTCGGAAATCTGCAGCATGACGCGCCGCGCGGCGCAGTTGGCCGAGCAACGGTTGGCCGCGGCGGGCATCGCCGGGCCGCCGGTGCCCTATGCGGTGATGGTGCTCGGGTCGGCCGGCCGCGGGGAGAGCCAGCTCGCCGCCGACCAGGACAATGCCATCGTCTACGCGGAAGGGAAGGACGGCGGCTCCGAAGACGCCTACTTCGAGAAGCTTGCCCGCGAGATGAACGCCATACTCGACGCCGCCGGCGTGCCGCTCTGCAAGGGCGGCGTGATGGCCCGCAACAGGGAATGGCGCAAGAGCGTGGCAGGTTGGCGGGCGACCATAGAGGGCTGGGTGCGCCGGCAGCGCCCGCAGGACCTGCTCAACGTCGACATCTTCTTCGATGCCATGCCGGTGCATGGCGAGGCGGCGCTCGCGGAGTCGATCTGGGACTATGCCTACGAGTGCGGGCACGCCGCGCGCGACTTCCAGAACGTGCTGATCGAGACGGCGCGCCAGGGCAGCAGCGCCCTCACCATGCTCGGGAACTTCAAGCTGAACGAGCGCGGGCGCATCGATCTCAAGAAGTTCGGGTTGATGCCGATATTCACCGCCGCGCGCGTGCTCTCCATCCGGCACGATGTGCGCACGCGCTCAACGCGGGAGCGCCTCGACGGCGTGACTGCGAAGGGCGTCGGCACACCCGAACTCATGCAGTCGATCAACGACGCGCACCGCCTGATACTCGGGGCGGTGATCGCCCAGCAGCTTGTCGACTCAGAAACCGGCGTGCCGCCCTCCCCCCATGTTGCACCGGAGCGGCTCGACAAGACCGACAAGGCAGAGTTGAAAAATGCGCTGCTCGCGGTCGAGGAGGCGGTGGGCCTCGCTTCGGAAGGGCGCCTGTGAAAAGGCGAGCTACTTCTCGCCGGTGGCCAGCGCCGTGCCGCCGCCAAAGAGCTGGCTGATGGTGCGCTGGCGCTTGGTGTCCACACGCACGCTCGCCGTCATGCCGGCGCGCAGCGCGGGCTCGCCCGGCTGGGGAACGAGACGCAGGCGAACAGGGAGACGCTGGACTACCTTGACCCAGTTGCCCGAGGCATTCTGCGGCGGAAGGATCGCGAACTCCGCGCCCGTTGCCGGGCTGATGCTCTCCACCTCGGCCTGCCACATCACGTTGGGATAGATGTCCAGGATGACCGTCGCGTGGAGCCCCTCCTTCACGTAGGTCAGCTCGGTCTCCTTGAAGTTCGCTTCCACCCAGGGCCGTGTGTTAGCGACCAGCGCGAACAGCGGCGTTGCAGCTTTTACCTGGTCGCCCTTCTGCAACCTCACGTTCACCGTGGCGCCGGCCAGCGGCGCGCGGATGGTGGTGCGAGCGAGATCGAGCGCCGCCCGCTCGCGTTCCGCCTGCTTCTCGCGCACCAGCGGATGCTGGTCGATCGGCCGCTCCGGCTGGCCGCCGAGCTGGGCGGCGACGCGCACGACCTTCTTCTGCATGACCCCCACGCGATCAGCCGCCGCGATGGCGTTGCTCTCGACCTCCTCGAACTTGCTCGAGGCGACGATCCCGCGGGCGGCCAGCGTTTTCTGCCGCGCAAGCTGGGCGTCCCAGTAAGCAACCTTGCTTTCCGCCTCCTGCAACTCGCTCTTGGCCTCGTTCCAGGTTGCGATCAGCGTGCGTACCTGCCCCCTCGTTGCGTCGAGTTCCGCATCCGCCTTCGCGAGTGCGACCTTGAAGGGCTCGGGGTCGATGGTGATGAGCAGATCGCCCGCCGCCACGTCGGCATGGTCGCGCACGTGCACCTCGTGTACCCGGCCGGCAACCTCCGCCGAAATCTGCGCGATGTCGGCTTTCACGTAGGCATTCTCGGTGGTCACGTACCGGCCGCCCCACAGCCAGAACACGAATACGCCGAAGAGAACCGCCGCAGGCACTCCGGCCATCAGGACCGGCCTCAGATATCGATGCTTAGAAAGCTCGCTCACACCACACGCGCCTCGACCCGGGGTTTCCTCCTGCTATCGTCCGGTTCACCCGGATCGTGGTCGCTCAGCGCCAGCAGGCGCAGCTTCACGCGCGTCATCAGCGACGTGAGCTTGCGGCGCTCATCACTTGTCAGATCGGCCATCGCATCATCGACGGTCGCCTCCGCGATCGGCCAGATGGCCGTATGGATGCGCTTGCCTTTCGCCGTGAGATGAAGCCTGTTGATGCGGCGGTCTTTCGGATCGCCGCGGCGCTCCAGCCAGCCCTTGGCCTCCATGCGATCGATCAGGCGGCCCGCGGGTGCTTTCTCGATTTCCAGAAGATCAGCGACCGCGGACTGGCTGAGACCGGGCAGGCGGTGGACGCGGGCGATCACCATCCACTGCGCGCGCGTCAGGCCATAGCTGCGCACGCGCCGCTCGAACACCGTGCGGATCAGCCGGCTCACGTCGGTGATGGTGTAGCCGATGTAGTGCTCGTCATCCGGCGTCATGCCGAATCCTGCCCTAGCGCCAGATAGTGACCTAGGTTACTATATCCAGGGCTACGGTTGTCAAGGGCCGGAACGATGGCGACCACAGCGGGCTACGACGACGCGCCCGTCCATGATCTGTCGACGCTGCAGCGCGGCCTGCTGATCCTGGTGCTGATGCTGAGCACGACGATCTATTCCGCGTCCGTGCTGATCTCTTCCGCCCTCCTACCCCAGTTGCAGGGCGCGCTGTCGGCCACGCAGGACGAAATCTCCTGGGTGATGACGTTCAACATCGTGGCGACCGCCGTCGCCACGCCCGCTGCCGGCTGGCTCGCCGATCGCTTCGGCCAGCGCTCCACGATGACATGGTGCGCCGGGGTGTTCGCCATCTCCACCTTCATGTGCGGCGCCTCCAACTCGCTGGAGGAGTTGATCGGCTGGCGCATCGTGCAGGGCGCGGCAGGTGCGCCGCTGATCCCGCTCGGACAGACGATCCTGCTCGACAGCTTCCCGCGTCGGCAGCACGGCACGATCCTATCCATCTACGGCATGGGCAACATGATCGGGCCCTCCCTCGGCCCGATGTTCGCCGGACAGATTGCCGAGACGCTCGGCTGGCGCTGGGGCTTCTGGATGGTGGTGCCGCTCGCCATCGCCTCGTTCATCGGCAGCTGGGCGGTGCTGCCGAAGGACAACAAGCTGCAGGGCGCAAAGCTGGACTGGCTCGGCTTCCTGACGTTGTCGGCGGGAATCGCGGGGGCGCAGCTCGTGTTCTCGCGCGGCCAGCGCCTCGACTGGTTCGAGAGCTACGAGATCATCATCGCAACGCTGGTCGCGGGGCTCGCGCTCTACATCTTCTGTGTTCACAGCCTCACGAGCGAGCGTCCTTTCATACGCCTCAAGCTGCTCACCGATCGCAACTACAGCCTCGGCCTGATCCTGGTGATGCTGTTCGGCATGCTCAACTTCGCAACCGTCGTGCTGCTTCCACCGCTGTTGCAGCAGCACGCCGGCTATCCGGATTCCGCCATCGGCGACATCGTCGGCTATCGCGGGCTCGGGTCTGGGATCGGCTTCCTGCTGGCGATGCCCATGGCGCGGCTCGATCCGCGCATCAGCCTCGCCCTCGGGGCTTCGCTACAGGCGTTCACGGGCTTCTGGATGATGGGCTTCGACCTCAACGTCAGCATTCAGACGGTGACCCTCGCCAATATCCTGCAAGGCGTCTCCATCGGCGTGTCGTGGGTGCCGCTCACCGTCATCACCTTCTGGACACTGGCGCCGGAATACCGCGCCGAGGCGATGTCGATGTTCCACCTGCTGCGCAACTTCGGCTCGAGCCTGTTCATCTCGATTGCCGTGGCCGAGATCGTGCGCACGTCGACGACGAACTACGCGCGGATGACCGAGCATATCTCGGTCTACAACCGCGTGCTGGACATGCCGTGGGCGATGGGCGCATGGACGGTCGATACCGTTCCGGGCCTCGCCAAGGTTTCGGGCGAGATCGCGCGCCAGGCCACGCTTATCGGCTACCAGAATGCGTGGGTGCTCTACGTGATCGTATCGCTCGCATCGCTGCCGCTGTGCCTGTTGGTTCGGCTGCCAAGAGTCCGGCCGGCCTGAACCCGGAAAGCGACGCCACTATGCATCCCCGGCCGCAGCGCGCGAGCGCGTAGAGCCGGGGCCTTTCCCGTTGTCGGGGCAAGGATCCCGTATAGCCTCGGCCTGCGGCCTCGGCTTCCGGGAACGCAAATTCCCGAAGGTGTGCAGTCACACGCCTTCAGCGCCGCCGGCCGCCGGTCAGAGCGCGAACGAGGGCACGGCCGATGGTCGCCGCGATGGAGCGCAGCATGGACTTGATGGCGGCTTCGCCGACGCCTTCGCGTTCGCGACCGGGACGCCGCCGCTGCGGAGGCGGCGGCGGCGCGGGCATCTCCGGCCTCGGCGGCCGGT
>Ga0190265_10002177_pt1 | contig 13096 bp, 9 predicted proteins | sample Popmic124T_FD_133135 | JGI IMG/M metagenome (GOLD analysis project Ga0190265, IMG submission 133135) | Populus adjacent soil microbial communities from riparian zone of Indian Creek, Utah, USA - 124 T | ecosystem: Environmental > Terrestrial > Soil > Riparian zone | place: USA: Utah | collected... | reverse complement strand
CCTCTGCGGTGCGGTGAAGCTGCCGGAAGCAAAGAGGACGAAAGGCAAAACGAAAGCCGCGTAAGAAATGTGCGATGAAGGATGCCCGCTCAGCAATTTACACAGGAATTGACACTACCTCGTTCGAGTGTATTGTGAGCAGTATAGGCGAAGTGCCCCGATGCACTCGTCCCGCCTCCATCATTAATAACGATTAAAGGTGTCTCGGAGTCTAGGGCCGGATCGCGCGTGGTAGCCTCGATCGCGATACCGTTGCGCTCGATGTTCCCGCAGAAGTAGATATTGATAAATCCGCTGCTCCAATTCCCTGCTTGTACAACTGCTGAAGAAACTGTCCGAGATCGCGTCGCCGCTGTCCGAAAATGGGAATACCGGAATCGTGAATAGTTTCCTGATCGGCCATCGCCCAAACGATATTCAGCTTTGGGCTGAAAGCCTTACGATTCGTGATAAGCTGTGCACGAAACTGGTTGATTTCCGCCTGGGTGAGACGACAGCCGCGATTGTTATCTTCGCCGATTTGCTCGCCGGCAGACGGCCCGAGAACGATCCACGCTTTCACTGGGATGGTGCCCATGTCGGGCGTTACGGTCTTGGGTTCGCTGCACCCTCCAACTGCTACTAACGAGAGCGTGACGGCAGCCGTGAGCCTGTGAGCGTGCTTTCTCAGTGTCATTTCGCTTCGCTCCATTCGCGTTCACGAACCGAAGTGAGAAACGATTGCCGCCAAGCCCTCTCCCCCTTCCGGCATTCTCAGCAGCCAGACATTCGGAAAATCGAGCGGGTCCAATGGATAATCAACGAGAATCACCGGCTTTTCGAGATCGCTTGTGTAGATGATCAGGCTCGGGTCTCCGTCGTTGGTGACTTTGACGAGCTCGATATTGGAAAGCACGTGAAACTGCGCTGCCGTGGAATCGTAAGAAACCAGATCAACAAACAAACTCGCCGGCGAGTTCACCACTGTCGTCGCGTTCTCTTCGATTTCAACAAGGGCCGCGTAGTGGAATCCGTAGGCGTGAACGAAAACCGATTCGTGTTGGTCTTCCGGATTGTCTTCGATGCTAAGGGCCATGACCTCCAGCGTATCGGGCTCCACCCCCAGGACGGGAGGGCCGGTCGAGATTGAAGAATCCATGTATTCGATTTTTCGCCATTGACCTGTGGGAGTGGGTGCGAAAGAAAACGGTTTTGCGACGATGATGTTACCGAAGTTGAGACTCAAGGTCCCGACCAAACTTCCTGGAGCACGTGTCGTTGCAAAATCGGGTGCATTGACAAGGGTTCCATCGCCCACGATCAGGTCTGCTTGAGCCACGCTCTGTTCGCGCACTTGCGCCGCGCTGTATTGAATTTGAAAGGAGGCACTTGGACTCCCAACGAGCGGCTGGAATACGCCCACCCAGGTAGCGGTCGTGTTGGCCGTAAACGTCAGGGGCGCAGTCGCGGGGCTCATGCTCGCCGTAACCCGTGTCCCCGCCGGTCCGCTCGATGGGCTTAATGTTAATAGGACAACCGTTGTCTCCACCGTGCCGGCGAGAACAAAAGTCCCGTTCTCGTTCTCGTCGGTCAGTATGTCCACAGGCGTATCGCAAAGGCTCGCGCTCGCCGAGAGTCCTTGAGCGAACAGCGTGACCGTGCTCGTCGCCGTCACGCCGGAGAGCAAGGCGGTGACGAAAAGTGCGGTGTCATTCGAGTTGAGCAGGGTGTTTTCATCGAAGTCGGCTTGGGCAATCAGGGCCGGGTTGGTATTGTTGCCAAGGAGAACGTCTACAAAAATCTGCACGTCCTGTCCATCGACGCGGCCGTCGAGATTCATGTCGCCGAGTTCGATTTGGGCCGACGGGGATTGAAACGTGGTGTTCGGCGGAGCAAGCTGCGTGGCGCTCGCGTCGAAAAACAGGGCGATCCGTGAGCTGTTGTAGGCGAGCCGATAATCGACCTCACCAGGAACGGCAAACTGGATTATCTCTAGATCGCCGCCAACGACGACAATGGTTCCCGCGTCGTTCGGAGGACAGGTAAATAGACAGGAAGCGATGGAAAGTGCGGCTACAAGGTTCATCGTCTCCTCCATGCGTCAAGCGTTGGATCAGAGCCGTTGCGAATGGTCCGGTTTGAGTAGACTAGACTTAGTATTGATCCGCGACAAGCCTATTTCCTGCGGATTCGTCTCAGGGGACCTGTTGTGCATAGGGACGGCTTGGCAAAACCCAGGCGGCAACAATTGATGCGGGTCAAGCGAAATGACTGGAAGCAGATATACGGTATCGGACAGTCGCCCCCTTCAACCAAAATCACAAATAGCCAAGCGAAAAGAACTTATCTCGAATATTCGGGGCTTTCGGTGCGAGGGCGTTTGCATTGACACATGATTGACGGGACCCATAGAATCCAGCGATCTGAACTGCCATGCCTCTTTCGTCGACCCTGTCGGCGAGTGATGCCCACGCGGCCGGCGCCAGTATGAACGAAGCCACATCCTGGAGTATGTTCCTCGTCACGACGCACCTGGTCGTCTGCGCCCTTTTGGCCGTATACGGCGTCCACCGCTATCAACTCGTCTATCTATATTACAAGTACCGCCGAAACCTGCCCCGGGCGTTAAAGCGTTTCGAGCAGCGGCCGTTCGTAACGATCCAGCTCCCGATGTACAACGAGCAGTTCGTCGCCCGCCGGGTGATCCGCGCCGCCTGCCGAATCGAGTATCCCCGCGACCGGCTCGAGATACAGGTGCTCGACGATAGCACCGATGAGACCGTCGATATCGTCCGTCGCACGGTGGACGAGATGCGCGCAAGAGGCCACAACATTGTCCTGCTCCATCGCGACAACCGCGCGGGCTACAAGGCCGGGGCGCTGGAGGAAGGACTGAAAGTCGCGCGTGGCGAGTTTATCGTCATCTTCGATGCAGACTTCGTTCCGCACCCGGACATCCTCGAAAACATGATCGACCACTTCGCCGACCCGAAGGTCGGCATGGTCCAGGCCCGGTGGGAGCACATCAATCGCGATGCCTCGCTGCTGACCAAGGCGCAGGCCGTCTTGCTCGATGGCCACTTCGTGATCGAACACGCGGCGCGCAATCGCTCCGGCCGGTTCATGAGCTTCAACGGCACGGCCGGCGGTTGGCGAAAGACGTGCATCGCCGACGCCGGCGGCTGGCAGCACGACACGCTGACCGAAGACCTCGATCTGTCCTATCGGGCTCAGATGAAGGGCTGGAAGTTCGTCTATCTGCCGCACGTCACCAGCCCGGCCGAACTCCCGCCGGAGATGAACGCGTTCAAGAGCCAGCAGCATCGCTGGGCCAAGGGCGGCGCGCAGACGTGCCGTAAGCTGCTGCCGGCGATATTGAAGTCGCGATTGTCGTGGCGAATCAAACTGGAAGCGTTCTTCCACCTCACGAGCTGCCTGAGTTACTTTCTGATCGTGATGTTGACGCTGCTGCTTTTCCCGGCCCTGTATTACAAGAACACGATCTTCGCCGACAGCCCGTGGATGCGCTTCGCGATGGACATGTCCCTCGTGTTGCTGGCCACGTTTTCCGCAAGCAGCTTTTACATCGCATCGCAGCGGGAGATCTTCCGGACCTGGGGCGAGAGCCTGAAGTACCTTCCATTTCTGATGGCCGTTGGCATCGGGATTTCCATCAACAACGCCCGCGCGGCGTTCGAGGGATTCTTCGGCGGGCAGTCGGAGTTCGTGCGCACGCCCAAGTTCGGCGTTGGGGCGGGAAACGATCGGCGCTGGCGGCGCAAGACCGCCAAAAATCGGCTCAATGCCAAGACGATCCAGACCGCCTGCGAGCTGCTGATGGCAGGTTACATGGCGGTGTGCGTGGCGTACACGATTCAGATGAAGATGTGGATCGGCCTGTTCTTCATGAGCCTGTTCACGGTGGGGTATCTGTATGTTTCGATCCTGACGTTGATGAGCAATTTTCAGATCGCGGGAAGCGCTGCCGGCGACGCTGTGGAAGCAGACGACCTGGCATTGGTCCGCGCCGAGCCGATTGCGCGACCGTAGTTCGCGCGGCCCGCAGCGGTTCCGATTTTCCTTGACACATCCATTTTCGCCAACTAACGTTGCGCTCCAGACGGACCGTCCGAATCACTTTCAACGCGAAACGGATTTCGTATGCAAACTTCTCTTCAAATCACCGCTATCTTTTTCCTGGGCCTTTCGGCGCTGCCACTCGCAGGCTGCGGTTCCAATGGTCGCGAGCGCGGCACGGCCGATCGGACCGAACCGCCCGTCGAGGCCTACACCGTCCACATCGACAGCGGCAGCAACGGAGCTGCCGCGCCGGTGGCAGCGCCGCGCAACGACGCATCCACTGCTTCCAAGCGAACGCTTGTCTTTGAGGCGGCCGGCGTCGGCCAGTTCCCCAACGACGGCGGACCTCAGGAGCAATGGGCCGCTGCCCGGGAGGCGGCCGTACTGGATGCCTTCGCCAAGGCTGTCATCGAATCGCGGCGGAGCGGCGGCCTGCCGGACGAGCACTTCATTGAGAAAATCTCGCACCGTCTGACGGTCGCGCATCGCATCAGCGACGAGGGCGAGGAATTCGAGATCACCCTGCTCGATCACGGCATGGAGCGCATCTTTCTGATCCGCGACGGTGCTTTACAGCATCCGCCGCATGATTTTGAGCTCGTCAGAAAGATCTTCGCCGAGACTGGCGGCGAATTCGCCCTGCTCCCGGCCGACGACGCCCCGCGCGATCGATACGTCGCCCGCGTGGGCTGCTATGCCGTCGCCGGCGACACCCCCGTGTTGGCGGGTGAGATGCGCGAGGACGATGTGAAAGACGCGCCCGATTCGGCGACGCCCTGACCGCCATCGCTGCACATCTGTTTCGGTTGCCGCCGAGTGACTGCAACATCCCATCACAGACGAGTCGAAGACCTGACAGTTATTCCACGGCCCCGTCGCACGACCCTGTGTGCGGGAAGCCTCAAACTACATCCTCGAATGCGTTTCGTGATCGAATGCGAATCGCCTGATTCTCGGGCCGCGGTGGTCTCCTTTGCCGCACGGTTGTTCCGAGACGGCGCGTTGGCGGTGAATCGCGAAGTCAGTTGCACGTCATCCTCGAGCCGCGCCCGGCCCGGCGATGTCGCGCTTTGCGTGCGGCTCGCGACAACAAGGCAGGCGCCGTCTCGCGTGCGCAGTCAGGCCTATCTTCTACAAATTACTCCTGCGTCCATCGAAATTCAGTCGGAGGGCATGCCGGGCATTCGACATGCCATGCAGACGTTGCGTCAGCTTGTCGCTCACGCTCGCTCACACATTCCGTGCATGAAAATCGTCGATTGGCCCGATTTCCCGCATCGTGGAATCCTGCTCGACATCAGCCGCGACAAAGTCCCCACGATGAAGACCCTGCGCGGGCTGGTCAAGCAGTTTGCGGCATGGAAGATCAACCAGCTTCAGCTCTACACCGAGCACACCTTCGCCTATCGGGGGCACGAGCGCGTGTGGCGAGATGCCTCGCCCATGACGTCCGTCCAGATTGGCACGCTCGACCTCATGTGCCGCTCATATGGCATTGAGCTGGTGCCCAACCAGAACTCGCTGGGCCACATGGAACGCTGGCTCCGGCATCCGGCCTACGCGCCGCTCGCCGAATACGATGGTCCATATAAGACCCCATGGGGCGAGACGCGAACGACGCCAACAACATTGAACCCCGTCAATCCCCGTTCGATCAGGCTGGTCGCTTCTCTCTATAAACAACTCCTGCCAAATTTTACCAGCGGGACGTTGAACGTCGGATGCGATGAGCCGTTCGAACTGGGTCAGGGGAAAAGCAGGAAATCGTTCCGGACGCGCGGCGCTGGCCGCGTCTACTTCGATTACCTGATGAAGATTCGCCGCGCCGCGGCCGCGCACGGTCGCCGGATTCAGTTCTGGAGCGACTGGATCCAGCGCGAACCCGACATGATCGAACGATTGCCGCGCGACGTGATTCCGCTCGTCTGGGGATACGAGGCCGATCATCCCTTCAAAAAAGAATGCTCGCGGCCGGCGGTTCTCGAGCTTGAATTCTATGTCTGTCCGGGCACTTCGAGTTGGTGCAGTTTCGCCGGCCGAACAACGAATATGATCGAGAACCTCCGACGCGCCGCGAACGTGGGGCGGCGGTGCGGCGCCGCGGGCTACCTGATCACGGACTGGGGCGATTTCGGACATCGCCAGATGCTGCCGGTGAGCTATCCCGCGTTTCTGCTCGGCGCCGCGATTTCATGGTGCGCTTCTTCAAACGCACACATTGATCTCGCGGCCGAGCTGAGCCGCCATGTTTTTCAAGATGCGACGGGCCGGCTTGCCCGCGCATGGCTCGATGCCGGCCGGGTTCACGAGGAAACGGGCATCGCCATGAAGAACCGCACGATTCTCTTTGCGGCGATGCAAGGCCAGCTTGGTGATTCAACACCCATGACCGAGGTTCAGCCGGCCGCCATCGCGCGGATGCGCTCACGCATCGCACGAATCCGCCGTTCCGCCGCGAGGGCTCGGCCCAGGTGCGCAGACGCCGGGCTGATCCAGGATGAACTTCGGCACACTCTGGACGTGCTGGAACATGCCTGCGGTCGGCTCGCGCTGCCGCTTCAGAAATCGAACAGCTCGGGGGTTGGCGCACTCTCTCGCGAAATTCAGGACATCATGCGAAGCCACGCCCGGTTATGGCGTTGTCGCAATCGCCCCGGCGGTTTAAGGAACAGCCTCGAGGACTTTCGAGCGAACGCCCTTGAGTATTCCGCGCTCCGAGTCCACCCGCCGAATAGCCTGCCTTGACGGCTGGCCGAATGACCCGGCATCCCCGGCATCCATCTTGCATCCTCTATTGCACAAGGAATGCGCGCCCGGCAATTTCATCCCCGTCATCTGTAATGTTTTACGGCAATCGGAGGCGGAGCGGCACGATGAATAGCTCGCCGGAACGGCTTAAGATTGTGTGAATAGACACAGGACATCTGTGCCAGGCTGCACGATCTTCAGCGGGACTGAAATCCGAATCCGGCAAGGAAACCAAACGTCGTGTCACGCATTCGCTGGTATCACTTTTATTTTGTCCTCGCGCTTTTTGACCTGCTCGTCATCATGACCAGTCTTCAGATGCACAAGGCCACGCTCGGCAGCGCTCAACGATTGGTGGACGCGGCCTTCGCGCTGGATGCGCAGTCCGACCTCGTTCAACGGATGCAGCAGCGCGTGGTACAGCTCAATGCGCCCGGCAATGATCTCTTTGGGGCATCCATGCCAGAGGAGTATGACGCGCTGCTTCGGCGCTTTCGGGTTGCGAAGGCCAACATGAACACGCTTCTGGAGCGCGCGGGGCGCGAAGGGGAACTTTTCAAGCAACGTGACGGGAGTGACTGGACGAAGGATCTTCGACGTCTGCGCGAGCACGTGCAAGGCATGGAGGAGGAAGCTCAAAGGCTGTTTAACGTCTTCGCGCCGCTCGCGAAAGAGAGCCTGTCAGTGGACAGACGCGAGGCGGTCGTCGATGAGGCCGGTCCCACCATGGCTAAAATGGATCGACTGCAGCATGACGCGCTCTCGACACTCGGCGTGCTTGCCCAGCGAAACGCCAACTTCCGCCTCGATCTGCTCCAGAGGCATAAGGACGATCTGGATCAGCGATATCTCTCGGAGCGGCTGATCATCGTGCTGATCATCGTGATCCTCGTTGGCATCCTCGCCTTCGGACGCCGGCTCCAACTGGCCGACAAGGCGCTGGAGGAGGAGCGCAGACGCTTGAAGGAGGAGCGGAAGGAGCGTCTCGCCGCCATCGGCGAGCTATGCGCGAGCGTGGCCCACGGCATTCGCAATCCGCTGGCGGCGATTCGCAGTTCCGCGCAGCTTGCCCTTGAGCTGGGGAAAATGGACGACGATTCGAATGGGCGATTGCGCGACATTCTGAATGAAGGCCAGCGACTCGGCGACCGCGTCACCGGCCTGCTCCGGATCGCGAAGTCGAATCAGGAATCCTTCGAGGACGTCGTGCTTAACGACGTCGCGGCCGCGGCCGCAGGCGAGCTGCGGCCCGAGTTCGAGCGGCGCGGCGTTCAAATTCAGACAGAGATCGATGAAAGCCCGATCGTGATTTGCGGCGACCGCCGTTTCCTCGAACAGGTCATCGTCGAGCTGCTCTCGAATGCAATGGAGCAATCCAAGCCGGGAAGGGCAGTCTATTTGATCACCCGCCGAAGTGCCGACGGAATGGCTCTCATCGTAGTGGAAGATGAAGGCCCCGGCGTGCCGGTGAAAATACGCGAACGCGTCTTTGATCTTTTTTTCACGACCAAGGCCGGCGGCACCTGCATCGGCCTGGCCACGGTGAAACGAGCCGCCCGGCTGCACGGCGGAGACGTGTTCATCCGCGAGGGCCGCAAGGGTGGCGCCCGCTTCGAGCTGCTGCTGCCGACCATCGCGAACCGGCCCGGCGTTTGTAATCAGACCAAACGACTCGTGGAGACGAAGTAGAGCCGACACGAATTGAATTTCGCCGGAGGATCGACGCCCCGATGCCAGCAACCTGGACCCCGACGGCCAAACATGAGGAGCGCTTCCAATGCCCCGCGTACTTGTTGTAGAAGATGAACTGGTCCTGGCGAAGAATGTCCGGGACAAGCTCCGGGCGCACGGATGCGAAGTGGCCGTCGCTCACAACTGCCGCGACGCTCTCGCCCAGACGGCGGCCTTTCAGCCGGACGCCATCATTCTCGATTTGCGCCTGCCCGACGGCGATGGTCTCGAACTGCTTCCGAAACTGAAAGCTGAAGCTTCCACGACCAGCGTCATTGTCGTCACTGCTCACGGTAACGAGCGAATCGCCGTCGAAGCCATGAAGGCGGGCGCGACCGAATATCTGACCAAGCCCGTCGACCTCGATGAGCTGCAGCTCGTGGTCGATCGAACCGTCGATCATCAGCGCCTCAGCGAGAACCTTTCGTTCATTCGGAGACAGGAACAGAGCTCGAGCGGCCTCGACCGGATCATCGGTCAATCGCAGGCCGTGCGAAGCCTGAAGGAAACCATCCAGCGCCTCACGCGCACGCGCGCGTTGGCACTCGCCGATCCGCCGACGGTGCTGATCACCGGCGAGACCGGCAGCGGCAAGGACATGGCGGCCCGCGCAATCCATTACGACGGACCGCGCGCCGGCAAACCGTTCATCCATGTCAATTGCACGGCACTTCCCGCGACGCTCTTCGAGTCCGAGTTGTTCGGCCACCTTCGCGGCGCCTTCACCAGCGCCTCGCAGGCGAAACGCGGATTGCTTGAAGTCGCCGAGGGCGGCACTATCTTTCTCGACGAAATCGGGCACATGGGCGTCGAGATGCAGGCCAAGCTCCTGCACACCATCGAACATCGGGAGATTCGTCCGGTCGGCGCCACGGACGCGCGGCCGATCAACGTCCACATCATCGCGGCCACGAATCGCGATTTAAATGCAGCCGTGGAGGCGGACGAGTTCCGCCGCGACCTGTACCATCGACTGCGCGTCGTGCATATTCATCTGCCTCCGCTCCGCGAACGGCCGGATGACATTCCGCAACTGGCCGAGCACTTCATGGAAACGCACTGTCGGCGATTCGGCATCGCGCCGAAGCGATTTACGCCCGTCGCGCTGGATGCGATGATCCACTATCCCTGGAAGGGCAACGTCCGTGAGCTGAGTCACATCATCGAGAGCAGCATTCTACAGATCGACGGCACGCGCATCGATGCCGCCGACCTGCGGCTCGTCGCGGAGACCGAATCCGCGGGCGGAGGTATTTCGTTGCAGTTGCCGGGCAATCGAACGATCTCGATCGACTTTCGCAACGGGTCGCCGTCCCTCGACGAAGTGGAATTCACGATTCTATGCGCCGCATTCGAACACACGGGACAGAATCTCTCCCGCGCCGCGCGTCTCCTGGGCATCACGCGAGAGGCCCTGCGATACCGGCTGAACAAAGGCGGCGAGAAGGTCAAGATGCCACCGGACATCGTTGCACCGACGGTGTTGAAGATGAGGGAACAGATTTGAGTGTTCCGGGACACCTGCGCGCACCTGGCGTGTGCGTCGCCGCCATTGTTGCGATGCAGTGTTTCACCGCGCCGGCCGTGGCCCAGAACCCGCGCGTGATCGCCGACTCCGCGGGCGATGCGCTCATCAGGCGGACCGATTTGAACAATGATGCTCCGTTTGATCTCGAGGAGCAGAGACTTCCGGATGTTGTGGAAATGCGAATCGGGAAATTCACACCGGCGCTTCCCCACGTCGATCGTTTCACCGGAAACTGGGCGGCTGATGGCCAGTACATGCGCTTCGACACTCTCTTCGACGGCCTCATCAATCCGCCTGGTCCGGTGAACCTGGACGACGACTGGCCGATCTATGCGCCGCTCTACTTCGGTCCCAACCCCGTTTACGGTTTCATCGAGCTGGACATGGATGCGGACGAGAGCACGGGCGGCGAGTTGGAATATCCCGACTACCGTTATCTGGGCCACGTCGCGAGATTCGGCGGAATGCCGCCCGGCGCGGAATTCGCCAACCGAGTCGCCGTCGACCGGACGGCATTCAACAGCAACATTCAAAGTCCGCCCTATTGTGAGCGAAGCGGCGAGGAATTTCACCTCGCCTTCGACGGCGAAGGCGACGAAATCGAGAACATCGTCATCCTGGTCGAACGACCGGGCGGCGATCCGGACATCTTTGAGGCCGGCGAGCGCTGGGTGCTCACCGGCGATTTCCTCCACCGAGCGCATGGATTTGAGGATTTCGCCTTTCAGTGCGAAGACCGTCCCGGCCGCTATGAACCCGAGGTCAGGCTTCAATTTCAGCACGACGAAACCAACGATGTCACGACTGTGACGCTAGTTTTTCCACTTACGAACGCCGCGGCCGCAAAGCTGCAGAGTCCGAACGCGACGGCGCAGCCCAATGACGGCTGCGAGGACAATCAGACATCGGTGACTGAAGCTCTCACCGACCTGCGCTGGAGCGCGATCAACGCCAGCCCTTCGGATCAGAACGATCCGGAGTTCCAGCTCATTGCCGGATGGGCGGACAACACCGTGGCGAATCATCTCGATCCAACGCAGTGGCGAATCACCTGCCTGCTCGGTTCGGCCTACCCTGTGCAGCCGGGCAGCCAAGAGCGGTACGTTTTCACGGACATCTGGCCCAACGTGATTCCAGGTGATTTCAACGGCGACGGCTCGGTCGATGCCGTTGATACGGCACTTTGCCAGGATTATGTCGGCGCCTTCGACGGGGACTCCAGCGTGGATTCCGATGGCGAGAACGGCGTGATCGCAATTGAAGATTTCGCGCGCAGCGCGATCCTGTTCGACGTGAATTTCGACGGATTCGTGGACGAGAACGATTCCACGCCCGTGCCGGTGCTCGGCGACATGGACCTGAACGGCGTGGTCGAATTCAACGATGTCGATGACTTTGTGCTCGCCCTGCTTGATTCGGTTGGGTATACGGACACACATGGCGGCCAGGATCCGCTGACGCGCGGCGATATCACACAGGATGGGCTTCTAAATGGAGTGGACCTATCCGAATTCGTGTCCTTGCTGACGACATGGCCGTGAGGGATTCGGAGTTGCGAGTTCGCATTCGTGAAAAAAAAGGTTGGCGATTGAGCGACTGAATCGCCGAATTTCGCAATTCTCGACTACAATGCCAAGCCCTGATTCAGGGTGCTTTTTCTGAGCCGTGTTTTTTCGAGCAATGAATCTGGTTAACAAACATCCAGCAAGCTCCGCACGACGCGCGTTCACGCTCATCGAGCTGCTCGTCGTCATCAGCATTCTCGCAATTGTCCTGGCCATTCTGCTGCCCGTACTCAGTGCCGGCCGCCACGCCGCGCACGATCTGAAGTGCAAGGCCAACCTGCGGACCGTCGCCGCGGATTTCGTGTTGTTCGCCGATTCATCCGGCGGCGGCCACGGCGATGGGGCGGGGCTCGGCGAAACCCGTTTCCTGCTGGAAGACTTTCAGGAGTCGATCTATAAGATCGAGGAGTTCTGGACCAGCACCGATGTCGAGCGCGAGCCGGTCGATGGGCCGTCACTCGCCATGGCGTGCCCGTCCTCCGGCGGCCTGCGACTTGAACGCCGTGCGGGCATCCCATGCAGTTCCGGCGCCGTCGGCCCCGCTGCGAATATCAGCGTCGGATTCAATATGCGATTGCACAAGCGAACGCGCATCATCGATGGAACGCCCTATCTTCGCTCCGCCATTCTGGGTCCGCGCGTGCTTGCGTACTCCGACGTTCCGCTCCTCTTCGATCTCGATGGACGGGCCGCGCAGGAAGCGGACACGATTCCATATTACGCGGCGCCGGCGATCCTCGACGACAAGTCGGCGGACGGCTATGAGAGCGGCAGCCATTGGTTCCCATCGATGCGCCATCGCGGCAAGATGAATGTTGCGTTCATCGGCGGCCACGTTCTCTCATCCACCGATCCGGTCGCTGAACCCTGGTCGCGTTGGGAATTCGAACCCGAAGAATAAATCTGGCAGGCAACGATCTGATTTGCCCTTTCTCGCATCGCGCGGCACCATGAGGAGCGAGGTGACTCATGTTGATCTACGTCGTGCGCCACGCGATCGCTTTTCCTCACGGCACGCCCGAATACGAAGAAGACGAGCGACCTCTCACCGAGCAGGGCCGCAATCGCATGTGCGAAATCGTAAGAGGGCTTAGTCGCCTGCGCATCAAGCCCGATCGCATCGTGACAAGCCCACTGCCTCGAGCGCGGCAGACCGCCGAAATCCTGTCGGGCCTTCGCGACTTCGACGGAGAAATCGAAGAGTTTGGCGAACTGGCTCCGCAGGGTGACCACCGCAGGGTGGTGAACTATCTATCAAAAAGCAAGGACCAACTTCGCACGCTCGCGCTCGTGGGGCACGAACCAAACCTGAGCGAGCTTATCGGCTTCCTTCTCACCGGTCGCCCGGAATCAGTCGTCCTTCTGAAAAAAGGCGCCGTCGCGTGTCTCCAAGGCGAGGAATTCGAATCAAACCTTCAGTGTTCTCTACAATGGCTGCTTCAACCCAGAATCCTCCGCCGGCTTT
>Ga0190265_10002176_pt1 | contig 13097 bp, 11 predicted proteins | sample Popmic124T_FD_133135 | JGI IMG/M metagenome (GOLD analysis project Ga0190265, IMG submission 133135) | Populus adjacent soil microbial communities from riparian zone of Indian Creek, Utah, USA - 124 T | ecosystem: Environmental > Terrestrial > Soil > Riparian zone | place: USA: Utah | collected... | reverse complement strand
TCGAAATCCCCAACCCAGCTGGCCCTTCGTCGTTATCGGCATCACCGGGCAGCCATGATCTCGTCTGTCGCGCTGCTCATCATCGCCCTGGCATGTGTCTTCGCCACATTCGTCGCTCCCTATGGGGAAAACGAAGCCATCGACTCAGCGGATGGCGGTTTGCAGAAGGAGATCCTGGCTTCGCCGAACTCCCAATTCTGGTTTGGCACCGACTCCATCGGTCGGGACATCTACTCGCGAGTGCTCTATGGCGGCCGAGTCTCCCTATTCGTCGGAATCGCCAGTGCCATATCGGCCGGTCTCATCGGAACCGCGGTAGGCGCCTTTGCCGGTTTCAGGGGGGGCAAGATCGACAACATCATGATGCGCACCACCGATCTCTTCATCGGGCTTCCGCTCCTGGTGCTCCTGATCATCATGCGGTTGCTTCCGGAGAAGCAACCGTGGGCTGCCACGGTGCTCGGTCAGCCCGGCTCGAAACGTCTGATGGTCACCTTGATCACCTTGGTGGCCTGGATGACGACCGCCAGAATCGTGCGCGGTGTGGTCCTCAGCCTCAAGGAGAAGGAATTCGTCGAGGCTGCCAGGGCGGTCGGCGCCAGCGACAAGCGAATCATCGTTCGCCATTTGGTCCCCAACACGATCGGTCCGATCGTGGTTTCCATGACCTTCATCGTCGCCGCCGCCATAAGTCTCGAGTCGACACTGTCCTTTTTCGGCTTCGGGTTGGATCCGACCCAATCCTCCTGGGGAAACCTCCTCGCCGATGCTGGGACCGCCATCATCACCGGTAAATGGTGGCTGGTGTTGTTCCCCGCGCTCGTGTTGTTGATCACGATCCTCTGCATCAACTTCATGGGCGACGGGCTCCGCGATGCACTCGACCCCAAGCAGGAGCAAAGGGTCGGTTGAATGGCCCTGCCGGTCCTGTCGGTCCGCGACCTGCACGTATCCTTCCCCACGCCAGATGGGTTGGTGCAGGCCGTACGCGGGGTCAGCTTTGACATAGCCGAGCACGAATTGCTCGGAGTCGTGGGTGAGTCCGGTTCCGGGAAATCGGTCACCTTTCTCGCCGTGATGGGCCTCCTGCCCAAGCGGGCGATCATCACCGGCTCGATCAGGATCAGTGGGCAGGAACTCGTGGGGGCGCCGCCCGACGCGGTGCGCAAGGTTCGTGGCAAGCGGGTCGCGATGATCTTCCAGGACCCGCTGACGGCTCTCAACCCGGTGCATCGGGTCGGGGCACAAGTTGAAGAGATGATCCTCGCTCATCAGGACGTCTCCCAGGACGCGGCGAGTGCCAAGGCTGTGGAACTTCTGGATCTGGTAGGAATACCCCAACCCGACGTTCGGGCCCGACAGTATCCCCACGAGTTCTCGGGAGGGATGCGACAGCGGGCGGTGATCGCGATTGCGATCGCCAACTCGCCCGAGATCCTGATTGCCGACGAGCCAACCACCGCTCTCGATACCACAGTGCAGGCTCAGATCCTCGACGTGGTTCAGAATGTCCAGCACGAGTTGGGCGCCGCAGTGGCATTCATCACTCATGACCTCGGTGTGGTGGCCCGGATCGCAGATCGGGTGCAGGTCATGTACGCCGGCCGGGTCACCGAGCGCGGCGAGGCTCACGACATCTTCCTCCGTCCCACCCATCCCTATACCCGAGGGCTGTTGACCTCTCTGCCCGACGCCAACGTTGATCGGCTGATTCCTATCCCGGGCGCCCCCCCCAATATGTTGCGACCACCCAGTGGATGTGCGTTTCGGATCCGGTGTCCCTACGCGGCAGAAATATGTGCCGGCGACATACCTGAGCTGAGACCGTACGGGGCAATCGAAACGGCGTGCGTCAGGGTCGAGGAGATCGGGGCGGAGGTGAGTGCTTGAGCGAGCCACTGCTCGAGGTAACCGATCTGTTCAAGCTCTTCGAGGTCCGTCAGAACGTGGGGACCAGGGTCATCAAACAGACGGTCCATGCGGTTTCCGGGGTGTCTTTCACCCTGGAACCGGGCGAAACGTTGGGGCTGGTTGGCGAGTCGGGCTCGGGGAAGTCGACGGTCGGCCGCTGCATCCTTCGTCTGCTCGAGCCGACCTCGGGCTCGATCCGGTTCCGCGGCCAGGAGCTCACCACCTTGGGTCGGGAGGAGATGCGCGAGCTTCGCTCGGAGATGCAGATCGTGTTTCAGGACCCATACGCTTCCCTCGACCCCAGGATGACCATCGGTTCCGCCATTGCCGAGCCCCTCGAGGTGCATGATGTCCCCGGTGACCATCGTGCGATCGTGGGTGAGCTGCTCGAGTTGGTCGGCTTGTCGCCCGACCACGCCAACCGGTTTCCCCACGAGTTCTCCGGTGGGCAGAGACAGAGAATCGGGGTGGCCCGGGCCCTCAGCCTCCGTCCCTCACTGATCATTCTCGACGAGCCGGTGTCGGCCCTCGACGTGTCGATTCAGGCCGGCATCCTCAACCTCCTCGAGGATCTGCAGAAGGAGCTGAGTCTCTCCTACATCTTCATCGCCCACGATCTCTCGGTGGTGAGGCACATCAGCGACCGGATTGCTGTCATGTACCTGGGCAAGCTGATGGAAGTCGGAGACCACAAGGACGTCTACGACCGTTCGATTCACCCCTATACCCAGTCGCTGCTGTCCGCGGTGCCGATCCCGGATCCGACCGTGGAGCGGACCCGGAAGCGAATCGTCCTCGAAGGCGATCTGCCGAGCCCGGTGAATCCTCCCTCCGGCTGTGTCTTCCGGACGCGCTGCCCGATTGCGTTCGACCTCTGTGTCGTCGAGGTGCCCGAGCTTCGCCCCCATTCCAAGGGCCACCTGGCGGCATGTCACGCTCCGCTCCTACCCGGACAGTCTCTGGCCGATGTGGTCGCGGCACGCGCGCCGGTCCCCACGGCTGTCTCCGAGTTGTAGTTACCGGGTAGAAAACCGATATTCGGTGGTCTGACGGTAGGTATCACCCGGCTTCAGGATCACCGATGGGTATTCCGGATGGTGCAAGGAGTCGGGAAAATGCTGGGCTTCGAGACCGATCCCACCGCGGGTCGGATAGACCACCCCACCTTTCCCGGCAGTCGATGGCATATGGCCGCCTGAATAGACCTGAAGGCCGGGCTCGGTCGTATACACGTCCATCCTCAGGCCGTTCGACGGATGCTGAAGCCGGGCCGCGTGTCGCAGGGACGAATCCCAACCCGACACCACGAAGTTGTGGTCCAGTCCGAGGGTCGGCTCGCCTGCAAGCGCACGAATCCTGGGGCCCATGGTCATCGGTTCCCGAAAATCGAGCGGTGTCCCGGACACGGTGTCTATCGGGCCGAGTGGGATGAGGTGGGGGTCGACTGGGATGTAGTGGTCGGCGAACACGGTGAGGACGTGGTCGTCGATCGTCGCGCCATGTTCCGTCCCGGCCAGATTCCAGTAGGTGTGGTGGGTGAGGTTGACCGGGGTCGGCTGATCACTCACTACTCGATAGTCGATCTGAAGCCCGTTCTTCTCGGTCACGGTGTAGGTGACGGTTGCTTCGAGGTTGCCCGGATAGCCCTCTTCGAGGTGGGGGCTGGCATGGGTGAACTCGACTGATGTCCCGTCCGGCGCACGGGTTCCGAGATCCCAGGTGACCCGGTCAAAGCAGCGGAGGATCCCACCGTGCAGATGGTTGGGGCCGTTGTTGGCAGCCAACTCGTAGGTCTGACCGTCCAATTCGAAGCTCGCCCTCGCAGTGCGGTTTGCCACCCGACCGATCGTTGCCCCGAAGTAGAGGTCCAGGTTGGCTTCGTATTCGGCGATGGTGTCAAATCCCAGCGCCACATCGAGCACTCTCTCCTGGGAGTCGGCCACCAACAACCTGGTGAGGCGGGCCCCATGGTTGGACAGTTCGGCGCGAGTGCCCGTCGGGCCTTCTATTTCGATCAGCTGCGGGTGAGACGAAGATTCTGGAGCGTCGATCACGGGGAAGCGGATGGTATCGGCCCGAGATCAGTCTCCCGCCACGAAGAAGCGCCAATCGCCGTCCTCGGTTATCCCGATTCGCCACCCGGCGTACGAGCCAAACTGGGCGAGCATGTCGACCTCGCCTTCGCCGAAGATCTCGATGATGTCCTCTAGGTCGGAAATGGGGATTTCGTCCCAGGTTTCGTAGGCGAAGGCGGCAGGCCACACGTAGAGGGTCATCTCAGGGAACTCCCGGATTTCGTAGCGGGTGTCGAACAGCTTCACCAGCGTGTCCAGCTCCCCCCGTCCGGCTTCCTCCCATTCCGGGATGTTGGAGAAATCGCCTCCCCCGAAGCTGGACACGAAATCCGGAACAGCCAAGGCCTCCAGGGCTGCCATGTCACAGGAAACCGCTGCCAGCGAGATGGCGTCGCGTGCCGCAGCCACTGCCGGTGGCAGCCCACCCTGGGTTGCGGGAAGCTGCAGGCCTGAGGCCGAGCATCGAGTGACTTCCGGATCTACGCCGAGCGTCGTCTGCACGGGCAGGGTTGTGGTCACGGTCGCCATCGAGGTGCTCTCCCCACCTGATGGAAGGGCGCCGTTCGAAGAGAGCAACGGAGGGAGCCCGAACCCGATGGCGACTACGGCAAACGCCCCGGCAAACACGAGCCAACCGCGTCGCCCCGGATTCGTCGCAGTGTGCAAGGGGGGAGCGACCGTCTGACCGGCGAGCTCTCGCATTTCGCGCCCTGCCTGCTCGAGTCTTTCCTCGGTCGTCCTCATGCGGATTCCTCCTCGAATGCGGAGAGCCGGTGGCTGAGACGGGCCCGAGCCCGGTGTAGGTGGCTCTTGACTGCCCCCTGGCTGCATCCGATCACATCAGCGATCTCGTCGATGGTCAGTTGGTCGACATAGTGGAGGACGATGACCTGGGCCTGGCGGCGAGGAAGCTGACGAACTTCGTCCCACACCTCCATTGACGGCGGGGAGAGGAGCACCTCGGCTTCAGGCCCGATGCCGATGCGTGCCAGGGCGCGCCACTCGACGCTGCGCCTCCTGTGAAAGGAGGTGGCCCGATTGACCAACACCCGTCGCAGCCATGCTCTCGGGTCGTCGTATCCGGATATGCGGTCCCAGTGACGATGGGCAGCGACGAAAGACTCCTGGGTCAGGTCCTCCGCCGAGGCGGCATTTCTCACCAGCGCCCGCGCGATGGCAACCATCTGGGAGTACTCGCGTCTGTAGAAGACCTCGAATGACTCGGTATCAGGGGATCGTTTGGCCCTTGGCCCCACGTGACTCTCCAATTGACGGACCGCGCTCACACTCTTAACACGCAGCGAGGCCCGGTCCGGTTTACACGCCCACGAGCACCGGTTGGAACCCCGAAGACAGGTGGCCAGTAAACGGTCATGGGAGATACGCTCCCGTTCTTGTCACAGTCTCTGGCCCGAGTCCTGGTCTTCACCACCGCCGCGGCGGTCCTCGTCCTCGAGATCCTCGCCGGTCGGCTTCTCGCTCCGTATCTCGGCGTGAGTCTCGAAGTGTTCACAGGAATCATCGGTGTTGTCCTCGCCGGCATCTCCGTCGGCGCCTGGCTCGGCGGCCGGGCCGCTGATCGCGGTGACCCCGTGAAGCTCGTAGGGCCGCTGTTGGTATCCGGCGGACTCTCCGCCCTCGCCGCTCCGATTGTCGTCGATCTCGTCGGGCCGGCTGCCGACAGTGGACCGCTCGGGATCATCGCTCTCACCACGGTTGGCTTCTTCTTGCCGGCTGCGCTCCTTTCCGCTGTGTCCCCGGTGGTGGTCAAGATCCGTCTCGGGTCATTGGACAAGACGGGGTCGGTGGTGGGCTCGTTCTCCGCGATCGGAACCGCGGGTGCGATCTTTGGCACATTTCTCACCGGATTCGTCCTGATCGCTGCATTCCCAACCCGACCGATCGTGGTTGGCGTTGGGGTGGCGCTCACAATTGGAGGGCTCGGCTTGTGGATCGGCCGGAGGTGGTGGGCGTCGGCGGGCGCACTGACACTGGCAGTAGCCCTTGGGGTGACCGTGACAACAAGCAGCGGCCCCTGTGACTACGAGACCACCTACCACTGCGCTCAGATCGCGATCGATCCGGCGCGATCAACCGGCCGCATCCTGATCCTCGACCGGGGACACAACAGTTACGTCGACCTCGTCGACCCGACTCATCTCGAGTTTCGCTACCTGCAGGCCATGGTTGACGTGATCGATGTCGAAACCCCGGAAGGCGCCATCGACGTGGTTTCGATCGGAGGTGGCGGCTTCACATTGCCTCGCTATTTAGACGCCACCCGGCCCGGAACGGAGCACAAGGTCCTCGAGATCGACTCACTGCTGGTGGATATCGGTAGGACCGACCTCGGTTTCGAGGATGAGGCGGTCGTGGTCATCGACGATGCCCGACGGTCGCTGAAGATCGTGGAGCCTGATTCACTCGACTTGGTGGTGGGCGATGCGTTCAGCGGTCTCTCGGTGCCGTGGCATCTCACGACAGTCGAATTCGTGTCAGAGATCGCAGCCCGCCTGCGACCGGATGGGATCTACACCGTGAATGTGATCGACTACGACCCGGCCACTTTTGCTCGCTCCGCCAGCGCCGCCCTCGACGTGGTGTTTGAGCACGTTGCGGTGGTGGCGCCACCGGGATACTTCGATGGCAGCCAGGGTGGCAACTATGTCCTGGTGGGCTCAAATCGGCCCCTCGACATCCCGGCGATCGAGTCGGGGATCCTGTCCCGCGCCGGGTCGGAGGTGCTCGTGACCGGTGACGACCTGATCAGGTTCATCGGTGATGCGTCCCCCTTGGTCGACGACTTCGCCCCGGTCGACCAGATGATCGACTGGCGCTACTGAGGCCTTTGCAGGTCAGGCCTCGAACGCATCGGTCGGACAGGAATCCTCGACACTGACCTCGGCTCCGGCACGCTCATACACATAGGCACATTCCGGTGAACCAACGGTCACATCCAATACGAAGGTGTCGGTGTCGAAGTCATAGCTCCCGGTGCCGTCGAGAACCAGCCCGTCGCTGAAGGCACAGTCTGCGAATTCGAGCCCGTAGCCGACGTCGGTCGGGACGAAGGTCATGCTCCCCCCGAGGTTGCAACCGGCGCCCGAATCATCGATCCCGTCCCAGTAGTAGTACTCGGGCAGGTAGTAGATCTCCCATTCGACCGCGTCGAACATGGTCTCGGCGTCCTCGAACTCCTCGGCCGAGGCCGGAAACAACGGTTGATAGATGTCCACGACGACACCGTCGCATGTGGAGACCGAGGGCGGAGTCCCGTCGAGGATGAACGCGGTCGTGTCCTCGTCGGGGCACGGGTTGCCCCTACCGAAGATCACGTGTGGGCCGCCCCCCTGGGTCAATAGGAACCCGTCGTCGAGGCGGCTCCACACCGAAACGCCATTTGAGAAGGGGGTGGCCGGGTCGGCGGTGGCGCCGAGAATCAAGGTCGGGATCCCCTCAGCTTCCAACGGCTCGGGTCGGTCGGACTCGGTGTTCCGCTCCGGCCAGAAGGCACATGGAAGGTCGCCGTAGAAAATCGAGCCCAACCGCAGGTTGTCGAAATCCGCCCCAGCTTCGAAGAACGAGTCGACGACTGCTTCGGGGCTTTCGCCGGCAAAGTTGTAGTCCTGGCATTCGACGGCGTAGTAGATCGCATCCGACCAGGACAGGTCTTCGATGATGGCCTCATCGACCGGATCGGTGCCCAGGTTGGGGTAGAGCAGTCTGAGTAGTGGAACCAGGTCTCCCCGGCCCGAATGGCCGGCCATCGCGCGCATGAAGAGCATGCGATCGGTTTCACCGTACATCTGACCGCTGGCCACGATCTCAAAGTCGCCGAGGCCAAACGAGCGCTCCTCGGTGGTCCCATCTGCCAAGGGGAACTCGGTTGTGAGCGGCCCCTCGGAAAGCAGGGCGGCGAGGGTGTCGTAGGCAGTTCCCGGGTCATCCCCGGTGTCCTCGACACAGGCGTCATCTGCCTCGCAGGCGTTGAACGTCGCCTGCAAAGTCTGGGCGAAGGCAGTTGCCTGCTCCCCGTAGTAGGTGAATCCATCGAGGGTGAGGTCGACGGTCCCGTCGAGGAGCAGGCGATCGAGGTGATCTCCATGAGCGGCCGCGTACGTCTGCGCCAATTGAGTCCCGTAGCTCTCGCCGTACAGAACGAGCTCCTCGAATCCAAATGTTTGCCGAAATACCTCCAGGTCCTCGACCACCTGGGCCGTGCCCAGGAAGGGCAGCAACTCCGTATCGCCGACCTCGCTGACACACGCCGCGGCGAAAGTGGACGCGGCCTCGGTCATGTCGTCCTTTCCGGCTTCGGTTGTCGGGTCCGCATCGGCGCGGTAGAAGGCGAGGGCCGCCTCGGGACATGTCAAGCCTCCCGACATTCCGACCCCGCGCTGGTCGAAGAAGACGATGTCGAACTGCTCGGGAACCGCGGCGTCGAGTGCCGAGGTGTACGAATCCGCGGACATGATCCCGGCGGTTCCCGGCCCCCCGGTCGCGGTCACGAATGCGCCTTTGCTGTCACCCGTGGCGGGGAGAATCGCAAAAGTGACGTCGATCCTCCGGTCATCGGAGTCATCGAAATGGTCGAGGGGCATCTCGATGGTCACACATGTGAACTCCGAATCGGGGCAGGGCACGCCTTTCAGCGCCTCGATGATGTCGGCAGTGGACCCTTCGACGGGTGGCTGAACCTCGGATTGGCTGGTGCAGGCGGCCACCGCGAGGAGCAGGGCCACGGTCATTGACCTCTTCACGATCGAGCAGAGTACGCCGCCTCAGTCCCCGGTGTGTGTTCGGTCGAAGGTCAGTGCTTGATCTCCACCCCGCCAAAGAGGATGGTTGCGTGGACCTCGAGAACCGGCGCATCGGGACCGACCCGGTCCTTGACAGTCACATTCTCGAACCCACCAAAGATCGGGAACCCACGAGTCAGGACCTGCCATCCCTGGGGCACGGACACCTCCACCCCGCCAAATAGCGCAAAGACGTCGAGGGACGCGCCCGGGGCGAGTTGGGCGTCACGAAGATCGATCTCGGCTCCGCCAAAGATCGCACCGATATTCCCCCCTTTGAACTGCGTGGAGTGGGATGCGACTTCGGTGCCGGAGAACACGTTGAAACTCGAGATCCGATCAGTGTCGGAGGTCTCCCGCCCGGGTATGACCCTTCCGAACATCACGAACACCCCAATCAGGATCAAGACGCCGGGGATCACCAGATCGAGTGAATCGATGATGTCGAGTGTGCGCAGCAACAGGGCGGCGCCCACCACGACGACGACTAAAGGCACCTGCCAATGACGGGGATTCGCCAGCAAAGCGAATAGAGCGGCGGCGATTAGAGCCACCGGCCACCAGGTTTCGATCACATCTCCTGCGTCCAGCACGTCCGTGTTGTCGAGCAGCAGAAGAACACCGACGGCGACCACCATTGAGCCAAAAAAGACTCGCGCCCAGTTCATTGCATTCTCCTCATACTCCGCATCCGCCGGCAGGTCTCAGGAGTCTACGAACTATCACGGGATCAAGACACTGGAGTCCCGAACGAAAGGGCAGCCGGCACGGTCACGCTTCGGGGCCGTTGCCTCTCCCCCCCAATTCGTGATCGAGGAGAAAGATCGCACCTGAGTCGCCGCCAGCGAGCTTGAGGCGATCGAGGATGGTTTGCACCATCGATTCCTCCTCGTTCTGCTCGGCGATGAATGTCTGGAGGAACGGGAAGCTGGCCAGGTCACCGAGATCGGAGGCAAGTCGATAGAGAGCGTGGATGGCTTCGGTTACTGCGCGCTCTTGATCCAGAGCGGCCTCGAAGGCCTCCTCGGGCCCGGTGAACTCGGCCACCGGCGTCGGGGTGTCGCCAATGTGGACCTGGTTGCCGCGGTCGAGGATGAAGTCGAAGAAGCGGTCGGCATGGGCCCGTTCTTCGCTTGCCTGCGCCCGCATCCAAGCACTCATCCCCACCAGGTTGCGGTCGGCAAAGTAGGCAGCCATCTGCAAATAGGCAGTGGCCGAGGTGAGCTCCATCGTGACTTGTCGGTTGAAAGCAGTTTCCAGGTCTTCAGGCATTCGCATCAAACAGCTCCTGGGTGTTGGGGTCCCCCATCGTATCGACGCCGAGAGGCCGGGAAATCTGGCGGTTGCGAGCCCTGCCCGAAGTCAATCGTCTGGTTTGACCAGGGAGGGCGATGAGCTGGTGTCGGCATCCTGGGAGTCTGCATCGACTGAGGCGGCTTGGCCGTTGCGATGCCTGCGCGGGTCGAGGTGGAAGGGCACACTGGTGACAGCGATGCCCACCTCGGCGGCGAGGATGCCTTTGATGGCGAGCCCGGTTTGGTTGTGAAGGATCTGGGTGATCCGGCCGGGCACCACGAATTCGGGGATGACGGCGCAAATCAGCGTCCCGGGAAGCGCTCTCCGACGGCGCTCATGAAGGTACTCGACGAGAGGAGACACGATCTCTCGGTAGGGGCTGGGCACGATTTCGAGTGGAAAGTCGTATCCCGCAGCCTTCCAATGATGCTCCAGCCGCTCACGTTGCGTGGTGTCGACGTCGATGTGGATCGCAATCGTGGGAGTGCCCAAGCCTTGGGCATATGTCAACGCCTCCCGAATCGGTCGGGTCATGTCCGAGATCAGGACCACCTGTTCGACATGGCTGATCGACATCCGGGGGAGGCGGCTGCGCCGTGATCTCTTCAGCACGTTCAGGTCGGTGACGACCACGTGTGGCTCGAAGAGGAGTCGGGTCTTGATGGCGAGGCTATGAGGATGAGTGAATGGGCTCAGAATCGAGTGCGTGCGAACCTGCTCGCCGAGCACGACGGTGATCGTCGCGTCGGGATGGGTATCACGCTCCTCCCGGACGCGTGCGACGACTCTGCGTGAGATCGACTTCTGCTCCCCGGGGAGAATCTCCAAGGGAAAGGTGGGGTGGACCCGGTCCCAGGTATAGATCAAGTCGTCCGAGCTTTCCTCTTCGGCATGAACACATGTGACCGCATCCACGTTGAGCTGTGACACGTACTGGATGGCGCGATCGGTTCGTTCGTCGGGGTGAGCCACCAACACGAGGACTCTCGTGGGCTTGGGATGGGCGTCGACCCGGATATGCCGCAACTGGGCGGCAACCCCGAGATAGTGACCGCGTATCGCGGTCATGAGTGCCACCAGCAACGGGATGAGGAGGATCACGATCCATGCTCCGTGGGAGAACTTGACCGTCGCGACCACGATGAGGACGACGCCGGTGGTCACCGCACCGACCGCGTTGACCACCACTGACCATCTCCAACCGGATTCACGGGTGCTCAGCCAGTGTCTGACCATCCCGGTCTGACTGAGAGTGAAGGAGGTGAAGACACCCACCACGTAGAGCTGGATCAGCCGGCTCACCTCGGCCTGGAAGATGAGCAGCAGGACAGACGCCACTACGGCAAGGGTCACGATGCCATTGGAGAACACGAGACGGTCCCCGCGGTTGAGATACTGACGAGGCATCAGTCGTGACCTGGCAAGAATGGCCGACAGTCGCGGGAAGTCTTGATAGGCGGTGTTGGCGGCCAGGATCAAGATCGCCGCCGTGAACACCTGGAGCAGGTAAAAGCCAGGCCCACCTTCGAAAGCGGCTCTCCCGATCTGGGAAATGACTGTGCCGTACTCGTCGATGGTGTTCTCGGAGATCCGGACATCGAACAGCTGGGCAAGGGTCGAGATCCCGAGGAACATGGTGATCGAGATTGCTCCCATTATGGCGAGGGTCGTGGCTGCGTTCTGGGCCTTGGGGGGGCGAAATGCCTGGACCCCATTAGCGACCGCCTCCACACCGGTCAGGGCGGTCGAACCCGAAGCGAACGCCCGGAGGATCAAGAACAGACCCACCACACCGAGTTCGGCTTCGATTTCGACACCCGACGACACCGCCGTCGGGCACACGCCATCCATGCATTTGACGAAGCCGAGCACGAGCATGATCCCCACCATGACGATGAACAGATAGGTGGGAGCGGCGAACAGCCGCGATGCCTCTCTGACCCCTCTCAGATTGGCAACGGTCAACAGCACCACGAATCCGATCGACATGGTCACCCGCCACGGGATGAGATTGGGGGCGGCCGAGGTGATGGCGGCCACACCCGCGGCCACCGAGACCGAAACCGTGAGCACGTAGTCGGTGAGAAGCGCTGAAGCGGCGACCGCACCGGCGCGTATTCCGAGGTTCTCACTGGCGACGATGAAGGCTCCACCGCCGTCGGGATAGGCCTTGATCGTCTGCCGGTACGAGACGATGACGACCAACAACAACGTGGCAACGGCCAAGGAGATCGGTGTCAGGAAGCTGTAGGCGGCGGCACCGGCCAGGGCCAGGACCAGCATTGCCTCTTCGCTGGCGTAGGCGACAGACGAAAGCGGATCCGAGGCGAAAACCGGGAGAGCGAAGCGCTTCGGCAGGAGTTGGTTGTCCTCCTCGCTGGTGGCTAGGGGTCGCCCAAACAGACTCTGCTTGGTCCAGAAACTCCGTATAGAACGACTACTCACTTCACCCTCATCGGCGCCTTTCCAACCTGCCGACCGAGCGAGTCGTCACCTAACCGTGCAGTGGCGTCCCTCATTTTCTGGTCGCATCACCTTGCTACCGCACGAATCACGCAACATGACACGTCCTGACGCGGTCTTAACGCGGGCGCCTGGGATTCCTTACGGCCTTTTGACTCAGCGCGTCATCGATCAGAAGACCGTCAAGATCGAGGGCCCGCCCGTCAGGATTGCGTTCGGTCCGTTCCCTTGGCCCGAATCTCGAGGTAGACCGGCCTCGTGCGCACTCACGTTGCATTTTCGGAACCTGCTGGCGTGGTGTCAGGTCTTCGGCTGGAACCCCGTCTCCTGATCGTTGGTTGTGGCCTCCTGGCGCTGGCGCTGTTGGCGGCGCGCACGCTGGCGAGACGGGTCTATGACGGGGAGGGCACTCATCACCTGCTTCTCGAGGGTGCCCTGATCGGGCTGGTGGTGGCGATATTGGCCGCCCTCACACTCCTCGCTGCTGGCCTTTTCGAGTACGAATGACGATCCAGGCTCGTCATTGCAATAGAGGAGACCGGGCTTGGCCTGA
>Ga0190265_10002175_pt1 | contig 13100 bp, 10 predicted proteins | sample Popmic124T_FD_133135 | JGI IMG/M metagenome (GOLD analysis project Ga0190265, IMG submission 133135) | Populus adjacent soil microbial communities from riparian zone of Indian Creek, Utah, USA - 124 T | ecosystem: Environmental > Terrestrial > Soil > Riparian zone | place: USA: Utah | collected... | reverse complement strand
GCGAGGCCGTGCGGACCGCCGTAGACCGGGTGCGGCGCGAAGACGTAGAGGCCGTCGTAGCCCCAGCCGCGCTCGCCGGGGAAGGTGGCGACCGGCATCAGCTCGAGCGCCGTCACGCCGAGCTCGCGCAGCTCTCGGAGCTGCGGGATCGCCCCCTCGAAGGTCCCCGCCGCGGAGAACGTGCCGACATGGAGCTCGTAGACCACGAGCTCGTCGAGGCTCAGCTCCGGCCCGGGCGCGATCTCGAACGCCGCCGGACCGAGCACCCGGGAGGGGCCGCGCACGCCCTCGGGCTGCCAGCGCGAGCACGGGTCGGGCCACTCGGCGCGCCCGTCCACGACGAGCCGATAGTCGTCGCCCGCCGCAGCGGGTGCCTCGCCGCTCCAGAAGCCGTCGTCGGCCCGTTCCAGCCCGTGCGTCTCGCCGTGGACGCGCACGGCGACGCACGCCGGCGCAGGAGCCCAGACCCTGAACTCGGTGCGGCTGCCTGGGCGCGGGGTGGCGCCGAGCGGCGTGCGGATGGCGATGGGCACGGGCGCGACGGTACCCGACGGCACGCCGGGCGAATCAGCCGGCCGCTTCGGCCTTGCGCAGCCCGCGCAGCGACCAGGCGCCGAAGAACGCGATCAGCACGACGACGAGCGAGAAGGCGAGCGCAACGTGCACCTCGTCGCCCGCGAGCATGCTCCGCACCGCCTCGAGCACGTACGTGAGCGGATTCAGCGTGGCAACCGTCTCGATCCAGCCCGTCAGCAACTCGAGCGGCACGTAGACGGGTGCGAAGAAGAGCACGAGGAAGACCGGCATCTGCATCACCGGCCCGGCCTGCATCGTGCGAAACCGCATCGCGACGCCGCTCGCCCAGAGGATTCCGCAGAGGTTGATCAGGAAGGCGAGCGCGTACATCCCGAACACGTCGACCGGCCCGCCGAAGACGTTCATGCCGGCGATCAGGGCGACGACCGTGAGCACCGTCGCAGTCACCGCCCAGCGCACCACCGAGGCGATCGCATAGCCGAGGACGATCCCGGTTCGGTTCGGCGCCGCCAGGAGCAATCGACGCGCGAAGCCGTACTCGAAGTCGCGCGCGATCCCGAAGCCCGTGAAGACCCCGCCGAACGCCGCCGACTGGACGAGCACGAAGCAGAACTGGAAGGCGGTGTAGCCGGGCTCGAAGTCGAACCCGGGCACACGCGCGACCTGTGAGAGACCGCCCGCGAACGCGGTGAAGAAGAAGAGCGGAAAGATCAACGAGGGGAAGAAGAGCGACGGAGTCGTGAAGACGACCTTCAGCGTCCGCCACGCGACCCCGCTCGCAACGGGCCAGATCCTCATGTCCGCAGCAGCCTCCCCTTAAGCGAGACCGTCGCCAAGGTGATCGAGACGATCCCGATCAGCACGGCGAAGCCGAAGCCGAGCGCGAGTGCGTCACCGTTCCAGCCGGTGATGATCAGGCTGCGTACGCATTCGATCAGATACGAGACCGGGTTCGCGGTCGCAACGAAGCGGAACCAGTCGACTCCGATCAGGTCTCGCGGTGTGTTCATCGAGGAGAGGAACAGGAAGACGAAGAGGAGGGGGAAGAGACCCTGGATCGCCTCGCCCGAGCCGGTGCGGAGCGCGAGGAAGGCGCCGAGTGCCCCGAAGCTGATCGAGATCACCGCGGCGAAGCCGAAGAGCGCCAGGATCCCGAGCGCGCCCGAGGCGAAGTCGACGCCGACGAGCAAGCCGACGACGATGTAGAACCCGGCCTGGACGAGGCCGAGCACGACCACGCCGGCCAGCTGACCGGCGATCAGGGCGACGCCGCGCATGGAGGTCAGCGAGAGTCGATTCAGGAACCCCGTCTGGATGTCCTTGGCGAGATCGGTCCCCGCGTTCATCGTCGAGAAGAGCGCGCCCTGGATGAAGGGCACCGCAAGCGCGAACGCCAGGAACGAGTCGGTCGGAAAGCCGGGGAGCTCCGTCGACGCATCGAGACCGCCCGAGTTCACGAGCAGAAGCAGCATCGGGAAGATCAGCGGGAACACGATCGAGGCGGGCTGGCGGATCGTCCGGACGATGGAGCGGCGCGCGAGCGCCCAGATCTGCGCCCAGATGGAACCGCTCATGCAGCCGGCTCGACGGCGTCGGACTCGCCCTCTCCGGCGCCCTCGAGCGAGCGGCCGGTCTTGGCGAGGAAGACGTCGTCGAGCGACGGCGCCTGGATCTCGAGGTGCGCGAGGCGCACGTCAGCCGCATCGAGTGCCCGCACGACGGCCGGCAGGCCGGAGACGCCCTCGCGCAAGCGGACCGCGATGTCCTTCGCACCGTCTCCGAGCGGCTCTCCGAACTGCGCGAGCACCTCGGCGAGCCTGGCGCGGTCGCCCTCCTCGGTGGGCAGTGCGTGCACGCTCGGCAGGCCGATCTCCGCCTTGAGTGCGGCCGGGGTGCCCTCGGCCACGATGTGCCCGTGGTCGATGATCCCGACCCGGTCGGCGAGCACGTCCGCCTCCTCGAGGTACTGCGTCGTCAGGAAGACGGTCACCCCCTCCTCGCGGGCGAGGCGGGCGACCTCGACCCAGAGCGCGCTGCGGCTCTGCGGATCGAGCCCGGTCGTGGGCTCGTCCAGGAAGAGCAGGCGAGGCCGGTGCACCAGCGCGAGCGCCAGGTCGAGCCGGCGCTTCATCCCGCCCGAGTAGCCGCCGACCTTGCGATCGGCAGCCTCGCTCAGGCCGACGCGCTCGAGCAGCTCGTTCGAGCGCGGCTTGCGCTCGGCGCGAGCAATACACTGCAGCGTCGTCTGCAGCCGCAGGTGATCGCGCCCGGTCAGCATCGGGTCGAGCGCGGCCTCCTGGAGCGCGGCGCCGATCGATGCGCGAACCTTCGGCCCGTCGGCGACGACGTCGTAGCCGCCGACCCGCGCGCTGCCCGAGGTCGGCGGCAGCAGCGTCGTCAGCATCAGGACGGTCGTCGACTTGCCCGCGCCGTTCGGGCCGAGGAAGCCATAGATCTCGCCCGCGTCGACGTGCAGGTCGATCCCGTCGACGGCACGCGGCCCCTTCTTGAACTCGCGCACGAGCTGCTCGACCTCGATCGTGTTCGTCTCGGACATGCGCCTGAGACTACCGCCACCGGAACGCGACGCTAGGTCTCCGGAACCAGCCAGATCGTCGCGAGCGGCGGCAGCGTCACGATCGCCGAGTGGGACTGCTCGTGCCACGGCGCCGGCTCGGCGTCGATCCCCCAGCCGTTGCCGACGTCGGAGCCCCCGTAGAACCGGGAGTCGGTGTTGAGCGCCTCCTGCCAGCGTCCCGCCGCGGGCAGCCCCACCCGCCACTCCTCGCGGACGACCGGCGAGAGATTCGAGATGCAGACGACCCAGCGCTTCCCGTCGGCCGACACCCGGGCGAAGGCGAGCACGTTCTCCGCCGAGGCGTTCGGCTCGAGCCAGCGGAAGCCCTCGTGCGTGAAGTCGAGCTCCCAGAGCGCGGGCTCGGCCACGTAGGCGGCGTTCAGGTCGCGGATCGTCGCCTGCACGCCCGCGTGGTCCGGGTTCTCGAGCACGTGCCAGTCAAGCGAGCCCGCCGGCTCGCTCCACTCGCGCTCCTGCGCGAGCTCGCCCCCCATGAAGAGGAGCTGCTTGCCCGGGTGCGCCCACATGTACCCGTAGAGGGCGCGCAGGTTCGCGAGCTGCTGCCAGCGGTCGCCGGGCAGCTTCGCGAGCAACGAGCCCTTGCCGTGCACGACCTCGTCGTGGGAGAGCGGCAGCACGAAGTTCTCGTTCCACGCGTAAACGAGCGAGAAGGCCAGCTCGTGATGGTGGAAGCGACGGTGAATCGGCTCCTTGCTGAAGTACTCGAGCGTGTCGTTCATCCAGCCCATGTTCCACTTGAAGCCGAAGCCGAGCCCGCCGAGATAGGTCGGTCGCGACACGCCGGGCCACGCGGTCGACTCCTCCGCGATCGAGAGCACCCCGGGCTCGCGGTCGTGCAGGACCTCGTTCAGCTCCTTGAGAAAGGAGACGGCCTCGAGGTCCTCGCGACCTCCGAAGGCGTTCGGCACCCACTCGCCCTCCTTGCGGGAGTAGTCGAGGTAGAGCATCGACGCGACGGCATCGACGCGCAGACCGTCGGCGTGGAACTCGCGCACCCAGTAGAGCGCGTTCGCGAGCAGGAAGTTCCGCACCTCGTTGCGGCCGAGGTTGAAGACCAGGGTGCCCCAATCCGGGTGGGCTCCACGACGCGGGTCGGCGTGCTCGTAGAGCGACGTCCCGTCGAACTGTGCGAGCGCGAACTCGTCACGCGGGAAGTGCGCCGGCACCCAGTCGAGGATCACGCCGATCCCGGCACCGTGCAGCGCATCGACGAACGCACGCAGCTCGTCGGGCGTGCCCATGGTCGAGACGGGCGCGTAGAAGCCCGTCACCTGGTAGCCCCACGAGCCCGAGAACGGGTGGTGCATCACGGGTAGCAGCTCGACGTGCGTGAAGCCGAGCTCGTCCGCGTAGTCGACGAGCTGCTCCGCGAGCTCGTTCCAGCCCAGCCCGAGCCGCCACGACTGGGCGTGCACCTCGTAGACCGAGAGCGGCCGCACGAGCGGATCCTGCGTGCGCCGCTGCGCGATCCAGTCGGCGTCGCTCCACTCGTACCGCGAGCGGTAGACCACCGAGGCGGTCTTCGGCGGCACCTCGGCCGCAAATGCGAGCGGGTCGGCCTTGATCCGGAGGTTGCCGTCCGCGCCCTTGACCTCGTACTTGTACTTGTCGCCTTCGGCCGCCTCGGGCACGACGCCCTGCCAGATCCCGGAGGAGCCCGCAGGCGCCAGCGGGTGCACACGTCCGTCCCACTGATTCCAGTCGCCGACGACCGAGACCTCGCGCGCGTTCGGCGCCCAGACCGCGAAGGCGATCCCCTGATCGGTCACGTGCGCACCGAGCCGCTCGTACAGCTGCTCGTGTCGGCCCTCGCCGACGAGATACAGGTCGAGGTCGCCGAGTTGGCTCACCCCGCGCGCTCCAGCATGCGGAGGATCCCGGCGACGGGGATGCCGACCCAGTCGGGGCGGTTGCCGAGCTCGTACCGGAGCTCGTAGACGGCCTTCTCCAGCTCGAACACGGTCAGGAGCCGTTCGATCGCCTGCTCCCCCGCCGGCAGCAGGGCCGGGTCCACCGCGGCTACGTACCCCTCGAGATAGGCAGCGCGGCAATCCTCCTCCCAGCTCTCGGGCGGCGTGGCGCCGCGCTGGAGCTGTGCTGCCGATGCGGCGTAGGCGAAGGAGCGCAGCATGCCGGCGACGTCGCGCAGCGGCGAGCGCTTGCGGCGCCGCTCGGGGACGCTGCGCGCCGGCTCGCCCTCGAAGTCGAGGATCAGCCAGTCCTCGTCCTCGGTCCAGAGCGCCTGGCCGAGGTGATAGTCGCCGTGCGTGCGGATCACCCTGCCGACGTTCCCGATGTGCGTGAGCGCACGCAGGTGGTCGCGCACCTCCTCGCCGCGACCTGCGATGGGCTCGAGCACCTCGGTCGCGGGCAGGGTCGCGAAGACCTGCTCGATCTCCTCGTCGATCGACGCCGACAGCAGCGCCAGCGCCTCGCTGCTCGGCTCCTCGGGGGCGAAGTGAGGATCGGTCGCGTCCGAGGCGAGAGCGTTGTGCAGCAGGCCGGTGACCTCGCCCAGCCGTCGCACCTGGGAAGGCATCCAGCCGGGATCCTCCACGATCGTGTCGAGCGCCAGCTCCCAGCCGTCGCCGTGCGCGGGGACGAAGCGCTGCAGGATCGCGAGCGTCGTCTCCAACGGCCTCCCCTCGTACGCGGCGTATCCCTCGAGCGCGGCGATGTGCCCGAAGCCGCGGTCGGTGAGGAAGCGGAGCAGCTCGAGCTCCGGGTTCACCCCAGGCTCGATTCGACGGTAGAGCTTGAGCGCAAGTCTTTCGTCGATCACGACGGAGCTGTTCGACTGCTCGACGCCCATCGGTCGCACCTCGCCCGGCTCGCCGGTCTGCTCCGTGAGCGTCTCAGCCCCCCAGAAGACGATCGCGGCTTCTTCGAGCCGCAGCGTCGCGCCGGTGCCCATCAGGCCGACGATCTCCCGTACGAGCTGCGGATCGTCGATCGCGTCGTAGACGGTCCAGCCGTCGGGCTCGGCGATCACGGACCGGTTCCAGCCCTCGTCGGCGGGCCGGAAGCCGAGCGGCAGGTGGTAGAGGTCGTGGCTCTGCAGGCCGTAGCGCACCTCGACGATGCCGAAGGCCAGGACGGGCGGTCCGCCCGGGACGACGCCGGCGTCGAGCACCCGCGCGTCGAGCACGTCGCGCGACTTGCCTCCGAACCAGCGCTGCGAGGCGATCGTCCCGAGCAGGACGAGCCCGTCGAGGAAGTGCAGGTCACCGGCCTCGATGCGGGTCTGCAGGTTGCTACTCATCGGCGGGGTCCTGGAGCTGGAACCAGAAGAAGCCGCGCGGGCCGAGGGTGAGCAGGTAGGGCCACTCGCCGATCCTGGGGAACTCGGTGTTGCCGAAGAGCTCCACCGGGACGCGGCCCGAGAACGCGGAGAGGTCGAGCTCCACCGCCTGGGCCGAGCGAGCCAGGTTGTGCACGCAGAGGACGATGTCCTCGGAGAAGGAGCGGATGTGAGCGAAGATCTTCGGGTTCTCGGGCCGCAGCACGTGATAGTCGCCGAGCCCGAAGACCGGATGCTGCTTGCGCAGCTCGATGAAGCGCCGCAGCCAGCGGAGCAGCGAGGTGGGCGTGCGCAGCTGGGCCTCCACGTTGACCGCGTTGAAGCCGTAGACGGGATCCATCAGCGGCGGCAGATAGAGCTGAGCGAAGTCGGCGCGAGAGAATCCTCCATTCCGGTCGCCGGTCCACTGCATCGGCGTGCGGACCCCGTCGCGATCGCCCAGGTAGACGTTGTCCCCCATCGCGATCTCGTCACCGTAATAGAGAACCGGCGCGCCTGGGAGCGAGAAGAGGATCGCGTGCATCAGCTCGATCTCGTCGCGGCCGTTGTCGAGCAACGGCGCCAGCCGACGGCGGATGCCCAGGTTGAGCTTCATCCGCGGATCCTTGGCGTACTCGCCGTACATGTAGTCGCGCTCGTCGTCCGTGACCATCTCCAGCGTCAGCTCGTCGTGGTTGCGCAGGAAGAGTCCCCACTGCGCGTTCTCCGGAATCGGCGGCGTGCGGTCGAGGATCTCGATCATCGGCAGCGCTTCCTCACGGCGGAGCGCCATGAACATGCGCGGCATCACCGGGAAGTGGAACGCCATGTGACACTCGTTCCCGTCGCCGGCCCCGAAGTACTCGACCACGTCCTCGGGCCACTGGTTCGCCTCCGCCAGCAGGACACGGTCGGCATAGCGCGCGTCCACCTCCTCCCGAACGCGCTTCAGGTACTCGTGCGTGGCGGGCAGGTTCTCGCAGTTCGTCCCCTCCTCCTCGAACAGGTACGGGACGGCGTCGAGCCGGAAGCCGTCCAGGCCGAGGTCGAGCCAGAAGCGCAGGACCTCGAGCATCGCCTCCTGCACCTCGGGGTTCTCGTAGTTCAGATCGGGCTGGTGGCTGAAGAAGCGGTGCCAGAAGTACTGCCCGCGCACGGGGTCGAATGTCCAGTTCGACGCCTCGGTGTCGATGAAGATGATGCGGGCGTCCGGGTACGGGTTCGGAGTGTCCGACCAGACGTACCAGTCGCCCTTCGGCCCGTCCCGGCTCTCGCGCGACTCCAGGAACCACGGGTGATCGGCCGAGGTGTGGTTCATGACGAGATCGACGATCACGCGCATCCCGTGCTCGTGCGCCGCCTCGACGAAGGCGCGGAAGTCCTCGACGGTGCCGTAGTCCGGGTTGATCCCGTAGAAGTCGGCGATGTCGTAGCCGCCGTCGCGCAGCGGCGAGGGGTAGAACGGCAGCAGCCAGATGCAGTCGATCCCGAGCCACTGCAGGTAGTCCAGCTTCTGCCCCAGCCCGCGGAAGTCGCCGGAGCCGTCGTCGTTCCCGTCGAAGAACGCCCGCGTGTGGATCTCGTAGAAGACCGCCGTCTTGAACCAGAGCGGGTTCGACTCGAACCACTGGCCAGGCTCAGACACGCGCCGCGCCCCACCGTGTCGGACTCGTGCCAGACTCGTCCCTGGCACCGTCCCTGACTCGTCTCTGACACGGAGTCAGACTTGTCTCTGGCACCGTCTCTGACACCAAGTCGTGGTTGCAACACATAAATGCCTGCACAGGCGGGCTCACGCCTCCACCTTCAGCACGTGCGCGCCGCCGGGCGGGAGACCGACGTAGTTGCGGCCGAGGCGCCAGCGGTAGCGCTCACCCGAGAGCAGGTCGGTGACGCGGAACTCCGGCGGCAGGCCGGTCTCGGGCGTTGCGACGGCGATCCCCTCGCGCGGCTCGAACGGGTTCAGGTTGACGACGACGAAGAGCTCGCGGCCCTTTGCGTACCCGAGCAGCTGCTCGTTGTGCGTCTCGATGAAGCGCACGTTCTCGAAGCGCTGAAGCGCCGGCTCCGCCCGCCGGATCTCGTTCAGCCGCCGGACGAGCGGCAGTAGCGGGCCGTCCAGCTTCCGCGACTTCAGCTCGTACTTCTCCGAGTTGAGGTACTCCTCGCTGCCCTCCCGGAGCGGGACGCTCTCGTGGTGCTCGAACCCGGAGTAGATCCCGTACGTCGGCGACAGCGTGCCCGCGAGCACGAGCCGCGCCGCGAACGCCGGCGGCCCGCCGTGCTGGAGGTACTCGTGCAGGATGTCCTGCGTGTTCGTGAAGAAGTTCGGGCGGTAGAACGCCGACCAGCCCCGGATCTGCTCCACCAGCTCGATCAGCTCGGCCTTCGAGTTCTTCCACGTGAAGTACGTGTAGGACTGGCCGAAGCCGACCTTCGCGAGTGTCGTCATCATCGCCGGCCGGGTGAAGGCCTCGGAGAGGAAGACCGTGTCGGGATAGGCGTCGCGCACCTCGGCGATCAGCCACTCCCAGAAGGCGACCGACTTCGTGTGCGGGTTGTCGACCCTGAAGATCCGGACGCCTCTCTTGCACCAGCCGAAGACGACCCTCCGCAGCTCCTCCCACAGCGCCTGCCAGGCCTCCGAGTCGAAGTTGACGTTGTAGATGTCCTGGTAGCGCTTGGGCGGGTTCTCGGCGTACTTCAGCGTTCCGTCCGGCCGGCGGCTGAACCATTCGGGGTGCTCTGTGAGCCAGGGATGGTCGGGCGAGCACTGGATCGCGAGGTCGAGCGCGACCTCCACCCCGGCCGCGCGACCCGACTCGACCATCGCGTCGAAGTCCTTCCAGGTGCCGAGCTCGGGATGGATCGAGTCGTGCCCGCCTTCCGGGCCGCCGATCGCCCACGGGCTCCCCGGATCGCCGGGCTCGGCCACGAGCGCATTGTTTCGGCCCTTGCGATTCGTCGTCCCGATCGGGTGCACCGGGGGCAGGTAGACCACGTCGAAGCCGAGCTCTGCGAGCTGCGGCAGCACCTTCGCGACGCCGCGGAAACCGCCCCAGGAGCGAGGGAAGAGCTCGTACCACGAGCCGAAGCGCGCGCGCTCCCGTTCGACATCGACCTCGAGCGGCTGCTCGAGGCTCGCCTTGCCGTAGCGATCCTTCGGCGCCAGCTCGAGCGCACGGTCCCGCCACTCCTCAACCGTGCCCGGTCCGAGCAGCGCCTCGATCTCCGCGACCTCGCCGGTCAAGTCGACCTGCTCGGCGTCGAGCTTGCGTTGGAGCTCGTCGAGGAGCGTCGAGCCGCGGTCGACCCAGGCCTCGATCCCGAACTGCCAGCGCCCGAGCTGGGTGACCTCGAACGAGCCGGCCCAGTGGTCGTTGCCGAGCGGCTCGAGCGGACGCTCGTTCCACTTCCTCGTCCCCAGCGGCCGGTAGCGCACGACCGCGCGCAGGACGTCGTGGCCGTCCTTGAAGATGTCCGCGGTCACGGCGATGCGATCCCCCGTCGTGGCCTTCACCGGGTGGCGCCCGCAGTCGACCTGCGGTCGGACGTTCTGGATCTGGATGCGGGGAGGTCGCTTGGACGGAAGCTTGGGCACGGTTCGGTGACTTTCAGCGCTGGCGAAACGGTAAACAGCTGACGGTGGAGCTTCGTCGATCGAGCGGGATCGTGCTGCATCCAACGTCCCTGCCGGGAGGGCGCCTCGGCGACGAGGCGCTCGCCCTGGTCGACTGGCTCGAGCGGGGCGGTCAGAGCTGGTGGCAGCTCCTGCCGCTGGGACCGCCCGACGAGCACGGCTCGCCGTACGCGTCGGCCTCCGCGTTCGCCGCCTGGGACGGCTTCCTCGCCGATCCCGACGCGCGTGTGGCACCACGCGAGGCCGACCGCTTCCGCAAGCGTCACGCGTACTGGGCGCCCGAGTGGGAGGCCGCCGGGGGCGACCTCGCCGACCAGGTTCGGTTCGAGCGGGAGTGGACGGCACTCCGCGCGTACGCGGGCCGGCGTGGAGTGCGGCTGATCGGCGACGTGCCGATCTACCCCGCGCGGGGAAGCGTCGACCACCGCTCGCACCCCGACCTCTTCCAGACGGGCGTCGTCGCGGGTGCCCCGCCGGACAGCCTCGGCCCGAACGGCCAGCTGTGGGGCAATCCGCTCTTCGCCTGGGACGTCCTCGCCGAGCAGGGCTACCGCTGGTGGATCGAGCGGCTCCGCCGCACGCTCGAGCTCTTCGACCTCACCCGCATCGATCACTTCCGCGGCTTCGTCGCCTACTGGGCGGTGCCCGCCCGGGCGAAGACGGCGCGGAAAGGCCGCTGGCGGAGGGGGCCGGGAGCCGCGGTCTTCCGCGCCGCCGAGGCCGAGCTGGGGCCGCTGCCCGTGATCGCCGAGGACCTCGGCGTGATCACGCCCGCCGTCGTCCGGCTCCGGGACGAGCTCTGCTTCCCGGGCATGGTCGTCCTCCTGTGGGCCTTCGGCGGCCCCCGGCGCAACCCGCACCGACTCGAGAACCATCGCGAGCACTCGGTCGTCTGCACGTCGACGCACGACACCGACACGCTCGCCGGCCACTTCCCCGACGAGGACCCCTGGACCCTGCTCGAGCTGGCGCTGAGCTCGCGCGCGGCGCTCGCGATGATGCCCGCGCAGGACGTGCTCGGCCTCGGCAGCGAGGCCAGGATGAACACTCCGGGCCGCATCGAGGGGAACTGGGCGTGGCGGCTCGAGCCGGGGCAGCTCACCGACGGGCTCGCGGCGAAGCTGCGCGCGGCAACGGAGGCGAGCGGCAGAACGCCGTGATATGGAAGCGCCGTGGCCGCACGGCGCTACCCGAACGTCCTCCTCCAGTCGTTCGTCACCGGTCAGCTGGCGGCGGAGCTTCTGCGGCGCCAGCTCGAGCCGGTGGGGATGACCCCGAACCAGTTCGGCGTCCAGAGCGTGATCCGCGCCTTCGGGCCGCTGACGCCAACCGCGCTCGCCGCACGGCTCGGGATGGCGCCGCCCACCGTCACCGCCTGGGTCAAACGACTCGAAGCGAGCGGCCAGGTCCACAAGCTGCCGCACCCGACCGACGGACGCTCGTACCTGCTCGAGGTCACCGATCCGGGAGTCGAGGCACTGGAGGCGGCGTATCCGGGTTTCGGCGCAGCGCTCTCGCGGCTGGAAGCCGAGCTCGGGCCTGAGCTCGACACGGTCTGGGAAGCGGGCACGAGGTTCGAGGCCGCTCTTCGCGCAGCCCTGGAATCTCCTTCCGATCTGAAGTAATATCTCCTTCGGATCGGAACTACAGAGGAGGCTCCCGTGGTACGCCCGCTCGCCGTCGTCTGTGCCGTCGCCGTTGCGCTCGCAGCCGGTGGCTCCAGCCCGAAGGTGGTGGCGAAGATCCGCTCGCCCTTGAGCCCGTGCGCCGCCACGGCCGCCTTCGGGGCGGTCTGGGTGACCTCCTACGGCGAGGGCCGGGTCTTCCGCATCGACCGGCGCACGAACGAGGTCACGGCCCGGATCCGCATCGGCCACAGCCCGTGCGGGATCGTCGCCGGGGCGGGCAGCCTCTGGATCAACGGCTACGGCACGGACACGGTCGAGCGCGTCAACCCGGCGCGCCGGAAGCTCGTGCAGAGCATCAAGGTCGGGAACAAGCCGTTCGACGTCCTCTTCGCCGCCGGGTCGGTCTGGACGACGAACAACTCCGACGGCACCGTCTCGCGCATCGACCCGCGCTCGAACCGGGTCGTGCGCACGATCCGCACCGGCGGCGCCCCGGCCGGCCTCGGCTTCGTCGGCGGCGCGGTGTGGGTCGGCTCGAATCTCGGCCGCGACGTCTTTCGGATCGACCCGAGCACGAACCAAGTCGCCAAGATCCGGCTCGCGGTGAGCGGGCCTGCGTGGCTGGCCACGAGCGCGCAGGACGTCTGGGCAGCGCACGTCGGCTCCGGCTCGGTCTCGAGGATCGACGCGGCGACCCTGAAGGTCGTCGCCTCGGTAAAGGTCGGCGGCCAGCCCGTCGACGGCGCGGTCGCGCCCGACGGCACCGTCTGGATCCCGAACCGCGGCGACGCGACGATCTCGATCATCGACCCGGCGCGGAACGCCGTCGCAGCCACCGTGCGCAGCGGCCCTTCGCCATTCGTGATCACGTCCGGCTTCGGCGACATGTGGGTGCCGAGCTACGGCGGCGCGGACGTCTGGCGGTACGACCTGGGCTGAGCGAGCACGTTTTGCGCGGTCGGAGCGCGGTGATTGCGAAGACGTGCGCGCGAACCGCTTCGCCCTGGTCCTGATCGCGCTGCTCCTGCCCGCCCTGGCGGCCTGCAGCGGCGCCGACGAGTCGCCCGAGGCCGTGACGACGACCGTGTCCTCCGACGCGACCACGGCGCCACCGACGGACGCCTCGTTCATCGCGATCCCGGACCTCGTCGAGGAGCTCCAGCCCTCCGTCGTCTCGATCGTGCTCGACGCCGGCGAGGGCAGCGGCGTGATCGTCGACGAGGACACGATCGTGACGAACGCCCACGTCGCCGAGGGCGCCCGCACCGTGCAGGTCGTCCTGGCGAGCGGCCGGCGGATCGAGGCCCGTGTGGAGGCGACCGACGAGCGCACCGACCTCGCGGTACTCTCGGTGCCGGACGGGAATCTGCCCGGAGCCGAGTTCGCCGACGAGCTGCCGCGCGTCGGTGAGCTGGC